>Ga0070665_100000358_pt1 | contig 67995 bp, 45 predicted proteins | sample KBSS13metaG_FD_65862 | JGI IMG/M metagenome (GOLD analysis project Ga0070665, IMG submission 65862) | Switchgrass rhizosphere microbial communities from Kellogg Biological Station, Michigan, USA - KBS S1-3 metaG | ecosystem: Host-associated > Plants > Roots > Rhizosphere > Soil ... | reverse complement strand
GCCACCGAGTACTGGTTCGATGGGCACCGCGATCTATTCCCCAAAACCTTCGATCGGGCGAACGTCGCCATCAACTACGACGACTCCAAAGGTGCCGGCACCTTTTTCAGCGGGCAGCCGGAGCATGTGCTGGGCATTATCGCGCTGCCGATCTGGCCGAATCTGGATTACATGAGCCGCTATCCAGAGGCGATGAAATACTCCGTCGAGCGGATGCTGAAGCAGCGCCCGGTGTTCTTTAAGGGAGATGAGTCCAAGAGCACGTGGGACTCTTTCGAAGGCAAGCAAGGCGGCGGCGCCAACGCGTGGCTGAACATCAACCTCGGCATTAAGGCCCACTACGATCCGCAGGCCGTGGCGGATTACTACGAGAAGATGTGGGCTGAAAAGACCAGCACGGGCACGAGCGAGCAATCGGCGATGTACTACTGGCAAGTGCATGCGTACCGCTCCAACGGCCAACGCGACTTTACCCGCCGAGTCTCCACCACCATCGGCGCGGCGTATTACGAGCCGACGACGAAGCACCGCACGTACGTGGCGTACAACCCCTCCGACGCGCCGATCGACGTCAAAGTCTTCGACGAAGCGGGAAAAGTGGTCGATCAGTTTAGTGCCAAGCCGCGCGACGTAACGATTAAGTCAGTTGACGAGCGATCAACGGAGTCAAAATGAACCGATTGTGGATACGAATGCTGGTCGTCGGTGCGATACTGCTCGCTCCAGTTGCCCGGGCTGCCGACGGACCAGTGAAAACTGAAATCCAGAAGACCGCCGACGGGCAGTATGAACTACTCCGTGATGGTAAGCCTTACTTCATCAAGGGAGTCGGCGGGAAGTGGTCGCGCGAGACGCTTGCCAAAACTGGCGCGAATTCGTTCCGCACCTGGCACATCGCCGAGGACCTGGAAGACCAGCTCGACGTGGCCCAGAAAAATGGACTCACCGTAACGGTCGGCTACTGGCTCAAGCATAAGGAGAAGAGCTTCAATTACAGCGATGCCGCCGCGGTTGCGAAACAGTTTGAGGACGTAAAAAACACGGTGATGAAATACAAGCATCACCAGGCCGTGCTTGCGTGGGCGGTCGGCAACGAAATGGAGCGGAATAACGACATTCCTGAATTGTGGATTCACATCGAGTCGCTGGCGAAGGTGATTCACGAGATCGACCCGAACCACCCGGTCATGACCGTGGTAGCGGAGCTCGGCGGAAAGAAGGTGCAGAACATCAACAAGTACTGCCCATCACTCGACCTCATCGGCATTAACACCTACGCCGGCGGCCCATCGGTGGGGGAGCGGTATCGAAAGAACGGGGGAACCAAGCCCTTCGTCCTGACCGAATTCGGTCCTGCCGGGCAGTGGGAAATGCCAAAGAATAAATTCGGCGCTGTTAACGAGCTGACCAGCACCGACAAGTGCAAGTGGTACCGCAACACGTACGAAAAATCGGTTCTTGCGTTCAAGGGCACATGCCTTGGCTCGTACGCATTCATCTGGGGGTTCAAAGTCGAAGCCACCTCCACGTGGTACGGCATGTTCCTGCCCGACGGCAGTAAGCTGGCGGCGGTGGATACGATGCAAGAACTTTGGACTGGCAAGCCGAGTGATCAGCCCTGCCCAATCATGAGCAAGCTCGCGTTGACCGGAGCGAACGAAGTCGCGCCGGGAGACTCGATCGAGGCAATTGTGGACGTCTCCCATCCGAAGGACGGTAAGCTCAGGATCGAATGGGCACTCTGTGGCGAACAAGGCACATACGGCATCGCGGGGCCGGACGCCGAGGCGGCGCCAGTGGTCGCCGATGCGATTGTCGAAAACGGCCAGAAGCATGTGACGATCAAAATGCCCATCGCACGGGGCGTGTACCGGATTTACTGCTACGTACGAAACGAGAACGGCGGTGCGGCGGTCGGAAGTCTGCCGGTGAAAGTCGGCGGCGATGCGCACAAAGGGGCGGCGACTTCACCGTCGCATTGACCGCGTTGTAGTGGTCTCATTTCGGCAGGCGGGAAGAATGTTCTTCCGATGGGCATCTGACGACAAGCCAACCACACGCCCCCCTATGCTCCGGGGGTTTGGCCGCTTCGTTGGTTATGTGATATTGTCCATTTTCATACTGGAGCGTGGAACCGTGCGTGCCGCCGATCCCGATTTCGGGCCCAACGTTTACATCTTCGATCCGACCCAGCCGGCCGCGCAGGAAAAAATCCACGCCGTCTTCAAACTCCAGGAACGCGCACAGTTCGGGCTCGGCCGATACGCATTGCTCTTCAAGCCGGGCAAATACGAACTGGACGTTCCGGTCGGCTTTTTCACGCACGTGGCCGGGCTCGGGGCGCTGCCGGACGACGTGATCATCCACGGTGGTGTGTGGACCGACGCCGGCTGGATGGGGCACAACGCCACATGCAATTTCTGGAGAATCGCTGAAAACCTCGCCATCAAGCCGACTAAAAGCAGTGGGAACACATGGGCGGTCTCGCAGGCCGCGCCCATTCGTCGGTTGCACGTCATAGGCGATCTAAACCTCGCGGCAGGAGGATGGTCGAGTGGTGGATTTATGGCCGACTGCAGGATCGACGGCCACGTTCGTGCGCAGAGCCAGCAACAATGGTTTTCCCGCAACAGCCAGTGGCAGCACTGGGACGGTGGGGCGTGGAACATCGCTTTTGCCGGATGCCAGAATCCGCCGGACGGTACTTGGCCGGAACGCCCGTTTACAACCATTGCGAAGACCCATCACCTCCGCGAGAAGCCGTTTCTCGCGATCATCGACGGACAATGGAAAGTGATGGTTCCACCGCTGCGTCTGGAGGAAACGTCAGGCGTGTCGTGGGATGCACGGTCGCCGACGCCGGTTGCGGTGCCGATCGAATCGTTCCACATCGCCCGGGCCGACCGCGATACCGCCGTCACGATTAACGCGGCGCTGAGTCAAGGCAAACACCTGCTCATCACGCCGGGTGTCTATCACCTTGACGACAGCATCGCCATCACGCGCCCGGGCACGATTGTGCTGGGCCTCGGTCTGCCGAGCCTTGTGCCCATGACCGGCCAACCGGCGTTGCGAATCGACCGCAGCGAGGGCACGATCGTCAGCGGCCTGATGATCGATGCGAGCCCGGCGATCGTTGACAACCTGGTGGTGATTGGCATTGCCGGGCAAGCCCGCGGCGATGCAGCTAATCCGGCTACCTTGCACGACCTCTACTGTCGCGTCGGCGGCAACGGCCCGGGCAAAGCGAAATGCATGGTCACCATCCATGACCATCACGTCATCGGTGACAATCTCTGGCTGTGGCGGGCCGACCATGGAAAAAACGTCGGCTGGACCGAAAACGTGTGCGCCAACGGCCTGATCGTCAACGGCGATGATGTAACGATGTACGGTCTCTTCGTCGAACACACCCAGGCGTATCAAACGATCTGGAACGGCAACGGCGGACGCGTCTATTTCTACCAGTCCGAACTGCCGTACGATCCGCCGTCGGCCGAGGCGTGGCACAGCGCCGCCGGCGCCGGTTATGCGTCATATAAAGTGAACAATCATGTGACGACACACCAAGCCTGGGCCCTAGGCGTGTACCACGTGATCAAGTCGGCGCCGGTGATGGTGGAAAACGGAATCGAGACGCCGGCCGCACCCGGAATCAAATTGAGCCACATGCTCACCTACCGGCTTAGTGGCGGAAAGCCAGGTAGTGGGATCACGCATGTGATCAACGGAATCGCCGGTGAATCTGTAACGAAAGATCGCACCATCGTCCTCGAGTTTCCGCAGGCAACATCGCCGTAAGTCGAAACGTTCACTGCCAACTGTCAGCCCGTGACACTTTGGTGTCGTCGCGCGCAGCCACAACTGAGCAAGTACGCCGCGCAGAAATTCGCTGCCGGCGCTGGCCGCAACGGCTCATCTGCCAATCCAGTACAAACATTATTTCCACCGGATGCAACGGTCTCTAAAGGCGCAACACGTGGGTCGCTGCTACGCTGATTTCTGAGGAACCTTATGGATCACCGAGAAACGCTTCTAGCGCCGATCAATATCGGAAAGCGAATCTGCCCCAACCGCTTTTTCATCCAAGCCATGGAAGGCGGCGACGCCGACGTGGACGGCAACGCCACGCCAAAGACCTACGAACGCTATGAAAATCTGTTTCGCGGAGAGGCGGGAATGATCAGCCTTGAAGCGATCACCGTAACCTCAGCCCACCGTTCGCGGCAGCATCAGATGTCGATTCTGCCTCACAATCGCAAAAGTCTCACCAAGCTCGTAGCTGATCTGAAGGCGCTCAACCCTAAGGCCCTGTCCATCTTCCAGATTACGCACTCAGGTGAAATCAGTAATCCGTCGTTTTCCATGCCGGTCGCGGTCAAGCCTTTGGTCCATCCGAACGTGCACGTGCTGACCGAGACTGAAATAGAAACGATCATGGACGAGTTCGTGCTGTCGGCCCAGATTGCTCACGAAGTGGGAGCCGACGGAATCGACATCAAGCTTTCGCACAGCTACCTACCGTGTCAAATTCTGCGGCCCTATAACGACCGCAAGTGGAAGTACGGCGGGCCTTGGGAGAATCGACGACGGTTTGTGTTCGATCTTTACGAACGGATCGCGAAGGTCATTAAAGACGATCGCTTCCTCATCGGGTCTAAGATTTCAGCCTGGGAAGGATTCCCCGGTGGATTTGGAACAATCGGGCCTGACTCGGAGGTGATCGATCTTGAAGAGCCGCTGGACCTCATTAAGGGGCTTGAACAACGCGGCGCACATTTCATTATCCAGTCGGCCGGCGGTCTCTACTCGGCCGACCTGCTGCAGCCGAGCCTCAAATATCCACACAACGCATACCTGCAGCACACGTTCGCCAAGATGTTTAAGGATACGCTCAAGCCTGACACGGTGACGGTCGGGTCGGCGTATTCGTTGTTCGCGGGTGGAAAGATCAAACGTGGGTTTCATCCGCTGATGGAGAGCAGCCTATTTAACGTCGCTGCTCGCAATATCAGCCGCGGATACGTCGACATGATCGGCCTCGGCCGGCAGTCGTTTTCCGATCCGCTGCTGCCCCGGAAACTCCGCGAGGGCCGCGAAAAGGAAATCAAGTTCTGCACCAGCTGTGATAACTGCTCCGATCTACTGGGCCAGCAGGGGCACACCGGGTGCGCGACGTACAACCGCTACTACATCGATCTGTTCACCGAGTCCCGGCAAGCCGCCCGCGCGGCCAAGTAGCCCTTGAAGGACAGTACTTCTCTGCGTTCAAGGGGTATCGCAAATTACGGTATAGGTCGATCATTTTCTGCCTAATCGGCGCCAACAGAAGCACTGCGTATTCCACACAAACGCTTTTATCGGTCAAACGCCACAAATCATCTCCGGCCCTCTCCTGTAAGAAGAAATGGACTATATAATGAGGCACCTAGCCTCAGGAACTTTTGCTGCGAGGCCGATGAGCGAAAGAATTCCGCTTTTGATCTTTCACCTGGGCGATCGCCTTTACGGAATTCGTCTATCTCGGGTCGAGCGCGTGGTACGTTCGGTCGAGGCCACGCCACTTCCGCAAGCTCCGTCGATGGTTCTTGGAGTGATCAGTTTTCATGGGGACATCGTTCCGTTGTTCAATCTGCGCAGGCGATTCGGCTGCCCCGAGCGAGACGTCGGTCTCGATGATCAGTTCATTGTCGCTCACACCGCCCGGCGGTTAGTCGCGTTAGTGGTCGACGGCGTTCGCGACATCATTGAGCATTCGCCGGAAGACATCACCTCGGCCAAGACGATTCATCATCAGCTTGAACAGATTGAAGGCGTGATCCAACTCGATGACGGCTTGATCCTGATTCACGATCTGGATCAATTTCTGTCGCTCACTGACGAACAGGATCTGGAACAGGCGCTGATAAAGTACCCGATTCATGGAAACTAAGATTCCAGACGCGCAGTTGTCTCTCTTCAGCGAGTTCATCGCCGAGACGATGGGCCTGGACTTTCCCGCTTCACGCCGGGCAGACCTGCAGCGGGGCATTGTGGCCGCGGCCGGCGAATTGGGATTTGACGACGCCTCCGCGTGTATTGAATGGCTGATGTCAGGGTCGCCGACCCGCAACCAACTCGAAATCATCGCCAGCAACCTAACCGTCGGCGAAACCTACTTTTTTCGCGAAGCCGCGAGCTTTGATGCGCTGGCGGATCGTATTCTTCCTGCGCTGATCAATGAGCGCCAAGATGGGGAACGACGGCTGCGAATCTGGAGCGCCGCTTGTTGCACAGGGGAGGAGCCTTACTCGATCGCCATGACCCTCCATCGCACAATTCCTCATCTGGAAAGCTGGAACGTGACGGTGATGGCCACCGATATCAATCCGCGGTTTCTACAAAAGGCTACGGCGGGGGTTTACGGACAATGGTCGTTCCGAGGCACGGCCCCTTGGGTGAAAGACCGATATTTTCAACCCGCGGCACAGGCCGGTCAATTTGAGATTCGGCCCGAGATCAAACGGATGGTGCGGTTCGCGACGCTGAATCTTGTGGAAGACGTTTATCCGTCGCCGATTAACGACACCAACGCGATGGACGTTATTTTCTGTCGGAACGTGTTGATGTATTTCACTGCCCCCCAAGCCATTAAGGTGATCCGGAAGTTGTATCGGGCGCAAACCGACGGCGGTTGGTTGTTCGTAAGCCCGAGCGAATTGCCGCACGGCTCGTCGTCGCTTTACCGCACTGTAAATTATCCGAGCACTGTTCTTTATCAAAAGGACATCAGCAAAGCGCGGGCTGACATCAATCGGCCTTCTCATTTTTCCCCCGATCAGCCGATGGAAGAGACGTTCGTTTCCAGTGTGCCACTGTCGCCGGTTATTCCATCGGCGCCGCGGCATCTTGCGTCGGCGGAAGTTAGTGCAGCGATCGACGTTTATAAGGACGCGGCGACACTTCATTCGGAGGGGCGGTACGCCGAAGCGGTAGAAACATTGAAGCCGGCATTAGCCAGTGCGCCGGGCGATCCCGCGCTGCTTCGTTTGCTGGCCCACTCGCTGGCCAATCAAGGCCGCCTGTCGGAGGCGTTGGATTGCTGTGCCCGCTGGATTGCCGCGGACAAGGTGAATTCGTTCGGCCACTATTTGCGGGCCGTGATTCTGCAAGAACAGGGCGACATGGAGGAAGCAATTCAATCGCTGCGCCGCGCGATTTATGTCGATCCGGACTTCGTCCTGGCGCATTTTGCACTCGGCAACATTGCGAGAAGCCGTGGCCGACTCGGCGAAGCTGACAAGCAGATCGCAATTACCCGACAACTGCTCAGCACCTATGCGCCACAAGATGTAATACCCGAGTCTGAAGGCGTAACCGCCGGCCAGCTCTCGGAGATGATCAACTCAATGGTTAGCGACAGAACGAACAAATGAGCGACGACAACACGTCACCAACTTCGCCGGTTGCTCGCGCCGCAAGCGACGTTAAGTCGATTCTCCAGGCGCGCGCGCGCGAGCTGGCCCATCCGCTCGGCCAATCGCAGACAACCAGAGACACCGTCGAAGTCGTGCAGTTCCGCCTGGCCGCCGAGCTCTACGGGATCGAGCAGGTTCACGTTCGCGAGGTTTATCCGCTCAGGGATCTAACGCCGCTGCCTTGCACGCCTGCGTTTGTCTTGGGGATCGTCAACGTCCGCGGGCAGATTCTTCCCGTGATGAACATCAAGACTTTTTTTGACCTGCCCGAATCAGGCATCACTGATCTGCACATGGTCATCATTGTCCGCGTGAATGACTTTGAAGTGGGCATCCTGGCCGACATCGTGACCGGCGTGCGCTCGATTCCGGTCGATACGATTCAGCCGTCGCTGCCGACGCTGACTGGCATTCGCGCGGAGTACCTCAAGGGCGTAACGGCCGACCACGTCGCGATCCTGGACGTTGTCAGAATTCTGGCCGATCCGAAAATCGTCGTGAACGAGGAGGTCGAACTCTGAGCGCGGCCACAACGCACAGGCAGGAGCAAGACGTTATGAATTGGACCGTAGGGGCAAAAATTGGGGCTGGGTTTGGCTTGGGGTTGCTGATCCTGATCGTGGTCGGCATTGTTTCATATCGCAGCACCAGCAATCTAACCGACACCGCGAATTGGGTCGCGCACACCCACCAGGTTCGCGAAGCCCTGAGCGACCTGCTTCAGTCACTCACCGATGCCGAAACCGGAGCGCGTGGCTACCTCATCACCACCGATGAGGGGTATCTGGAGCCACATCGGAAGGGCTCTGCGGCAACCAAGACACAGCTCGACAATCTGCGCCTTCTCACCAAAGACAACCTGAAACAGCAGGAACGACTCGACAAGGTCCAGTCGCTGGTGGAACAACGGCTTGCCGCGCTGACCGAAGCGATGAATCTGGAGAAAACCAAGGGACACGAAGCGGCCCGGCAGTTCATTCTGGCCGACACCGGGCGGCGACAGATGGAAAGTGTTCGCACTGCGATCGGCGAGATGCAGGACGTGGAAGGCGCGCTCCTCGCGGACCGAACGACCGATGCTCAGTCCAGCGCACAAAACGCCAGGTCCGTAATCGTCGGGGGGATCGGAATCGCGTTTGTCGTTTTATGCCTGATGAGCTTTCTCATCACCCAGAATATCTCCGCGCCGCTCAAAGAGATCACCTCCACCGCCGAGCGCATCGCGGGCGGCGACCTCAGCGTGAACGTGCAAACCAACCATCGGCGCGACGAAGTCGGCATCCTCTCGCAAACATTTTCCCACATGACACTATCGTTGCGCGAGATGGCCAACGTGGCAGGACAAATCGCCGGCGGCGACCTTCGCGTGAAGGTGAAGCCGCAATCCAGTCGCGACACCTTGGGCAATGCGTTCGCGCTGATGGTCGGGAATCTACAGCGACTGACATCTGACATCGCCGCAGGCGTTAACGTCCTCAGCGCATCGGCCAACCAAATCTCGACATCTACCTCCCAACTGGCGGCGACATCGACTGAAACCGCCACCGCGGTGGCCCAGACCACGACAACCGTGGAGGAAGTTCGTCAAACCGCGCAGATGTCGAGCCAGAAATCCAAGGCCGTCTCCGAAAGTGCCCAGCGGGTCGCTAACACGGCTAAAAATGGTCAGAAATCGACCGACGCAACGATTGAGGGAATGCACCGCATCCGCGAGCACGTGAGTTCGATCGCCCAGAGCATGGTGCGCCTAAATGATCAAACGCAGGCGGTCGGTCAGATCATTGCCACGGTCGATGATCTTGCGGCACAGTCGAATCTGCTCGCCGTTAACGCTGCGATCGAAGCCGCCAAGGCCGGCGAGCAGGGGAAGGGCTTTGCCGTCGTCGCGCAAGAGGTTCGGAGCTTGGCCGAGCAATCAAGGCAAGCGACGAACCAGGTGCGGGCAATCCTAAGTGATATTCAAAAGGCAACCACCGCCGCGGTGCTGGCGACCGAGCAGGGAAGCAAAGCCGTCGAACTCGGCGTGAAACAATCCGCCGAGGCCGGCCAGTCCATCCAAGCGCTCTCCAACAGTGTACTAGAAGCCGCGCAAGCGGCCACGCAAATCGCAGCTTCCAGCCAGCAGCAAATGGTGGGAGTGGATCAGGTGGCCGCGGCGATGGAGAGCGTCAAACAGGCGAGCATGCAAAACGTGGACAGCGCCAACCAATTGGCCACCGCCGCGCACAACTTGAAGGAGTTGGGGAACACACTCGCGCAAACGATCGAGAAGTACAAGGTCTGAACGAACGACTCAGGGTCGAAGGAGCTGCAATATGAAATTGCATCGCAAGAGGAACCGTTCCGTTACGACAACTCGACGCAGCGTAGCCAGCCCTCCGCGAAACCGAAGATGGCTGCTGCAATTCTGCGTGTGCGGCGCCTTCATGGCCTCGGCCGCCATAGAAGGTCGAAGCCAGGACGTGGAACCCGCCACGCGACCAAGTGCCGACCAGCAGCAACCCGAGGTGGCGGCGGCGAAACAGCCGGACGAGTTTAAGAAAATGAGTCTGGACGAACTGATGAACGTCGAGGTGACATCGGTCTCGCGGCGAGAGAGCACCATCGGACAATCGGCCGCCGCGATCTCGGTCATTACTCAGGATGACATTCGGCGCTCAGGCGCAACCAGCATCCCTGAGGCTCTGCGCATGGTGCCCGGCATGAACGTGGCACAGATCGACGCGAGTAACTGGGCGATCAGCGCGCGCGGATTCAACAATAACACCGCGAACAAGCTGCTGGTGTTGATGGACGGCCGCAGCGTCTATACGCCGTTGTTTTCGGGCGTGTTCTGGGATGTGCAAGACACGATGATGCAGGACGTCGACCGCATTGAAGTCATCCGCGGTCCAGCCGGCGCGGTTTGGGGAGCCAACGCCGTCAACGGCGTCATCAACGTTATCACCAAAGATGCGAAGGATACGCAGGGAGCACTCGTAACGGGTGGCGGCGGGTCTGAGTTGCGCGACTTTGGCGCGGCACAGTACGGCTGGCAGGTAAAAGATGACGTCTTCGCGCGAATCTACGTTAAACACGCCGATCACGACGAAACGGTATTCCGAAGTGGGGCTCCCGGGCAGGACGATTGGTCCATGACCCAGTCCGGCTTCCGCCTCGACGGGCAGCCATCGCCTGACAATCACTACACCCTGCAGGGAGACATCTATAGCGGCGAAACCGATCTCGCCAATTCATCAGAAAACACCGACCTCGCCGGCGGCAATATCCTCGGCCGCGTTACGCAAAAGATGTCCGACGGCAGCGACGTCAAGCTGCAGATGTATTACGACCGCACGCAGCGCGACATCCCGGCGACATTTGTCGAACACCGCGACACATTCGACATCGATTTTCAGTACCACGTTCCGATCGGCAAGCAACACGATGTGACCATGGGTCTCGGCTATCGCTATAGCACCGACGCCGTGGGGAACCGGGTCATCACGTTCGTCCCGGACCGCGAATCGTTGAATCTTTTCAGCGCATTTATCCAGGATGAAATTCAACTCGTGCCCGAAAAGCTGCGCCTGACGCTCGGATCAAAGTTCGAGCACAACGACTTTTCGGGGTTCGAGATCGAACCCAGCGCTCGACTGCTTTGGACGATCACCAAGCGCCAGACGGCCTGGGTCGCCGTTTCCCGTGCCGTCCGCACGCCAACTCAGCTCGAAACCGATCTTACGATTGTCGCCCCGGGCGCGTCGCTGATCGGTAACAAGGATTTCGACTCGGAGGTGGAACTCGCCTATGAAGCGGGCTACCGCATCCAACCGGTCGATTGGCTCGCGGTTGATATCGCCGCTTTTTACAACAATTACGATGATCTTCGCAGCCTGGAGCTCAACGGAACGATTTTCTCCGAAGAAAACAAACTGAACGGTCAGACCTATGGCGTGGAAATCGGCTCAACAGTCCAGCCAACGGAGTGGTGGACGATTCGGGCCGCGTACACATTCCTGAATGTACAGGTGCAAACAGATCCCGGCAGCACCGACGTGTCATCAGAATCTTTGGAAGGAAACGACCCTCGGAACCAGTATTATGTGCGTTCCTCGTTCGACCTTCCCTACCATTTTGAGTTGGACTGCACGTGGCGCTACGTGGGCGAGTTGGAGACCCAAGGCGTACCGTCTTACATGGCATTTGACGCGCGGTTGGGATGGCATCCGACCGATCAGCTTGAATTGGCCGTCGTGGGCCAAAACCTGTTTGACAACCGCCACCCGGAATTCGGAACCGGCGCGGCGCAGCACGAAATTGAGCGGGGCGTTTATGCCATGTTCACTTACAAGTGGTAGCGATCGCAGCAATCTGCGGCGGGAGCTCTTATGAACCGGACAACTGGCATTTTCCAGCGACTGGGCATCGGCTTGCTGGTGTTCTTTGCCGCCAGCACGTGGGGCGGACGATCGGCGAACGCGCAAGGCACGCCGACCAAAGAGTACCAGGTTAAGGCGGCGTTCCTGCTGAATTTTGTTCAATACATCGAATGGCCCGCCGCGTCCTTTGCCAAAGCGGACACGCCGATCACCGTTGGTGTGCTCGGGGCCGATCCGTTCGGTCCGATCCTGGAAAAGACGTTTCAGGACGAAGCCGTTCAAGGCCGCAAGCTGGTCGTAAAGCGATCGAGGCAGATCGAAGATCTCAAATCCTGTCACGTCATCTTCGTGAGCAAGTCAGAAAGCGAGCACGTCGGAAACATCCTCACGAGCCTAAATGATTCAAGCATTGTCACAATCAGCGAACTCGACGGCTTCGCCGGCAGCGGAGGCATCATTAATTTCTACTTTGACGACAAAAAGCTTCGCTTTGAAATCAACCCGACCGCCGCTCAGCCGAAAGGGCTGAAAATCAGTTCGCAATTGCTCAAACGCGCGAAGATCGTCGCTACAGACAAGGGTGCCAAATAGGAATTCCAATGCTCTGGTTTAGAAACATGCCCGTCCGGCGAAAGTTGACTGTCGTCATCCTGATGACCTGTGCCATTGTTCTCCTCCTGGCAGGCGTGGCCATGATCGGTACCGAGCTGGTCACCTCCCGCCGGACCATGGTGGAGGACATGACCGTGCTCGCCGATGTGCTTGGCCGCTACAGCACCGCAGCGCTATCGTTCCATCGCGATGAAGACGTAGACGAAGTGAAACGAATCCTCGCCGCCGTCGAGGCCGATCCGCACATCTTGGGCGCCTGCATTTACGACAAGGAGAATGCCCGTTTCGGCGAACACGTCCGCGTCGGCGCCGCCGTGACCTTTGCCGCCCAGCCACCGGGCGACGGTCATAGGTTTACGGACGACTATCTTGAAGTGACCCGACCGATTGAACTGAACCAGAAACGCATTGGCACAATCTACGTCCGTGCAGACTTGGAAAGAATCTACAGCCAACTCGGCGTTCACGCGGGTATCGTCGGCCTTCTTTTGCTGGTCGCGATCGCCCTCACACTAGTCCTTTCAGCGCGGCTGCAGCGGCCGCTCACCGAACCGATCCTCGCCTTAGCGGCCGTTGCGAGCCGGGTTGCCGAAAGCAAAGACTATTCCGCCCGCGCAGCCAAAGGCGGCAAGGACGAAATCGGCCTGCTCACCGACGCGTTCAATCAGATGCTGAGCGAGATCGAGCTGGCGCAGGGCTCCCTTCAGAAAGCCAATCAATCAATGCAGGAGCAGACCCGCGAGGTGGTGGACAGCATCAATATTCTCGTTTCAGCGTCTGAAGAAATCTTCGCCACCAGTTCGCAACTCGCGGCCGCCGCCGCGGAGACGGCCACCGCGGTCACTCAAACCACGACAACGGTGGAAGAAGTGCGACAGACCGTTTTGGTCTCCAGCCATCGCGCCAAGAACGTGGCCGAGAGCGCTCAAAGAGTTGTCGAAACGTCCTTAAGCGGCAAGAAATCCGCCGAGGATACGATCGAGGGAATGCAGCGCATCCGTCAGCAGGTGGAGTCCATCGCCGACAGCATGGTGCGGCTGAGTGAGCAGAGTCAGACCATCGGACAGATCATTGCCACGGTGGATGACCTTGCAGCCCAGTCGAACCTGCTCGCCGTCAATGCGTCGATCGAAGCCGCCAAGGCGGGCGAGCACGGCAAGGGATTCACGGTCGTCGCGATGGAAGTTCGCAGTCTCGCCGAGCAATCGCGGCAGGCGACCAATCAAGTGCGGCGAATCCTCAACGACATTCAAAAAGCAACCGGCACTGCGGTCATGGCGACCGAACAAGGCAGCAAGACCGTCGAAATCGGCGTGAAGCAGTCCGGCGAAGCGGGGCAGTCGATCCAGGCACTGGCCAACACCGTCGTCGAAGCCGCCGAGGCCGCCACGCAGATCGCCGCCTCCAGCCAACAGCAGTTGGTGGGCGTCGACCAAGTCGCATCGGCGATGAAGAGCATCAAGCAGGCCAGCGCACAAAACGTGACCAGTGCCAAGCAACTGGAGACGGCTGCGCATCGGCTCAAGGAATTGGGACAGAAACTGAAACAAACTGTTGAACGGTACAAACTCTAGCGCGAGCGATAACAGGTTTTTGAGTGATCGCGACCATGGCATTTCAGGACGAAGAATTCATCAAGAGGCTTCGTGAGACCTTCAATGTGGAGGCCGAAGAGCACCTGCAGGTCATCTCCTCGATGCTGCTGGAGCTGGAGAAGTCCCCGCCACCCGAGCGGCGCGCGGTGGTGATCGAGACGGTGTACCGCGAAGTTCACACGCTGAAAGGCGCCGCGCGGGCCGTCGATATGCCGGATGTGGAAACCATCTGTCATGCGCTGGAAAGCATCTTCTCCGATTGGAAGTCGAAGCGAAGCAGCCCCGTGCCCGAGGGATTCGACGTCATGCATCACGCGCTGGACGCGATGCGAACGCATCTCTCGCCGGCAACCGAAAAGGGTGCTGATCAACATCGACAACGCAATGAGTTGATTCAACGCCTGCACCAACTCCAATCACAACGGCCGACCGTCGTGAGCGAAGAACGGGCCGACGTTCAACCGCCGCCCGCCGCACCCACTCCCGCACTGGCGGCAGCAGCCGCCCACGCGGAATCAGAGAAAGCTGTAATCGCGGATACCGTGCGCGTTTCCATCGCCAAGCTGGACGCGCGGCTGCTCGAAGCCGAAGACATGCTGGTGATCAAAGCGATGAGTGCCCAGCGAGCCTTGGAGCTGCGCGAACTGACTGCACAGTTCGATCAATGGTGGAAAGAATGGGGCAAGGTGTCGGCGGAGATCAGAACGCTGCGGCAGGCGATCGACCGAAAGCACAAAACCGGCGATACGAGTCGGCCGGTCGCCGCGTCTTCTGCACTCGTCAATTTCCTGGACTGGAATGGCGACTACTTTCGATCCATGGAAAGTCGGCTGACGGTACTCGCCGCCCAGGCCGACCAGGATCGCCACGGTGTGAACAAGCGGGTGGACGATTTGCTCGCCGATTCAAAAAAGCTGCTGATGCTGCCGTTCGCCACAGTGGCGGGAAGCTTTCCGCGACTGGTCCGCGATCTTTGCCGCGATCAGGGAAAGGACGCGGAGCTGGTCATTAACGGCGGCGATGTCGAAATCGACAAGCCCATCCTCGAAGAAATCAAAGACGTACTCATTCACGCGCTGCGGAACTGCGTCGATCACGGCGTGGAAAAGCCGGCCGAACGCACGCGGCAGAAGAAACCGGCCCGCGCGACAATCATTGTGTCCGTATCGCAGGTCAACGGAAGCAAGGTGGAAATCGCCGTGTCCGACGACGGCGCGGGCATCGATGTTGAGCAGGTCAAATCGTCTGCCATCCGCCACGGCGTGCTGTCCCAAGCCGAGGCCGCCAAGCTGACAGAATCAGAGGCGTTGGAGCTGATCTTCCAGTCCGACGTATCAACCAGCCCAATGGTCACATCCATCTCCGGTCGCGGCCTGGGGATGACGATCGTACGATCTAAAACAGAAAAGCTGGGCGGAAAGGTAACGATCGAGAGCAAACGCGGCGTTGGCACAACTTTGCGGATGCTGCTTCCGCTGACGATCGCGACCTTCCGCGGAATCCTGGTCCGGTCGAGCGGACAGATATTCGTCGTACCTACCGTGAACGTGGAGCGCGTTCTCAGGATCGCGCACAAAGACATTCATTCAGTGGAAAATCGCGAAACCGTGTCGCTGCAAGGTCGGCCGGTTTCGCTGGCGCGCCTCGACACGGTCTTGGAACTTCCTCCAACGTCTGTGCGCCAAGACGACTCCTCTTTTGTGCCCATCGTCGTCGTCCAATCCGTCGGCCAACGTATCGCGTTCGCCGTGGACGAGGTGTTGCATGAGGAGGAAGTCCTGGTCAAACCGCTGGGCAAAGTGCTCGTCAAGGTGCGAAACCTGTCCGGCGCCACCGTGCTCGGTTCAGGCAAGGCCGTGCCGGTACTGAATGTCACCGACCTAATCAAATCAGCAAGAAGACGCGGCAGCTCGCTCGCCCGTGCCGAAGCGGCCGATGCACCAACAGGAACGCTGCTGAAAAAAGTGCTCGTGGTAGAAGATTCCATCACGTCGCGGATGCTGCTCAAAGGCATTCTCGAATCCGCCGGATATCAGGTGAAAACCGCCGTCGACGGTATGGACGCATTCACGGTGCTGCGCGAAGGGCCGTTCGATTTAGTCGTATCGGACGTGGAAATGCCGCGAATGAATGGCTTTGATTTAACTCGGAGCATTCGCGCGGATAAGCGACTGGCCGAAATGCCCGTCGTGCTCGTTACCGCAATGGAAGCCCGCGAGGAACGCGAGCGGGGAATTGATGCCGGCGCCAACGCCTACATCATCAAAAGCAGCTTCGACCAGAGCAACCTCCTGAGCGTGGTCGCCAAGTTGATATGAGTTGTTGCCATGACCCACGACCGCAAAATCAACGTGCTGGTGGTTGAGGATTCGAACGTCGTGCGGATGTTGCTGGTTCATATCCTGAATTCCGACCCCAATATTCAGGTGATCGGCACGGCCCAGAATGGCCAGGATGCGCTGGACTTTCTCGCGCACAAAACACCCGACGTCATTCTCATGGACATTGAAATGCCCGAGATGGACGGTTTTGAAACGACCCGGCGCATCATGGAATTGCGGCCGGTGCCCATCGTCATTTGCGGAGGAAGCGGAAACGCGAAGACGACGATGACGACGTTCCGCTCCATGGAGGCCGGCGCGGTTGCGTGCGTGGGGAAGCCGCTCGGCCGGGGGCATAAGGACTACGACCTGCTCGCCGGAGAGATTTTACAGACGGTCAAGCTGATGTCGGAGGTAAAAGTTGTACGCCGCTGGGCCCGTGGGAAACGCGATCTGCCCGCCGGAGCTTCAGCGGCGCCCAAGCGAGATCCGAACCAGATCAGCCTGATCGGAGTCGGCGCGTCGACCGGCGGCCCGCCGGTGCTGCAGACCATCCTCGCCAGCCTGCCGAAAGATTTCTCTGTGCCGCTGCTGGTGGTTCAGCACATTTCTCCCGGGTTTCTGCCGGGGCTGGCCACGTGGCTGAACCAGACGACCGGCTTCAAGGTGCAGATCGCCGCGCACGAAATGATGCCAATGCCCGGTCACGTTTATATGGCGCCCGATGACTTTCACATGGCCATGCGGGCGGATGGGACAATCGTGCTGAACCGGGAAGAGCCAGAAAGCAACTTGCGCCCCGCGATCTCCCACTTGTTTCGCTCGTTGGCGCGCGGGTTCGGGCCACGCGCGGCGGGCGTATTGCTGACCGGAATGGGCAAAGACGGCGCAGCGGAACTCAAGCAAATGAAAGACAGCGGCGCGCAGACGATCGTTCAGGACCGCGAGAGTTCAGTCGTTCACGGCATGCCCGGCGAAGCGATTGCTCTGGGTGCGGCCACCTATATTTTATCGCCGGATAAGATCGCGCCGGCGATTGTTTCGCTAGTGAATCGGCAACCCGTCGGCGGAAGGGGGGCGTTTTGAGCAAGCCAGGCACGCCGGATCCCGGATCGGTGGAGGTGTTGCTTGCCGAGGACAGTCCCACTCAGGCCGAGCGGCTGAAGTACACTCTCGAACGCCACGGCTATCGCGTCACTTCCACCATCAATGGCCGACTCGCGCTCGAAGCTGCGCGGGCGCGCAAGCCGACCCTTGTCATCAGCGACGTCATCATGCCGGAGATGAATGGCTATGAACTCTGTCGCAGCATCAAAACCGATCCGGCGCTGGCCGATGTTCCCGTAATCTTGGTGACGACACTCGCCGACCCGCAGGACGTCATCCGCGGCCTGGAGTGCCGCGCCGACAACTTCATCATCAAGCCGTACGACGAGCGTTATCTCCTGTCCCGCATCCAATTCGTGCTTCAGAACGAGCGAATCCGCGAACCCGGCCCCGCCAGCGCCGGCGTTGACATCTTTTTCAACGGCCAGCAACACACCATCACCGCTGACCGCCTGCAGATCCTCAATTTGCTTCTCTCCACTTACGAAGCCGCCATCCAGCGAAACCAGGAGCTTACCGCGACAAAGGACGAGCTTCGCACCGCCAATGTTTCCCTCGAATCGACCAATCAGGAACTGGCGCAGGCAATTGCCTCGGAAAGACAATCTCTCGTCGAACTCAAAAACGCGCAAGGGAAATTGATCCAGGCGGAAAAGCTAGCCTCGCTCGGGCAAATGGTGGCCGGCGTTGCACATGAGATAAACAATCCGCTCTCGTTCATTTCCAACAACATGTGGGTCTTTCAGCGTGATTTCCAGTCGCTTAAGCAACTCGTGGACATGTATCGCGGCGAAGACAAATTAATCCTCGAGCAGGATCAACCCGCGAGCATCAAGCTGAAGGAACTGAGCGAGCGGATGGATTTGGATTACACGCTGACCAATCTCAATGACCTGCTGGGACGCTCGCGCGACGGCCTGAAGCGGATCGAACAAATCGTTCAGCACCTGCGGGATTTCGCAAGAATGGATGAGGGCGAACTACAGGAGGCCGACGTCAACGAGGGCATTCAGTCCGCGGTGAGCATCATCGTCGGCCGCGCCAAGATCAAGCAGGTGACGCTAGACCTGCACCTATCAAAGCTACCGCCGCTCGCCTGCTACCCCACGAAAATCAGCCAAGTCGTAATGAGCCTGATCAGCAACGCAATCGATGCGTCGCAGCCGGGAGGCGTCGTGACCATCTCGTCTCGCACGAACGGCGATGCAGTCGAAATTGAAGTGGCCGACAACGGCACGGGAATCGATCCGGCGATTCGAAATAGAATCTTCGATCCGTTTTTTACAACCAAAGCGATCGGACAAGGAATGGGACTCGGATTAAGCATCAGTTACGCGATCGTGGATGGTCACCACGGGTCGATCACGGTTGACTCAACACCGGGAAAAGGATCGCGCTTTATCGTTCGACTGCCACTCGCCACGGTGCCCCAAGCAGTCAAACAATGACAGCAAATATCTCGAAAGACGTACCATGAGTAGTTCAACTGCACTGGATCCCAGTTCCATAGAGGTATTGATCGCCGAGGACAGCCCCACTCAGGCCGAGCGGCTGAAGTACACCTTGGAACGTCACGGCTACCGAGTCACCTCCACCGTCAACGGCCGACTCGCGCTCGAGGCCGCACGGGCACGCAAGCCGACGGTCGTCATTAGTGACGTCATCATGCCGGAGATGAGCGGCTATGAACTCTGCCGCAGCATCAAATCCGACCCGACGTTGGCCGACGTGCCGGTGATCCTCGTGACAACCTTGGCCGACCCGCAGGACGTCATCCGCGGGTTGGAGTGCCGCGCCGACAACTTCATTATCAAGCCCTACGACGAACATTACCTTCTGTCCCGCATCCAGTTCGTCCTTCAGAACGAGCGAATCCGCGAACCCGGCCCGGCGAGCGCCGGCGTCGACATCTTTTTCAATGGCCAACAGCACACCATCACCGCCGACCGATCGCAGATCCTCAATTTGCTCCTCTCGACTTACGAAGCCGCCATCCAACGAAACCAGGAAGCGGTTGGAATGACGCAGGAAATCGCCATGCGCAAGATGGTCGAACAAGACCTGCGCAAGGCGCATGATGAGCTGGCCGTCGCCAAAGACGCAGCTGAATCGGCGAATCGCGCAAAAGACCAATTCCTAGCCATCCTCAGTCACGAATTGCGAACGCCTCTGACACCGGTGTTGGCCCTCGTTTCGCACTTGCAGACTCAGAGGGATTTGCCTGAAGACCTGAGAGACGACCTGGGGATGATTCGCCGCAACGTAGAAATGGAGGCGCGTCTCATTGACGACCTGCTCGACCTGACACGCATCATCCGGAACAAGATGGAGCTGCACTACGAACAGGTTGATGCGCACGCAGCCGTTCGTCGCTCATTGGAACTGTTTGTAAAACCGATCACTGAGAAGAAGCTGAACGTAAAAATCGACCTGCAAGCCGAGGACTTTCACCTTCGAGCCGATCCTTCGCGGCTTCAACAGATTTTCATGAATCTGCTCTCCAATGCCGTGAAGTTCACTGCGGTCGGCGGACAAATATCGATTCGGTCAACCAACCCCACACCTGGCCGGATACAGTTTTTGATCTGCGACGACGGCATCGGCGTTGAGCCGGATGTGCTGCCTCGATTGTTCACTTACTTTACGCAGGGGGAACGCACGGTCACCCGGCAATATGCAGGATTGGGGCTGGGACTCTCGATCGCCAAATCATTGGTCGAAATGCACCAAGGCACCATCGCCATTTCCAGCGACGGCCGCGACAAGGGAACAACACTCTGCGTCGACCTGCCCACCACGCCTGCTGAAACGCTATCGCCAGAGGTTGTAACCCAAGCGCCGGCCGAACAAGCACCCATCGTCGGACCGGCGCGACATGTTCTGCTCGTCGAAGACCATCATGACACGCGTAATGCCATGGCCCGCTTACTCAAGTACTTCGGCTGTGCCGTCGTAACCGCAGGCAGCGTGAAAGAAGCAATGAGCCTTGCAGACCGGGAGAACTTTCAACTGCTGGTTTCCGATATAGGCTTGCCGGACGGCACCGGGATCGATGTCGTCCGACACATCAAGGCTCGGTATCCCATCGTCGCAATCGCCGTGAGCGGATTCGGCAATGAAGACGACATTCAGCGGAGCTTGGACGCCGGCTTTCAAATGCACATGACCAAACCGGTGAATGTCACGACTCTTCGAGACGCAATTGATAAATTGGCAGGATAGGCTCGCCGGTGTAGAACTCCGGATACTCCGGATCGACCGCCCGCGTCGTCGACGGCGGCCCCGCGTGAGCGATTGAGAGGAGGCACACCTAGAAACGAAGCGTGTAGGCGAAACGTTTCATAGCGTGTTGTCGCCTTTAGATGGTCTTAAGGATTTGAGACCACATTATTGAATTGGTCGTATGTATAGATGATTTGCGAGGCCGTGTTAAACCGCATCTGATACGCGGTCATGCTGTCGACGTGCCCGTCGAAGAAATAAAGATTGGCGCGATCCCCCGCGTTGCCATGGCGCGTCGAAATCTGGGAAGAGTAGTAACCGCCAAAGGTCTTGCCGGCAAAAAGAGCGAGTGAGTTGCCGTTACCACCAACGGTGATGCGAGACCCACTGTCGGCGAGCATGATCGTGTCCGCCGGCGACGTAGGCAGGCTCGGCAAATACTCGAATGAAAATGAAATGTAGCCTGACGGCCCACAATTGACGGCTTGCCTGAAGTTTTTGAAAATCGGCCAGGTTCCGTTGTCGTTCGCTGTCGTGAATAATCCGTATCCGATCCGCTTGGCGGCATCGTCTGCAATTTTCACATCAGCCGCGTAGTTTCTGCTCGACGGACAGCAAACATTCGGTTGCCTTACGTATTGCCGATTCGACTGCGTGTCGACCGAACTGTGGCCGCTCACCAAAAACCAGGGCCACAGCGCGATGTCGCCACTTCCTGGACTGTTGTCGGTGCGCGACACCGGAATGCTTCCGCGGTTGTCATTGGCGTACATTTGGAAGCTGAGCCCGCTCTGGCGCAGATTGCTCATACACGCGATAGATCGTGCGGCCTCGCGCACCCTGCAAAAGGCAGGCATCAGGAGCGCAATAAGCACCGAGATGATCGCGACAACCACCAGCAGTTCCACGAGCGTAAATCCTCGTTTGTGCGGCATAGCTCTTAACGATTTGATCGTGACCGCTCCACTGCACCATTTCTCAAACGCCGGTCTTTCGTTTTTCCAAACCGAGACCAATTTCCCTTTCGCAATATTCTCAATAGAACGTTATACTGACGACGCTAAAATAGATAAATCGTTTACCTTTTTTTAAAGCCAGCTGGCAAAATCCTGAACATTACGCTGTTTCCCGAACGCGAAGCGTGAGCAAAAAGAACGTCAAATGCGCGTCTTGGTGGTTGCCAATTTCTTCATGTCGTACAACCGCAGCATCCTGCATGGTGCTGCCAGTTACGCGCGATTGCACAAGTGGACTCTCACTTATACCGACGCCCGATGGGGAACCGCAGCCGAGCGGTTGAAAGAGATTGATGCCCTGCTGCTCGGCGTGCATGACTTCGAGACGGATTCCGACTGGCTCAAGTCGAAATTGCCTCGCGTCGGTTGGTCGGCGTCGCAGGCGAAAACGCCTTGGCCGCGCGTGCTGACCGACAACATCGCTGTCGGCCACCGAGTGGCTGAACATTTCCTTGCGTCGGGATATCGACATTTCGCGTTCTGCCCGAACTGGCACGGCATCTGGTCCACCTCGCGTTTGGAAGGGTTTCAATCGCGACTGCAGGCGGCCGGCTATTCGGTGGCCGTCGCGCCGGCGGGTGCCGACGTTACCGCGGAGTGGCTCAAGACCCTTTCACTCCCGTGCGGTCTGATGGTGTCGCGAGACTCTTCAGTCGAAGCAGTTCTTGCCGAATGCAGCCGCGCGTCGCTGCGGGTGCCTGAGGATGTCGCGATCGTTGGCGTTGGAAATGACGAACTCGTGTGCGAAATCACGGATCCGCCGCTCAGCTCCGTGCCGCATCAAAGCGAACAAATCGGCTACCAGGCCGCCGCGATCCTGGACCGGTTGGTGCACGATCGGAGCTACAAACCGCCGGAAATCACGCTCATTCCGCCGGGGGAACTCGTCGTTCGGCGATCCAGCGACGCAATGGTGTTCGACGACCCGATGCTCGTCGAGGCCATGCGGTTCATCAAAGCCAATCAATCTGAAACGATCGGAACCAAGCAGGTGGTAAGCCACGTCGGCACAAGCCGGGTGACTCTGGATACCAAATTCATGGCGGCGATGGGCATGACAGTGGCGGCAGTCATCCGGCGAATGCGCATCGACAAGGCCAAGCTGCTGCTCAGCAGCTCCGATCTTCCAATGCCTGCCGTCGCGCGTCACTCGGGATTCTCCTGCGCCCGACAGCTCAGCAAGACGTTCCATCACTACACCGGCCACACGCCCACCGGATATCGCCGACTATTCATGCTCGGCGGCTGAGGTATGGTTAACCGACGTGACAACCGAACCCATCAACATTGACGACCTTGTTCAAGACGCGCTGGCCATCATCGAGCGAACGAAGCTCGCGCGGCCCGGCGAATACCGTCGCTCGGCTCTGCCCTCGCAGACCACAGCTGACGAACTCGCGAATGAGTACGGCGTTGCCGACGCAGCGAATTTGCTCTACACGCTCGGCCACTTCCCGCAGGACGAGCCCACTCGCGCCGGGTTCATTCAGACACTGCGATCGATGCAGAACGCCTCGACGGGACTTTGGTCGGAGGCGACTCACCACACGTATCACTGCACGGCCCATTGCATCGCGGCACTTGAACTGTTCGACGTCATGCCCGCCCATCCCCCGGCCGAACTGGCCCGATTCAAGTCGCCGCAAGGAATAACAGGTTTGCTGGAACAGCTCGATTGGACCACCAATCCATGGAACCAATCGCACCAGGGAGCCGGCGTTTTTTCGGCGCTGCTCATCACCGGCGTCGCCGACGAGCCGTGTCGCAACGCATACTTCGGCTGGCTGGAACAGAACTGGGATCCGCAAACCGGCTTTCTACGTCGCGGCCACCAGCCGGGGATGATCGAAGGCTCGGCGCCGCTTCACAACCACATGGGGAGCACGTTTCACTACCTGTTCAACATCGAAGCCGATCGGCGGCCGATTCCATTCGCCCGCCAAATGGTTGACACCTGCCTGCAGATGGCCGCCAATGGCGAGGCGCACGCTTTTGCCGGCAGAATGAGCTTCCTTTTCATCGACTGGATCTACTGCCTGAACCGCGCCGTCCGGCAAAGCGCCCATCGATATGACGAGTCGCGCCAGGTGCTTCGATCGACGGCCGTCGCGTGCATCGACTTCCTGCGCAACATTGACCGTGCCGACCCTTTATACAACGACCTCCACTATCTATTCGGCATGTGGTGCGCGCTCGCCGAGCTTCAGTCAGCGTTGCCGGGATTCATTCGCACAAGCCGGCCGTTGAAGCTCGTCCTCGATCGTCGGCCGTTTATTTGATCACCGTGAACTGCGAAGTTCGACCCGTTCGACTAGCCCCTTGGCAAACTTCGGTACTGCGACGGAGACATCCCCTGGATCCGCCGGAACGCACGCGAGAAGTGCAGCGGATCGTCGTACCCAACCGACTCGGCCACCTCGCGGATCAGGCGATCAGTGGTGTCGAGCAGTTCACACGCACGCTTGATGCGCAGCCGCATGAAATACGCCCACATCGGATACCCGGTCTGTCGTTTGAAGACGGCCGCCAAATGTGACGGCGACAGATTCGCCATCGCGGCCAGCTCGTGCAGGGTGACGGGCGACTGCAGATTCTGCTGTAAGTAGCGGATCACCGTTCGCACACGATCGCCCGAGCCGGAGGATTGGGGCTCAACAGTGCTTCGCGAGACCAGTCGCGAAAGAAGGTAGTTGAAGCAGCCGGACGCGTGGATCAGCTCGCGCGGGCCGAAACCGACGCGCAACGCGTCGAGCGCTTCCTCAAACAATGCGGAAATGTAAGTCGGCGCGTCATTCGCCCGAAACACCACGCGCGACGCCTTGTGGCCGAGCTCTTCGAGATATCGCTTCACGTTGGCGCCGGCGACATGCGCCCAGTAGATTGTCCATGGCGCCTCTTCGTCCGCACCATACGCGTGCGGCTGTGACGGCGCGATGATCGCCCACTCGCCGGGATGTACCTCGTGTTGCCGACCGTCAATTCTTAACCAACCGCGCCCGCGGGTGCAGTAGATGAGGATGCACTGCGATACGCCGCGAACCCGCTCCATGTAGTGCCCGGACGCCTTGGGGAAATGGCCGATGTCGGTGACGGTGAGCGACTGCGTGATCGGCTGGCGGAGCGCTTCGGCAACGAGGGGGCGTGCGAGCACGACCATCCGCTGAAGGGGAAAACCTTCGCCGATCCGCTGCATGATGTCCGGGGGCGTCATGGGAGTACCGTACCAGAAGATTATCCATGTGTTCAATTATTTAAGCTATTCCAAGGCCGACGACGTGCACTACGCTGAACCGCATGACCGAATCCGACGCCATCCCGCCGGGTGAGCCCGTCCAAGTACGCCGCGAAGCCGTCGTGCTGCCGACTTACGATCCGATGCCGGCCGACACGAACCCGATGTTTCTCGAACGACGCGTGTATCAAGGCAGCAGCGGCAAGGTCTACCCGCTCCCGTTTATCGATCGCATCAGCGACCAGCCGACGGACCGAACGTGGGACGCGATCTATCTCGAGAATGAGTTTCTCCGTGTGATGATCCTGCCGGAGATCGGCGGGCGCATTCATGCGGCCACCGACAAGACCAACGGCTACGACTTCATCTACCGGCAGGACGTGATCAAGCCCGCGCTGGTAGGGCTGGCGGGGCCGTGGATCAGCGGCGGGATTGAGTTCAACTGGCCGCAGCACCATCGGCCCGCCACGTTCATGCCGACCGACGTGCACATTGAATCGCACCCCGACGGCAGCAAGACAGTGTGGATGTCGGACCACGAACCAATGAACCGCATGAAAGGCATGCACGGCGTCTGCCTTCGGCCGGGCCGGTCGTTTATCGAGCTTAAGGTGCGACTCTACAACCGCACGGCGCTCACGCAGTCGTTCCTGTGGTGGGCGAACGTGGCGACGCGGGTGCATGAGAAGTACCAGAGCTTCTTTCCACCGGATGTGTATTACGTGGCCGATCACGCCAAGCGCGCGATGAGCCGCTTCCCGCTCTGCCAGGATCAGTACTACGGTGTTGACTACGCCGCGCGCGGCAGAGACGGCGTGCCCAGGAACGAACTGCCACGACAGTTTGTTCCCGATGAATCGAGCGCGGCGAACGACCTCTCGTGGTACGCGAACATTCCCGTCCCCACCAGCTACATGTGCATGGGCACGAAACAAGATTTTTTCGGCGGCTACGATCACGCGGCCCGCGCGGGGCTGGTGCATTTCTGCTCGCACCACATTTCGCCGGGCAAAAAGCAGTGGACGTGGGGCAATCACGAGTTCGGCTACGCGTGGGACCGCAACCTGACGAGCCCCGACGCTGAGTTTGTATCCCATCCGTACATAGAACTGATGGCCGGCGTATACACCGACAACCAGCCGGACTTTTCCTTCCTCGCGCCTGGTGAGACGAGAACCTTCACCCAGTACTGGTTCCCGATACGCGAGATCGGCCCGGCCAACCACGCCAACCGCGAGGCGGCGGTCAGCTTGTCGACGGCTAAAGGGCGCGTGCGGATCGGTGTGGCGGTCTCGGCTGAATATCCGCAAGCGGTCATTAGCCTGGAACGAAAGGGAAAGCCCGTCCAAAGCTGGAGGGCGGACCTTTCGCCGGCACATCCGCTTGTCGAAGAACTCGCGTTGAAATCACGCGAGTGCGATTTACGGTTGCTGGTGAGCGATTCGCAGGGTCGTCCGATCATCTCCTACGAGCCGGCGAAGACCAAGCCGGGCCAGGTGCCACCTGCCGCAACGGCGCCGCCGATGCCGGAGGACGTCGCGAGCGTGGATGAACTCTACATCATCGGCACGCATCTGGAGCAATACCGACACGCGACGCGATCGCCCGAGCCGTATTGGCGGGAAGCGTTGCGTCGCGATCCATTGGACAGCAGATGTAATACCGGACTCGGCTGGTGGCACTTGCGGCGCGGCGAGTTCCCGTCGGCCGAGACGCATTTCCGCAACGCGATCGCGCGACTGACCAGCCGCAATCCGAATCCATACGACGGCGAGGCGTACTACGGCCTTGGGATCGTGTTGCGGTACCTGCATCGGGAGGAAGACGCCTACGCAGCGTTGTACAAGTCAACATGGAATGCGGCGTGGCAGTCGCCGTCGTTTTTGGCGCTGGCGGAGATTGACTGCTCGCGCGGCGACTGGTCGACGGCGGATCAGCACCTGCAACGGTCGATGCGGATGAATACCGACGACCTGAAGGCGCCGAATCTGCGTGCAATCGTGCTGCGGAAACTTGGCCAAGACGTTGAAGCGAGTGAAGTACTGCGTGAGACGCTGGCGCTCGATCCGCTGGACTGGTGGACGCAACATCTGCAAGGTGAGCCGCTCGGATGCGATGCCCAGACTCGGCTGGATCTCTCGCTGGATTTCGCGCGAGCAGGCCTGTTTGCCGAAGCGCAGGCGGTGCTAAACGACACGCCGAAAGAATCGCAATCCGGCGCGGCGCCGATGGTGCTTTACTACCAGGGCTATTTCGCCTCACGGCAGGGCGCGCACGACGAGGCCAACGCATTCTGGCACGCCGCAGCCCAAGCGAGCGCGGATTACTGCTTCCCCTCGCGGCTCGAGGAGATCGAGATCCTGCAGGCGGCCATCAAGGGCAATCCGGCCGACGCGCGGGCGCCGTATTACCTTGGCAATCTTTACTACGACAGGCGGCGGCGCGTCGAGGCGATCGCGCTATGGAAGAAGAGTGCCAAGCTCGATCCACACTTTGCGACCGTCTGGCGGGATCTCGGTATCGCATACTTCAACGTACTTCATCAGCCGGACATGGCGCGGGCGGCGTACGATCGCGCCGTGAAGGCTGCCCCGGATTCGGCGCGACTCTTCTTCGAGCGCGACCAGCTCCAGAAACGACTCAGGGTTGCTCCAGTCCGGCGGATGGCCGTCCTGGAACGCCGGCTCGACTTGGTGCAGCAGCGGGACGATCTGAGCGTCGAACTGTGCGCCCTCTACAACCAAACCGGCCGGCACAAAGAAGCGGCGGCGCTACTCGCGTCGCGTCACTTTCAGCCGTGGGAAGGTGGCGAAGGACAAACGCTCGGGCAGCACGTGCGCACGTACCTGTCGCTGGGCCGCCAAGCGATGGCAAACGGCGACCCCGAAATCGCGCGAACGCATTTCGAGCACGCGCTGGCGTCGCCCGAGAATCTCGGCGAAGCCAAGCACCTGCTGGCCAATCAATGCGACATTCACTACGAACTCGGCGACGCGTGCGCCGCCATGGGCGATCGCGCAGCGGCACGGCAACACTGGTCGGCCGCGGCAGAATTTCGCGGCGACTTTCAGCAGATGAGCGTTCGCGCGTACTCCGAGCTCACCTACTACTCGGCGCTGGCGCTCCTGCGCCTGAATCGAAAGGTCAAGGCCCACGCGTTGCTGAAAGCGTTGCAGCGCCATGCCGAAACACTGCTCAAGGCTCCGGCCACCATCGACTACTTCGCGACGTCGCTTCCGACGATGCTGCTGTTCGACGAAGACCTGAAAGAGCGACAAGACATTGCCGCGCGGGTGATGCTGGCCCAGGCGAACCTCGGGCTGGGCAAGCGAGCCGCGGCGAAGAAGCTTCTGGGCGAAGTGCTGCGTCACGATCCGAGTCACGCCCTGGCCGCCGATCTCTTGGCAGAGATGCGGGCCCCTCGCAAGAAAAAGTAAGGAGACGACCATGGATTTATCCGGCCAATGGCGATTTGAGATTGATCGCGGCGATGTGGGCGAAGCGGAAGGATGGTTCAATCGCACGCTGCAGGACGAAGTGCGCCTACCTGGCTCGCTGCAGGCGCAGGGCCGCGGTGATGCGGTGACGGTTGACACTAAATGGGTCGGGTCGATCGCCGACCGAAGCTGGTACACCGAGCAGGAGTACGCGCGCTATCGCGAACCGGGGAACCTAAAGATTCCTTTCTGGCTACAGCCGGAGCGAAATTACATGGGCGCGGCGTGGTACCAGAAGGACATCGACGTGCCGACCAACTGGTCGGGTCGGCGGGTGGCGCTATTTCTCGAACGGGCACACTTTGAGACGACGCTGTATGTGGATGGCCGGCGAATCGGATCAAGTAACAGCCTCTCTACGCCGCACGAATACGATCTGGCGCTGACGCTTACGCCGGGCCGGCATCGGATCACGCTGCGGGTGGATAATCGCGTCGTGATCCCGGTTGGCATGAACGCGCACAGCATTTCCGATCACACTCAGACGAACTGGAACGGCGTAATCGGCACTATCGAACTGCGCGTCGGCAGTCCCGTATGGCTGGACGACGTGCAGTGCTATTGGGACGCGGCGGGCCGACGCGTGCGTCTAGCTGTCGTCATCAAGAACTGCACCGGCAAAGCGGGGAGCGGCCGGTTGGTGGTCGGCGACATCGCGCACACCGTCAAATGGGACGAGCAAGGCGCTCGGCTACAGATCGAACACTCCCTTGGCAATAACGCGGCGACGTGGGACGAGTTCAGCCCCACGCTGCACCGATTGTCCATTCGTCTCGAATCCCCGCACGGCACCGACGGGCGATCGCTCTCGATCGGCCTTCGCGAGGTCGGCACAATCGGCACGCAACTGTCGATCAACGGCCGGCCGATCTTTCTGCGCGGCACGCTCGAGTGCTGTGTCTTTCCGCAGACGGGCTATCCGCCGACCGACGTCGCAAGCTGGCGGCGCGTGTACACGGCGTGCCAGTCGCACGGACTGAATCATGTGCGATTTCATTCCTGGTGTCCGCCCGAGGCCGCATTCGTCGCGGCGGATGAGATGGGCGTGTATCTGCAGGTGGAGTGCGCGTCGTGGCCCAACTTCGACACCAACGTCGGAATCGGCAACGGACTTGACGAGTGGCTGTACGCCGAAGCGACGAACATCCTGCGGTGTTACGGCAACCATCCGTCGTTCATCATGATGGCCGCCGGCAACGAACCGGTGTGGCCGTCGAATGATCCCTGGTGGGCCGCGTGGGTCAACCACTGGAAGCAGCAGGATCCGCGCCGCGTCTACACCGCGTGCGCCGGGTGGCCGCATATTGACGAGAACGACTACCAGAATCCGCCGCACCCGCAGCGCGCCACGCGGCAGCGGATCAGCGACTTTCCGCCTGAAACGCTGTCGGATCACAGCTCGATCGTGGTTCGCCAGCGCCGGCCGATCATCTGTCACGAGATCGGACAGTGGTGCGTCTATCCAGATCTGAGCGAGATTCCCAAATACGACGGCCTGCTTAAGGCGAAGAATTTCGAGGTCTTCCGCGAGACACTCGCGGAGCATCACATGGCCGATCTGGCCGAGCCGTTCCTGCACGCATCGGGCAAGCTGCAGGCGCTGTGCTACAAGGAAGAAGTCGAAACGATCCTGCGCACGCCCGGCATGGGCGGATATCACCTGCTCGGGCTGAACGACTTTCCCGGCCAAGGCACGGCGTTGGTCGGCGTGCTGAACGCGTTTTGGGAATCCAAGGGATACATCAGCGCCAAGGAATTCCGGCGCTTCAGCGGGCCGACGGTGATGCTGGCGCGCATGCCGCGTCGCGTGTGGACCAGTGATCAGTGGCTCGACGCAGAGGTGGAAATCGCCCACTTCGGCGCAGCGCCGATCAAGGCAACGCCCGTCTGGCGACTGGTAGACGAATCCGGCACGGCCGTGCTCTCCGGCTCGCTGCCAGCGCGAACGATTCCCATCGGCAACGGCACGTCACTCGGCGCGATCCACGCCCAACTTCGTCCGCTGCCGGCTGGTAAGAAGTACACGCTCGTCGTGGGCCTCGAGGGGCACGACATTGAGAACGACTGGGACGTATGGGTCTTCCCAGAAAGCCACGCTCCTGCGTCAGAACCCCACGATATTCTCATCACCAGCACACTCAACGAAGCCGCCACTGGACACCTCGCGGCTGGCGGCACGGTTCTGCTCCTGGCCCGGCCGGACTCCACCGGACGCGGCATTAAGCTGGGATTCCCCAGCATCTTTTGGAACACCGCCTGGTTCCGCAACAGTCCTTGCCGAACGCTGGGGCTATTGTGCGACCCGTCGCATCCCGTTTTCGGCGAGTTTCCCACCGACTTGCACAGCAACTGGCAGTGGTGGGAACTGTTTCAAGACGCGGTGGCGCTGATCATCGACGACCTGCCGCCCGAGGCTCAGCCGCTGGTCCGGGTGATCGACGACTGGTTCACCAACCGGCGACTGGCACTGGTGCAGGAAATGAAGGTAGGGGGCGGGTGCCTCGTCGTATGCGGCATCGACTTGGAGAACGCGCTGGAGCGGCGGCCGGTGGCTCGGCAATTCCGCGCCAGCCTGCTGAAGTACATGAACGGCCAAACTTTCGCGCCAACGGTCGACGTGGAGGTGCCGACACTACAGCAGTGTCTGGAGAGCAGTGCTGCGCGGAAAATTGCGATGCAACCTATGAAATAAAACCGCCGCATCGGAGGATCCGACCGGCCTCAGCGATCCAGCTGTTCCAATCGCTTTTCCAGTTCGCGAACCAACAGTTTTTCTTCTGCGGTTAGCGCGTTCAGGGAACCTGGCGCCTGCATGGCCGCGGTGGAAACCGTCTGATCGAAAACGGCACCGATCGAGAACTTCCCTTCGCCCATAGGATGCCAGCGTGTGACCGAGCAACGGATTGCCTTCGCGTCGCCTTCTGCCGCAGGCAGGTACAGAATGAACTGCTCGCCCACGCTCATGGGCTGCCGGTGGATGATCCCGATGCCCATGGGCGAGATGTCTCGAACGGAAACCGTCATTGGTTTGCGATCCGACGAGCGTGAACAGGGAATAATGGTGGCACTGCCTACGAAACCGGTGCGCGGGGCAGACCGGTGATCGTCTTCGCGACGTGTCTTTGGCAGCGCCATCAGCGCTTTGATCGCGCCTTCGAATGTTTCTGCAGATATTTTACCTGTTGGACTCATAGCTGCCGGATCACAACATGAATGAACTCGCCTATCCCGTACCGCCTGAAAGAACGCCGTTAACATATTGAGACTTGTGAATAAATCAAATGAAACATGTTTCACGCCTTCTTCCATAAGGCGAAATCGTACGTTTCAAAGTGGCTACGAGGCGTGCGGGCTGGTCATCTAATCGTCATTATGAGGTTGCTAGATTTTTAGTAACGCCAGACGTCGAAACGGCTGGCGGATCGTTCCCCTTCAGGGAGTAAGACATGAAGCAATGGATATTGACCGGCGTCGTCGGCATGGGTTTGTGTTCGCTATTGGTCGCACAAGGCTGCGCCACACACGGCGAGCACTCGGGCAAGGATGTCGAAGAGGATGAAGTCAAAGTGGCACTGACGGATTGCCCCGCGCCCGTGCAGGCAACGCTAAAACGCGAAGTCGGCTCGGGATCGATTACCGACATCGACAAGGAAACCGAACACGGCAAGACGATCTATGAAGCCGATGCCATGATCGATGGCAAGAATTACGAGATCAAGGTCAACACCGACGGCTCGCTGATCGGTAAGAAACTGGATGATGAAAAGGACGAACAGAAGTAACTGGAACCGCAAGCAAAGTTACACGCGAGGCCGGCGATCAATCGCCGGCCTCGTTTCTTGCGCAAGAGCGCAATAAAGATGGTACCGACGAGAAACGGGTCAATATGGGGAAGAAAACCCGTCTGGTCACCGGTACCATCGGGCTAAAATGCTAGTTTCCCGATCATGAGCGGATCATGACCTTCTTCATCTCTGCATCATCAACTCGCGATATAATGAAGAAGAAGACTGGATTTGACGCGGCCCTGCTAGGATCACCAATGCGACTCTTACTGGTTGAAGACTCCGAACGCCTGCAACGATCTCTCGGCGCCGGCCTTCGGCAGGCGGGCTACGCGGTGGATATCAGCGGCAACGGGCCCGAAGGACTCTGGTTCGCCACCAGCCACGACTACGACGTCATCATTCTCGACCTGATGCTGCCGGGACTCGACGGCCTTTCCATCATCAAGAAGCTTCGGCAGGATAAAAAACAGACGCATATCCTCGTGCTCACTGCGAAAGACACGGTGGAAGACAAAGTGCGCGGCCTGCGTGCGGGGGCCGACGATTACCTGGTCAAGCCGTTCTCGTTCGAAGAATTGCTCGCCCGCGTTGAAGCGTTGGTCCGGCGCAAGGTGGGCGACAAGAATCCGTCCATCCAACTCGGCTCGTGCGTGGTCGACCTTCAGGCCAAAACCGTTTCCAGCGGCGGGGAGGCGATCGGCCTTACCCCACGCGAGTACGGCGTTCTCGAATACCTCGCGCTCCACCGCAATCGCGTCGTCCCCCGACAGGAAATCGAAGAGCACATTTACGACAGCCACGTCGAACCGATGAGCAACGTGGTCGATTCGGCAGTGTGCAGCCTGCGCCGAAAACTCGAACAACACGGCGCAGCCCCGCTCATCCAAACTCGTCGCGGCATGGGCTACATGCTGGCAGGCCCTGCAACATGAAGTCGATCGCCAAGCGATTATTCTCGACACAATTGATCGCCACCCTCGCGCTGGCGGCGGTGGTAGGACTGTTTCTCTACCTCCGCATTCGTTCTTCGCTGCTCTCCCAGTACGACGACTCGCTGCGACTGAAGGCCAAGTCGCTGGCGGCACTGATGCATACCGGGACCAAGGGGTTCGTGACCGATTTCGTTGAAGAGGCGATGCCCGAATTCTCGCGCAGCCGGGTGGCCCAATACCTTGAAGTGCTGGACGGGCAAGGTCACCTTATCCTGCGTTCAAAGTCGCTGGGGAATCACCTGCTTCCGATCGTCATAGGACCTGAGGCGTCGCGATTCGAAAATGTTCAACTTCCCAACGGCAACCCTGCCCGCGCCATTGTCATTCGCTTCGTCCCGTACCCCGATTTGGACGCCATCGATGCGACGTTGCCGCCACCCAAGATCCCAGCACCGGAGATGATCCTGGTCTTTGCCCGCGATCGCGACGACCTAGACGACCGGCTGGAAACACTCCTGGCAAGCCTGGCGATGGGCGCAGTCGTGATGGCGGTAGGCATCGTCCTGGTCACGATGTTGACCGTGAAAGCCGGCCTCAAGCATCTGCGCCAATTTGCTGCGAAGGTGGAAACCCTCGACGTGAATAGCCTCGACACGCGATTCAATCCACAAACCGTGCCCGCCGAGTTGCAACCGATCTCCACCCGCTTGAATGAGTTGCTCGGCCGACTGCAGGAAGCGTTCACGCGCGAGAAGCGGTTCACTTCAAACGCCGCTCATGAGCTGCGCACACCAATCGCCGAGCTTCGCACGCTGGCGGAGGTTGCCTTGCGGGAAGACACCGCCAGCGAGACCGGTCGCGCGTATTTTCAAGACGCGCTCGACATTGCGAAACAGATGGAATCGCTGGTGAAGGGACTGCTGACCCTGGCGCGAAACCCTAATCACGCAGCGATCGCCCCGACCGAGCAGGTGAACGTTTCAGAATTGGTGACATCGGTCTGGAATCGGCTCGAGCCCCGCGCAGCGGCGATGGGCCTTCACACGACTCATGTCGCGCCGCCTGAGCTGATCGTGACGACGGATTCGGTGGCTCTTACGTCGATCGTGACCAACCTGTTCAGCAACGCGATCGAATACACGCCGGAGAACGGCCAAGTGGCTTGGGCCGTCGAGCAGGACGGAAATTCCGTGCTCCTCAAGATCCGTAACACGGCCGGCAGGCTAACGGCCGACGATATTCCGCACATGTCCGAGCCGTTCTGGCGCAAGGATTCAGCTCGGCATGCCGAAACACATAGCGGGCTTGGATTGACGCTGGTAAAGGCGTGGGCATCGATCGCAGGCGCGACGGTCGCGTTCGATCTCATGCGTGACCATGTTTTGCAGGTCACGGTGACGATGAAATGGGCCGGCCCGCAGCCCGCGAGCTTTCAACACCAACGAGCAGCCTGGGTTGGCGCGGAATAGATTCCGATCAGGGATTTCGCGGCGGCGCGGTAGAGCCGTGAATTTCAAACCACGTACGCAGCGGCTTGCGAACCAGGCCCGTGCCTTCGACGCGTTCGCTACTGCTGCGATCGATGATCGTTTTGATTGCAGCGAACGCTTCCGCGCCGAGCGCAATCGCGTCCTGGCAAACGCTGGTGAGTTCGGGGAATACGCCGTATCGAATTTCAGCGTCATCAAAGCCGACGATCGAAAGGTCCTCGGGGATCTTCAACCCAATTTTCCGTGCGCCACTGATCGCGCCGACGGCCGTCACCGGGTCGGTAATGAACAACGCAGTGGGGCGTTCGGGCATGGTCATCAGTCGGCGAAGAACCTGCGTGCCGCCGTCGCGGTCGGCGGGAATTCGCAGGACCAGGCGGTTGTCGAACTCGATTCCCGCGTCGGCCAGCGCCTGGCGATACCCGGCGAGTCGGTCGACGTGGTCGGAGTCATCCACCGTGTTAATGCAGAGCAGGATCCGCCGATGGCCGAGCCCGATCAGATGCTCCACCGCTTCGCGGCTGGAGTTGCATGAATCGCAGTAGACGTAGTTGACGTTGGATTTATCGAACCGGTCGGCGATGACGACGCTGGGGAACCCTTCGTCGGCGATGGCTTCGCAGATGGGCCGAGCCTCGGCGGTGGTGCGGAGGATCGCGCCGCGGATTCCCTTGCGCAGAAACATCTGCGTGAACGTTTCGCCAGGCGACCTCGACCGTCGCGCGTCGAGAATCATCAAATCGTAGTTGTAGTCTTCCATGGACCGCGACATGCCGTACATCAACGCGGCATCAAATGGCGAACCTAGCGAGCTTTCGCCCGTATATACCAAGGCAATATTCATGTTCGATCGCCGGCCGACGGTCGGCGAATAGCCTTCTTCATTACTCACTGCGAGCACCCGCTCCCGAACAGCTCGGCTGACTTGGGGATGGTTGTTAAGAACGCGTGAAACGGTCGTGGTGGAGACACCGGCTTTTTTTGCAATAAGACGTACGCTGGCCATAGGGTTCCTCTGTAGTACTGGAACTGTTTCACGCATCATATGGTACAGTACCAGTGGCGTCAATCATAAAATAAATCTCGATATCGAGGCGATTTGTACCAATTTAAGGCCGTAATTCGTTAAGACCCATAAATGTACCGTCCAGTCCGTGACATTGAGACTGAAAACGCAAAAATGAAAAAATGCTTGACACCGGCTCCAAGTTGGATATTTTATGAAACAGTAACAGCAACAGTCATTTCGATTTCTGATGTTTGGGAGTTACTCGAAGGTGATTTGCGGAGTAGACGGCCGGCGAGGGAGACGCGGTTGTCGTGTGGCGTAGGAATAAGACATTTCTGGTGAACCCGGAGGCGAGATGCGGCGAGTTGAGTTGGAAACAATGAAGAAGAAGCGTGCGCGTTCAATTCAAAATGCAATCGTTCTAGCCTCGGCCACTGTTGCCGGCGTGCTATCGGTTACGGCCCAGTCGACCCACGCGGGCGTTTCAACGTGGAGCGGCAATACGGACGGCTTGTGGAGCAAGACCGCGAACTGGTCAGCGCTGCCCCAATCAGGCGACGGCCTCACGTTTACCAGCGCCACCGGCGCGGGCGGCACGACGCTCACAGACGACCTGATGACGCCGGGCACTTACAATGTTGCCAACATCACATTCAACAGCGGCGCAGCGGCATTCACGATCAATCCGGCCGGCGGGACGAACGGTTTCACCCTCACCGGCAACGTTCAGAACAACAGCACCAGCCTGCAGACGATCAACGACAACATCGTCATGACGGCCACCCGCACCTTTACGATGACGGCCCTCGGCGGCAACATCACGCTGGGCGGGAACATCAGCGGCACGGGCGGCGGCATTACTACTGCAGGCACCGGCACGCTGACCCTTTCGGGCGTCAACTCGTACACCGGTTCGACAACGATCAACGGCACGTCCGTGGTCAATATCAACAGCACGACCGCATTCGGAACCAGCGGCGTGACGTTCAATAGCGGCGCGACGATCGACAATACGTCCGGATCGGCCATTGCCCTGGTGAACAACAACGCAATCACGACGGGCGGCACGCTAGTCTTCAGCACCGCAGCGGGAACCAACGCAAACAGCATTGATTTCGGAACCGGCAACTGGAGCTTCGGTGGCGACCGCACGTTCACCATGAACGGCACAGGCAATCTGACCGTCGGCACGGTGGTGAAGACCACCAACGGCAACAACACGCTTACCGTCAACGGCGCCAGCGCGACTCTCACGTTCCGAGGGTTGCAACTGTCCGCTATCGGTGACACCACGATCCGAAGCCAAGTCTTCAACGGCAGTGGAAACCTCATCATCAGCGGCAACATTACCGACGGCAGTTCGGCTGGCGGAATCAATAAGCAGGGCACGGGCAATCTCACCATCGCCGGCTCGAACAACACGTACACGAATGGCTTAATCATTAACGGCGGCACGACCAACCTGAACAGCGCCACCGCGCTCGGTATCGGGGGCAACTTGACGCTTAGCGCCGGCGTGTTCAATAACACGAGCGGCGCCGCCATCGTCATGACGACGACCAACCAGACGTTCCTGAACGGTGACGTTCAGTTCAGCACGTCTACGGGCACGACGGCAAACAGTCTCACCTTCAATGGCAATGCGACGCAAAACGGCGGCCGCACCATCACCTTGAACGGTGGCGGAGCCTTGGTGTGGACCGGCCCCCTGGTCGAAACCGGCGGATCCATCACGAACGTCTTCAACAACGGAACGAACACGTCGGCGACCACGTCACTTTCGTTCGGCGGTTGGGTGCTCAGCCCCGGCACGGTCGGTCTGACACAAACCATCATCGGGTCGGCTAACGTGAATTTCACGGGGGCGATTTCGGAAGTCGGCGTGAATTCGCTCGGGAACGTGACGTTTGACGGTACGGGCGTATACACGCTCTCCGGGAACAACACACATACCGGCTTTACCCGCCTTAATAACGGTGGAGCTACCCTGACCCTGTCTGGCAATAACACTGCTGCGACAGGCGGTGTGACGCTGGCCACCGGCAAACTGAACTTGAATAGCAGCGGCGCGCTGGGCACGGGCAATTTCACGATCGGCGGCGGCACGATCGACAACACCAGCGGCAGCGCGAAGGTGCTCACAACAAACAATCTCGTGATCATCACCAATGCCGATTTTAACTTTAGCACCGCCGCGGGAACCAGCAACAACAACCTGACCTTCGGAAGTGGCAACGTAAACCTTACTACGTCGCGGACCATCAACCTCAACGGGGCCGGTGTACTCGCCTTCGGCGGGCCCCTAATCAACGCTGCGGACAGCGCCAGAACCCTGATCGTCAACAAGGGTAGTGGCACCACCTCGACGTCGCTGCTCAGCTTCGGCGGCTACGTTCTGACTGGCCCGACCAGCACGGCGGCTCGCACCAACACCATTCAAGGCTCGGGCAACGTGGCCTTCACCGGCGCGATCACGAACGGCACCAGCGCCGGCAGCGGGTTCCTGTACAACGGCACGGGGCACATGATCTCGTCCGGCAACAACACCTTCACCGGCCTGGCGACGCTCAACAATGCCGCCGGCATGCTCACCCTGTCGGGCAACAACAGCTTGATGAGCGGCGGCGTTACCCTAACCGCCGGCAAGTTGAACGTGAACAGCGCGACAGCCCTGGGCACCGGCAACTTCACCTTCGGCGGCGGCACGATCGACAACACCAGCGGCAGTGCGGTCACCCTGACGACGACCACCAACGCAACTATTTCCGGCGACATCTTCTTCAGCACGTCGGCCGGGACGATCAACAACAGCCTGAACCTCGGTTCCGGATTCGGCAACATCACCGTCGATCGCAACGTAACCCTGAACGGAGCTGGCGTGCTGACGCTCGGCGTGCTCAATAACACGACCACGAGCACCCGCACAATCGCCGTCAACAACGGCAGTGGGACGACAGCAACGACGGCGCTCAACCTGAATGGCTACATCCTCACGGCGACGGGCCGCACAACCGCGGAAGTGAACGTCTTCCAAGGCTCAGGCAATGTCAACATCCTCGGCAACGTTACCAACGGCGCGGCTGTCGGCGGCCTGGCGTACAACGGAACCGGAACGCTCGGCCTCTATTCCAGCGGCAGCACCTACACGGGCAACACGACCATCAACGCGGGCGGCAACCTGGCGATCGGCGGCGATTCGGTCGTCGTGAGCGGAAACCTCGTCAGCGGGCCGCTTGGTACGGGACTGCTCATTCTCAATGGCGGAACGGTGATCGGGACCGGCGGGGCGCACACCATCGCCAACCCGATCGTCACCAACAACGACGCGGCCGGCACCATCGGTGGAACCCAGGACCTGACGTTTGCCGGCAACTTCAACATCGCCGCGACCGGCTTTCAGCATTACACGACACTCAACGTGAACAACACCGGACTGACCACCTTTTCGGGCGGCATCAACATCACCGGAATGCAGTTCACGCTGCAGGGCTCGGGCAACATCTCCGTGAACTCGGCGATCACCGGGGCGGGGCAATTCGTCACCTACGCCGGCACCGGCAAGCTCTCGCTGTCGGGCACCAACACCTACTCGGGCGGTCCGACAAACGTGAACGGCGGCGTGGTCGAAGTAACGTCGACCGGATCGATCAGCAACACCACGCAAGTAAACATCGGCGGCGGCGAGTTCAGGTACAACTCTGCCACGACGCTGGCTAAAAACGTCACGCTGACCTCCGGCAAGCTGAGTGGTAACGGGACGATCTCCGGAACGGTCACCAGTGCCAGCAGTTCGGCCATCATCTCCCCGGGCAGTTCGCCAGGCGATCTGACGATCGGCGCACTCGACGCGACCGCCGGAGTACGCATGAAGTTCGAGCTGGGCAACTCCGATGCGGCCGGCGTTTCCGATCACTTGATCATCACCAATGCCAATGGCGGCACAGGGCTCTTTACCGGCAGCACCGCGTCTGGCGGGCTGGTTATGGACATCGGCGCCTGGGGCTTTGGTGCCAACGGCCCGCAGACCGGCGTGACCTACACCTTGGTCACCTTCACCTCCAGCACGGGCCTGCAGGACACGGACTTTTCGGCGGTGTTAGGATCCGGCCTGACGCTCGACCAGACGTTCGGCGCCGGCGACGGCGGCGGCAACAACAACTTTCTGCTGAATAGCGGCAGCGTCCAGATCCAGTTCTCGGCCGTCCCGGAACCGACAAGCCTGAGCATCATGGGCCTTGGAGCGGCCGGCCTGCTGAGCCGCCGACGACGGAAACGTGTTGGCAAGACGATCGCCTAAGTGGAAGACTGAAGCACGGCATTCGTGCGGAGTATGCCATGAGCAAAAAACACGGGTTTACGCTCGTTGAATTGCTGATCGTCGTTGCGATCATCGCCGTGCTCGTTGCGCTGCTCACGCCCACTTTTTACAAAGCCCGTGAAGCCTCGCGCAGTCTGGCATGCATGAGCCAGCTTCGTCAGCTCGGCGAGGCCAGCGCGTTGTACATGTCCGAAAACCGCGGGTACCTTTTCCCCTGCCGATATAATTCGGACAACTTGGCCGTCCCGCCTGCGACGGGCCGAAACATCCTCAAGATCCTGGGCAAATATCTGCCGCAGGATCCTAGCAAGCGAACCCGCACGATTTACACTTGTCCGTCCACCTACCAACAAACGGGCAATACCAACACCACCAACGGTAACATGAACAGCCTGGTGTTCGGCTACGGGTTCAACAAAGGTCCGTACACGCATTACCAGTATGACGGCACGACCCATAAGCCCAAATACCAGCTCCGCAAAGCCTCATCGATCACCCGGCCTGCCGAAATCATTGCGGCGGGGGACGTGAGCCAGCAGACCAATGGCAGCGTCAACTTCACGGTGGAGGGTTGGTACGATTACACCGAAATCGATACCTTTCCATCGTTAACGGATCCAACCAAGGCTGACCTTCCTTCAACCCAGATTGCCGCAAACACCGGTTTTTGGAACAACAACACCGAAACCGCTGTCGGCTATAAGCCCCGTTACCGCCATAATGGCGACCTCTACTGTAATTTTGTGTTTATTGATGGGCACTGCGAGTCGCTCTCATGGAAGCTCATCAATGGCGTTTTCACAACTGAGCTTAAAATAAAGAACGTCGCGTCGATATACTAATGTCTCGTCCCGGAAACTTGGCGGTGGTCCGGAAAGGCGAGGTAGCTATGCGAAAATTCACTCGCGGTTTTACGCTCATCGAACTCCTGGTGGTCGTCGCGATTATCGCGGTGCTGATCTCGATCATCCTGCCCGCGGTGTATCGCGTGCAGAACGCGGCCGAGACAACCAAGTGCCTGAGCAATCTGCGGCAGATCGGCCTGACGACAACCATGTACGCAACGGAAAATCACAACTACCTCTTTCCGTGCTACTACGGCGACAACCCGGTGATGGCCGGCAGCCAGACGACGGGGCTCGAAAAAATTCTCGCGCCGTACCTGCCCATCAGCTCGCGCGACAAAACGATCTGGGTTTGTCCGACGGCGTACATCGATCCGACGAACCAGTTCCCGATGACATACAGCTGCAATGAAGGTGTTCACATAAATTACGGTTATACCGCGGCCGGCGTTCCGACGACGGCGCTCAAGCGCATCACCGATATCCCTCGTACGTCGGAGGTTGCTTCAATGGCCGATGCGTCGCAATCGTCCGGCGCGTGGACCGCGGCGGGATGGCTGACGTACACCGCTTCGACCGTAAACGAAATGAAGAACATCAGTTTCGCCAACAAAGACGTGAATCAATTGAGCGGCTGGAACAATACCGATAGCGGCAATTACCACGTTCGCTTTCGACACAATCGCGACAGGGTGGCCAACGCGGTGTTCCTCGATGGACACGCCGATTCGTACAAACTGAACGTGCTCGCCAAGACCGGCGAACTGAAGATGCGAAACTTCGCCACGGGTTACTGAGTTTTTCTCGCAAGCGGCAGAGTAGGGTCTGCCTTCACACTACTTATGTAGAGGTTTACTTATGATCGCTCGGACTCTCTGTCGCCTCCTTGTAACAGTTGCAGCAACTAGTGCTTCGCTCGCGTACGCTGCGCCTACCAAAGTCGCGCTGACCCACGACGGCGGCAACTGGTCGATGACCGCGGACGGGCAGCCGTTCTTCATTGCCGGCGCGGGTGGCGATGCGTCGAAACCGTTCCTCAAAGAGTGCGGCGGCAACTCGTTTCGAACCTGGGGCTCGGAAAACATCGACGACAAGCTCGACGAAGCCCAGAAGCTGGGAATGAAAGTCACCGTCGGCATCTGGCTGGGGCACGAGCGACATCACTTTGACTACAACAACCCCGAGCAGGTGGCCAAGCAGTTTGAGATGGCCAAACGCTCGGTCCTCAAGTACCGCAACCACCCGGCCGTGCTGATGTGGTCCATCGGCAACGAGATGGAAGGGTACAAGGAAGGGGACAACCCCAAGATCTGGGCGGCCGTTCAGGACATCGCCAAGATGATCCACGCGGAAGACCCGAATCACCCGACGATGACGATCGTCGCGGAAATCGGCGGCCAGCGCGTGCCGAGCATCAATAAGTATTGCCCGGACGTCGACGTGGTCGGCATTAACTCCTATGGTGGCGGACCGTCGCTGGCAGAACGCTACCGTGCGGCCGGCGGCGTGAAGCCGTTCGTCATCACCGAATTCGGCCCGGCCGGCACGTGGGAAGTCGGCAAAAACTCCTGGGGCGTTCCGCTGGAAATGACCAGCACCGATAAAGCCCCGGCCTATCGAGCAACGTATGAAAAATCCGTGTTGGCTGAAAAAGGCAAGCTCTGTCTCGGGTCGTACGCCTTCGCGTGGGGGAACAAGCAGGAAGCGACCGCGACGTGGTACGGCCTCTTCCTCGCCGACGGCACGCGCCTGGAGACGACCGACACACTGACCGAAATGTGGTCGGGCAAAAAGCCGGCCAACCGCTGCCCCGTCATCAAGCCGCTGAAGATCGATAACGAAAAGACCAAGCCGGGCGAAACCGTTCGCGTGACACTCGACGTGACCGATCCGGAAGGCGATCCCCTCAAAGTCGAGTGGAAGCTCTTCCAGGACCCGGCCATGTACGACACCGGCGGCGATCTGCAGCCGGAACCCCAGCAATATCCTGAAGCGATCGTGAAGGGCGACACCACCAGCGCCGAAATCAAGATGCCCAAAGACGGCGGCGGCTTCTGGTTGTACGCGTTCGTGTACGACAATCACGGCGGAGCCGCCGTCGTCGACGCGCCGCTTTGGAGCGACGGGCCCATCCCGAAGCCTAAGGTCCGCGTCGCCAAGCTGCCGCTCGTGCTGTACGCCGAGAAGCAGAAGGAACTGCCGTACATCTGGTCCGGCTGGATGGGCGACGTGTCGGCCATCAAGATGGACGAGGCCAGCACCGTTCAGCCGCACGCCGGCGCCACGTGCATGCGTCTTGAAGTGAGCAAGAACTGGGGCGGCATCATCTGGCAATCACCCGCCAACGACTGGGGCGCGGAACCGGGTGGCTACAACCTCACCGGCGCCCGCAAGCTCACCGTATGGGCCCGCGGCGAGAAGGGCGGCGAGCCCGTCACCTTCAAGCTCGGCGTGATCGGCAAAGACAAGAAATACCCCGACTCCGACGACGCCCACCTCGATACGCACCTCACCACCGAGTGGAAGAAGTACACGATCGACCTCGGCGGCAAGGATTTGAGCTGCATCAAGACCGGCTTCGGCTGGACGACGGCCGCGCACAACGGGCCCGTGGTGTTCTACCTGTCGGAGATTCAGTACGAGCTGCCCGATGGAACCGAACCTGCGGTAGGCGTGCCGGACAAAGGTGCCGCCGCCAAGCTGCCGTTCAGCGTGTACGACGATTCGCTCAACGAGTTCCCGTACGTCTGGTCCGGCTGGATGGGCGACGTGGCGAACATCGGCATGGATGAGAAATCGGCCGTTAACCCGCACACCGGCGCGACGTGCATGAAGTGCGAATTCAAGGCCGGCAACGGCTTCGGCGGCATCGTCTGGCAGAGTCCCGCCAACGACTGGGGCGAAGCCCCCGGCGGATTCGACCTCACCGGCGCGAAAAAACTCACCTTCTGGGCGAGAGGCGAAAACGGCGGCGAAGTCGTTGACTTCAAACTCGGCGTGATCGGCAAGGACAAGCCGCACCACGACTCCGACTCGGCGGCGCTCGCCGGGACGACACTCACCAAGGAGTGGAAGCAGTACGAGATCGACCTGTCGAACCGGAATCTGTCATGTATCAAGACCGGGTTCGTGTGGGTGCTCGGGGCGAAGGGCCAGCCGGTGACGTTTTACCTGGACGATATCAAATACGAGTAATCAGCGCGAAATGTCATCCTGAGGTACTCCGAAGGATCTGCGTCAATCGTCGTTCGATGCCAGATCCTTCGGAGTACCTCAGGATGACCGACTTTTCGGTGGTTCGCTGTGGTCCCGGTTCGCAGTAGTCGCGGAGCATTGCCTTGTTGAAAGCATTCGTAATGGCCTGCCTGATCGTACCCGCCGTCGCGCTGGTGCTGTTCGGCCCCCGCATGGACGACGGCGTTCCCGCCGATCGCGTCGTCGTGGACTACTGGGAAAAATGGACCGGCCACGAAGAAGAGCAGATGCGCGAGCTCGTCGACGAGTTCAACGCCACCGTCGGCGCGGAGAAGAAGATTTTCGTCCGGTACGTGTCGACCAGTTCCATCCAGCAAAAGACGCTCATTGCCACTTCAGCCGGCGTGCCGCCCGATGTGGCTGGGCTGTGGGATTCTAATCTCGCGCAATTTGCCTCCACCAACGCGCTGCTGCCGCTGGACGAGATGGCGGCCGCCCACGGAATTACCGAGTCGACTTACAAACCCGCGTACTGGCGGGCCTGCCACATCAACGGAAAGCTCTACTCGCTGATCAGCACCCCGGCGGCCGTGGCACTGCACTACAACAAGAAGGCATTTCACGACAACGCAGCCGCCCTGCGAGCGGCAGGGCTTGATCCGGACCGCGCCCCGCAATCTATCGATGAACTCGACGCCTACTCCAAGGTGCTGGAAAAGCGCACGCCCAGCGGCGCGATCGCGAGCGCCGGCTACATGCCGCTCGAGCCGGGCTGGTACACCGTCGCCACCTGCGCCTATTTCGGCGGACGCTTGTGGGACCCGGCCACGAACAAAATCACGCTCACCGATCCCGCCGTCGTAAAAGCATACGAGTGGGTGCAGAGCTACTCCCGCCGGCTCGGCAAAGACGCAGTCGGCGAGTACCGCAGCAGCCTGGGGAACATGGATTCTCCGCAGAACCCGTTCCTCAGCGGCACACTGCTGATGGAACAGCAGGGCCCGTGGATGGCGAATTACATCCGCACGCTCAAGCCATCCATGACCGGCGACCGCGCCGAAGACTGCGACTGGGCCGCCGCGCCCTTCCCGTCAGCCCTGCCGGGCGGAAAGCAGACGGCTGTGTTGATGTTCGACGCGCTCGTCATCCCCCGCGGGGCCAAACACCCAGCCGAAGCGTTCGAGTTCATTGCGTGGATCAATCAGCAGAAGAACATGGAACGGCTCTGCACGCTGCACTGTAAGAACTCGCCGCTGGCCGCGGTGAGCAAGGAGTTTCTGACCAAGCACCCGAATCCGTACATCGCCGTGTTCGAGCAGCTCGCCAGTACGCCGGATGCCTACACCGTCCCGCAAATCCCCATCTGGGCCGAGGTCGACGACGAGCTGGCGACCATGACCCAGCGGCTGACGCTGCAGAACGTCGACGCACGCGTCGCGCTGCAGGAATCGCAGGACCGGCTGCAGGCCAAGTTCGACAAGTACCTCGAGAAGCGTCGCGCCCGCGGCGACCAAGCGGCTCTCGCACAGAGCCTCGAACAACTCACCGCCAGCGCCGGCGACAGCCGCGACACAAAGGCGGTGCACCCATGACCAGCCGTCGCGCCGAATGGAACAATTTCGTCAAAGGGATGATCTTTCTCTCCCCGTGGATCGTCGGCTTCAGTGTGTTCACGATCATTCCGATCGCGATGTCGCTGTATTTCAGCTTTTGCGACTACTCGCTGCTCGAAGCCCCGCTTTTCCGCGGCCTGGAGAACTTCCGCACGATTTTCACCGACGGCATCTTCTGGCGCGTCATCGGCAACACCGCGATCTACGCCGCCGTCGCGCTGCCGCTGGGTGTTTTCGTTTCGCTCGGGTGCGCGTTGCTGCTGAACGCCAAAATCCGCGGCAAATCGATCTACCGCACGATCATTTTCCTCCCGTCCCTCGTGCCGATGGTCGCGTCGGCCATGCTGTGGATGTGGTTGTTTAATGCAAAACTGGGCCTGATCAACATGGCCCTGCGAGCACTCGGCGTCGCCGAGCCGCCGGCATGGCTCGCAGACTCCAAGTGGGCCATGCCGGCGTTGATTTTGATGAGCGTCTGGGGCGTTGGTAACACCGTGATGATCTATCTCGCGGGATTGCAGGACGTGCCGCGCGAGCTGTATGAAGCGGCCGACCTCGACGGCGCCAGCCGTTTTGAACAGGTCATTCACGTCACGCTGCCGATGATTTCGCCAGTGATCTTCTTCAACCTGATCATGTCGATCATCGGCACCCTTCAGGTGTTCGCCATCCCCGCCATCATGACCGGCGGCGGGCCGAACCGGTCGACGCTCTTCTACACCATGCACCTGTACGACAACGCGTTCAATTTCCTCAACATGGGCTACGCCAGCGCCTTGGCCTGGGTGCAGTTGCTGATCGTGCTGGCACTAACCGCAATCGCTTTTTGGTCGAGTAAAAAATGGGTGCATTACCAGAGCAAATAAAGCTGCCGTACTCCGCCTCTACCACGGGCGCGCCGCGCAAGAAGCGCGAACCTTCACGCTGGCCGGTGCACATGGTGCTGGTGCTCATCTGCGCCGGCGCGATCGTCCCGTTCCTGTGGATGCTCGGCACGAGCTTCAAAACGCTCGACAGCGCGATGGCCTTTCCGCCGCAGATCCTGCCGCACCCGGTGCAGCCGCAGAATTACTGGCACGTCCTCACCAGCAAGAAGATCCACTTCCTGCTCTGGACACGCAACACGCTGATCATCGCCGGCCTGGTGGTAACGGGCACAACATTATCCAGCGCGGTAGTGGCGTACGGGTTCGCCAAGGTGAAGTTCAAATCACGCGGATTGCTCTTTGCCGTCATGCTTTCGAGTATGATGATCCCGTTCCCGGTGACCATGGTGTCGCTCTTTTCGCTATTCCGATGGCTCGGCGATCACACCGGCATGCAGTGGCTCGGCACGTTTAAGCCGCTGTGGGTGCCCGCGTGGTTCGGGTCAGCGTTCAACATCTTCCTGCTCCGCCAGTTCTTCATGACGATCCCCGACGAGCTGCTCGAAGCCGCCCGCATCGACGGCTGCTCCGAGGCCGGCATTTTCGTGCGGATCATGCTGCCGCTCGCCCGCCCGGCGCTCACCGTCGTGGCACTCTTTGCGTTCATGGGCGTGTGGAACGACTACCTCGGCCCGCTGATCTACCTGCAGCGGCCGGAACAATTCACCCTCGCACTGGGATTGCAGAACTTCCAAAGCCAGCACGGCGGCACGCCCTGGCATGAACTGATGGCCGCCAGCGTGCTCGTGGTGTTGCCGGTGCTGATCCTGTTCTTCCTCGCGCAAAAAACGTTCATTGAAGGCATTGCCACAACCGGCATGAAGGGGTGACGCATGGTACGGATCGGGCTGATCGTGTTGTTGTGCCTCGCCGCCGTCCCCGCACGCGCCGCCACGCCCGAGGCGGTGGATGCGGCGGTGAAGAAGGCAATCGACAATCTCTATGCCGCGCAAAAGAACGGGACCTGGGAAACCGTCGACTCGCCGAAAACGGGCCCCGGCACGCATGACTCCACCGAGGGCGCTCAGTTCGGCGGGCTCACCGCCGTCGCCACGTACTCACTGCTGTCGGCCGGTGAGAAGCCGACCGATCCGCGGCTGGCTAAGGCGATCGACTTTCTCCGCAACGTCCCAATGAACGGGACGTACGCGATTTCGGTCCGTGCTCAGATCTGGCCGCTGCTGCCGCCGAGCAAGGACAATCAGGCCGCCGCCAAACGTGATGCGGCGTTGCTGGTCAATTCACTCAAAATGAAGGGCGAAGGGAAAGGCACGTGGGATTACTACACAGATAAGCCGCCCGAAGAAATGGCCGATCACAGCACCTCGCAGTTCGCCGTTCTCGGGCTGTACGCGTGCTCTGATGCGGGCGTCGAATTCCCCGACAAACTCTGGCAGTTCCTCGACCAAACCTGGCGACAACATCAAATGCCTGACGGTGGCTGGTCGTATCATCATAAGGATCCGGCCGCCTGGGGTCAGCCTACGCTGAGCATGACCGCCGCCGGTCTCTGCTCGCTCTTTCTCGTGCAGGATCAACTCAAGCGCGGCGCGGTGTCGTGCACCGGCAACGCCAAAGACCCGGTGATGGACAAGGGCTTCGTGTGGATCGGCCGCGAGTTCCCGAAGGACTTCCGCAACCCCTCGCCGAAATGGTACGTCGGCGGGCCGGGCCGGACGATGTACCTGCTCTACGTGCTGCAGCGACTGGGCGTGTACAGCGGTTATCGATATTTCTCCGACGTCGACTGGTTTAAAACCGGCGCCGATTTTCTCGTCACCCAGCAACGGCCCGACGGCTCATGGGGCGCGGCCACCTGGGAAACCTCGCTCGGCCTGCTCTTTATGGCGCGCGGGCGGTCGCCGATCGCGTTCAACAAGCTGAATTACTCCGCCGGCAAGGAGAAGGAAGTCAGCTGGAACCAGCGGCCGCGCGATTTGGCGAACCTCTCGCGCTGGCTCGGCAAGCAGATGGAGCGGCGCCTTAACTGGCAGATCGTCGACATCACCGCCGACCCGAACGACTGGCTCGACGCGCCCATCCTCTACGTCAGCGGCAGCGACGAGCTGAAGTTCTCGCCCGAACACATCGCCAAGCTCAAGGCGTACATTGAAGGCGGCGGCATGCTCGTCGGCAACGCCGACTGCGGAAACCCCAAGTTCGCCAACTCGTTCAAGAAGCTCGGCATCGCGCTCACCGGCAATGAATTCCGCGAACTGCCGGCCGATCACGTGATGTACACGCAGGCGTTCCCGCGTACCAAGTGGAAGCAGAAGGTCGGCCTTCAGGGGATCAGCAATGGAGCACGCGAGCTGGTGCTGCTGTTTTCAGATGCCGATCCCGCCCGCGCCTGGCAACTGCAGAATACAAGCCGGCTGGAGTCGTTCGAAGTGATGGGCGACGCATACGCGTACGTGTCCGGCGTGGATACCGGCCGCACGCGCGGGCAGTCAACGGTGGTTCTGCCCGACCCGGCCGTGAAGCCGGAACGATCGATCGCCGTCGCGCGCCTGAAGTACGGCGGCAACTGGGATCCCGAGCCGGGCGGTTGGCGTCGCCTCGCGGCCGTCATGCACAATCAGTACAAGACCGACCTGGCAGTGCAAGCGGTCGAACTCGGCCACGGCAAACTGTCGGCGAAGGACACGCCCGTCGCCCATCTCACCGGCACGATGGAGACGAAGCTGAACGACGCCGCCAAGGCAGATCTCAAGCAATTCGTCGAAGCCGGCGGCACGCTGATCGTCGATGCCGCGGGTGGAGCGACCGCGTTCGCAACGTCGATGGAAAACGACCTGACCGCGACGTTCACGGGCGGCAAGCTGGAGACCGTGGGTGAAGCCTCGCCGCTGCTGACGACGCCGAATGACCTCAAGGTCGTGAAATATCGCGCCTTCGCCCGCAAGTCGATCGGCGCGGGCAACGCGCCGCGTTTCAAGGTGATGGAGCTCAGCGGCAGACCCGCGGTGATCTACAGCGCGCTCGACTTGAGCGTCGGATTGCTGGGCACGAGTGTCGATGGAATTTCCGGGTACGAGCCGGCCTCGGCGGTGAACGTGATGGCGAACCTGGTGATGAGCGCTCAGCCGGTGAAGTAAGTGTTGCGTCGCTCGTAACTCGCTTGCGTCGCTTTTAGAGCAGCTGGCGCGACACAGGAAAAATGGAGAATCCGGAAAATTTTGTTGCGATATTCGACGGCCACCGCGGCTTTTGCACTCGGCGGTGCGCGCCGGGCGCCGTTCTGGCGCACCGCTGCCGGTACTAATAGTGGAGGTCCTTGTGGCCGAGTCGATCGCTGCGCGTTGTCGAATGCAGCGAAAGATCGTTGAAAAACCGAAGGATGGATCGTGCACTTTTTCCGTCACTTTCCGGCACTTTCCGTCACTATTCGGCACTTTTCGGCACTTCTTTGCACCCGCCCATGAGAGGCCAAACGCAAGGCCGGCCGGGAGTTACGCGGCGGAGAGGCAGGAACGGATAATGATTCGCCCAAACGCAGGAACGTGCGGGCGAGTTAATCGGACCGACTCGAGAGCGGGCGTCCTTCAGGAAGCATGTTACGGAGATGAATGACATGAGCGTTCGATCAATTCTTATCACATTAATGCTGGCCTCGGCGGCGGTCGGACAAGACGTCGTTCCCGTCGGCAAAGGCTCGTACGCTTCCGCGCCGCCCGCGGGCATCAGCAAGGGCGCGACCGCGATGGCGTCTCGCACCGATATGCACATCGTCGACCTGAACGGCCGGCCGATTCCGACCAATTCGTACTGGGCCAATATCGTCAGCAAGGGCAATCGCACTGATTTGTGGACGTACCCGATGAACGTGCAGGCCGACCCGGCGGGGACGAAGCTGTACTTCGCAACTGAATGGAAGGGCGACGGCAAGATCGTCACCGAATCGCCGCTCAAGATCGTGGCCGACGGGTTTAAGCCGTCAGATATCAAGGCCAAGGACTGGACCGACTGGACGCTCACCTACCGCGCGGCCGATGGTGAGAAGTTTATGGATTTCACCGTCGGCGAAGGCATGCCGTACGTGTGGGTCGAGCCGAGTGGCGTGACGCCGCAGATCGTGATCGATTCGAAAAAGGACGCGAGCTTTTTCAACGAGGGCGGCGCACTGTCGCTGCCTAAGCAGGCGGATCACATCGGAGTCACGGTTGATGGTAAGAGCTTTGGCCTATTCGCGCCGGATGGGACGAAGTTCTCCCTTGATGGCAAAACAATCAATCTGCAATTCGCCGGCGCGAAGGGGTTTCTCGTCGTTTGCCCGCTCGCGAAGACAGGCGACCTGGGCACGTTCTACAAGCACGCCTACGCGATTCCGCGAAAAGCGCAGGTGACTTGGAGTTACGATCCCGCGGCCGCCGAGGTGGCGACGACCTGGACGATCACCACCGAGCCGCTCAAGGGCACGGAGACGCAGCTCATTCAGGGTTGGATTCCGCATCACTACCGCACCACGCGGAACGATCTGAAGTTCAGCGGGATCGAATACCGCACGCCGCGCGGCATGATGAAGTGCGCTATCGGCAACGCGTTCCACATCGCCTGGCCCTTCCGCGGCATCGCCCCGGTGTTGCCGGCGCCCAAATCCATCGGCGGCGAGCACGATTTCATTCCGGATCGCATGAAGCAGTACCTCTCCATGGCCAGCGAGCGCACCAAGTACGGCGCCGACACCTACTGGGGCGCGAAAGACTTTCTGCAGATGTCGCACTACATGGAGATGGCAAATCAACTGGGTGACCCGTCCGCCGCCAAGCTGCAGGAGCACGCCAAGACCGCGCTCGTCGACTGGTTCACCTATACGCCCGGCGAGAAGGAGCATTTCTTCGTTCGCTACGATAACTGGAAGGGAATGATCGGCCTGAAGGGGAGCTATGGGTCGGAAGAATTCACCGACAACCATTTCCACTACGGCTACTTCACGTACAGCGCTTCAAAGCTGGCGATGGTGGATGAGTCCTTCAAAACCGACTACGGCCCGATGGCCCGGCTCGTTGCCAAGCAGTACGCGAACTGGGATCGCAAGGATCAAAGCTTCCCGCTCTTCCGCACGTTCGACCTGTGGGCCGGCCACTCCTGGGCGGGCGGCAACGGATCGGGCGGCGGCAACAACCAGGAATCCTCCAGCGAAGCCGTGCAAAGCTGGATCGGCCTGTTCCAGCTCGGCAGCGTGCTCGAAGACAACGACATGACGGCCGCCGGCGCGATGGGCTACGCGATGGAAACGCAAGCGACCATGGAATACTGGTTCAACCAGCATGGCGACGTCTTCCCGCCGACGTACTCGCACCCGATCGTGGGCATGGTGTGGAGCGGCGGGCAGGTGTACGGCACGTACTTCAGCGGCGATCCGGCGTGGATCTTCGCCATCCAGTGGCTGCCGTGGTCGCCGGGGTTGTCGTTCATTTCTGAAGATCGCGCGTTCGCGAAGAAACTGTTCGACACCATGATGGCCGAGCGCAAGCGCAAGGAGAAAAAGCCGGAAATCGAAACGACCGGCTCGGGCCTGGGGAACGTGCTGATGACTTTTTCCGCGCAGTTCGACCCGGAATGGACGGCCCAGCAGATGGACGCGTTCTGGGAGAGCAACAATCCGATCGCCAAGGAAAACGACACGGGCGGCATGACGTACTACTGGACGCACTCGCTCCGGGGCGTCGGCTTTCCGAACATCGAGCAGCACCTGAGCGTGCCGACGAGCGGCGTGTACACCAATGAGAAGACCCACGTCACCACCTACGTGGCGTACAACCCCAAGTCGACGCCGCAAACGGCGATCGTCTATCGCGGAAAGGAAAAAATCGGCTCGCTCCTGCTCCCGCCGCGACAGATCACCACGGCGACCAAGCTGCTGCCGGTTACCCCATGAAGAAGCCGCCATTGACGTGAATCACTTGGCCCGTGATGTAGCTCGATCGCGGCGAGCAGAGAAAGAGCATCGCATTGACGATGTCATCGACCTGACCCATTCGGCCGATGGGAATTTGCTCGAGGAACTTTCGCTTTACGTCCTCGGGCATGTCGCGGGTCATTTCGGTGTCGACAAATCCCGGGGCGATCGCGTTGACGGTGATCCGCTGCTTGGCGAACTCGCGGGCGGCGGTTCGCGTGAGGCCGAGCAGGCCCGCCTTGCTGGCGGAGTAATTCGCCTGGCCGAAGAATCCCATTACGCCGCTGACCGACGACAGGTTCACGATCCGCCCGTCGTCCCGCAGGATCGGCTGCGCGTGCCGCATGCAGTGGAACGCGCCGGACAGGTTCACGCGAAGCACCGCGTCCCACTCGTCCTCGGCCATCTTCTTCATCGTCTTGTCGCGCAGGATGCCGGCGTTGTTGACGAGAATGTCCAGCCCACCCGCCGCGGCCCGAACGCGATCCATCATGGCAGCTACCTGGGCATCGTCGCTCACGTCGGCCTGCAGCACGATCGGATCTCGGAGCTCCGCGGCCACCTTCTCGGCATCCGCCTTATTCCGCCCAGCGGCATCGACGACGTAATTGACCACGCAGCGGGCGCCGTGCTGATTCAGCGCGCGGACCATTCCCGCACCGATCCCGCGCGAACTGCCCGTGACCAACGCCACCTTGCCCGAGAGTTCGCCCATCTCGCTCATTACTCCCCTTTGTGCTTGCCGTTATGGCCGTTCGATTTCTTCTCTTCGACGATGCCTAGTACCGTATTGGCGGTGTGAAGAAGCTCGCGGTCATGATTGCCGAACAGCGAGTGGAGGCTCTGTTCGATCCGCGTCGCCGCGTTCCGGCAGAACGATCGGCCGACAACCATGTCTCGATCGTAGCTCTCAACCGCCGCGCCGGCCTCGTGTTGCTCGATCATTCTCTGCATCTTGGCGATCACCGCCGTCATCGCGTACATCTCCACAGCGGCGTTGGCGATGCGCTGATGGACCAGCTCCATGTCGAGCACCTTTTCGCGATACGTGCCGAGCACGCGTATCACGTCTCGGGCCAGCACCTTGGTTAGATGCGCCAGCATCTTGCCTTCGTGCGCGAGCGAGTCATGCAGTCCGTCCAAATGATGGCCGATCACCACATCGCCAAACTGCCCGCGGGCAAACTCGGCGAGCCGGCCGAAGTTGCCGATCGGGTGTTTGCCCAGGTGCAGTACGTTGTCGAGATTCTCGCCGACGCCCTTCAGGCCCACGAGGGAGACGAACGCGGTCATTACCTCGGTCGTTCCTTCGACGATCCGATTGATGCGGGCGTCACGCAGCATACGCTCCAACCCGTGCTCGCGCATGTATCCTTCGCCGCCCCAAAGCTGCACGGCGTCATCCATCACGCGCCATACCGCTTCCGAGCAGAACAGCTTGCACGCCGCAGTTTCCAGCATGAGGTCTTCGACGTGCCGATCGACGAGCCCCGAAGCCAGGTAAGTGATCGCATCCATCGCGAAAACCGTCTCGGCCATCCGGGCGATCTTTTCTTTCACGAGATGAAATTCGCTGATCGATCGCCCGAACTGCCGGCGCGATTTCACGCGGTCGATGCACATCTCCAGCGCCTGCTTGGCCCCGCCCACGCAGCCGGCACTGAGCGTGCAGCGGCCGAAGTTGAGGACGTTGAACGCCACCTTCAGTCCCTTGCCCACGCCGCCCAGCACGCGGTCGGCCGGCACTTTCATGTCGGTGAAGCGCAGCTCCGCCTGCCATGATCCGCGGATGCCGCACTTGCTGCGGTTAGGGCCGATGACTTCAAAGCCCGGCAGATCTGGCGTGACGAGGAATGCAGTCACCTTGTCGCGCGTTTTGCCGTTCTCGGTCACCGGCGTACTGGCCATCACGGTGAGGAAACCGGCGATCGCGGCGTTGGTGGCGTACTTTTTCTGGCCGTTGATGATCCAGTGCGATCCATCCTCGCTCAGCCGCGCCTTGGTTTGCACGTTCGCCGCGTCGGAGCCGACCTCCGGCTCGCTCAGGCAAAAGGCCGCGAGCTTTTCGCCGCGGGCCAGCGCGGGCAGGAACGTCTGCTTCTGTTCGGGCGTGCCCATCAGCATGAGCGCCTTCAGGCCGATCGACTGGTGCGCACCGATCAGCACGGCCGTGGAAGTGCAGTGTCGGGCCACGCGCTCGAGCACGCGGCAGTACGCGGTATGACTAAATCCGCCGCCGCCGAATTCAACCGGCACGGTCATGCCGAGCACGCCGAGCTTGCCGAGGCCGTCGATGACGTTTTGCGGAATGCGTTCTTCGGCGTCGATGCGGTCCGCGTCGACTTCTTCCTTCAGGAACACATCGAGCTTGGCGATCAGCTCATCGGTCCGCAGGGCGTCGTCTGCCGACTGCTTCGGGTACGGCAGCACCTGATCGGATTTGAAGCGGCCGAAGAAGAGCGACTTCACGTACCCGATCTCGCTCGGCTGCGATTCGATCAGGTCTTTCGCCTTTTCGAACTGTTCCTGGTCGGCGCGGCTTAGGTTTTTCATGACGGACCTCCGATTGCGTTAACTGGCTGCTCAGCATGAACGTCTCGCTCGCTTTTGTTCCCAAGCGACCGCGATTCATTCGGCAGGGCGGATCCGAGCGGCTGATGAGCGGTCGCGGCTTCGCACAGCAGCCACGTGGGCATAAACCGCTGGCTGTGCTGCACGGCGAGTTCTTCCAGCTGCTGCACCACTTTTTCGGTGCCTAGGCTGTTGGCGTATTGCACGATTCCGCCACGGAACGGCGCGAGGCCTAGCCCCATTACGGTGGCCAAGTCAATCGTGTCGGCCGAGTCGGTGACGTGTTCTTCCAGAAGCTTGGCGGCTTCATTCACCATCGGCAGCACGAGCCGCCGCTGGATTGATTCGTCAGATACATCCGTCGCCGGCTCCTGCGACATCGTAAGCGTCTTGAGCAGCTCGGCATTGGGCGCACCGGTCTTCACGTCGCGGGGATTCTTCTGGTCATACGCGTAAAACCCGCGGCCGGTCTTTTTGCCTAGCCAGCGGTGCTCGGCCGCCTGCGAGAACGTCGCCGTCACGTTGTCGGGCGGCGGACTGTCTTGCGCCAGCGTCTTGAGCACGTGAGCGGCGATATCGAGCCCGATTTCGTCGAGCAGCTCGAATGGCCCCATCGGCATACCCCACGCTCTCATTGCGTGATCGATCGTGGTGATCGGCGTGCCGTGGCTGGCCATCACCAACGCGTCGGCCAGGTACGGCATGAGAATGCGGTTGACCACGAACCCCGGCGCGTCGTTCACCAGCACCGGCGTTTTGCCGATCTTTCCCGCAACGGCGACGGCCGTGGCGAGGGAGGCGTCGTCGCTCCTCGGGCCTCGGACGATCTCGACCAGCGGCATCTTCGGCACGGGGTTGAAGAAGTGCAGGCCGACCACGCGCTCTGGATGCGTTGTCGCCTCGGCGATGTCGGCGATCCGCAGCGAGCTGGTGTTACTCGCCAGCACGGCAGTGGGGCGGGTGAGGCGATCCAACCTGGCAAACACTTCACGCTTGGCTTCGATGGTTTCGTTCACCGCTTCGACGACCAAGTCAGACATTTCAAGCCCGGTCCAGTCGATGGTCGGTGACACGCGGTTGAACACCTGCCGGGCCGCCAGTTTATCGAGCCGGCCGGCGCCGACGTCGTCTTCGAGCATTTTTCGAATCCGCCCGAGCGCTGCCGACGCTGCGGCCGCGTTCACTTCGACGAGCCGAACGAACATGCCCGACTTGGCGAGCGCGTGAACGATTCCCGCGCCCATCGTGCCGCCGCCGATCACGGCCGCGTATTTCACGTCGCGCGGCTTGGCGGTCAGCGATGACATCGCCTCCTTCTTCGCACCCTGTCGCAGGAAGAACACCCGCAGCAGGTTGCGGCCAGCGTCCGTTGCGGTGGCACGCATGATCGCGTCGCGCTCGGCCTCCAGGCCGGCGTCGAAACCCTTCTCGTAGCCTGTTTGCACGACATCCAGCAGCGCCATCGGCGCCGGATAGTTGCCGTGCGTTTGTTTCAACGTTTTGGCGCGCGCACTGGCGAGCACGCGCGATCGAATGGCAGACGTGCCGGCCATCGTGCGATCGATCAGCCCGAGCTTGCGAGATTTAGCCGGGCCGCGCACCAATCGTTTGGCGGCCGACATCAGCGCCTCGGGCCGGACTGTTTCGTCGATCAGTCCGGCCTTCAGCGCCTTGCGAGGTGGCATGGTTTTGCCCGCTAACAGGATTGGAAGCGCCCCGCGCAGTCCGATCAACCGCGGCAGACGCGTCGTGCCGCCCCATGCCGGGATCAGGCCGAGCTTCACTTCGGGAAGACCGATGGAAATTGACGTGGGATCCGCCGCCACGCGGGTTTTGCACGCGAGCGCCAGTTCGAACCCGCCGCCGAGGCAATCACCGTTGATCGCGGCCACCGTGGGGAATGGAAGATGTGCGATGCGATCGAACAGGGCCTGGCCGCGCGCCAGGTATTCGCGCAATTGATCCGCATTCATCGATCGCACTTCAAACAGATCGGCACCCGCGCAGAACGAAGTCGTTTTCGCGGACGCCACGATCAGGCCCGCAGGCGGGTTGCGATCCAGATCGTCAATCGCCGCCGACAGCTCTGAAAGAAACTGGCCCGAGCATGTATTCACCGGCTTGCCCGGCACGTCCATCCAAAGCGTGACGATACTGTCTGCGTCCCGAGCTGTGCGAATGGCAGGATCCATGGTTTAACTCCGCTCTAAAAGAATGGCCGCTCCCTGCCCGCCGCCCACGCACAGGGCGGCCACGCCGAGGTGCAGGTCGCGGCGCTGCATCTCCATGAGCAGCGTAAGCACTAATCGAGCGCCGGTAGCGCCGACCGGATGGCCAAGCGCGATCGCGCCGCCGTTGACGTTCAGCTTGGCTGGATCGATTTCGCCGATCGCAGTATCACGGCCGATGGTTTTTGCAAACGACGGTGACGTCATCGCCTTCAGGCACGCCAGCACCTGCGCGGCGAAGGCTTCATTGATCTCGAACAGCTCGATGTCTGAAAGCGTCAGTCCCGTTTTCTGCAGCAGCTGATCGATCGCCAGCACCGGACCTAGCCCCATGCGGGCCGGATCGAGACCGGCGTACGCGTAGGCACGAACGTATCCCAGCGGTTCGATTCCCTCGGACTTGGCCATCTCCGCATCCATCGTCAGCATGACGGCTGCGCCGTCGGTCACCTGGCACGAGTTGCCCACCGTGACCGACCCGTCGCGGCGATCGAAAATCGGTTTGAGCTTGGCCAGCGCCTCCATCGTCTGGTTCTCGCGTGGGCCGACGTCGGCGGTGACGGGCTCGTACGCGTCGCCGGCGTACACGGGCACGATTTCGCCTTTGAACTTGCCCGCCGCGATGGCGGCCGATGCTCGCTGGTGCGATCGCAGCGCGAACTCATCCTGCTCGCGACGCGAGATCCCGAATTCCTGGGCCAGCACCTCGGCGGTCTTGCCCATGATCATGTTGTTGGTCGGATCGGTCAGGCCGCGCTCGAGCGCGACGACGGGTTTGAAATGCCGCGGCCGCAAGGTGGCAACGGCAGCGGTCTTCTGCCAGAGGCCGTGGGCTTTTTGAATCTGCGCGAGTGGGCCGGTCGTTTCAGCAGGGAACAGCAGGGGGATCGTGCTCATCGATTCCGCGCCGCCCGCGAGAATCGCCCGGCCTTGGCCATTACGAATGCGCGACGCGGCTTCGGCGATCGCTTCCATGCCAGACGCGCAATTCCGCTGCACCGTCATCGCCGGCACGCCGTTTGGAATGCCCGCGTAAATCGCCGCGACGCGGGCGAGGTTCGTCGCATCCACCGGCATCACCACGTTGCCCAGCAGCACCTCATCGAGCCGATCGGCCGGCCAGTGCGAGCGGTAGAGCGCTTCCTGCATCGCCACGCGCGCCAGCTCCGCGACGTGAACCTGCCGGAACGCGCCGCCCATCTTCACGAACGGCGTTCGCGCACCGGCTACGATGGCCACTCTCGTGGCGGTGTTGTTCCACGCGACCATTACGCGGCCTCCTTCTCTTTGATCTCCGGCGAGCGCACCGGCGCAGGCTTGGGCGGCTGGCCGCCCGGCGGCGGTTCAGGTTCGCCGACCATCTCATCGCGAAGGATTGTTTTCAGCGCTTTGCCCAGGATCGAGCGCGGAATGTTTTCCTTAAAGACGAATCGGCTGGGCACTTCGTACGACGCCAGATGCTCGCGGCAAAGCGCCCGCAATTCGTTCGCCAGTTGCTCGGTGTGATTGCGGTCCTTGTCGCCCGACTTCAACGCCACCACGGCAATCACTTCTTCGGTATGTGCCGGGTGCGGCTGGCCGATGACGGCTACATCCCCAACGCGCGGGTGCGACGACAGCACCTTCTCCACCTTGGCCGGGTACACCTTCAGACCCGAGTGGATGATCATGTCCTTCCGCCGGTCGACGATCTGGAAGAATCCCTTCTCGTCCATTTTCGCGATGTCGCCTGTTCGCAACCACACGCGGCCACTCGGATCGGTCCAGAGGGCTTGCGCCGTGGCCTCAGGATTGTCGTAGTAGCGGTGCATCACCTGCGGCCCGCTGATCAGCAGTTCGCCTGGCTCGCCGACCGGCACGGCATGCGGCGAGTGTTCGTCGAGATCGACCACCTGGCAGCAGGTGTCCGGCATCGGCAGGCCGATGGAGCCGGCGCGCGGCTTTGTCGGGAGATTGGCGTGCGTAACCGGCGCGGTCTCGCTCAACCCATATCCTTCGATCACGGTAGCGCCGGTCAGTCGTTCGAATCGCTCGGCCACGTCGCGCGGCAGCGGGGCAGCACCGCTCATGCAGATTCGCAAGCCTGTAATGACCGGCCGCGGCTCGGTGCGCTCGATGCGGTTGCTCATCGCGTCGCAAATCGCCGGCACGAGCGGGAAAACGCTCGGGTGCTGCTGCGTGAGGATGCGCAGCACTTCTTCCGCATCAAAGCGGCTCATCAGCGTGATCGACGCAAAACAGGTGATCGGGTTGATCAGCCCCGTCATCAATCCATATACGTGGAACATCGGCAGCACGGCCAGTACCGATTCCTGTCCGTCGCGGGCGCTCATCCAGGCCGTCAGTTGCGTGGCGTTGGAGAGCAAGTTGGCGTGCGTGAGCTCGACGAGCTTGACCGCGCCCGTCGTGCCACTGGTCGGCTGGAGCATCGCCACCGTCTGCGGGCTTGGCTCGACCGTGGGCGGGCGGGCCGGCGCGTTTTCCATCACTTTCGCGAGCGTCGTGTGATTGGCCCGCGGCGCGGCCTCGCTCGACCGGTCGCGGTTCTGCCACAGCTTGATTTGATACCCCATCCGGCGGATCAGCGTCTGGTACGACTGCAGCGTAATCCAGATGAAATGCTCCGGCGGCGTAATCTTGGCCGCGTCGATCATTTTCGACGCCAGCAGATCAAGCCCAACCATCACGCGCGGTTTCGTGGCAGTGATGACCCGCTGCAGGTCATCAATCCCCATCAACGGCCCGGCATTCACCAGAATCGCGCCGAGTTTTTGAACGGCGAAGAACGTTAAGACGAACTCCGGACAATTCGGCAGGGCCATCAACACGCGATCGCCGGTGCGCACGCCTAGCCGCGCTAACCCGCCGGCGAGCCGGTTCACGCGCTCGAGCAGCTCGCGGTACGTCCACGTCTGCTGGTTGTAGACGACGGCGGCGTTGTCGCCGAAGCGCTCGGCCGCCTGGTCGACGATTCGGCCGAGCGTCGTGGTCGGGTAGTGCAGCGTTCGCGGGATTCCGGCTTCATCCAATTGGTTAAGCCACGGTCGCGATTCCGCCGACTCTTCCGGCCCGCATGACATCATCACCGGTTTGATATGGCCGTTGCCATTGATGCCCACATGATGCTCGCCATTCGCGTGAGCATGACCGTTGCTCTTGCCCCACCAGCGGACTATGGAATCAAACGACCCACGCATAACCACCTCGCCTGGTTAATTCACTTCCTCCATCACTGGCACGGCCTGATGACTCAGGCGCGCGGCCCATCCATGGTCATGACTGTTTGCTAGCTGCACACCCGACAAAAACTCGATGATCCGCGGGATCGCCACGTCCGGCTGCTCCACCAGCGGGTTGTGACCACACGACGGGATCGACATAAATTCGCTACCTGGGATTTCGTCCGCCATCTTGCGCGCATACGAGCGCGGGATCAGCAAATCCTGCTCGCCGGCGATCACCAGCGTGGGCGAATGAATGTGGTATTCCTCGGGAGGCGCGACGCCCTGGAAGCCGAGGCACGAAAGCTGCCGCACGGTGGCCTGGCGGTCTTCGCCGGAGTCGCCGCAGCCGAGGATCTTTCGAGAAATCTCCTCCGAGTGCGCGTCAAAATATTCCGGCGACGTGCCGAGCACTTCCATCGTGCGGCGGAACATTTCAAACGGGAATCGCCGCAGCGTTTGCTCGAGCAGCGAGGTGATCTGGCAGGTGTACGGCCCGAAGCGGCTCGCACAAGAGACAAGCACCAGCCGGTCTACACCACTCGGGTGATCGATCGCGAACCGCTGCGCAATGATGCCGCCGAACGACAGGCCCAGAATGTGAGCCTTTTCAAGCTGCAGGTGATCCAGCAGCTCGACGATGTCAGCAGCCAGGTCCGCCAGCGTGCGGGCACGGCGTTTCGCGATGGATTTACCGCTGTCGCGGTTGTCAGGGAGAATTAACGTGAAGGATTGAGCGAGCTTTTCAGTAACCGGTCCCCATCGCTCGCAGGTAGAGCCCAACCCCGGGATCATCACCAGCGGGTCGCCGGTGCCCATGATCTCGTAACGGCAGCGAACATCAGTCAGGTCCGCGAAGGGCATTGGATTTCCTCAATTCATACTACGTTGAACGCAGTCACTCAGTTCCTTTCCTTGGCGGCCAGCGCGGCTCGCGCTTCTCCAAAAACGCTGCGATCCCTTCGATCGCCTCCGCGCTGTCTCTTCCTTCTACATGATAGCGCATGGCTTGCTCTAATGTTTGTGAAACCGGGTGCGAAGTGAGCTCGTCGAGCAGTTCCTTGGTGCGCTGCACGGCAAGCGGGGCACTCTGAATGGCCTGCGCCGCTACGGCGCGAGCGGCGGCCATTAGACCCGTACCGGGGACTCTCTGATTGACCAGTCCGATCGCCATCGCATCGGCCGCGGAAATGGTTTTGCCGAGCAGAACCAGCTCCCGCAAAACGCGATCGTTGACCTGCCGCCGGACGAGCGCCGTGACCAACGCCGCCACCAAGCCTCGCTTTACTTCGGGGAATCCGATCTGCAGATCGTCGGCCGCGATGGCGATGTCGCATGCGGATAGAAGTCCCACGCCGCCCCCGATGGCCGCACCTTGGGCGGCCACGATAGTGATCTGCGGATTGGCCGTCAGCGATTTATAAACGTCGCAGAGCAGCCTTGCGGATTCTTGCCGGTGTTTAGAGTCGGCAGATTCCTTCAGGTCGAGCCCGGCGCAAAAGACCGGGTCATTGGCGTTCAAAATCAGCACCCGGCGAGATCGATCCGCCGAGGCCGCCTGCAGCGCGGCAAGCAGTTCCCGCAACAACTGCACGCTGAGTGCGTTTCGCTTCTCAGGCCGGTTCAACGTGACGACGGTGACGGCCGGGTCTGCTTGGTCGATCAGGACGTTCGCGTCGCTCATGTAATCTCCAGTTGCAGCTCCAGCAGTGCTTGGCCGAGGGCCTTGCCCTGTGCGTCGATCCGCAGCGAAACACTCCCGCCGCCACTCAGAATCTTCGGCAGCACGAAGTTGAGCGCCCCGAGATTGGGAAGTTCATAACGAACTACGGTGCCCACGCCCATCGGCTTGAAATACTTTTCCACCACGCTCGCGGTCAGCTGGCGACGAAGCAACTCGTACTCCGCCGGCGAACGGGCGATGACGCCGACATTCGCACCGGCGCCCTTGTCGCCGCTGCGGGCGTAGGCGATGTCGCCGAGACGAATGGTTTTTAGATCGGGCATCGTAACTCCTGCGTCATTCGGTCAGCTTGTCATCCTGAGCGTACTCGCGAAGGATCTGGCATCGATCGACGGTTGACGCAGGTCCTTCACGAGTACGCTCAGGATGACGTGCCTTGATCTTGGCAAATTCTCAAACATTCTCTCAGGCCGTCGGCTTTACGTGTGTCATGGCACATCGATGATCTCCACCTTCGGCCGCACCGCCGACCGCGGCACGAGCGTTGGCCAATATCCATACACTTCTCGCACGGCCGGCCGCCCTTCAGCATACCCCGTGATTCCCTGCGGGCCGGCGGAGATGAGCGGCGTGATCGACCGCGAGAACTGTTCGACCACCTCTCGCCGCGAGTCGGCGACGGTGATTCGCAAGACGATCTCCTTGAGCTCCGACCCGTTCGCATCTGTGTTCACCGGCGCCACCGCGCCGGCGCCCAGGCATTCCACCAGCGAACGCTGCGGTTCCGCGCCGGCGTCGCGCAGCCGTTGCAGCACGATCTCGCCGCACCGCCGCGCCTTGGCGACCGCATTCGGGCCCGGCACCGTCAACATCCCGCTTGCGCGGAACCCCGCGCGGTAGGTCGCGCTCACCTTGTACTGATCCGTCGGTGCGCGACCGGTCGCGCCGTGCACGCGAACGCGGTCGTTCCCTTCATCCAATACAGACAACGTGAGAAACGAAACGACAGCATCGGGGCTGAGATACGCGGCCGGGTCACCGATTTCGTATAGCAGTTGTTCCTTGACCGTTTGCTCACTCACGCGACCGCCGGTGCCCGGGGGCTTGGTGATGACACACGAACCGTCGTCGTGAATTTCCGCGACGGGGAAACCAATGTGGGCTGGATCGGGCACGTCGAGCCAGTCGGTGCTGATCCCGCCCGTGGCTTGCGTGCCGCACTCGATCAAATGGCCAGCCACGGTCGCGCCCGCGATGCGGTGGAAATCCGTTTCAGCCCAGCCGAAGTGGGCGATGCACGGCGCGACGGTGAGGCTCGGATCAGCAACACGCCCGGTAATGACGATGTCCGCGCCGGCGGTGATCGTCTGTACCACCGGCGCGGCGCCGAGATACGCGTTTGCGGTCACGAGATCGACTGACGCATGATCGAGCGTGGTTCCATCTTCAAGATGCCTGAACTCGGCCGGCTTTTCGCGAAGCAGCGGCAGAACGTCATCGCCGCTGACGACGCCAATCTTCAATCCGCGAACTTTTTCGCGCGAAAGCAGTTCGGCGCACGCTTGCGCACACGCCAGTGGATTCAGTCCGCCCGCGTTGGTCACCAGCCGCAGCCGCCGGCCTGATCGCCAGATCGGCACGAGCGATTTCACCACGTCGAGAAAGTCTTTCGCGTAGCCGCTCGCCGGGTCACGCTCGCGTTGTTTGGCCAGGATCGACATCGACACTTCAGCGAGGTAATCGAGCGTGATCCAGTCGACGTCAGGCGCCTGCGCCGCCACCCGCGCGGCAGCCGAGCTGTCGTCGCCCCAGAAGGCCTGAGCATTGGCGATGCGTAGAACCATCGACGACACCAGTCTCCTTGCGTGTTTAGCCGCGGCGGCCACGCCGCGTCGCGGCACAACCACTCGGCGTGGCCGCCGCGGCTAAACACGCGCAGCATTTAAACCTGCAACACGCCTGCACGAAACCCGCCCGGCGGCGGCGGTCGGGTCGCACACCGCAGGCTGTGCACGAGCACATCGCGCGTGGCCGACGGGACGATGATCGCATCCACCCAGCCGCGGGCGGCGCCGTAGCGGATATCCGTTTGCCGCTGATAGTCGCCTTTGATCCGCTCGTGCAGCTTCGCCAGCGCGTCGTCATCCAGCTTCTGGCCGTCGCGCTCGGCGGAACGTTTTTCGATCGCGAGAATCGTGTCGGCCGCCTGGTCGGCGCCCATCACCGCATACCGCGCTCGCGGCCAGGCGTAGATGAACACCGGATCGAACGCCTTCCCGCACAGCGCGTAGTTGCCCGCGCCGAAACTGCCGCCGGTGATGACTGTGATCTTCGGCACGCGCGAGTTGCTCACCGCGTTCACCAGTTTCGCGCCACTGCGGATGATTCCGTGCTGCTCGCTGTCGCGGCCGACCATGAAACCCGTCACATCCTGCAAAAAGATGATCGGCAGAGACGATTGGTTGCAGTCCATCACAAACCGGGCGGCCTTGTCGGCGCTGTCGGAGTAGATCACGCCGCCGATCTGCAACTCGCCGGCCGCATTTTTGCACCGCTGCCGCTGGTTGGCGACGATCCCCACCTTGTGTGCGCCGATGGCGGCGTAAGCGCACACCAGTGATTGGCCGTACTCGGCCTTGTATTCCTGCAGCGAGCCGCCGTCGACGATGCTGGCGAGCAGTTTCCGCACGTCAAACTCGCCGTGAGCGCTCGCGAGTAGGTGATCGATCGCATCGGGACTTTGATCCGGCGCGGCAAATCGATCGGGCGAGTCGGGATCCGGCGGCAGCAGGGCGATGAGCGCTCGAAGCCGCTCAATGCAGGCCGGGTCGTCCTTCTCGCGAAAGTCGATCGTGCCGCTGACGCGGGCGTGCATGGCCGCGCCGCCGAGGTCTTCGCGATTCACATTCTGTCCGATCGCCGCCTTCACCAATGACGGGCCGGCCAGATCGAGTTCGCTCCCTTCGGTCATCAGCACTTTGTCGCACAGTACTGGGAGGTACGCACCGCCCGCAACACAGTTGCCCATGACCGCCGCGATCTGCGGCACGCCAGCGGCGGACAGTACCGCGTTGTTGTAGAAGATGCGACCGAAGTCGTCTTCGTCCGGAAAGATTTCGTCCTGCATCGGCAGGTACACGCCGGCCGAGTCGACCAGGTACACCAGTGGCAGATTGCATCGCGCGGCGATCCGCTGGGCGCGGAGCACTTTCTTCACCGTGGCCGGGAAGAACGCCCCCGCTTTCACCGTCGCATCATTGGCGATGATCATGCACGACCGATTTTCGATCGTGCCGATGCCCGTGACGACGCCCGCCGCCGGCACTTCACCGACGGCCGGGTACATCTCGTACGCCGCCCACAGGTTGATCTCGTTGAAGGTGGATTCCGCGTCGATCAGCCGCTCGATTCGCTCCCGCACCGGTAGCCGGCCGAGCTTGCGTTGCCGTTGGTGGCCCGCGGCGCCGCCGCCTTGGCGGAGGTGGGCCTCCTGTCGCTCGATCTCGGCGCCGAGCGATTCCACTTCGGACGGCGAGTGCGGGGTTGTCGCGGTCGTTCGCATGGGGGCCTTTCACTCCGGCGACTCGATCAGTTCATACCAGCCTTTGCCGTCTTGCCGCACTTTTCGTCGTGGCTCGCCCGGCTCGTGGTTGAGCACCAGCAGCCAGTCGTTCTTCACGGCTTCGTCGAGATACCACCCGCGCGTCACGGTGCTGACAAACGGCTCGACGTCATACGCCATATTGTACGCCTGGCCGACATGGGCAGCCGTTGGAATCAGGTCGGGCGTGAAGACGATGGTGCGGTCGCGATCGTCCGTAAAGACGACCGCCTGCGACCCCCACGTGTGGCCGGGCACGTTGAAGACGCGAATGCCCGGCAGGATCTCCGTCATGCGATCGCGCACCGCGACGGCCGGCGGCTCGGTCTTCTGCGCTACATGGCCCGGTGGGAACGGTGGCGGCGAATCGATCAGGCGCAACTGGCTCCGCGCCGGCTCGAAGTTCTCTTTCAGGTAGCTCCGCGTCATCACTGAGCGGTTGGTGAGTGCATCTTCCCACTCGCGGCGCTGCACGTGGATGGTCGCGTTCGGAAAAGTTGGAACGGGACTGGATTCGCTTGCAGCCGCTCGCCGAGTCAGACCGCCAGCGTGGTCGAAGTGCAGGTGCGTGACGATGACGTTTGCGATCTTCTCGCAGGCACAATCGGCCTCGCGAAGTGCGTCGATGACGCAGTGATCGCTCAGCCCGTAAAGATCGCGGTGCTTGGCATCGAACTTATCGCCGCTTCCGGTTTCGATGAGGATCGGCCCGGCGCGACCTTTCACAGGTCTGAGCAACAGACAGTTTTGCGCCAACTCGATCCGCCCACGCTCGTCAACCGCCACGTTACGCCGCCATAGGGCCGGCGGGATGATGCCGAACATCCCGCCGCCGTCGAGCCACAGTGGGCCGGTGCGCAGGAGTTGCCAGTGATAGCGGACCGAAGCATCCATGGGGATCCAACCCTTTTAAGTCACCCCTGCGGCAACAGGTCGTCGGGGGATTGGAGCAGGTCTACGATTTTCGCCAGTGCGCCCGCGGCCGCGCCGCCATCGATGACGCGGTGGTCGGCCGACAGACTCAGCGGCAGCAGCTTGCCCACGCCGAGCATGCCGTCGCGTACCACCACGCCCTCGCGGGCCCGGCCGATGCCGAGGATGCCGGCCTCCGGATAGTTGATGATCGGCGTCCCGAAGCGCCCGCCCATCACGCCGAAGTTGCTGATCGTGAACGTGGAGCCAGCCATCTGCTCGGGCTTGAGTTCGCGATCGCGGGCCGCCTGTGCGAGTTGCGCGATCCGCCGACTCAGTTCCAGCACGCCAAGGCGTTCGGCGTCGCGGATCACCGGCACCATCAGGCCGCTCTCGGTGTCGGTAGCGATTCCCAGATGCACCACGCGGTGCTGCACGATTTCCTGTTTCTCGTCGTCCACCATCGAGTTGAGCCGTGCGAATTTCGCGCCGAGCCGGCCGGACAACACGCGGCAGATGGCAACGGCCACGAACGGCAGCAGGCTGATTTTCTCATTGGACGCGGCCACGAGTTTTCGCCGCAAGCCGTCGAGTGCCGTCACATCAGCTTCGTCCATCACGGTGTAATGCACGGCGTGGCTGACGCTGTACCGCAGGTGCTCGGCGATCGTTTTGCGAACCCCGCGGAACGGCGTTCGGATCGGCCCGCCCGATGGCGTCGCGGCCCCGCGTGCCGGCGGCGGGATAGACACCTGCTTCGCCGGCGACTCTTCCGCACCGTGCAGGTCTTGTTCGGTAATTCGCCCGCCAATGCCTGTGCCGACGACGCCCTGCAGATCGATGCCTTGATCGCGCGCCATCTTTCGAACCGCGGGCGACGCGAGCACCTTGTCACCCGCCCCGCGCTCCGGCGCCTCGCCCAGATTGCCGACGACCGATCCACCGTCTGTTCGTTCCGGCTCAGTGATAGGTTGCGTCGTTCGCAGTCCGCCATTCGGCGAAACCGGCTCGGCCGCATCGCTGTTGAACGTCACCAGCGGAGCGCCCACCTTAATCGCCTGCCCCGGCTTGCCGTGCAGCATCGCGACCACTCCGCTGCGCGGGCTCGGCACGTCCACCAGCGCCTTGGCCGTCTCCATTTTCGCCAGGATGTCGTTCTCGCTCACGCGCTGGCCGACGCGCACCGCCCACTCGATGAGCTCCGCCTCCTCCAGCCCCTCGCCGAGATCCGGCAGATAGAAGATCGGTTCCTGTTGCGCCTTGGCCACCATAAGCTCCTCCGCACGATCGATCAGTACGCCATGCAATCCGCAATGCTTGCCGCGATGCGGGCCGCGTCG
>Ga0070665_100000355_pt1 | contig 68904 bp, 66 predicted proteins | sample KBSS13metaG_FD_65862 | JGI IMG/M metagenome (GOLD analysis project Ga0070665, IMG submission 65862) | Switchgrass rhizosphere microbial communities from Kellogg Biological Station, Michigan, USA - KBS S1-3 metaG | ecosystem: Host-associated > Plants > Roots > Rhizosphere > Soil ... | reverse complement strand
CTATTAGCCTGGGTCAATACATATGCTGCCCGCCGTTGATCGACAGGGTCGATCCGGTGATGAAGCCGGCATTGTCGGCGACCAGGAACGCGACGCCACGGGCGATCTCCTCGGCATGGCCCAGCCGGCCGACCGGGATGCGGGCGATGATCTTATCCAGAACCACCTGCGGCACCGCCCGCACCATGTCGGTGTCGATATAGCCGGGGGCGATGGCATTGACGGTGATGCCCCGCGACGCGCCTTCCTGCGCCAGCGCCTTGGTGAAGCCGTGGATGCCCGACTTGGCGGCGGCATAGTTCACCTGGCCGTACTGTCCCATCTGCCCGTTGACCGAGCCGATATTGACGATCCGTCCGAAGCCGCGGCCCCGCATGCCCTCGAACACGGCGTTGGACATGTTGAAGCAGGAGCTGAGATTGGTGCGGATGACCTCGATCCACTGATCGTGGGCCATCTTCTGCATCGTCGCGTCGCGGGTGATGCCGGCATTGTTCACAAGAACGTCGACCGGGCCCAGCGCCTGCTCGATCTCCTGTACCGCCGTCTTGCAGGCATTGAAGTCGCCGACATCCCATTTCCACGCGGGAATTCCGGTTTCTTCGGTGAAGGCCTTTGCCTTGGCCGCGTCGCCGCCATAACCGGCCGCGACTTTGTAGCCGGCATCGCGCAGGCTGACCGAAATCGCCTCCCCGATACCGCGCGTCCCACCTGTCACGATCGCAACACGTCCGCTCATCGCTTTCACCCCTCATTTCGCCCAGAAAGATCATAGAGACGTGGGCGCTCAAGCTCCACACTCCCGTTGTGCTTTCAAACGTGCTGAGGTCTCTTACGGTTCACCTCCTGCGCGCCACCGGCATAGGGCGAATGGACGCATGGGGAAGGGGAGCGCTGGGAATGTTGAGCGGATATTCGGTGCTGATCACTGGCGCCTGGGAAGGGCTGGGGCGCGGTCTGGCGCTCGCTGCCGGCGCGGCCGGGGCCGGCGTGGTGGTCAGCGCACTGGAATACGGTGCGGCGGAAGCGGTCGCCGCCGAAATCCGGTCGCGCGGCGGACGGGCCGTAGCCTGTGCCTGCGACGTGCGCCGGCGTTCGGATATCGCAGGGGCGATGGCAGTTGCCCATGCCGCGTTCGGCCGGCTCGACGCTTTTGTCCACAATGCCAACGACCCCGGCAACGGGGCCCGCTCGGTCGAGGCGATTACCGATGCAGACTGGGACGGGCCGGTCGCCGTCGGGCTGCGCCCGATCTTCTTCGCCGCGCAGGAGGTGCTGCCGGCGCTGATCGAGACCCAGGGCACGATGGTGCTGCTGACCTCCCCGGCGGGCATCGACGGCACCACGACACTGCCGGTCTATTCGACGGTGAAAGGCGCGCAACGCGCCTTGGCGAAAAGCCTGGCGCGCGAATGGGGCCCGCTGGGCGTCAGGGTCAATGCGATCTCGCCCTCGGCGGTGACACCAGCGCTCGCCGCCTATCTGGAGCGCGAGCCGCATATGCGCCCGCATATGATCAAGCGTGCCGCGCTCCGCCGCATGGGCGACCCTGAGCTCGATATCGGCCGGGCGATGAACTTCCTGATCGGGCCGGGCGCCCGCTTCGTCAGCGGCCAGACGCTGATCGTCAGCGGCGGCGCGATGATGCTTTAGGTCAGAACGCTAAGCATTCACCGGTGAGCGGCGCGTCAGGCTCTGCACCAGCGCGGTGACGGCCAGTAGGATGCCCATCGCCAGGAAGATCTCATGGTTGCCCAGCCAGGTGCGGATCGGCGTGGTGACCCAGGGATTGAGGAAGCTGCCGATATAATTCGCCATATACATGAAGCCCAGCGCCCGCGCCCGGGCCTCCGGCGCGGCGCGGTTAACGATCAGGTTGGTGGTGAACGGCACCAGGAAGCCGCTCGCGAAGCCGCCCAGCGCCACGCCGGCGGCGGTTTGCAAGGCGCCATGCGCCAGGCCGATCACCAGCCCGTTCGCAGCCAGGATCGCCAGGATCAGGCATAGCGTCCGCCGCGGCCCCAGCGGCGTCGTCACCCAGCCATAGAGCAGCCCGCCGACCAGATAGGCGACCGGGCTCGCCATCATGATGTAGGACTGCGCCGCCGACCCTTTGAGCCCGTCCCCGGCCAACACGAAGGAGATGTGCAGGTTGGTCATGTTCGCGACGATGAACAGCGGCACCATCATGATGTAGATCGGGGTCAGCGCGCCGATTGATCCGCCTTTTGAGGACGCCAAGGTCGTTGATGCCAAGGTCGTTGATGATTGGGGCGCCAGGGCGCCCCCGCGCGGCACAGTCGCCAGCGCGATCGGCAGCATGATGAGGGCGCTCAGAAACAGCCCGAACGGTGCGTGCCAGCCATAACGTTCGCCCAGATGGCCCGATAGCGGCAGCGCGATGAACCCCATCAGCGAGACGAAGACCTGCTGATAGCCCATGACCTTCGACCGCGCCGCGCCTTCGAAACGTTCGCTGACCAGCGAATAGGTCGTCACCGCGATACCGGCCGAGCCGAACCCCTGGAGCAGGCGCGAGGCGAGCAGGACCGGCGGATGGTCGAGGAACAGACCGGCCGCGCCGGCGACGCCGTAGACGCCTAAGGAATAGAACAGCACGTTGGCCCGCCCGGTCCGGTCCGCGATCCAGCCGATGATCGGGCCGCCGACCAGGATGCCGATATTGGACATGGTCTCCAGCGTTTGCGCGAAGAGCTGACCGCCATTGGAGTGAAAGCGCTCGGCCAGGAAAATCGCCAGCGGGTCGCCTTCGAACCGGGTCGCGATCATCGACAGCACCGGCAGCAGCGCGACCACCGCCAGCATGTTGAAGGAGATGCTGGACAGGATGACGAACAGCCCGGCGGCCTCGCGCACGCCGGCGACACGTGCCGGCCGTGCTTGCGGCAGCTCGATTTCGGATGTGCCGATGGCCATGCTGTGCGTCCCACCCCGTTGCGCCGCCCTAGTTGCGCCATAGATTGGGGGCGGCTTACTTATCGTTGCATCAAAGCAGCTTAAGCCGGTCGCCGTCGAGCGACTCTTGTGCCACGGGAGGAAATATCATGACCACCGACGATCCGCGTACGGCCAAGATCATCGCGCTGGACGAGGAACGCCGGGCCGCCATGATCGCCGAGGATTTTGCCGCGCTGGACCGGCTGCTGGCGGACGATCTCATCCATATCCATGCCGCCGGCAATGCGGACACCAAAGTGCAATACCTGAAGATGATCGCCGATTTCTGCGGTTTCGAGGCGATCGAGCGCGGGCCGATGAAGGTCCGCTTCTATGGCGACACCGCCGTCCTCACCGGGCCGATGACCCATACCGTGCGGATCAAGCCGACCGGCGCGGTCCGCACCATGGCGGCCTTCGGCACGCAAGTCTGGGCGCCGCATGGCGACAGCTGGCGGCAGGTGCTCTATCAGGCGACAGAAATAACGCCCCACTGAGTTATCAGTGGTGGCTGGGCTCCATCAGCCGGTGCAGATGGACGACGAAATAGCGGACCGACGCATCGTCGATCGTCGCCCGCGCGACTGACTGCCAGGCTTTCCGGGCCTCGGCATAGCTCGGGTAGATGCCGACGACGTGGAGCTTGGACGGATCGACGAATTCGCTGGTCGATCCTTTCTTCAGCTCTCCGCCGAACACGAGATGGAGAAGCTGCTCGTTGGGATGGTGGTTATGGTCTTCGGCCATGGGCGGCTCCTGATCGATTCGGGAAAACTATCCGCGTCCCCCAATCGCGTTTCAAGGCCGTCGGGTGGTTCGGGCCCGCGAAAAAAAGCCGCTTCCCCTTGACGTTCCGGGGTTTCGGCATCTCGCCGGCAAGCAGGCAGGAAAATGGCGGCTGGGCGTATGATCCCAGCCGCTATTTTCGCTTGGCTCCCATTTTCCCTTGGCTCATTGATATTCGCTGTCGGGGCCGTTCACTGGCGGATAGGCCATCGAGTTGCGGTTCATCACGGCGAAGTTGCGACCGTCCCAGCGGTAGGAATCGACCGAGCCGGTCGGCTGGCCTGTGTCGTGCGTCTGGAAGTTGAGCGTCGGCGGTCCGCCTTGCGGGCTCTGGATCACCTCATAGCTCAGCGCGCGGACGCCACCGGTATGGACGACCTCGCCCGAGGGCAGGGTGACGAACAGCTCGATCGAGGCCGGGCCGTCGCCGATGAAGAGATGCGGCTCACCGGCGCAGGTCAGGCGGTGCGGGTCGGCGATGAAGCCGGGCCGGCCGTCGCCGGTCAGGCTCAGCGTCTGGATCGGGTCGTGAGCGGCGAAGCCCGCCGGGCAGTCCGACCGCGCCTGCTCCAGCCAACGCGCGACCGGTGTGGGATAGCTCATGTCCGCCGGCGCTTTGGGGGCAAAGGCGACTGCGGCGACCAATCCTAACGCTAGGCTGGGGGCAACGGCCGATGCCGGCGCCAGCCGAAGTGCGGCGGAGCGGATGACATTAAAGGCGTGCATGACACTTGTCCTTGAGTTACGTGCTGCGGAACCGGCCCGGACGGCCAAAGGCTTAACGTCAAACCAAGGTTCCACATTCCATGATGTGGAACCCTGCGCAACAGGGCGGGGTTCCGCTGCCGGCGCCGGTCTTCAGCGGAGGCCGATCTTCTGTGGAGGGTGGACTTGCGTCAATCAATCCGCCAAAGATGCCAAAAATCAAATTCGGAGGTTTCGCATGCTGACTCGTATTCTCGCCGCCGCCGCATTCGCGACGCTGTCGGCCGCCGCCGCTCAGGCCGGCACGCTCCAGAACGGCGTCTGGACGCCGACAACCTGCGGTGCCGATCCGGGGCCGGCGCCGGTGATGGATGGCAAGAGCCAGAATTCGTACACGAAGAGCGCCAAGGACTTTCAGGCTTGGCAGGACAAGGCCAAGGTCTTTGCCGCCTGCATCGCCGAAGAGGCGAAGAAGGACCAGAACGCCGTCGTCGAGACGACGAATAAGACCGTCACCATGATCAACGACGGCAGCAAGAAGTTTGTCGATGACGCCAACACCGCCATGGAAGCGCTGAAGAAAAAGGGCGGCGGGAAGTAACACCACCGGCGGCTGGGGCGGCGGCAAGATCGCCCCAGCCGCCGCCTTTCTATCTATCTGGGTAAGATCATGGGTGAAGCCAAACGGCGTGGCGACGCGGGAATTCCGCCGCGCATGAAGCTGACCTGCTACGAGATCAGCGCCGAGCCGATCGCGATTCGTCCGGCCGAGCCTCAGCGCGCCTGGATGGATGCGTCTCAGCAGCAGTTCGCCTATCGCTGCCTGCCGCTCGTCATCGCCAATGCGCATGGCTGGGAAATCCTTTCGCCCGTCGCCTTCGACGCGGAATGGACCGGCAGCAACGCCATCGACGGAGTGAAGATCACACCGTTGACACCATTCGGCGATTTCCCCCCGGTGATGAGCCATTTCGGCGAAGGGGTGCTGACCTTTCACGTGCTGGGCCTGTTCCGCACCAACCCCGGCGTCAATCTGTGGGTCACCGGCCCGGTCAACCGCCCGAAGCACGGCATCCAGGCGCTGACCGGCGTGGTCGAGACCGACTGGGCCGTCGCCACCTTCACCATGAACTGGAAGTTCACCGCGCCGGGGGTGCGCGTCCGCTTCGAGAAGGATGAGCCGTTCTGCTTCTTCTTCCCGCTCCAGCGCGGCGTGATCGACGAGATCCAACCCGACATCAAGTCGATCAGCAATGCCGGCGACGACATGTATAACGGCTACACGACCTGGCGGGACAGCCGCGCCAATTTCATCGACGACCTGAATGTCGAAGGCAGCGCCGCTAACAAGGCGCGGTGGGAACGGACATATTTCCAGGGCGCACGGCCAGACGGCGTGCGCGGACCACCCGATCACCAGACCCGCATCCGCGTGAAGCCATTCCAGCGATGACCGTCTGGTGCAACGGTCAACTGCTTTCGATCGAAAGCGCCCGGATCGATCCGCGTGACCGCGGCTTTACGCTGGGTGACGGGCTTTACGAGACGATCCGGGTGCAGGGTGGCCGGCTTCTGCGGCTGGACCGCCATTTTGCCCGCCTGGGCGAGGGGCTGAAGCTTCTCGATATCCGCCTCAAGGTCGATGAGAACGCGCTGACCGGCGCGATGCTGTCGGTTCTGAAGGCTGACAATCTGACCGGTGACGCCGTTCTGCGGCTGACGGTCAGCCGGGGCGTGGCCGCGCGAGGCATGGCGGTCGATCCGACCGCGCGTCCGACCGTGGTCATCTCCGCCGCGCCCTTTGCCGCCCCCGGGCCGGCGCGGGTGATGGTCTCGACGGTGACGCGCCGCAACGCTGCCTCGCCGATATCTCGGGTGAAGACGATCAGTTGCCTCGATTCGATCTTGGCCCGCCAGGAGGCCACCCGGAACGGAGCGGACGACGCGATCCTGCTCAATGGCGATGGCTGGGTCGCCGAGGCGACCGCAGCCAATATCTTCGCCGTGATCGACGGGGTGCTGGTCACGCCCCCGATCCGCGACGGGGCGCTGCCGGGGGTTATGCGCGCGGCGGTGATGAGCCATCTGCCGCTCGGCGAATGCTCGCTGTCGGTCGACGATCTGGCCCGCGCCGGGGAGATATTCCTGACCTCTAGCCTGGGCATCCGCCCGGTCACGGGCTTCGAGGCCAAGCCGCTGCCGGTCGGCCCCATCGCCACCCGGCTGATGGAAGAACTCTAGCGGATTACGAGAAGGTGAAGCGTGGCCGGCGCTTCTCGATGAAGGCGCGGGCGCCCTCGGGCAGGTCCTCGCCCGAGAAGGCGTCGACGAACAGCCGGCGCGACAGCGCGGTTTCCTCCGCGGCCCCGCCCAGAATCTCGCTGAAGATCTCCTTCGTCGCGCGGATCGAGAATTGCGACAGGCCTGATAGGGTCGCCGCATAGGCGTGCGCCTCGTCCCAGAGCCTGGCGGCCGGCCAGAGTTTGTCTATCAGGCCGAGGGTCAGGGCTTCCTCATGGTTCAAGAAACGGCCCGTCATCAGCAGGTCGCGCGCCGGGCCGACACCGACCGCCTCAATCAGCCGCTTCGCATCTTCCAGCGGATAGACGATGCCCAGCCGCGCCGGCGTAATGCCGAACTTGGCCGTATCGTCGGCGAAGCGGAAGTCGCAGCACAGCGCCACGCTGCAGGCTCCGCCGAAGCACGGGCCCTGGATGACGGCGATGGTCGGCTTGGGGAAGGCGGCGAGCGCGCGGGTCGCCTTGCACATGCGGCCGAAATAATCGTCAGCGGTGCCGGCCGCCATGATCGCCTCGAACTCGGCGATGTCGGCGCCGGCGGCGAAGGCGCGGGCATCGGCGCCGCTCACCATCAGGACCTTGACCTCAGGATCGACCGCCGCCTTCTCGAGCAAGGCGGGGACCCTGTCCCAGATCGCCAGATTGAGGGCGTTCAGCCGCTCTGGCCGGTTCAATATCAACCGGGCGACGGGCGCAGTGATTTCGAGGCGGATGGGCTCGTCGGTCATGTGGTGCGGAACTCTGTCAGTCTGCGGCGGTGAGCGGGGCGCGTCCCAATATCATATCCGCCGCCTTTTCCGCGATCATCAGGGTCGAGGCATTGGTATTGGCCGAGGGCATCGACGGCATGATCGAGGAATCGGCCACCCGCAACCCCTCGACCCCGCGCACCCGTAGCTGGTCGTCGACCGCGGCGGTCGGATCACTGTCCGGCCCCATGCGGCAGGCGCCGATCAGGTGGAACACGGTCGATCCCTGCTGCCGCGCCCAATGCATCAACTCATCGTCCGTTTGGGCTTCGGCGCCGGGCAGTTCCTCGTGGTCATAGAACGGCTTAAGTTCCGGCGTGGTCATCAGCCGCCGCGCCAGCTTGATCCCCGCCAGCAGAACGCGCCGGTCGTTCTCATGCGCCAGATAGTTGGGCTGGATCTCCGGATGCTCGAACGGATCGGCCGAGCGAATGCGGACATGGCCGGTGCTCTCAGGCCGCTGCTGCCAGGCGCCGCAGGTCATACCGGGGAAGCTGTCCAGCATCCCGGCGATGCCGCCCGCCTTATAGCTGGCCGGGGTGAAGGTGAATTGCAGGTCGGGCGTGTCCAGCGCCTCGTCCGATTTCCAGAACACATGGACCAGCGACGGGCTCAGCGCCAGGATGCTGGGCAGCCCCACGGCCCACTTGGCGACCTCCGCCCACAGGCGCGGCGGGCGGGCATAGTTGTTGATGGTCAGGCCCTTGGCCCGCGCCACCATGCGCACCGCATAGTGATCGCGCAGATTTTCGCCGACGCCGGGCAGCTCATGGACCAGCGGAATGCCGAGGCCGGAGAGCAGCGCGCCCGGCCCGACACCGGAGCGCTGGAGCAGGGCAGGGCTGTTGATCGCGCCGCTGGTCAGGATCACCTCGCACCGCGCGGCGACCGTCCGATCTTTCCCGCCTTGGGCGTAGCGGACGCCCGTGGCGCGCTTGCCGTCGAACGTCACCGAGAGGGCCTGCGCATCGGTGCGGATATCGATCCCACCTTCGGCCATCGCCGGAGCCAGGAAGGCGCGGGCGGTGGAGACCCGGCGGCCACGATGGATGGCGCGCTGGAAGGTGCCGACGCCGGCCTGGGTCTCGCCGTTATAGTCGGGATTGACCGGAATCCCGATCCCGGCCGCCCCCTGGATGAAGGCTTCGCAGACCGGATGGCGCCAGTCGAGGTCGCTGACCGCAAACTTGCCGCTGCGGCCGCGATAGGCATCGTCGCCGGTCAGCCGCCGTTCCGTGCGCCGGAAATAGGGCAGCACATCGGCGTAGCCCCAGCCGCGATTGCCGCGCTGGGCCCAATGATCGAAATCGGCGGCCTGGCCGCGGTTATAGACCAGCCCGTTGATCGATCCTGACCCGCCCAGCGTGCGGCCCTGCGTGGTGGCGAAACGCCTGTTGTCGGCGCCCGGCACCGGCTCGGTCTTGAATTGCCACGTGTAGGCCGGGTTATAGAGCGTCTTGATATAGCCGGCTGGGATATGAATGAACGGGCTGCGATCCGGCGGCCCGGCCTCCAGCACGCACACCGTGTGCTGGCCACCCTCGGCCAGCCGCGCCGCCAGCAGCGAACCGGCCGATCCGGCGCCGACGACGACATAATCGAATGTGCCGGCATCCACCGCCTGAGGTCCCGCCCCCTGAGGTCTCGTCCCCTGAGGTCTCGTCCCCTGAGGTCCCGTCACGTTGCCTCCCGTCATTCTTTTCAATGCGTTTGTGTCGGCGCGTTTGTATCGGCGGTTGGCGCGAGCGGCTAGTACCTTAGGCGGTAAAGCCTATTTTGCGGCGCTGATGTGGTCAGAACAAATGCGCATGGCTGTGTGTCGAGAACAGAATCTTGACAGTACAGTAAATGATCTCACGACTCGGGGGGGATTCCTGGAATAGCGACGGAATTGTGGCGGCAACATTACCGCGAATTAAGAAGCTTGTCCGACTCGCGAATGATATAGTGTCTTACTGAAAACGTTATTCATGGAGTCTCTCATGCGTAAAATCATCGCGGCTTTGGCGGTCGTCATCGCGACCCCGCTGATGTTCGCCACGACGGCCTCGGCCGCCGTTCATCACGCCCACCACAAGTCGGCCCATCACTCGCGCCATCACGTGGCCCACCACGTTCACGCGCATCACCACCACGCCGCGCGTCACCACAAGTGATCGGACGGTAACCGCCGCGGTCTCTGTGCTGCGGCGGTTCGCCCCTTCCTGGGCAAACCAATCCCTGGACATTCCTTTCCTCTATAGGATTATCTTCCCCGCCGGCTTCGTCCCAGAAAGCCGCATCGATCGGGGGAAGGCATGTACGACCGGATCATCAAAGGCGGCACCGTCGTCGACGGCAGCGGTTCAGCGCCTTTCACCGCCGATGTCGCACTCCAGGATGGCCGCATCGCCGAGGTCGGGCGGATTGCCGCGGCGGCTCGCGAGACGATCGATGCCGAAGGCCTGCTTGTCACGCCCGGCTGGGTCGATATCCACTCCCATTATGACGGCCAGGTGACCTGGGATTCCCAGCTCGCGCCCTCCTTCTGGCACGGTGTCACCACCGTACTCATGGGCAATTGCGGCGTCGGCTTCGCCCCGGCCCGGCCGGACAGGCACGATTTCCTGATCAGCCTGATGGAAGGTGTCGAGGACATTCCCGGCACCGCGCTTTCCGAGGGCATCAATTGGGAATGGGAAAGCTTCCCCGAATATCTCGATGCGCTCGACCGCAAGAGCTGGTCGCTCGACGTCGCGGCCCAACTGCCGCACGGCGCGCTCCGCGCCTACGTCATGGGCGACCGCGCTGGGGCCAAGGAGGCGGCGACCGCCGACGACATTGCTAGCATGGTACGGTTGACGGCCGAGGCCCAGGCGGCGGGCTCGTTTGGCTTCTCGACCTCGCGCACCGTCTTTCACCGCTCATCCGACGGCGTTCCGGTGCCGGGCACCTATGCTGAGCAGGATGAGGTCTATGCCATCGCCGAGGCGCTGGCGAAGAGCGGCCACGGCGTGCTCGAGGTGGCGCCGACGACGCCGGACGAAAGCTCCGACGCGCCGCAGACCGAGCTCGACTGGATGGCCGACGTCTCGGCCAGGACCGGTTGCCCGATCACCTTCCTGTGCCTGCAGCACAACCAGCGGCCGGACTGGTGGCTGCACCAGCTCGATTTCTGCGACCGGGCGCGCGAACGCGGCGCCGTGGTCGTGCCACAGGTTTTCTGCCGTGCCATCAGTGTGATGCTCGGCCTGCGCAGCCGCTTCCACCCCTTCATCCGGGGCGCCACCTTCAAGTCGCTGAAGGATTTGCCCTTCGCGGAGATGGTGCGGCGACTGCGGGAAGACCCGGAGCTGCGCCGTCGCATGGCGTTGGAGGGCGTCGCCAATGTCTACGGCGCCGACGACCCGTCCGACCCCTTCGCCGGCCAGATGAACCTGGACTGGGCCAAGGTCTATGCGCTCGGCAACCCGCCGGTCTATGAGCCGACGCCACAGCAGAGCATCGCCGCCATCGCCCGCACCCAGGGCCGCGACCCGCGCGAGGTGGTGCTCGACATCATGCTGGAGGATAACGGCGAAAGCTTCATCCAATACCCGTTCATGGGCTTCGCCAACGGCGACCTTGGCCCGGTCGAGGCGATGCTGAAAAACCCCCACTCGATCCCCGGCGCGGCCGACGGCGGCGCCCATGTCTCCACCATCTGCGACGGCGGCATCCCCACCTTCATGCTGACCCACTGGGTCCGCGACCGCACGGCGGGCGAGCGCTTCCCGCTGGAATACATCGTCAAGAAACAGACCTCCGACACCGCCGCATTATACGGTCTGCACGACCGTGGCTTGGTCAAGCCCGGCCTGAAGGCCGACCTCAACCTGATCGACTTCAATCGCCTGGGCTTCGACCCACCCCGCATGATCCACGACCTGCCCGCCGGCGGCCCACGGCTGATGCAGAAGGCGACGGGCTACGCGGCGACGCTGGTTTCGGGGGAAATCATCCAGCGGAATGGGGAAGATACTGGCGCCCGGCCCGGCAAGCTGGTGCGCAGCCGGCGGGGCGGGGTGGTGTGAATATAATTCTCTCCACACTAATTCCTCGAATGCATTGACAATGTTTGTCCCAGTCGCGGTTGCGTTATTAATGTGGGTATTGGCTGCCAAAGCGTTGCTCGACGGCAAGATTGTTTGGCGTTTCGGATGGACATGGACGCGAGACGATCAGCCGAAAGCATTCTGGCGTTTTGTGATCTTGCTAATGTTCGGGGGGCTGGCAGTTCTTATCTTGGCTTACTTTCTACGCGACGTTCCGCACCGGTATCGTTGACCTGCAGTCGACGAGGGTGGGATTACCGGAAATCGCGTGACGCCGGGATAACCCGGCTCCTCGGCATGGTGGACCGGTCGAATCCCACCGATTTGCTTTCGTCGGCGCGGGACAGCATGTCGGCGTAGGGGCGGACCGGGTCGCCCAGCGCGTGCAGGTGGGGCGACAGGTCGGTCAGACGGTTGGCGACCAGGTGGATCACGTAGCCGCTCTCGTCGCGCTGGACGATGCCTGAGACGCCCATCAGCTGGCTGCCCAGCAGCTCGCGCCGGAACTGCTGGAACACGCGGGGCCAGACCACGATGTTGGCGACGCCGGTCTCATCCTCCAGGGTGACGAAGATCACGCCGCTGGCGGTGCCCGGCTGCTGCCGGATCAGCACGATGCCGGCCACCTCGGCCTTGGCGCCGTCGCGCAGGTCCTTGAGCCGGGCGCTCGGCACATAGCCGCGTTCGGCCATCGCCTGGCGCAGCAGGGCCATGGGGTGGGTCTTCAGCGACAGGCTGAGGTGCCGGTAATCCTCGGTCACCTCCTGACCCATCGACATGGCGGGCAGGGCGACGGGAGGCTCGCTGCCCTCGGCCCGGTCGGCGGCGGCGAAGAGGGGCAAAGGCGGCGGCCCCAGCCCCTTGGCCGCCCACAAGGCGCCGCGCCGGTTGAGCGCGACCGATCCCCAGGCATCGCCCTTGGCCAGCGTCTCCAGCGCCCGCGCCGACAGGCCGGCGCGCAGCCACACCGACCGCATCGTGATGAAATCCCCCTTCTCGCGGGCTTCGACGAGGGCTGTGGCGTCGTCTTCCTTGCACCCCTTGAGCTGGCGAAAGCCGAGCCGGAGGGCACGTTTCGGTGTCTTCCCCGATCGATTGGAAGCCGGCTCCAGCGTGCAGTCCCAGAAACTATGCCCGATATCCACCGGTCGCACCTCGACGCCGTGTTCCTTGGCGTCGCGGATCAGCTGGGCGGGGCGGTAGAAGCCCATGGGCTGGCTGTTCAGGATGGCGCAGGCGAAGACGTCCGGGTAGTGGCACTTGATCCAGGACGAGGCATAGACGAGTAGGGCGAAGCTGGCGGCGTGGCTTTCCGGGAAGCCGTATTCGCCGAACCCCTCGATCTGCTTAAAGCAGCGCTCGGCGAAGTCGCGCTCATAGCCGTTGTCCACCATGCCGTCGATGAAGCGATCCTTCAGCGTGTGGATCGTGCCCATATGGCGGAAGGTTGCCATGGCGCGGCGCAGCGCGTTGGCCTCGTCGGGAGTGAAGCGGGCGGCGACCATGGCGATCTCCATCGCCTGCTCCTGGAACAGCGGCACGCCGCAGGTGCGCTTCAGCACCTCGCGCAGTTCCTCCTTCGGATAGACGGTTTCCTCCTTGCCCGAGCGCCGTGCCAGATAGGGATGCACCATGTCGCCCTGGATCGGCCCCGGCCGCACGATCGCGACCTCGATCACCAGGTCGTAGAGGCACCGTGGCTGCAGCCGCGGCAGCATGGTCATCTGCGCCCGGCTTTCCACCTGGAACACGCCCACCGAATCCGCCTGGCACAACATGTCGTAGACGACCGGATCCGCCTCATTGTCGTAGAGATGGCGCTCGACGCCGTAATGGGTTTTCAGCAGCTCGAAGCCCTTGCGCAGGCAGGTCAGCATGCCGAGCGCAAGCACGTCGATCTTCAGCATCTTCAGCGTGTCGAGATCGTCCTTGTCCCACTCGATCACCGTGCGATCGTCCATCGCCGCGTTCTCGATCGGCACGACCTCGGACAGCTTGCCCCGTGTGATGACGAAGCCGCCGGTGTGCTGGGACAGGTGCCGGGGGAAGCCGATAAGCTCGCGCGCCAGGATCAGTGTGTTGCGCAGGTTGCGCTCGTTGGGGTCGAGCCCGGCCTCGCGGATATAGTCTTCCTTGATCCCCTCGCGGCCCCAGCCCCACAGGGTCTTCGACAATATGCCGATCGCGTCCTCGGACAGGCCCATCGCCTTGCCGACATCGCGGATCGCGCTCTTCGGGCGATAGGTGACCAGCGTGGCGACGATGCCGGCGCGGTCGCGGCCGTATTTGTTGAAGATGTACTGCATCACCTCCTCGCGCCGCTCGTGCTCGAAATCGACATCGATGTCGGGCGGCTCCCGCCGCTCCTCCGACAGGAAGCGTTCGATCAGAAGCTGCGTCGTGTCGGGATCGACCGCGGTGATGCCGAGTACATAGCAAACGGCAGAATTGGCCGCCGAACCACGGCCTTGGCAGAGGATCTTCTGATCCCGAGCGAACTTCACGATGTCGTAGACGGTCAGGAAATAGCGCGCGTAATCCAGCTTCTTGATCAGCGCCAGCTCTTTGCGGAGCAGGCTCTGTACCTTGCGCGGCACGCCGTCCGGATAGCGGATCGGCAGGTTCAGCCGCACCTGCCGTATGAGCTCGCCCTGGGGTGAGCGGCCCTCCGGCACCGGCTCGGCCGGGTATTCGTATTTGAGCTCGCCCAGCGAGAAGCCGCAGGCCTCGACGATCTCCTGCGTGCGCGCGACGGCGTCGGGCCGGCGGCGGAACAGGCGGGTCATTTCCTGTGGCGATTTCAGGTGCCGCTCGGCATTGGCATTGAGGCGGAAGCCGGCCTCGGCCACGGTGCAGCCTTCACGGATGCAGGTCAGCACATCCTGCAAGGGGCGGCGTGCGGCGACATGGGCGTGGACGTCGTTGGTCACGACCAGCGGCACGCCGACGGCGGCGGACAGGTCGCCGAGCCGCGCCAGGCGCTTGGCATCGTCGCCGCGATAGAGATGGCTGGCGCCCAGATACAGGGATTTGCCGAAGCGGCGTTTCAGCCGCCGCAGGTGATCGGCAAAGGCGGCATCGGGCTCTTCGACCGGCAGGGCGATCAGGCGCTGGCCGTCCCCATAGGCGAACAGCTCCTCCAGGCTCAGGAGGCATTGGCCTTTCTCGGCCCGCATCTTGCCGTCGGTCAGCAGCCGCGACAGGCGGCCATAGGCGGCGCGGTCCTCCGGGAAGCAGAGCAGGCTGGGGGCGTCGGTGAAGTCCAGCCGGGCCCCGACGACGAGGCGCAGCCCGGTTTCTTGCGACGCCTGATAGGCCCGCACCACCCCGGCCAGCGTGTTGCGGTCGGTGATGGCGATGGCCGACAGGCCGAGCGCATGCGCCTGCTCGACCAGTTCCTTGGGGCTGGAGGCCCCGCGCAGGAAGCTGAAATGGGTCGTGACCTGCAGCTCGGCATAGGCCGCCGCCCCGGGGGCCGCCATGGGGGCGGTCATGGGAAGAACCCATGCAGGAACCAGCGCGGCGGCTCGGCGGTGCCGTAAAGTCCTTCGCGATAGAGCCAGAAACGACGGCCTGCCTGGTCCTCGACCCGGTAGTAGTCGCGCGCCTTGGGCGAAGCCTCCGCGCGCCACCATTCCGGTCCGATCCGCTCCGGCCCGTCGGCGAAGGCGACGCGGTGCTGGATCCGCCGCCAGCGGAAGGTCAGCGGCGGATCGTCCGGCACAGGCGCGATCGCCTCGATCGGCTCGGGGATGGGGAGGAGGGATAGGGGGCGGGCGGATTTGAGGATGAAGCCGGGCGGCGGCTTTAGGCGCTTCAAGGCGCGCACAGCCGCCACCGCCTGCACCTCCGCCCGTTCCGGCACGTGGCTTTCGACCGGGACCAGCTGGACCACCCGGCTCGGGCCCAGGCGGTTCTGCAGGCGGTCGATCAGGCCGGCCAGGTCGGTGGCATCGATCTCGCCGGCGGCGGTCAGCGTGCCCTGGGTGGCGGAAAGCGGCTCGGTCCGGGTCGCCTCCAGCACGATCGCCTCGATGCCGAAGCCGGGCTCGACCTGCTCCAGCCGCTCGGCGAACAGGCGGAGCATGTGGCTGGGCGTGTGGGTCGGGCGGCTGGTGCCGATGGCGATATGCTGGACCGCGCCGTCGACGCGGTAGAAATGCAGCACCAGCCGACGCGCGCCTTGGCCCTTCAGCGCCAGCTCGCGGCAGAGATGCGCCATCAGCCGTTCGGCCGCGGCGTCGATATCCTCCCGCCGGCCAATCGGTTCGGCGAAGATCATCCGGCTGAGCCAGGGCTCGGCGACGGCGCGAGGGGAGATCGGCTCGGCGGCGCGGCCGAACATCCGGTCCAGCCGGGCGAGCACCGTATCGCCCAGCCGCTGGCTGAGCGGGCCGCGCGGCAGATGGGTCACGGTTGCGATGGTATCGAGCCCCAGCACCCGCAGCGTATCGATGCTCTCCGGCTCCAGCCTGAGCGCCGCGACCGGCAGCGGGAGCAGGGGAGCTGTCTCGCCTTGGTTCAGGATCGGCGGGGCCGCTTTCGGGCGAAAGCGGGCCCAGCCCCAGGCGGCCGCCGGTGTGTCGGTGATGGCGCCGCGGGCGGTGAAGCCGAAGGCCCGCAGGCGGCGGATCAAGTCGGTCAGCATGGCGGCCTCGCCGTCGAACAGATGGGCGCAGCCGGTGATGTCCAGGCGGATGCCGTCGGCACCGTCCAGCGCGCACCAGGGGCTGTAGCGGCTGCACCAGTCGGTCAGCGCGGCCAGAGCCTTGGCGTCGGCTGCGGGGTCGGCATCGGCCACCGTCAGGCCGGGCACCAGTGCGCGGGCGTCGGCCAGGGTCATGCCGGCGGACAGGCCCAGCCGCGCCGCCGCGACATCGATCGCCGTCAGCCGGATGCCGCCCTGGCCACTGGCGGTCAGCGCCAAAGGGCCCTGTAACTGGGCCCCCTGTATGCCGTCAGCCTGCCGCTGCCAGCGATCTGTCGGCCATCTGGGAAACCACAGACAGAGAAAGCGCCGCATCGTCCCACTCCACCATCCATTCCCGGGGGCGCCCGCCGCCGCGGCAGCGCCAAAGCTCGATCGTCCAGCAGGGCCGCCCCGGCCCATCCGCCTCTGGCCGGCTGGGGGCGGAGGCGACGAACCAGCGGGTCAGCGCCGTGGAGGCTGCGCTCTGCCGGCGGGTGGCCAGCAGGAACACCAGCCCCTGACCGGCCTCCGCCGCCAGCTGCAGCCGGCGGCCGGCGGTCAGGTCGGGCGTCACCCCGTCGGCCACTACGGCGGCCAGGCCTCTGGTCCGCGCCCCTTCCTCCATCGCCCACAGCAATTCGGCCGGCTTTGCCGCCTCGGCCAGGATCAGCCGGTCGGGCGACAGGCCCAGCCCGCCGATGCCGGGGCCGTAAGGGTCGCCCGCCTCCAGCGCCGTCCGGCGCGACCGGCACCACAGGACCGGCCCCGGCCGCCGGCCGATCAGGCTCATGACAAAGCCCGCCTTGGCGGGGTCGCCATAGGAAGCGGCGATCTCGTGCAGCCCCGGTGGCAGGCCGCCCCAGGGCAGGGCGTCGTCGATCTCCGCCGCGCCCGTCCGTACGCACGGCTCTTCCTCGGAGCCCTTGGTCAGGCCTGCCCGGATCAGCGCCGCCGCCTGGGCGATCCGCCCAGCGCGTGAAGATGTCGGGCGGGAGGATGTATTGTGCTGTTCCATGCCGTAGATAGTTCCTTATATGTTCTTATTAAATTCAGAACTGGAACGGAGAGTCAACGGCGCTGCGATTCGCTTGGGCTTGGCTATTCCCAGGCCGGATCGGCCAGAAAGTTCCCTTCCGACCTATGCATTGTATGCAAGGCGACCGGCTTCAGATGCCGTGGCTGGGTAAGAAAATGATCATGAACGATCGCTCAACGAACAAAAGGATTACCACGCTCGTGTTTCGTGATAATTTTTTGCACTGCAACCTTGTAAGCTATGAAATTATTGATTCCTTTGAGTTTCCGCCGCCTGGCGCGCTTGCCAACTTTTCGCAGTTGCGATACGTTCGCTTTCGATATGGCACCTTCCCCGCCATATCCGACGCCTTTTGAGGCGTTTCCTCCCTAAACTCGGGTCGCCTTTTGGCGACCCGTTTTTTTTGCCCGCATTCAGCCGATCGGCAGCCAGTTCAACTCAGGCCGACCACCGGCACGGATGCGCCATGAACGGCCTTGGCCCTGTCGGAGGCCAGGAACAGGATCACCTCGGCCAGGTCGGCCGGGGCTACCCAGCGGTTGGGATCGGCGTTGGGCATGTCGGCGCGGTTGGCCGGGCTGTCGATGATGCTGGGCAGCACGCAGTTCACATTGATGCCGTGTTCGCGCAATTCCGCGCTCAGGCTCTCGGTCAGGCGGGCGACCACGCTTTTGGAGGCGGAATAGGCCGCCATGTTGCCCTTGCCGGTGACGCCGCCCATCGCACCGATATTGACGATCTTGCCGTACTTCGCGGCGATCATGTCCGGCACCACCGCGCGCGCGACATTGAAGACCGACCCGGCATTCAGGTTCATCAGGTGGTTCCAGAAGTCGTCGGTCGTCTCATGCACCGCCGGGCCCATATTGAAGCCGCCGGCGACGTTGCAGACGACCTGGACCGGACCGAATTTCGCCTTCGCCGCGGCCAGCGCCCCATCGATTGTCTTGCGGTCGGCCAGATCGACAACCAAGGGCAGCTTGCTGTCGCTCTCCGCGCCATAGGCGGCTTCCAGCCCCTTGGCTGCGATATCGACCAGCACCAATCTAGCGCCGGCCCCGGCGAAAGCCGCTGCGACGGCCTTGCCCAGAGTGCCTGCCGCACCCGTGATCATCACCACCTGTCCTGCCATTTTACGCTCCACCATCGATTGTTTGGGCGAACATGACGCCTCACTCAGATTGCCGCAAGAAGCTGCAAGAATTTCGATTTATGTCGTGATTTGTAAGGAACCGGGAACGGGCTGCGAGCGTACAATCTGTACGAGCTAATTTGTCTAGGCGGAATCCATGTCCATGCGCTTCGTGAGTTTGCGTTTTCAGGATGGTCATCCCGTCTGCGCACCCATTTTCGTGTCGATCGAAAATCGCAATTATCAGCCGACCGATATCGAGTTCGAAGAAGAGGCCCTGCGCGCGGCGATGCGAGACGGGCTGGTCCGCAGCCGCGGGGAAGTCATCGCCTGCGTCAACGGATAGGAGATGAGGCGCCGATGGCCGATTGTGCGGCCGGCGCCCCATCCCGTTCCGGCGGTTACGCCTGTCCGGTGCCTTTCCTCAACGCCGGATCCTCACCATGGCTGTGTTGTTTGCCGGCCTCCTCGGCTTGGCGCAGCTCGGCCGCTTCCGGCCCATCCAGGGCATCGGCCGCTTCGCGTGCCTTCTTCGCCACCTGGCCGGTCTTCTCGAAATCGCGGACGCCCTTGTTATAGGCCCGCGCCGCCGTACGATTGCCTTCGCCTTCGTTGGCCTGTGATCCCATGATCCATCTCCTTGGGTGATTCCGTCACCCAAGGAACGAGGCAGCGCGGAAATATGATCCGCTATTTCTTGCTGTTAGCGACCCGACGATAAAGATCGACGCAGGCGATGAAGAAGAAGATCACCGCCAATATTTCCGCGATCGGCGCGAAACTCTCGCCCACCAGTGCCAGCGGGCTTTGTGTGCCCGCCGCGACGATGATGCCCGCCATCAGCACCCCAATCAGGCTCTCGCCGACGATCAGTCCGGACGCCACCAGCGTGCCGCGCCGGCGCGGGAGCTCGGCATAGGCCTCGAAGCCCGGACCCGACGTGGGCGCGCCTGCCTTGGCCGCGCGCCGCTTCAGGTGGCGGTCGGCGAGCCAGGCGACGATGGCGCCCGCCGTGACCGGTGTAGTGACGGATGACGGCAGATAGATGCCGAGCCCGACCGCCAGCGGCGGCAGCCGCGCCGTGCCACCCAGCTTGCGCAGGATCTCGTCGACAACGATCAGTGCCACTCCGGCCGCCGCGCCGATGCCGATCATCGTCCAGTCCAGCTTGCCCGACAGGATGCCGGTCGCCAGCGTCGACATCAGCGTTGCCTGCGGCGCGCCCAGCGCCTTGTTCGGGTCCATGCCCGCGTGGGGCAGGGCGCCGGCGAAGCCGTAGGCCTGATACACCAGCTCCAGGATCGGTGGGATGACTATGGCCCCGGCGATGGAGCCCACGATCAGCGCCAGCTGCTGTTTGGCGGGTGTGGCGCCGACCAGCTGGCCGGTCTTCAGGTCCTGCAGATTGTCGTTGGAGATGGTGGCGACCGCCAGCACGACGGCGGTGACGAACAGGGCGATGGCGATCGCCTGTTTCTGGATATCTGGATTGGCGAGCTCCCCGTGCATGCCGCCCAGCAGGATGCTGAGCAGGACGCCGGCAGACACGACGGCCAGGATACCGATGCCCGAGATCGGGCTATTCGACGAGCCGATCAGCCCGGCCATGTAACCGCAGGCGGTCGCGACGATGAAGCCGATGAAATAGCAGAAGATCGTTGAGGCAATGACCAGCAGCCACAGCATGCCGCCGCTGAACACGCCGGAATGGCCGATGAAATAATAGAGGATGCCGGCCAGCGGCACGGCCAATGCGAGGCTGGTGATGACGACGGTGTCGAACGGCAGGTCGCGCTCGGTGGTCGGCAGGGCGTCGCCCTTGCCGGAACGGACGGCCGCCAGTGCCGCCAGCGACGCCTTCACCCCCTCGACCATCGGCATGAACAGCTGGATCAGGGTCCAGATCGCGGCGACGCCGATGGCGCCTGCTCCCATCAGCCGGACATTGTGGCGCCACAGGCCTGTGGCATAGGTGTCGAGATCGACGCCCGCCGCCGCGGGATAGATATGGGACAGGATCGGCACAGCCACGCCCCAGGCCAGCAGCACGCCGACGAACATCGCCAGTCCGACGATGATGCCGACCAGATAGCCGGCTCCGACCAGCGCCAACGACATGGCGGCGCCGATACCGCTCGCCAGCCCGCCGATGCGGAAGAAGGTGTTGACCTCGGTCGCGAAGATGGCAAATCCGCTGCTGATGAGCGCAAAGGCGGCGGAAATGACGCCGCCCGACACCACGTCCTGGAGGCCCGGCTGGCCCGGCACGGGCGGGGCGTCGTCCTCACCGGGGCTGCCGACCTTGAGGATTTCGGCCGCCGCGACGCCTTCTGGGTAGGGCAGGTCGCTCTCCACCACCATGGCGCGGCGCAGTGGCACGGTGAACATGACGCCCAGTATGCCGCCCAGCGCGCAGATGCCGGAGGTTTGCCAGAACGGGAAGCCGGCCCAATAGCCGACCATGACCAGGCCGGGCAGCACGAAGATGATCGATGACAGCGTGCCGGCGGCCGAGGCGATGGTCTGGACGATATTGTTCTCGAGGATGTTCGAGCCTTTGACCAGCCGCAGCACGGCCATCGAGATCACGGCGGCGGGGATGGAGGAGGCGAAGGTCAGGCCGACTTTCAGGCCCAGGTAGATATTGGCGGCGGTGAACACGCCGGTGATCAAGACGCCGAGAATGACCCCGCGCAGCGTGAACTCGCGCATCGTTTGCTTCAATCCAGTCTCCAAGGGCTGACATCACCCGGAGCGGATGTGGCCGGCGGGTAATATTGTTATCCGCGCGCACCCTGGCCTATATCGGCTGGCGCTGTCCAGCAAAGAGCGCAGCCGGACTTGGCGTAAATGCTGGAAAAAGGAACGGATATGAGCAGACCCGACGATATGAAGCCCCACCTCGGATCGCCCGGAACCGCGGTGGTGATCACCGGCGGCGCCTCGGGAATCGGGCTGGCCTCGGCCCAGGCGCTGGCCACGGTCGGCAGGCCGGTCGCGCTGTGGGACATCAACAAGGCCAAGGCCGAAGCTGCCGCCAAGGCTATCACGGCGGACTATGGCGTTGCCACGCTCGCGATCGGGATCGATCTGCGCGATCTCCAGGCGATGGGTCCGGCGCTGACCGAGACACGCCGCGCCCTGTCGCCGCTGGGTGGGCTGGTCCATTCGGCCGGTGTCGTCGATGTCGGCTCGCTGGACGGGGTGACGCCGGAAAGCTGGGACGACGGGATCAACACGCATCTGCGGCCGCTTATTCTCCTGGTCCAGGCGATGATGGAGGATTTCCGCGCCAATCCGGGTTCGGCGGTTGTCGCGATCTCGTCGATCAACGCCACCCTCGGCAATGCCATGAACCCGATCTATACGGCGGCCAAGGGCGGGATGCTGTCGCTGGTGCGCTCGCTCGCCGACCGGCTGGCGACCGAGAAGATCCGCATCAACGCGGTCTCACCCGGTATGGTGCTGACGCCGATGATGCAGCCCTCGGTCGCACATTTCCCCAAAGGACATTTCGAACGACGCATCTTGATGGAGCGGCTGGGCGACCCGGCCGAGATCGGGCGGGTGATACGCTTCATGCTGTCGGATGAGGCCAGCTATATGACCGCGACCGAGATCGTGGTCGACGGCGGCAATATCTCGTGGCAGCCCATGTAAAGCAGAGCGCCGCCGGACCTTGCGATCCGGCGGCGCTCAATTGCCAGCGATCAGACCCTAGGGTCTGAGATCAGCTGTTGTCCTTCTTGAGACCGAAGCCCTGGAAGCGCTTGTTGAAGCGGGCGAGCTGGCCGCCAGTGTCCAGGATGCGGGACGCGCCGCCGGTCCAAGCCGGATGGGTTCGGGGGTCGACGTCGAGGCGAATCGTGGCACCCTCTTCGCCGTACGTGCTGCGGGTCTGGAATGTGCTCCCATCGGTCAACACCACATTGATGGTGTGATAGTCGGGATGGATGTCTTTCTTCATGGCCGGGCTCTCTTCTCGAAGCCGGTGCGTATACTTGTTTAGCGGGCGAAGCGCAACTGTCCGCGCCGCGGAAGGCGGTGAAATCCGCATTATTTCTCTACCGCCGGCGAATGAGATTGCGCCCCGCCGGTGCGGCCGGATGGCCTGCGGCGCTGCGCGCGGTTGACTTGGGGCCGTGAGCCGCAACATTGAGGCCTTAAGGCGCGGGCAAGGGGAAGCAAAGCGCCAGAGGGTGATTTTTAATGTTCAATCCACGACGCCAGCCACGGCAGGCGCCCAGCGAGATCGATCCGGCGACCGGAACGGCGACAGACGAGCGGCAACGCGACTTGAAACCGCTGCTGCGGCTGTGGCCTTTCCTGCGTCCGCATGGCTGGCGAATCGCCGGCGCCGGTTTCGCGCTCATCATCGGCGCGGTCAGCACACTGGTGCTCGGTGCGATCCTGCAGCGCCTGGTCGATCTCGGCTTCAACCAGGGCAACGCGGCTTATCTCGACCAGGCGCTGCTGCAGATGCTGGGCGCCGTTGCCTTCATGGCGCTGGCCGCCTATCTGCGCATGTATCTGGGCACCTGGTTGGGCGAGCGGGTGGTCGCCGATTTGCGCAAGTCGCTGTTTCGGCACCTCCTCGACCTGGACATGGCGTTCTACGAGACCGCTAAGACCGGCGCCGTGGTGTCGCGCATCACCGCCGACACGACCCTGCTGCAAAGCATGGTCACAACTTCCGCCCCGATCGCGCTGCGCCAGTTCATGACGCTGATCGGCGGTCTGATCCTGCTGTTCTATTTCAGCCTCAAGCTGACCGCTCTGGTGCTGGTGGTGGTGCCGATCGTCGTCGGCTCGATCATCATCTTCGGCCGGCGGGTACGTTCGCTGTCGCGGACGACGCGCGATCGGGTGGCCGATATCGGCGCTTATGTGTCGGAGATGCTGAACGCGATCTCCACCGTCCAGGCCTTCAGCCGGGAGCGGACGGCGGGGCGCGAATTCGCTCAGTCGGCCGAACGCACCTTCATCGTCTCGGTCAACTATGCGCGGGTCAGGGCGATGCTGACCGCCTTCGTCATGCTGGTCGTGTTCGCCGCGATCGGCATCATCCTGTGGATCGGCGGCCGGGAGGTGTTTGCCGGCAAGATGTCGGCCGGCGACCTTGCCGCCTTCATCTTCTATTCGATGGTGGTTGCCGGCGCCGTCGGCTCGATCAGCGAGATATTGGCCGAGCTTCAGCGCGGCTCGGCGGCGATCGACCGGATCCAGGGTCTGCTCGATGTCGAAGCCGGCATCGCCGCGCCGGCGTCGCCGGTCGCCTTGCCCACGCCCAAGGGCGCCATCCAGTTCGACGCGGTCGAATTCCGCTATCCCACCCGCCCGGAAACGCCGGCTCTCGCCAATTTCAGCCTGAAGGTCGAGCCGGGCGAGACCGTCGCCCTGGTCGGCCCGAGCGGGGCCGGCAAGACGACGGTGTTCCAGCTGCTGCTGCGCTTCTTCGACCCGCAGCAGGGCACGGTCCGGATGGACGGGGTCGATCTCAAGACCTGCGAGCCGCAGGCGCTGCGCGCCCGGATCGCCATCGTCGCACAGGACCCGGTGATCTTCTCGACCACGGCGATGGAGAATATCCGCTATGGCCGGCCCGAGGCGACCGACGCCGAGGTGCGCACCGCCGCAGTTGCCGCCAATGCCGCGGCCTTCATCGAGGCTCTGCCCGACGGCTACGGCACCTTCCTGGGCGAGCGCGGCGTCCGTCTGTCGGGCGGCCAGCGCCAGCGCATCGCCATCGCCCGCGCCATCCTGCGCAACCCCGCGGTCCTGCTGCTCGACGAGGCGACTTCTGCGCTCGATGCAGAGAGCGAGCGGGCGGTGCAGGATGCGCTGATTCCATTGATGCGGGGTCGCACCACCCTGGTCATCGCCCACCGTCTGGCGACGGTCCAGACCGCCCAGCGGATCGTGGTGATGGAGCACGGCGCCATCGTCGCCGCCGGCACGCATGGCGAACTCGTTCGCCATGGCGGCCTCTATGCCCGCCTGGCGGCGCTCCAGTTCGACCTGCCCGGAGAAGCGGCTGAATAATCAGCGCTGATCGAACTTCAGTTCGATCCGGCGGTTGTGGGCGAAGGCATCCTCGCCGGTGCCGTTATCGACCGGCTGGAATTCGGCGAAACCGGCGGCGGCCAGGCGGTTGGCCGGCACGCCCTGGTCGATCAGATATTCCAGCACCGCCGTCGCCCGCGCGGTCGACAGTTCCCAGTTGCTGGGGAATTCGGCGGTATGGATCGGTCTTTTGTCGGTATGGCCGTCGACGCGCAGCACCCAGTTGAGGTCGGGCGGGATGGTCTTCGATATCGCGATCAGCGTCTGGGCCAGCTTCTTCAGCTGATCCTTGCCGCTGTCCTCCAGCGTCGCCGAGCCGGTCGGGAACAGCACTTCGGACTGGAAGACGAAGCGGTCGCCGACGACACGGATGTCGGTCCGGTCGCCCAGCACCTCGCGCAGCTTGCCGAAGAATTCCGAACGATACTTGGCAAGCTCGGTCACTTTCGAGGCTAGCGCCAGATTCAGCTTCTGCGTCAGCTCGGCGATCGTGGTGGTCTGCTCCTCCGCCTTGGTATTGGCCTGACCCAGCGCGTCGTTGAGCTTCTGCAACTCGGCCGTCAGGTCGGCGATCTGCTGCGACAAGGCCTGGACCTGGGCGGCGGAGGCGTTCGATGCCTCGGTCAGCTTGTCGCGCTCAGCGGTCGCGGCCTGAAGATTGGCGGTCGCGGTGGCGACCTGGGCCTTCAGCGCCGCGCTGGTATCGCGCTCCTTGCCCAGCATCTGTGTCAGCTCGGCCACGCGGTGGTTGAGCTCCAGCAGGGTGCGGTCCTTGCCCACGAGCTGCTGCTGCAAAAAGGCCTGGGCGATGACGAAGACCATCAGCACGAAGATCACGACGATGATCAGCGAGGACAGGCCGTCGACCCATCCCGGCCAGACATTCAGCTCCGAACGGAAGCCTCGCCGCGACAGCGTCATGGCTCAGCCGCCGTTTCTGCTGTCGGTTGCGATCCCCAGCGTACGGGCCAGCCGGATGATCTCGGCGCGCGCCTCCTCCAGCGCCCGGGCGCGGGTCTGGGTCTGATCGTTGACCAGCCGCTGGATGCCGGTCTCAATGGCGCGCAGATGACCCACGACCTCGACCTCGGCGCTGCTGTCGCCGCCCTTGCCCCCATCATCCTTGGTTAGCGCCTGCTCGATCCGGTTCAGCGACGCCAGCAGGGCGGCGTCGCTCTCGGCCCTTTGTTTCAGCAGACTGTCGATCACCTGCTGCTGGTTTTCCTCCGCCGCGACCAGCGCCGCGATGTTCTGGTTCAGCGTCCACATTGCCTGAGCGTTCTGATGCCGGCTCTCCGCACTCTCAGTCATGATCTGGCGGAAGCCATCCATATTGACCGCGGTCCGATCGACCAGCGCCTGGATGACCGGCAGCGGCGAGGCTTCCTCGCCCAGCCCGCGATCGTTTGCCCCGGCCGAGGCGAACAGCCAGTTTTCGAGGTCGAGGAAGAACCGGTTCTGCGCCTGGCCCATTTGCAGGTCGAGGAAGCCCAGCACCAATGACCCGGCAAGGCCGAGCAGCGAGGAGCCGAAGGCGGTGCCCATGCCCGAAAGCGGCCCTTCGAGGCCGGCCTTGAGGTTGGTGAACAGCTCAGTCGGGTCGGCCGTGACCGACAGGCCGTTCAGCACCGCGCCGACCGACCCGACGGTCCTCAGAAGGCCCCAGAAGGTGCCGAGCAGGCCGAGGAAGATCAGCAGGCCGGTGAAATAGCGTGCGATCTCCCGGCTTTCGTCGAGCCTGACCGCGATGCCGTCCAGGACGGCACGCAGCGCGGTGGGGGTGAGCGACAGCGGCGTGGTGCGGGATTCCATCAGCCGCGCCAGCGACCCCATCAGCGGCGGCGGCTCGAGATCCTTGGCCGCCAGCCGGTTGCGCTGAACCGCCTGCACCCATTTGATCTCGGGCGACAGGCGCAAGGTCTGGGCGAAGATATAGATGATACCGATGATCCAGACAGCGATCAGCAGGGCATTCAGCATGGGGTTGGCCTGGAATGCGCCTTCCAGCCTGCCGATCAGCGCCGCGGCGACGCCGGCGACTGCGAGCAGGAAGATTGTCATCGAAGCGAGGTAGCGGGAGAGCCGCATTGTTGTCCCCGTTGCTGTCGCCAATGGGCCGTCGGCCCCTAGGCTTTACTGCTCAATGTAGAGTTCTACGCGGTCGGCATTCAACTCGGTCGGCAGAGAGGCGAGGGGGCGGCCATCGATACGGTCGTCGCCGACGCCGTTGGCGGTGAGGAATTCGCGGATCGCCAGGAACCGGGCAAGCGACAGGCGGCGCGCTGTGCCCTCGCTATGCGGCTTGGCCGGGGAAAAGGTCCTGACCTCCAGTCGCGCGGCGGGGTTGCCGATCATGTCCTTGGCGATGTCTTTCAGCTTGTTCACGGCCGTGGCCGGAAGCTCGCTGCTGCCCGGGTCGACGATGAAGAACGTCTCCTGGATATTCGAGACGGCCGCGCCGGGGCTGTTCATCGGCGGGGCAGGGGTCTTGAGGCCTGAGGGCGGCGGCGGGACCGGGTCGTTCTTGTCGGCCGGGGTGATCGCGGCCTCTTTCGGGATCGGCACGGCGGCGATATCCGGCGCGTCCGGCAGATCGACCACGACATGTCCGGGCGGCGGGTTGATCGGCGGAAGCACGATTTTGGGCGGGGCGCCCAGCTGCGGCGGCGCCGGGATCGGCGGGACCGGAATGGGGGCGGGGGCGCCGGGGACCTGCGCCAGCGCGGCCGGCGCGCAGGCGCCGGCAAACAGCACAAGAAGAAGAGCTGTCCTGGCCGGTGTGTTCACCTGTTACCCGTTTGCCGCTTTTTGCCCTGCCGGCACGGTAGCAGCTTTTCCCTGGGCACGCGCCAGAAGATTGCGGATCGAACGGCTGAGCTCACCGTTTGACGCCAGGATCGACTTGCCGAAGACCGGGTTGTTGCCGCCATCGATCTCGCTGACGAATCCACCCGCTTCGGTCACTAGGATCAAGCCGGCCGCCGTGTCCCATGGCGACAGGGCATATTCCCAGAATCCCTCGTAGCGGCCGGCGGCGACATAGGCCAGGTCCAGCGCGGCTGAGCCGAAGCGGCGGATGCCGGCGGTCTCGTTCATCGCCAGGTCCAGCTCGGCCAGATAGCTCTTCGCATAGGCACGACCCTTGAACGGCATGCCGGTGGCGAGCAGCGCGACGTCGAGCGAACGGCGGCCGGAGACACGCAACCGCTTGGAATTCATGAAGGCACCCTGGCCGCGCTCGGCCCAGAACAGCTCGTCCTTGACCGGATCATAGACGACGCCGGCGACGATCGCGCCGTCGACCTCCGCTGCGATCGAGATCGACCAGTGCGGGATGCCGTGCAGAAAGTTGGTGGTGCCGTCCAGCGGATCGACGATCCAGCGGCTTTTGGCGTCGGCCGGCCCGCCCTTGCCCGCTTCCTCCATCAGCCAGCCGAAATCCGGCCGCGCCTTGGAGAGCTCGGCGCGGATCGCCTTCTCGGCCTGCAGATCAGCCGAGCTGACGAAGTCGGCCGGGCCTTTCTTGGAGACCTGAAGCTGCTCGACCTCGCCGAAGTCGCGCACCAGGGTGCGCGCCGCCTTCTCGGCCGCGCGCACCATAACGTTGATAAGAGCGGAACGGGTACCGGCCAAAATCAGTCCTTCGCCCGCTCGACGTAGGAACCGTCTTCCGTCTTCACGACGATGCGGGTGCCGGAGGCGATGAAGGGCGGGACGCTGGTCTTGACCCCGTTCGACAGCACGGCCGGCTTGTAGGAGGAGGAGGCGGTCTGCCCCTTCACCACGGCGTCGGCCTCGGTGATCTCCAAGATCACCGTGTCGGGGATCGACACCGCGAGCGGCGTGCCCTCGTAGGTCTTGATCGAGCAGATCATGCCGTCCTGCAGGAAGTTGGCCGGGTAGCCGATGATCTCCCGGTCGACCGTCATCTGCTCGAAGGTCTCCTGGTTCATGAAGGTGAAGGCGTCGCCTTCGGCGAACAGGAAAGCATATTCCTGCTCTTCCAGGCTGACGCGCTCGACGGTTTCCTGGGTGCGATAGCGCACGTTGTTCTTGTTGCCGGACTTGAGGTCGCGCATTTCGACCTGGACGACCGAGGCGCCCTTACCCGGGTTGAAGATTTCGCTCTTCAGCACAACCCAAAGCTTGCCGCCTTCCTCCAGCACATTGCCGGCGCGGACCGTAATCGCCGCTACTTTCATTGTTTCGCTCTCATCTTATTGACCGGCATCTCAGGGGCCGTCATTCCCGTGGAATGAAGCCGGTCGTGCCGCCGTCAGGTTTATCGTAATCGGACGTTCCGTCCGCAGGGGCAAGAGCACTAGCAGTTCACCTGCCGCCTCGCAACAGAACCCCGCAACAGAAGGCCGAGTCGCTGTGTTATGGATTGGCGCTTGCCCATATCCAAGCGCGCAGCCCCGCGTTCCGTTCAGAGCAGGTATCGTTTTCTCATCATGGCAGACCTTTCAGCCCTCTTCGACCGCACGGGCGCGGTTCGCCGGCCCGACTTCACACAATTGCTCCAGGAATTCAGCGCGCTTTTGACCGACCGTCCCGAAGCGCCCGATTTTGCCGACTTGCCGGACGGCGACGGCCGGGTCGTGCTGGTGCTTCCGGGGTTCCTGACCAGCGACATGGTCACCCGCCCGTTGCGCGATTTCCTTGAGGAGCAGGGTTTTCGTACCTTCGGCTGGGAGTATGGGCTGAATATCGGCCCAACCCCCGGCGCGCTGGCGCATCTGCGCAGCCGGGTCCGGGAACTCTCGGAGCTGAACGAAGCGCCGATTGCCTTGATCGGCATCAGCCTGGGCGGCCTGCTCGCGCGTGACCTCGCCTATGACTGTTCCGGCCAGATTCGCCACGTCGTCACGCTGGCGAGCCCGTTCCGCCTGCCGACGGCCAGCACGTTCGAGCCGCTGGTCCGGATGTGCGGCCCGCTCTACGACCCGGCGGCGCGGATCGAGCGCCTGGCCATGCCGTTGCCGGTTCCCTCGACCGCGTTCTTCACCCGCGACGACGGTGTCGTGGCCTGGGAAAGCTGTCGTTCCGACGATCCCGACTGCATGAATATCGAGGTCGACGGTCACCACATGACGATCTGCCGGAACCCGAAAGTGCTGACCCATCTCATCGAGCGTCTGGCCGGGGAAGGCTAAAGCCATTGGATCGCGCCGGCTGATCGGCGCTATGGATATGGCCGTTCGAACGATCAGCCTGCGAGCAGCCCATGCCTTCCAAAGCCCCCTGGTGGCGCCCCGATATCTTCGCTCGCCGCCGGCCAATGCTGGAGCTGCGCGGCCGGTTGACGGCGGCAACGCGGGCATTCTTCAGCGCGCGCGATTTTCTTGAGGTCGAGACCCCGGCGCTGCAAATCAGTCCGGGACTGGAGCCGCATCTGATGGCTTTCGCGACCGAGCTGGTCGCCGTCGACCAGCAATCGTCGCAGCCGTTCTACCTTCACACCTCGCCCGAATTCGCGATGAAGAAGCTGCTGGCCGCAGGCCTGCCGCGCATCTTCCAGACGGCCCATGTCTTCCGTAACGGCGAGCGGGCTTCGACCCATTCCCCCGAATTCACCATGCTGGAGTGGTATCGCACCGGCGACTATGCCGAGATCATCGGCGACACCGCCGATCTGCTGCGGACCTTGGCCGGTATTGCCGGCAGGTCGGTGGTTTCCTGGCGCGGGATGGCTTGCGACCTCATGGCCGAGCCCGAGCATTTGACCGTCCAGGATGCCTTCGTTCGCCATGCCGACGGGCTCGATCTGCTGGCGACGGTGGGGGACATGGCGGCGCTGGTCGCCGAGGCGCGGCGGATCGGCGTGCGGGTGGGAGAGGGGGACCGCTGGGACGATCTTGTGCTGCGCGTCCTGGCGGAGCGTATCGAACCGCATCTAGGTGCGGGCCGGCCGACCTTCCTGATGGAATATCCGATCGAGATGGCGGCCCTGGCCCGGGTCAAGCCCGGTGACGCACAGGTCGCCGAGCGGGTCGAGCTTTATATCGCCGGGGTCGAGATCGCCAACGGCTTCGGCGAACTGACCGACGCGGCCGAGCAGCGCCGCCGCTTCATCGCCGACATGGATTTGAAGGAACGCCTCTACGGCACCCGCTATCCGATCGACGAGGAATTCCTCGCCGCCTTGGAGCACGGCATGCCCGATAGCGCCGGCATGGCGCTGGGGTTCGACAGGCTGGTGATGCTGCTTGCCGGGGCGGAGCATATCGAGGATGTGTTGTGGGTGCCGATCGCGCAATCATAAGGGGAGGGACGGGGATGAAATTCTGGCAGAACATCAGCTGGATCGAGACCGACCAGGTGGTCGAGGTGGCGAAGTTCGCCGAGTCCGTCGGGTTCGAGGGCGTGCTCGATGGCGACCATGTTGCTTTCCCTGAGCCGCTGCGCACCCCATACCCCTACACCCCTGACGGCAAGCCGCCGATGGACTCCAACTGGAACTATCCCGACAATTTCGCCTGCGCCGCGGCGATCGGAGCGGTGACGACGAAACTGCGCTACTGCACCGACATCTTCGTGCTGGCGGCGCGCAACCCGCTGATGGTGGCCAAGGCGGCGGGCACGGTCGCGATCCTCAGCAACCACCGCTTTATCCTGGGCATCGCCGCCGGCTGGATGAAGGACGAGTTCGAACTGGCCGGCGTCGATTTCGACTCACGCGGCAAGCGGCTCGACGAGATGATCGTTCTGATGCGCAAGCTGTGGATGGGCGGCCCGGTCGAGCATAAAGGCACGCACTTCGACATCCCGCCGCTCTATATGGAGCCATCGCCTAAGCGTCCGGTGCCGTTCTTCTCCGGCGGCGCCAGCAAGCCAGCGATGCGCCGCGCGGCGCTGCTCTGCGACGGCTGGCTCAATGCCGGCAATGCGCTGGAGGAGATCCCGGCCCTGCTGGCCGACCTCCACCGCATGCGGAAAGAGGCCGGCCGCGACCACCTGCCGTTCGAATCCGTCGTCACCCTTACCGACCCGCCCAGCCTGGACAACTATAAGCGGCTGGAGGATCTGGGCGTCCAGGGCGCGCTGGTCTATCCGCCGAAATATGCGTTGGGGCATTATTCGACCCTGGATCAGAAGAAGGCGCTGATGGAGCAGTTCGCGGAGGGGTTCATCCGCAAGATGGCCTAAAGCTCCACTATCAGAGCGTCATTGCGAGCGCAGCGAAGCAATCCAGAGCCAAGGGCCGGATGCGGGGCTAATGGCTCTGGATTGCTTCGCTGCGCTCGCAATGACGGGGGTTAGGGTGGCGTCACTTCCACCGGCAGGTTCACCGGGCCGAACAGGAACGGTGTCGGCATATAGCGCAACTCAAAGTCCGGCGCCGTGCGTAAGCCCCCCGGATTCACCCGTTCGACGAAGATCTCCAACGCCTCGCGGCTCTCCATTCGTGCCAGCTGGTTGCCGACGCAGAAATGGGCGCCGAGGCCGAATGACAGATGCGGCGCCGGGTCGACCCGGTCCAGCCGGAACTCGTCCGGGTTCTCATAGACCGCCGGGTCGCGATTGGCCGTTGCGATCGCGGCGATGACCCGTTCGCCGGGATGGATCGGTGTGCCGTGGAGTTCTGTTTCGACGGCACAGGTGCGGATGACGAAGAGCACCGGCGGCGCCAGCCTCAGCCCTTCCTCGACCGCTGCCGGAATCAGGCCGGGATCGGTCCTGATCGCCTCGTGCAGTTCGGGCTTCAGGATCAGTTCGTGAAACAGGCTGCCCAGGAAATCGCGCGTGGTCGCGCTGCCGCCGAGCAGCAGCTGCATCAGGATCATGCGGATGATCGTCTCGGCGGGCGCGTCGCCGACCTCGCGCGCGGTCTCGATGATCCGCGAGATCGAATCCTCGACCTCGCCCGGGTTGGCCAGGCGCTGCTTGACCAGATCGTCGATGAAGCCGGTGAAGTCGGGGAAGGATGCCTTATAGCCAAAGCCGCGCGGCGTGCTGTTGCTGACCGGCATGTCGCTCGCCATGACCGCCTCGGCCTGCTCGGCCAGCCAGTCGCTCTTGTCGAGCGGCACGCCCAGCAGCTTGGCGATGATCCGGTTGGTCAGCAGCACGCTGAACTCCTCGACCAGGTCGCCCTTGCCGCGCGCAAGGATCGGGTCGAGCAGCGCATAGGCGGTCTCGCGGGTGAAATCGCGGAGCGACTCCACCGCGCCGGGTCCCGCCGCGGCGCCGATCGCCAGCCGGCGGATCGGCCCGTGCTCAGGCGGGTCGAGCTCGCCCAAGGTGCGATCCTCGATCGGCACCTTCAGTCCGGTCGGGCGGAAGCCGCCGGCATTGGCGAAGACCTTGTTGTTGGTGATGACCTGCTTTGCATCCTCGTAGCGGGAGACGAGAACGAAGCCGTTGGCCATGCGCAGCACCGGCTCTTCACGCAGCAGCTTGCGCGCTGTCTCGGCGACGGCGTGTGTCTGTGCCCGATCGAACGGGTCGAAGCCAAACGTGCTTGTCATCACAGATACGACCTCCCCCTCGTAAGCCGGCTGCCATCTTGGACATGCCGGCGACCAGTCCGAACTTAACTGAAAATACCCCGGACACCTGATCGACGCTCACAATACCTGCTTATACAAGGAACGCGAGCGGAGGCGGAGTGATGGCCAGACTAACGGCGCTTTTCGTAATGCTTGTCGTGCTCGCCGCTCCTGTGTTGGCGGCGGGGCAGGCGCGCCAGCCTCAAACGCCGAAAGCCGAATGGGGGCAATATTTCCCCGACGACTACCGGCAGTCGCGGGACCGCATCCGGGACGACTGCAAGAGGCTCAATGGTGTTTGCGCCAGCCTCCAGGTCGAGAGCGCAACCGACCGCGACCTGACGATCGATACCGCCTTTTTTTCTAAAGACGCGGCGACCCGCCTGCTGGTCGTACAATCGGGAATTCACGGTTCCGAGGCAGAAGCAGGCGCGGCCGTTCAGCGGCTTCTCATGAACCGGTATCTGCCTGCCCTCCAAGCCAGCGGGATCGATGTCCTTATCATCCATGCGCTCAATCCTTGGGGTTTTGTTCATCATCGGCGAACCGATGAGTGGAACGTCAACCTCAACCGGAATTTCAGCCTATCTGGGGATATTTTTAAGACGCCAAGCGACTATTACGCCCGGTATAGAGACATCTTTGAACCAGCCGGCACCATTGGAAGCGCATTCCGCGGACGGATTTCAGTCGAGCTGGCGTTTGCACGCGCCTTTGTCACGAGCGGTTTCGATTCAGAGCCAATCAATATGGCTTTCGCTTCAGGGCAATACGAATCCAAGGACGGCATGAATTACGGCGGAGATCGCGCCGCACAGCAAACCGGGCTGTTGCGGAGGATTCTGGAGCCGCTGGTCACGGATGCCAAATACAGCAAGATTTTCTTCCTCGACTACCATACTGGGCTTGGCGACGATGGTGTGCTCGCTGTCATCAAGGGAGTCTCAACTTCGAAGCCTTTGATGCGTGAGTTCGCATGCGCGATCGGCGTCGACGAATCGCCGCCCGCCGGTCAGCCGGCTCGGACCGGGCCGACCGGTGGGATCGTGATCAAGTCCGGCAGTGACGAGGGCTTTTTCCCCACCGTGGGCGACGTCATCGATTTCGTGCCGGAGCTGGCGCCCAAGGACAAGCCGGACAGCATTCTGGCCGTCACGATGGAGTACGGCACGAAAGGCGGGGGAATGGTGGCACAAATTGCCACCGCGGCCGAGATGATCCTCGAGAACCAGAAATACCATCACCGCTGCACCAACGCTGCCGCCTGCGACAGTATCGACAAGCAATTCCGTGCCCTCTTCAACCCGACCGACGATGTTTGGCGAGCCGCGGTCATCGCCGAATCCGAACAGGTCTTCGACGGTATCGCGACCCGGTGGCGGGACCCCGTCTGCGGTGCGCCGGGCGCCTGACTCACTCACCGTGACTGGGGCTATTTCTCCAGGAACTTGAACACGGCGCCGCCGTCGTGCCGGGCGATCGTGCCGGCTGTCGGTTCAGGGAAATGGGCGGCCAGCAGGATGGTGTTGGTGTCGGCGAAGGTCTCGATGAAATGGCGGCGGGTCTTGAGGCCGGCCTCCGGATCGTCGTCGGCGTTGATGTGCAGGGTCGGGTCCTGGATCTGGACCGGATGATGGAAGACGTCGCCGGAGAAGATGGCGTGGCTATGACCGTGGTCGCCGTTGCACTGGGCATGGATCACCATGTTGCCGGGCGTATGGCCCGGGAAGCCCTCCATCCACACGCCGTTGCCGATCTCGCGTTCCACCACATGGCCGGTGCGGATCAGCTCCGCCTGGCCCGAATTCAGCACCGGCAGTACGCTGTCGTCATAGCATTCGCGGGTCAGCGGATATTGCGGATGGTCGGGCGGCAGGCCGCCATAATAGGTGACGTCCAACTCCGACATCAGATAGCACGCCTTGGGGAAGGTCGGCACCCAGACGCCGTTCTCCAGCCGCGTGTTCCAGCCGACATGGTCGCTGTGCAGATGGGTGCACATCACGACATCGATATCCTCGGGCTTAAGGCCTAGCGCGGCAAGGTTGCCCAGATAATCGTGGCTCAGCATGTTCATGCCGGCCATCACGCCCGTGCGTGTCTTGTGGTTGCCGTTGCAGGTATCGATCAGGATGTTGAGCTTGCCGGTCTGCAGCACGAATGTGTGCATGCTGATATAGACCAAGCCACCGGCCAGCTTGCCGCCGCGCGGATCCATAATCCGGCTAAGCTCGGCACTTCGCTCCGGCGTCAGACCGACGAAGGCCTGGGCCGGCACCTCCATGTTGCCGATGGATTCGACGAATTTGCGGATCGTGAAATCGCCCAGCGCGATCGGCTGCATGCTTTGGTTCCCTCGGTATCGTTCTAGTGTCGCCGGACGTTAGTCCGTAGCAGCGATTTCTGTCTAATTGAATTGCGGCAGGATTTCCTCGCGCAAGATCGATAGCGACATGCGGTAGGGTTCCGGCTCGTCCAGGTGGTCGTAGACGACCTGCAGCAGGCAGCCGAAATCGCCCACCCGGTCGCGTAAGCCAGCCAGCTTCTCCGCTACGGTTCTGGGACTGCCGATGATCCAGACGCGGTCGGCCAGATACTCCACCGTGACGTCGGAATCGGGCACGCTCTGGTCGTGCTTGCAGCCCGAGACGTAGCCGTTCTCGCGCATCAGCGGCAGCATGTAGTTCTGCCAGCATTCGCCCATCGGCCCCTCGATGGCCCAGCGCCGCGCCTCTGCGTCGGTCTCGGCGATGAAAATCTCGCAGCCGATGCGCCAGTCCTTCCGGTCGGGGGTCAGGCCAGCCTTCTCCGCCCCCTCGGTATAGACCCGCCAATGCGACAGCAGGTGGTCGGGACTCCAGCACAGGCTCATCGGGATCAGGCCGCGCGTGCCGGCGAAACCCAGGGTCGGCGACGAACCGGAGAGGCCCGCGATCGCGACACGCGGATAGGGCTTGGTCAGGGGCTTCAGGTGGAAGGCGAGGTTGGCGCCGATCGGCTCCGGCCGCCCACCTTTGTAAAAGCGCCCCTCATGCTTGAACGGGCCGTCGGTGGTCCAGAACTTCACCATCAGCTCGAACGCCTCGATCATCATGTCGCGATTCTCGCCGGCCGAGGCATCGACGCCGAACATGGTGAAATCGGTCGGAATTCCGCCCGCGCCGATGCCCACCATGAAGCGGCCCTTGGAGATATGGTCCAGCCAGGCGATGCGATGGGCCAGCTCGGCCGGCACGTGATAGGGCAGCAGGAAGGCGCCGGCGCCCAGCCTGATCCTGTCCGTCTGCATCAACGCCTGGGCGATCAGCAGGTCGGTCGCCGGCAGCGGCTCGCGCTTGCAGGTGAAATGCTCGCCGATCCAGGCCTCATGGAAACCCTTGCGGTCGACGAAGGCCAGCGTGTCGAGATTGTGGGCATGCCCGTCCGCATAGTCGCGGTGCATCGGATGGTTGGGCATCATGAACAGGCCGACTTCCATTGGGCATTTCCTCCGACTGTCTTTTCTTTCCTTGCAATGATAGCAGGCATGGCCTTCAAGGGCTTGCCATTCGGCGGCGTTTGCGGTCCCGTCGCCGGGACCATTGAAGACTGAAAAACAGCTGGCGGGAAGGAACATTCGACATGCAGACGATCGGCGTCATCGGCGTAGGCAGCATGGGTCGGCCCATGGCGCTCAATCTGATCAAGGCGGGTTATGCCGTCAGGGTCTGCGATATTCGCGACGAGGCGCTGGCGCCATTCCGTGCGGACTGCGTCGCGACCTGCACCCAGGCCAAGGACCTTGCCGGCAACGACATGGTCATCGTCATGGTCGGCAACGACTCCGATGTGCGCGATGTGACGGTCGGTTCGGGCGGGCTGCTGGAGGGGATCGATCCGGCGCGCGCGCCGCTGGTTGCAATCATGAGTTCCGTGCTGCCGCGGACCATCACCGATGCCGCCTCCGCGCTGGGGGCGAAGAATGCGACTGTCGTCGATGCGCCGGTCAGCGGAGGCCCGGTGCGGGCGGCGGAGGCGGCGATCAGCATCATGGCGGCCGGGTCGGATGAGGTCTTCGCCAGGGTTGAGCCGGTCTATGCCGCGCTCGGCCGACCGGTCTTCCGCTGCGGCGCCGTAGGCGCGGCGGCCGGAGTGAAGATCGTCAACAATATCCTTGGCGTCGCCAACATGCTGCTGATGAACGAGGCGGCGCATCTGGCGGCCACGGTCGGTGTCGACCTGCCGTTTCAGCTCAGCGTGATGGAGGCGAGCTCCGGGCGGACATGGGCAACCGGCAATTTCGATGCCTATCGCAGCCTGATGCACGCCAATTCGGACGATCCGGACGTGACGCTGCGGCTGCTCGCCATCCTGCGCAAGGACCTGAAGCTGGCGACGACCCTGTCGAAGGAATCCGATGTGGCGACGCCGGTCCTCGATGCGGTCAGCAAGGCCACCGATGCGCTCGACGGCGGCGACCTCAATGCCCGCTGGCAGGCGCTATGGCGGGACCGTTAGATCAGCGGCAGGTCATGCCGGTCGCCGGATAGCCCAGGACTGCGGGGTCGTGCATGACCTTGCAGGATTTGACCTCCGGCGGCAGCGGCATCGAGATGATGATCGACGTGTTGGAATAGCCGCAGGTCAGCCAGATCGGTTTCTCTTTCGAGCCTTCGACCTTATAGACCTGATAGGTCCGCTCATCGCGGTCGGGCGCCAGCCAGGCGATCTCGGTCGGTGGCCCGTCGGAAAACGAGACCTGGTTCAGCTCGACCTTCTCGGCGACGGAAAGGTCGGCCGTCGGCGGGCCGCCATTCACATAGGCGTGGAAGCCGTCCGGGATCGTTGCCGGTTTCTGCGACACTTCGATGGTTTTTGGGCAGGCCGGACCGTCCGCGGCGGCGGAAGCGCCGGTACAGGTCAGGGCAAGAAAAAGAGGCAGCCACAGCGACTGCCTCGGAAAATTCGGCTGTTCCATTTCCGCTTTCGGGTCTTGGAGATCGGACGCCGCCTTGTCCCAGATCATGCCCGCCGGCTCAAGCGGCTTTAGCGGCCCCTGGCCTTAGGCCACCTTGCTCATCGCCGCGCCGGGGCCGTCCGGATAGAACTGGCTGTACCATTTCCGGTAGCACAGGATCGGCCCGTCGGATGCAGCCAGCATTGGGCGCGGGAAATAGGCTTTCCGCTCCCAGATGATGACGTCCTGTTCCAGCTGCCGGGTGATCTCCGGCCCCAGCCCGGCGAATATCTGCTTCAGCCCCTCCATCGGCATCGGATTGTCGACGTCGGGAACGATCCGGTGCAGCGAGCGGATGGTCAGCGTCCCGTGGTCGATCGGGGTGACATAGACCGAATTCTCGACCGTCAGGTTCGGGAACGGCTTGCCCCAGGAGAGGTTGCGGCCATAGCCGGGGCCATAAAACGCGACCTCGCCTCGGAAATGGTCCATCGCCGGATCCGTTTCCATATCCCTTGTACGGAAAGTGAAGACCAGATTGTGGGCCCCGTCGCTGCGCGGATCGACTTCGCCCACCAGCTGCCGTGTGGCATGGACGGTGTTGAAATGCAGCCAGTCGGCGCCGTTCTCCAGAATCTCCTGGGGATAGGTCTTGATGTTCTCGTAGGTCTTGATGCCCTCGAGCTCGGGCACCGGCGTCTTCTCGAAATCCGACATCTCCCAGCCCGGCGGTTGGCCGGTGAGGTCGTACCAGACCAGGACCATGCCGTTATGCTCGGCGGTCGGCCACGTCCTGATCCGCGCCCTGGCCGGAACCGGGGCGAAGGGGACGCTGACGCAGCGCCCGCTGCTGTCGAATTTCCAGTGATGGAACGGGCAGCGGATGGCCTCACCCTCGACCTGCCCGCCATAGCCCAGATGGGCGCCCAAATGGGGACAGTAAGGATCGGTAACCACTGCCTGACCGGCCTCGGTCCGGAACAGCACCAGGTCGGTGCCGAAATAATGGATCGGCTTGACCTCTCCCGGTGCCAGTTCCTGCGAGGCGGCGACGGCGAACCAGCCGGTCGGGAAGTGGGCGTAGGGGAAACGGTTTGTCTCGGTCTCGTTCATGGTCGTTCCCCCTTGGCAACCGCGTTGACTATTCCACCCTGTCCCATACTTCGACATAGGGCTCCTTCTTGCCCTTGATGATAGCGGCGCCTTCGATCGTCAGCTTCTTGGGCGTGATGGTGTAGGTCTCTTCGCCCTCAATACCGCTGTCATTCATCTTGTAGCGGTCGTGGAACTGGTTGTCGGAAATCCGGCTGAAGGCGAACGACATCCACTGCGAACCGGGGCGCATCTTGTCGTCATAAGGCGCCTCGATGTGCCAGCTGAAGGTCTTGCCGTCCAGCGGCGTCACGACTTGCGATACGGCGATGCCGTCCTTGTCGTTCTTGGTGATTTCCATCGTCTGCTGGGTCGTGTAGGCGCCGGTCGAGTAATGCGATTCCTTGGCGTTCCAGACATACTTCCCGACGCCCACGCCTTCGGCATGCGCCTGTACGGCGAAAGCGGCCGTCGCGATCGCGACTGACATCATAAGTTTACCCATTATCGTCTCCCCCAAGCGTTTTGTTTCAGGTCGATTTACGGCCGGCCGGTGAAGGCCCGCCCCGGCCGCTCGCCGGTGGCCTTGCCGTCGATGAAGATCGGCGTGCCGCGGACCAAGGTCGCCCGGAAGCCGGCCGGCTTGCGCACGAAGCGCCAGGAGCCGCCCGGCACGTCGAAGGCCTTTTCTTCCGCATGCATCTCGATCTCGTCGAGCGCGAAGACATTGATGTCCGCCGCGCGGCCGACTTCGATCACGCCCCGGTCATGCAAGCCGAAGCAGTCGGTCTGCCGCCCGGTCAGCGAATGCACTGCGTCTTCGAGTGAGATCTGCTTGGTGTCGCGAACATAATGGGTCAGCAGATAGAGCGACTGGCCGCCGCCCTCGAACAGCTGCAGATGCGCACCGGTGTCGTTGGGGCAGGAGAGCGCGTAGGGGTCCTTGATCAGCTTTTGCACGACCGGCTCGTCGATGGCATCGCCCATCATGCTGAGGATCGAGCCCAGCCCATTGATCTGCAGCCAGTTGGCCATCGCGTCGGACGGGTGCAGCCCGGTGTCACGCGCATATTGGCCGAGCGAGATGCCCACCGGCCCGACGCCTTTCTCCGCATAGGACAGCTGGACGACGTCCGGCCGCTCGAACGGATAGCCGGGCGGGCCGCGGTGATGGTCCATGTCGTGGCGCGCCTTGGCCCGCCATTCCGGATCGCCCAGGATCGCCTCGCGATTGCCCTGCGCATACATCATGTCGTGCCAGGCCGGCATCCACTCGAACATCAGCGACTTGTCGAAATTGAGGAAGATCGAGATCGGCTTGGGCGCAAAGGTGGTCCAGAAATCGGCCCCGCCGTCGCGCAGCCGCTTGTGCAGGTCCATGCCGGCGGCGACGAACTCGGCGCTGCGGGTGCTGGTCGGCATGGTCAGCCACACGGCGCGCACGCCGCGCGGCCCGGCTAGGCGGGCCATCCGCTCCATGTCGCCGGCGAAATGGGCCGGCTCGGCGAAGCGTGCCTCGATCTGGGCGACGGCGCCGGGATAGCGGCCCAGCACGTCGAACAGCGCCTCGAACTCGGCATCGTCGGCGACGCGGCTCGGGATCGGACGGTGATGCTGGTCGTTGTCCATCAGGTTGGTCGACAGGCCCAGCGAGCCGTTGCGCATCGCCTCGTCCAGCAGCGCTGCCATCTGGGCGTTCTGCTCTGGCGTCGCGACCGCGCTCCAGGCGGTCTCGCCCATCACCGCAACCCGCAGGTTCACATGGCCGACATAGCCTTCCAGGTTGATCGAGATCGGGTTGTTACCGGCGATGCGGCGATATTCGCCGAAGGACATGCCCCAGCCCCAGGGCACGTGATCCTCGAAGGCGGAAACCGGCAGGTCCTCCAGATAGCAGAACAGCTCGATGACCTCTTTGCCCAGCTTCGGCGGTACCGGGGCCATGGTGATCCCGCAATTGCCCATGACGGCGGTGGTGGTGCCGTAGCCCGGGATGGGATGCATGTCCGGCGCCCAGAACATCGCGCCGTCGAGATGGGTGTGGGAGTCGATGAAGCCCGGCGTCACATAGGCGCCTTTGGCGTCGATCACGGTCTCGCCGTCGGGTTTCAAATTCGGTCCGACCTCGGCGATCAGGCCGTCCCGGATACGGATATCGGCCGCGAAACCGGGCGCGCCGGTTCCATCGATGACCGTACCGCCGCGAATCAAGGTGCCGCTCATGGCTTTTCCCCTTAAAAATCGCGCCCGCTCAGGCTGTTTTTTCCGGTGCGCCGTTCATTCACAAGAGAGGCCATTAATCATATTGTGGCGTATGATTGTCAATTTGGAATCGGGCCTGACTCTGTTTTATCAAAACATGCCGAAGACCCGATGGGATTACTGGTGACCAAGCCTCTGATGAAACAAGCTCATATGCCGCGCGCACGCCGTACCGGCCGGCCGACCCAGGACGATGCCAAGCAGCGCAGCGAGACGCTGATCGGCGTCGCGACAGACTTTTTCGTCGAGCACGGCTTCAGCGGCAGCACGATCGAGGCGATCGCGCAGGCCGCCAACATGGGCAAGCAGGCGGTCTATACCCGCTATACCGACAAGGAGAGCCTGTTCGCTGCGGTGATCGAAAAGCTGAAAGACAAGCCCGTCTTCACCGAGATGCCGTCCGACGACGGCAGTCCGGTCGCCGAAGGCTTGCCGCGCCGTATCCGGGCGATCTTCCTGGATGCCGCGACCCCGCAATCGGTTACCGTCAGCAAGCTGGCGATGCGCGAAGGCCATCGTTTCCCGGAACTGACGCCGTTGCTCGTCGAGGGCACGACCGAGCGCTACGGCCGGCCGCTCGCCGCCTATCTCGATGCGCGCAAGGCTGCAGGCGAGGTCCGCGATATTGACACGCCTGAGGTCGTGGCGATGATTCTTGATCTGATCCTGTCCGAGGTCAGCCGCTCGGTCTTCACCGACAACCCGGTCGTCGGTGTCGACGCCGATGCCTGCGCCGACCGTATCGCCAAGCTGATTTTTCTTGGAATATCAAATCGCTGACCGCCGGCGCGGCAATCCGCGCTGGATTAATTTCATCGGAGTTCGGGCAACGCCCCTATAAAACGCCGTTGTCTCGCCATATGCTGGACTCTGTCCGCGATAGCGGAACCGGTGCTGGCCGGAATCATTCCTCTGAAGTGTCCTGAAGATTGCGATTTTCTAATCTGGAGGGGTAATGGCACGAATTGCGATCGTCGGCGCCGGCTTCAGCGGGACGCTCCTCGCGCTGCACTTGCTGCGGCGATGTCCCCCCGGATCGAAGATCACATTGATCGAGCGCGGCGTTCAGTTCGGACGCGGCGCGGCCTACTCCACCGGCAATCCCAGTCATCTGCTCAATGTCCCGGCCGGCAAGATGAGCGCCTTCCACGACCGGCCGCACGATTTCGTCGAATGGCTTCAGGCCCAGGCCGACCCTCCGGTCACGGGCCCGGTGACCGACGGCAGCTTCGTCCCGCGCCAGGTCTTCGGCAACTATGTCCGCCACCTGCTGAACCAGGAGATCAAGACGCCGTCGCAATCGGCCGATCTGGAGCTACTGCGCGGTGACGCTGAGCGGATCGAGCATGACGGCGATCAGGTCGTTCTCCATCTCGACCGCCGCCGCACGCTGCGCGCCGATATCGCCGTTCTCGCGGTCGGCAATTTTCCGCCGGAATCGCCGGCGCTGGCCGATCCGAGCTTCTACGACACAGATTTCTATCGCGCCGATCCCTGGGGGGCGGACACCTTCACCGAACTCGATCCGCAAAGCCCTATGCTGATGATCGGTACCGGCCTCACCATGGTCGACGCCGTGGTCTCGCTGCTCGACCAGGGGCATACGGGGCCGATCCATGCCCTCTCCCGCCGGGGCCTGTGCCCGCAGCGGCACGTGCCGGGCGGCCGGACGCCGACACCTCGCGCTGACTCTTTCCCGACCGACCTGGTCGGCCTGACCGCCTTCATGCGCCGCGAAGGCCGCCGGGCGGCGCTGGAGAATGCCGACTGGCGGGCGACCGTCGATGAGTTGCGCCCGTTCACCGGCGATGTCTGGGCCGAGATGTCGATGCAGGACAAGGCGCGGTTCCTGCGTCATCTGCGTCCCTGGTGGGAAATCCACCGCCACCGCATGGCGGCGCCGGTTGCCGACCGGATCGATGCCGCGATCGGGCGCGGCCAGCTGACGCTCTATGGCGGGCGGATCCGGTCATTCGACGTGCAGGGTGATCGTGTGACGCTGAGCTATCGCGTGCGTGGCACCAATGACGTCAGGCAGATTACCGCGGCACGGGTGGTCAACTGCTCAGGTCCGGGCGCGGACTACGCCCGCATCTCACACCCCCTGATCCGCAGCCTGCTCGGTTCAGGCATGGTCAGGCCAGATCCGCTCTGCCTCGGCCTTGACGTCACCCGCAATTGCGCGCTCAAGGACACGAAAGGCGCGATCTCAGGCCGGCTGTTCGCCGTCGGTCCGGTGACCAAGGCAGCCTTCTGGGAAATGACCGCGGTGCCCGACATCCGCCGCCAGTGCGAATATCTGGCCAACCATCTGAGCGTGCTCGCCAGGGCGGTGAGACCCCGGGGCGAGGCCGTGCCCAGGGCGACGGAAATATTGGCGGCCGTCAGAAATGAACCGCCAGCCGCGCCTTGAGCGGCTCTAGCCTTGACGTAGCGGCGAATCCGGCCACCTGGTTATTCGCCGCCGCGGGCCAGGGATCGGGTATGCTTCATGGGACCGCGCTTCACGGCACGTAGCGCATCGTCGGTCACCGGCTGCACCGCTTCCGCGTTTGCCGTCGGACTTTGCGGCAGTTCGAGCCGCGCGGTCCGGGTGCCGCGCTTCAGCTCGACATAGCCGGCGCCGATCTCCTCGACAGTCCAGCCGGCGACGATATCCCCCTGCATGACCTGGCGCAGGCCGGGCTCGCCGTTTTCCTGTATCACCGCGCCGGAATAGCCCGGCGCGATGGCTGTGCCGGACAGGCAGGCCGGAACTTCGCTCTGGCTGGATATGCAGTCCGCATTCGCAGGCTTTGCGATTATTGAAAACCCAAAGATCGCTAAAATCCAGATTAACGGCCTGAGTATTTCAGAATTGTTACAGGAGTCATTAATCTGTGAAAACTTATAAAGACCGTTATTCATCTGCTATTATATTGTATAAAGAGAACGTGAAGAAGCTCTATCACTGATCCTATTCGGCGGCAAGGCTTTCTGAATACCGGGATTCTTCCAAGAAATGGTTTTCGCTGCTGGTTTTGCCGGCGATCGTCTGTATCGCGCCGATCACTGCGCGCAGCCGCGACAATCTGCCGAATCCGAAATCGACGGCGGCGAACCCTTACGTGCCGACGAACCGGCCGGCGATCGGCGACCTCTTCGAGATGTTCAACTTCCCGAAGTCCTGATCGCGCAGGTCCGGTAATCCTGGGGCCGGAGGCTTTGCCTCCGGCCCCTTTCTTTTGCACTCGTTGCCGGCTTTTGGGGGCTTCTATTGCTCGCTATCGCCGTGAGCCTTGCTATGCCGGACTGGTAGACTGTGTCTCGGCGGTTCCGTTGGGCGCTGGTCGCGGGACTGGTTGCGATGGTTATTGCGGATGTCGCCGGGTTCGGCGGGGCCGCGCTGGCCGGCTTTGCGGGCTGGGTGAATGGTGCGCTTTTGGCCAGCGCTGCGATGATCGGGGCGATGCTTCGCGTTAGCGCTTCGCGCCCGCCTCCCTGATCGCCCGGTTATAAGCCTTCACCCCGGCGGCCGGCCCGTCCGGATGCTGCCACACCCCGGCCGCGGCGCAGATGAAATCGGCGCCGGCCGTGACTAGCGGGCCGCAATTCTCCGGCGTGATGCCGCCGATGGCGACGCAGGGCACCTCCATCAGCTCGCTCCACCATTGCAGGATTTCCGGATCGGCCTCAGCCGCGACGCCGCGCGTGGCGGAATCGAAGAAGGCGCCGAACGCAACGTAGCTGGCGCCCTGTTCCGCTGCCTCCATGGCTCGGTGGCGGCTTACCTTGCAGGTGACGCCGATGATCGCGTCCTGGCCCAGGATGTGCCGCGCGTCGTGGAGCGGCATGTCTTCGATCCCGATATGCGCCCCGTCGCATCCGGTCTTGGCGGCGATGTCGGGCCGGTCGTTCAGGATCAAGGCGACGCCGCGATCCTGGATGATCGGGCGCAGGGCCTCGGCCGCGCGGGCTATCGAATCGTCGCCCGCCGGCTTCAGCCGCAATTGCACCGCTGCCACGTCGTCCGCGTCGAGCGCTGCCTTCAACTGTTCGCTGAAGGCATTGAGCTCGACCGCGGGCGGCGTCAGCAGATAGAACCGGCAGGGCGGCGCTTGCCGGGCCATGATGCCTCCTAACCCGGGTCCTTACGACTTGCCGAGATAGATGTTGATGATGGTGTCGAGCAGCTTCAGTGCTTCCTCGCGCGGACGCTGGAAGGTGTTGCGGCCGATGATCGAGCCGTTGGCTCCACCGTCGCGCAGTTCCCGGATTTCGGCGTAAAGCGCCTCCAGGTCCTTCGCCTCGCCGCCCGAGAACACGACGATCCGGCGGCCGTTGAAGCAGGCCTGGACGACGTGGCGGATGCGCTCGGTCATCGTGCCGATCGGAATATGCTGGGTTTCGTAGGTCTTCTTGGCGGCCTCGAGTCCGATCACGTTGGTCGGCGGCTTCACCTTGATGACGTGGGCGCCGAGCAGCGCCGCCATATGCGCGGCGTAGGCGCAGACGTCGACCGCGGTCTCGGCCGGCTTCGACAGGTCGCCGCCGCGCGGATAGGACCAGATCACCACCGCCAGGCCGACCGACTTGGCCTCTTCCGCCAGCTCGCGGATTTCCTCGAACTGGTCATAGGCCGCGTCGGAGCCCGGATAGATGGTGAAACCGATGGCCGAGCAGCCGAGCTTGAGCGCATCCCCGACGCTTGCGGTGACGGCCTGGTCGGCATCTTCCTTCAGCCGCGACAGGCTGTTGGCGCTGTTCATCTTCAGGATGAGCGGGATCTGCCCAGCGAAGGTATCGGCGCCGGCCTCGAGCGGGCCGAGCGGCGCGGCATAAGCCGACAGGCCGGCATCGATCGCCAGCTGGAAATGATAATGCGGGTCATAGGCCGGCGGATTCGGGGCAAAGCTGCGGGCCGGCCCATGCTCGAAGCCTTGGTCGACGGGCAGGATCACGAGCTTGCCGGTGCCGGCCAGCCGACCCTGCATCAGGATGCGCGCCAGGTTCGTTTTCGTGCCCGGATTGTCGCTTTCGTAATAGGAGAGAATTTTGCGGACGCGCGGCGTCATCTTCATGATTCTGTACCCGTATGATGTTCAAATATATGCGTGCGTGCATAGCCGAAGCCTCCCGCGCAGGCAAACATTAGCGGCAGATTCCGCCTTATTTTCCCGGGTCCTCGCAGTGGAGGCGGGCGGCGCGGAAGGGGTCTTTGGCGTCGATCAGATCGCAGGCGGGTGGCCGCAGCGGGAGGATCACTGCACCCATCTGCTCAGCGATGTCTTGAAGCTTTTCGTCGGCTTCGGGGTGACCGGTGAAGATGATGTGGGTGACGCCACGCCGCACCGCCGCCGGCACGTCGCCGGCGCGGTCGGCGCAGTCCAGCATCGCAGTCAGCGGCACGTCGGGAAACTCCGCGCGACCCTGTAGGGTCAGGGCGGCGAACCACGCGGCTCCGGCAAAGCCGGAAGCGCCCACCGCGCTGAGTGCAACGATCGGCCGGCCGCTCTCGGCGCCGGCTGTCAGCGCGGCGCGCAGATGGGTCAGCGAGTGGATGGTGAAACAGGCGGCGGGCTTATCCGAAGTCACGGGTCGCCCGCCGCTGTTCCGGACGGATCAGCCCAGCGCCGCCATCTTCACGGCGGTGTCGCTCATCCGGTTGGAGAAGCCCCACTCATTGTCGTACCAAGTCATGATCCGCACGAACTTGCCGTCGATGACCTTCACCTCGTTGAGGGCGAAGATCGACGAATGCGGATCGTGGTTGAAGTCGCTGGAGACGAGCGGGTCGGTATAGGTCGCCAGGATCCCCTTCAGCGGGCCGTTGGCCGCCGCGATGATCGCCTTGTTGATCTCCTCGACGCTCGTCGGCCGCTTGGCCACGAACTTGAAGTCGACCACCGAGACGTTCGGCGTCGGGACGCGGATCGAGGTGCCGTCCAGCTTGCCGTTCAGCTCCGGCAACACCTTGCCCACCGCCTTGGCGGCGCCGGTCGAGGTCGGGATCATGTTGAGCGCGGCGGCGCGGGCGCGATGCAGGTCCTTGTGCATCGTGTCCACCGTCGACTGGTCGCCGGTATAGGAGTGGATCGTGGTCATGAAGCCATGGTCGATGCCGATGGCGTTGTGAAGCACGAAGGCCACCGGGGCCAGGCAGTTGGTGGTGCACGAGGCGTTGGACACGATCGTGTGCTCGGCCTTCAGCTTGTCGTCATTGACGCCATAGACGACCGTCAGGTCCTCGTCGGTCGCCGGGGCCGAGATCAGCACCTTCTTGGCGCCGGCCTTGAGATGCTTGCCGGCCGCTTCACGCGAGGTGAAGATGCCGGAGCATTCCATGGCGATGTCGATCTTCTGCGCAGCCCAGGGCAACTCCTCAGGGTTGCGGATCTGGGTGCACTCGATCCGGTGGCCGTTGACGATCAGCGTGTTGCCGTCGACCTCGACCGTGCCGGGGAAGCGCCCGTGCACGCTGTCATATTTCAGCAGGTGCGCGTTCGTCTGCACGTCGGCGAGGTCGTTGATGGCGACGAAATTGAGGTCCGTCCGGCCGGCTTCGAAATAGGCTCTGAGGACAAGCCTTCCGATCCGGCCGAAGCCGTTGATTGCTACGCGTGCGGTCATATCGTGGGGTAACCTTATCTCTGGAGACGTTTTGAAACCGCCTCAGTAACCGCTTCCGCTGTAATATTGAAGTGCTTGTACAGATCGGGAGCCGGCCCGCTGTCGCCGAACCCCTTCATGCCGACGAAAATCCCGTCCTGGCCGATGATCGAATCCCAGCCGAACCGCACCGCAGCCTCGATGCCGACTTTCACCACGTCTTTCCCGCCGATCACCTCGGCGCGATAGGCGTCGTCCTGCTCGAAGAACAGGTTGAAGCAGGGGATCGAGACAACCGCGGCATTGATGCCCCTGGCCTTCAGCTGCGCCCTTGCGTCGCGGGCGAGATAGACCTCGGTGCCGGTGGCGAAGATGCGGACATGCTCAGGGCCGTCCGCCGCGTCCAACACATAGGCGCCCTTGGCCGACTTGTTGGTCTCATGATCCTCGCGCAGCGCCGGGACACCCTGGCGGCTCAGCGCCATCAGGCTCGGCCGGTCCTTGTGCGACAGGGCGATTTCCCAGCATTCCGCCGTTTCGACCAGATCGGCCGGGCGCATGGTCAGCAGGTTCGGGATGGCGCGCAGCGCTGCCAGATGCTCGACCGGCTGGTGGGTCGGACCATCTTCGCCGAGACCGATCGAATCGTGCGTCATCACGAACACGACCCGTTGCTTCATCAGCGAGGCCAGGCGGATCGCCGGGCGGGCATAGTCGGAGAAGCACATGAAGGTGCCGCCATAGGGCACGACGCCGCCATGCAGCGCCATGCCGTTCATCGCCGCGCACATGCCGAACTCACGTACGCCGTAATGGATATAACGCCCGCCGAACGAGCCGCGCGCGACCTCGGCGAAGCCCTTCACCTTGGTGTTGTTCGACGGCGTCAGGTCGGCCGAGCCGCCGATCAGCTCGGGAAACTGTCCGAAGATCGCCTCGAGCACCTTGCCGGAGGACTGGCGGGTGGCCAGCTTCGGCTTCGTGGCCACGGCATCTTTCTTCACGGCGGCCAGCGCCTCGCCGACCGCTGCCGGCACGTCGCCGGCCATCGCCTTGGCAAAATCGGCCTGCTTCGTCGCGGAGACGGACTTCAGCGTCGCCTCCCAGGCCTCGCGCACCGGGCGGCCGCGCTCGCCGAAGCGGCGCCACTCGTTCAGCACCTCGTCCGGAACCTCGAACGGGCCGTAGGGCCAGTTCAGCGACTCGCGGGTCGCCGCCAGCTCTTCCGGGCCGAAGGCGTTGGAGTGGGCGTCATGCGTTCCGGCCTTGTTGGGCGAGCCAAAACCGATGATCGTCTTGCAGGCGATGATCGAGGGGCGCGGATCGGACTGCGCCGCGGCGATGGCGGCGGCGATGGCCGAGGTGTTGTGGCCGTCGATCCGCTGCACATGCCAGCCATAGGCGGCGAAGCGCGCCGGCGTGTCGTCGGAGAAGGCGAGGCTGGTATGGCCGTCGATCGAGATGCCGTTATCGTCATAGAAGACGATCAGCTTGCCAAGGCTGAGATGCCCGGCCAGCGAGCTGGCCTCGTGGCTGACAGCCTCTTCCAGGTCGCCGTCGCTGGCGATCACATAGGTGTAGTGGTCGACCAGCCCTTCGAAGCGGGCCTCCAGATGGGCCTCGGCGATCGCCATGCCGATCGAGGTGGCAAGACCCTGGCCCAGCGGGCCGGTCGTGGTCTCGATGCCGGTCTCGATATTGTGCTCAGGATGGCCCGGTGTCTTGCTGCCCGTCTGGCGGAACAGCTTGATGTCGTCCAAGGTCATCGCCTTGTAGCCGGTCAGGTAGTTGAGCGCGTAGAGCAGCATGGAGCCGTGGCCGCCCGACAGCACGAACCGGTCGCGGTCCGGCCATGCCGGCTGGCTGGGATCGAACTTCAGGAAGCGGCTGTAAAGCACGGTGGCGACGTCGGCCATGCCCATCGGCAGGCCGGGGTGGCCTGAATTGGCTTTCTCGACGGCGTCCAGGGTCAGGAAGCGCAGAGCGTTCGCCAGTTTATCGTGCGCGACCTTGCTCACCGGGGCTGCGTCCAGGGCCATTTCTCACTCCGCTCTCTCGTGGTTCGGGCGCGCAAATCCGCGCGCCGTATATCGTTACAATTTTTCGTATATCCGGGGTTTGGTCCCCGCGCGGGGACCTTTACAAGGAACATACTGCTTTTGCCTTACAAATTTTAGGGCTGACAGCGTTCCGATTGACTGTTTAGGCTATGGTTTCATAGTTTGCATCTGATCGAAGTCGCAAGGAACGCGATATTGGCGAATGTTTCGGATAGGTTGCGCGAGGCGCTTGAGCGGCTGGATCAGGCCATCGATCGGCTGGACGCGAACGCCGCGGCCGTGGAGGGCAGTGGGACGGGCGCCACCACAGCCGTGGGCTCGGCGGACACTGCTGCCGTCGCGGCGCGCCTCGACAAGATGATCCAGCGCATCGAAGCTGCGCTGGAAAACTGAGCTCCACGGGACGATTGCATTGCCAAAGGTCGATATCAGCATCAACGGACGGTCCTACGCGGTGGCCTGCGACGACGGCCAGCAGGACCGTGTCCGCGAATTGGCCGGCATGGTCGAAAGCCGGGTGAAGCAGCTGGTTGGGCCAGGCCCCGTCGGCGGCATCGGCGAAACGCAGATATTGGTGCTGGCCGGGTTGATGCTCGCCGACGAACTCAGCGAGACTAAAACGGCGCTGGGCAACAAGGGAAAGCCCGCCCCGGCCGAGCCGAGTCTAACGGCTGAGGACGAGGAACTTCTGGTCGCGGCGGTCGATCATCTCACCGATCGCATCGGGGTCATTGCGGACCGGCTCGGCCGGGCATAGATTAAAGACGGAAGGTTTCTGCGCGGCCCGTCAGGCCAGTTCATCCCGGGGGCCGTAATTTATTCGCATAGGGAGCTGTCCCTGACCGGATCGTGGTCCGGTTATATGGTTCCCCCCTGGTAAACAGGGCCACTGCGGATAACTCATGCCAACGACCGTGTGGATCCTTCCGCTTTCCACACTCCTTTCGCCGATGAGGCCGAGACACCGGCGATGAGAATCCTTTTTTTGGGCGATATCATGGGGCGCACCGGCCGCGAGGCGGTGATCGCCGAGATGCCCGAGCTCCGCCGCAAGCTCGACCTCGACCTGGTGGTGGTGAATGGCGAGAACGCCGCCCACGGCTTCGGCATCAGCGAGACCATCTCGAAGGAGCTGTTCGCCGCCGGGGTCGATTGCATCACCACCGGTAACCATGTCTGGGACAAGAAGGACGTCATCCCCTATATCGAGCAGGAGCCCAGGCTGCTCCGCCCGATCAATTTCCCCGACGGCACGCCCGGCAAGGGCGCGGTGATCGTCCAGGCGCGCGATGGTCGCCGGGTGCTGGTCGTCAACCTGATGTGCCGCCTGTTCATGGACGCGCTGGGCGACCCGTGGGCTGCCCTGGACAAGGTGCTGAAACAGCAGCCGATGGGCCGCGCCGTCCAGGCGGTGATCGTCGACGTCCATGGCGAGGCCAACAGCGAGAAGATGGCCTTCGGCCATTTCTGCGATGGCCGCGCCTCGCTGGTCATCGGCACCCACACCCATGTCCCCACCGCCGACTGCCAGATCTTCCCCGGCGGCACCGCCTACATGACCGACGCCGGCATGTGCGGCGACTACGACAGCGTCATCGGCATGCAGAAGGAAGCCTCCGTCGCCCGCTTCGTCCGCAAGATGCCGGGCGAGCGTTTCACGCCAGCCGAAGGACCGGCGACGATCTGCGGAGCGTTCGTGGAGACAGACGACCTGACCGGCCTGGCGACACGAATTGCGCCGGTGCGGGTGGGGGGCAGGCTGGAGCAGGCCTTGCCGACGGTAGTGGCGCGACGGCCGGCGTTTGCGTGAGATGAAGACCGCCGGATGAGAACGGCGGGGCGGCTGTTCGGCGTTGCCGTTTCGATGATGGTTATGGCAGGCGTCTGGGCCGGAAGCGCGCGCGCCCGGCTGAGCCAAAGTTGTAGGGTCGACGACGAGGATATTCCGTTGTTAGTCCCTGCCTGTGCGCTTATCCAGCGGCAGGGTGAGCAATATCTCGCCTCCAAATATCTGAATTCCAGTCGTCTCGACTTCAACAGCCACGGCTTGGCATGGCTTCATTTGGTCGACAGTGGCTTTGTCTATGTGAACCGTACTGGGCGGATCGTCATCCGCGACGTGTCGATGATGGACAATGGGGCTGATGAATTCCACCACGGGCTCGTGCGCCTCCAGCGTGGCGAGAAATATGGATTTGCCGATCCGAAAGGACGGATCGTGATTCCCGTCCACTACGATGGTGCGATGAATACCGACGAAGATGGCGCGTCAGTATGCGTCGGCTGCAAAGTCCAGCAATCCGGTGAACATAGCTTTTTCACCGCAGGGCAGTGGTTCGCCGTGGATGCACGCGGCCGTTTGCGTGCTGAACGATAAGCCGCCTCAGTCGTGCCGCAGCCCGCTTCCGCGGCCCTGCCAGGCACTGGCTTGATCGATTTCCACCGGCTATAGCCGTTCGGCAGCTCCATTCTAGATCAAAGACCACTCAATGAGATATCGGACCGTTGCGGCTCTGTTGTTCCTGGCCTCGGCGAGTGCGCGGGCCGACGACGGTGCCCCGCTCCCATTTTCCGCCGGGCAGGCCGATCAGGGCAAGGCGGTGTACCAGTCGACCTGCGCCGCGTGTCATGGTGCCGGGTTGGAGGGCGGACCCGGTGGGCCTCCGCTGACGGGGGCGGCTTTCCTCCGCCGTTGGGAGGCGCAGCCGGGTGACGCGCTGCTGAATTTCATCCAGGCGAAGATGCCGCCGACCTCACCGGGCTCCGTCGGGCGGCCGGGATATACGAATGTGTTCGCCTACATCCTCCAGGCCAACGGCGGGAAGCCCGGCCAAGCTGAGCTGCCGGCCGATGCGAAGCAGTTGGCCGGGCTGAGCCTGGCCAAGACCCTGCCGCCGCTGCCGCCCGCGCCGCAGATCAAATACAGCGAGGTGCAGGGCACGACCGATATGTCGCTCAAGCCCGATCGGATCGCCCAGGCCGCGACGGATCGTGCCAACGCGCTGATCGGCAAGGTGCGGCCGGTGACCGATGCGATGCTGCAGCATCCGCCCGAGGGGGATTGGATCAATTGGCGCAACACCTACGATGCGCATGGCTTCAGCCAGCTCAAGCAAATCAACCGGGAGACGGTGGGCCGGCTGTCGCTCGCCTGGAGCTGGTCGCTCCAGCCGGGCAAGAACGAGATCACGCCGCTGGTGCATGACGGCGTGATGTTCGTCGCCAGCGCGGGGCGCCTGCAGGCGTTCGAGGCCGCGACCGGCCAGATGATCTGGCAGCATTACCGGCCCGGGGCAGAAGGACCGGTCAGGAATCTCGCCATCTATGGCGACAAGATCTACCTCGCCGATTCCGACACGCATGTGCTCGCGCTCGACATCAAGACCGGCAATGTCATTTGGGATCATGCCGTGGCGACGCCGGGCGATCAGCTGAGCCTCAGCGCCGGTCCGCTGATCGCCAAGGGCAAGGTGATCCAAGGCGTTTCGAACTGCCATGTCGCCTTTGCCGGCGGCTGCTTCATCGTCGCCCTGGACGCGGACACGGGCAAGGAGGCCTGGCGCTTCTACACCATCGCGCGGCCGGGCACGCCGGGCGGCGACAGCTGGAACGGGGCGCCGCTGGATCAACGCTATGGCGCCTCCGTCTGGGACGCCGGCAGCTACGATCCCGAACTCGACCTCGTCTATTTCGGCACCGGGCAGACCTATAAGACCTCGACCCTTCTGCAGGGCGGTACCGGCGCACCTGGCTCGGCCGACGGGCTCTATACCGACACGACCCTGGCGCTCAAGCCGGAAACAGGCGAGCTTGTCTGGCACTTCCAGCATTTCCACCGCGACGTCTGGGACCTCGACTGGGCGTTCGAGCGGACACTCGCCACTCTCAAGATCGACGGCAGCCCGCGCAAGACGGTCACCACCGCCGGCAAGCTCGGCATTTTCGACACGCTCGATGCCGCGACCGGCAAATATCTATTCTCGGTGGATAGCGGGCTTCAGAATCTCGTCAAGTCGATTGATCCCAAGACCGGCGACAAACAGATCGATCCGAAATTCACGCCGGAGCCGAATGTCGAGAAGCTGGTCTGCACCTCGGCGATCGGCGGCCGCAACTATCCGGCGACGGCGTTCAACCCCGAGACCGGCATCCTCTATGTGCCGCTCAACGAAGCCTGCATGAACTTCCAGTGGACCCCCGGCGGTCCGTTCGATGTGCGCATCCCGACGCGCCAGCGGCCGGACAGCGACGGCAATATCGGCCGGGTTCAGGCCATCGATCTGGCAGCTAAGAAGACGCTCTGGGTCCGGCGCCAGCGCGCCCCGGAAAGCAGCGCCATGCTGGCGACCGCCGGCGGCCTGATCTTCGAAGGATCGCGCGACCGCTGGTTCCGCGCGCTGGACGACCGCACAGGCAAGGTCCTGTGGCAGACCCCGCTGGACGGCGCGCCGGATGCCTTCCCGATCACCTTTAGCGTCGATGGCGCGCAATATGTGGCAATCACTACCGGCGGCGGCGGCCCGCTGGATGGCGGGCTGGCCACGCTGGCGCCTGAGTTCGCCACGCCGGCATCAGGCACGACGCTTTGGGTTTTCCGCCTTGCCAAGTGAGAGGCGGCGAACGGCGTCAGGCGCGCCGCAGGCTGCTCAGGAAGTGACCTAAGGCCCGTAAGGCCGCGCGTAATAGTTCGGCGAAGCTGCGTTGCGTGGCAGGCTCGGAATAAATCAGGCCGGCTGAATCGACGCCGAGGAGCCGGGCCAGGCGGAAATATTCCGCATCGCTGACCCGGCCGGACGCGAGCAGCGCGACCATCCAGTCGTCGGGGGCCTTCTCAGCCGAAGCGCCCGATATGCCGATCGCCCGCGCGTTCCTGATCTCGTCAAACCGTTTCACGAAGTCGCCTTCGGTATAAAGCGGCTCCCGCGCTTCGTAACTTGCTATGAGTGCTTCCGCGTCCATGTCAGGGCACCGGCTCCATCCATCGGCTGCGCTGGCGCCCCTTATAATCAAACGCAGTAGTTGGTTGTAGGTGGACGAGAGAAACGGAATCCGGCAAGGATGGCCGGATCGTCGGCACTTAGCTCCAGACTAAGACCGAGCCGGGTCGAGCCCCTGACGGCAGCTCGCTTTTGCGAAAGTAGATGATGCTTTCAATGGTTTGCCCGCGGTCAAGACGACGCTCCGCAAGCTCGAACGCACTCGGCAAATCAGGCTCCACGACGAGATAGCAGCATCTCGCCGGCTCATCGCCCCGCGGAGAGGGCGTAAGCACCGTCACGACACATCCGCCGCGGTCAGTGGGGTCAACGCTCGCCATGCGTTCATTATTTCCGACTTCTTACGGTCAGCGCCAATGAACTTTCGAGGTACCACGGTTCGTGATCAGCGTTCGATTTATGATTGGGCGTCAGGGACAGGCGATGGAAGAGGGCCGCCGAGGTTTCTCAAGGGCGCGGTCAACCGGCAGATAAAACCGCTCGGCTCGTAGCTCACATCGACGCGTGCGCCGAAATCCCACGCCAATCCGCGCTCGATGAGCTCAGATCCAAAGCCCTTTTTTGTCGGTTTCATCACAGGCGGGCCGTCGCGTTCCCGCCACATAAAATGGAAAATGGGCGCGTCGCCGTCGGACTTCCTCCGCCATGAAATATCGATTCGCCCGCGATCGTTGGACAATGCGCCATACTTGATCGCATTCGTCGCCAGTTCGTGAATGGCCAGAGAGAGTGACAATGCCTGCTTCGACCCGACGATGATGTGCGGTCCCGAGACCGAAATCCGCCCCGCGCCTGGTCTATGAGGCGCCAGTGCGTTTTCAACCACAGCGCGGATGGAGGCTGTCGGCCGGCTGGTGGAGGTCAGGATATCGTGGGCCCTGCCGAGCGCAGAGAGGCGGCTTTGGAACGCCTCAAATGCGTCGTCCGTAGAACTTTCCCGCAAGGTTTGCGATGCGATGGCGCCGACAACCGCAAGGGTATTTTTGACCCGGTGTTCAAGCTCGGCATTCATCAGCTGCAGATGCCGGCCGGCGTGGACATGGTCCGTAACGTCGATGCCTGCGATGAATATGCCCGAAACCACCCCATTCCTTTCCACGATCGGCTGGAGAACAAAATCCAGGAATATTTCTTTCAAGGGCCCTCCGGCGACGGGGCGCACTTGCGTGCGCTCCCATTTGCCGACAACCGCCTTGCCGGTCCAGTAAACCTCGTCGAGGAGGTCCAAGGCGCCTTGAGTGACCGCTTCAGGTATGACGTCCCGCAGCGGCTTACCGATGAAATCGCGGTCGCCGATAAGGTTCACATAAGCGGCATTGGTGAGTTCGAAGACATGATTGCGGCCACGCAGCACCGCCATGTAGCCAGGGGTCTGTGCGAACAGCATCATGAGACGCTGTGTCTGGTCCCTAAGAGCTTCCCGTGCCAGATGCTGCGAGGTCACTTCGTTGCAGATCACGAATACGCCGCCGACGCCATCCTCGACATCGATCGGCGCGAAACTATAGGACCACCAGGCATTTTCCCGCCGGCCGTTACGCGTGATCGGCACCAGCCGATCCTCCTGGCCCGTCGATCCGTTGCCCGCCATGACATAGTCGACCTGCGGACCGACAAAGTCCCAGTTTTCCCTAAGCAGATCATGGCAACGCGCGCCAAGCGCCCCCGGATGCCACTCTGTCTCGATCATTGGGATATAGGCGTCATTGTAGAATTGGATGAGTTCGGGACCCCACCAGATCGCCATTGGTTGTTGCGAATTCAGGATCAGCCTGATGATAACCCGCAGGCTTTGCGGCCAATTTTCCGGCGGTCCCAGAACCGAACTGTTCCAGTCATAGGCGCGAATCCGCGCGCCCATTTCGCCTCCGCCGGTCAGAAAGTCGAACTGCGAAGTCGAAACTGCAATTCTATCAGGCATAGTCACGTTTCATTTATACGATATCTAATATCCATATCAGCCGATTCAACGCAAGGAGATTTGTCTGAATGTGTTATTTTAGGATATCCTCCCTTTTTTAGGTTTATCCTGCTCTGCATTGCCAGCATTCGAATATTAAGACATGCGTAGTCTTATCGTTCCGGCAAGCTATGTCGACGCGGTACCGCCAGCTAACGGAAACAAGGTGAAGGTTTTGGATGCGTCGCCAGAGGAAGTCGTTTTTGGGCTGGGCATGCAGGGTCCTTCTATTTGTGAAGCATTGCTGCGACGCAATAACCTTGCCCTTAACCGAGGGTTGGCGTCGGAGTCAAACGTCGCTTACAGTAATAAAATCAATATTCTGCCGGTCAGCCCCTAGAATGATCGGTCGGCGACAAGTGATACAATGTACCAAAATCGTCCTGAAAGGATCGGCGCGGTAAGCTCATAATCCAGTGCAATATGCAGAACTGATATTGTGTGGATCAATAAAATATGAGTGAATACAGATGCTTAAATGATATCGAATCCGAAATTCAAGCCGCGCTCTATAATGGCGCGGACTGGGAACCGCGCGGCTAAGAAGGACGCCATAAGAACGGAGTTTCGGTATATGCACCCATCGTTGATCCAATCGGAGTACCGACTCTTTTCCACAGGTGAGAACAACCTCCCGGGGAGGATCTGCAATGCATCGTGAGATCGAAAATGCCTTCAGCCTGGATGGCCGCTGCGCCGTCATCACCGGTGCTGCCTCGGGCATCGGTCGTCAGACGGCGATTACACTGGCCCAGGCCGGGGCGCATGTGGTTCTGGCCGATATCGATGAGGCCGGGCTGGAAGAGACGCGGACAGAAGTGAAGGCAGCCGATGGTCTTGTCAGTATCCGGCCGGTCGATGTCACCGACCGCGACGACGTCGAGGCGCTGGCGGCGTTCGCCGTCGAGGCCACCGGGCGGATCGATGTCTGGGCCAATATCGCGGGCGTCATTCTCAGCGTTCCGATCGTCGATGCATCCGAGGATCAGCTCGACCGGCTGATCGACGTGAATCTGAAGGGTACCTATTGGGGCTGCGCGGCCGCGGCGCGGCGGATGACGGCGCAGGGCAGCGGGTCGATCGTCAATATCTCCTCGGCCGGGGGAGACTTCCCGGCGCCTGGGCTGTCGATCTATGCGATGACCAAGTCGGCCGTCAGCATGCTGACCCGCACCCTGGCGCATGAGGTCGGGCCGTTCGGGGTCAGGGCCAACGCGATTGCGCCGGGCTTCATCGATACGCCGATGATCGCCTATCGCTACCGCACGCCGGATGGCGGCATAGACGCGGGCAAGCGCGCCGCGATCCTGGAGGACCGGGCCAAGGGTTCGGTTCTGGGGATCACCGGCGAGCCCAGCGATATTGCCTACGCGATCCTATATCTTGCCTCTGACGCTGCCAGATTCGTCACCGGCCAGGTGCTGAGGCCCAATGGCGGTGTGGCGATGCCTTGATGCCTTGAGGACAGGATTCGATTTATGCGCTGGAAGAATCGCCCGGAAGGGTCGAACTGGGGGGATTTCGGCGCGGACGATCAGCGCGGCAAGATGAACCTGCTCACCCCCGCGATGCGCCTCGACGCGATGCGGGAGGTGCACGAAGGCATCGCCTTCACCCTGTCCCTGCCGCTGGATTATCCGGGCGGCGATTCGCCGGTGCTGGTGCGGAAGGCGCCGAAGCTCTTCTCGACCCAGCAAGACGGGCATCACGCCCACAACCTGCTGAATGGCGATTTCATGCCCGGCAGCTGCGGTAGCGTCTGCGACGACGGCGTCACGCTCTACACGCAATATTCCACCCAGTGGGATTCGCTCGCCCATTGGGGCCGCCTGTTCGATGCGCAGGGCGATGGGCAGCAGAAGATCACCTATTACAACGGCTTCCGTGCCGGCGACGATATCATGGGGCCTGATCAGGAAGGGGGGCCTTATGCGAAGGCGCTCGGCATCCAGAACCTTGCCGAGGCCTGTCCGCAGGGTCGCGGCGTGCTGGTCGACATGTTCAGCATCCACGGCCATCAGCGCATGGGCTGGGGCTACGACCACCTGATGGATGCGCTGGACCGGCAGAAGGCAGAGATCCGGCCGGGCGATTTTCTGGTGATCTATACCGGCTGGGATGTGCTGCTGCTCGGCATGAACAAGCAGCCGAGCATGCCCTACCTGTTGGGCCATACCGGCGGACTGGACGGGCATGACGACCGGCTTCTGCAATGGATCGACGACAGCGGCATCGTCGCCATCTGCTCCGATAATGCTGCGGTTGAACTATTCGAGCCCAGGATCGGCCCCCATGATGAGACCGGGCTCAGATTGCACGAGCATTGCCTGTTCAAGCTCGGCATCCATCTTGGGGAGCTGTGGTATCTCAAGGACCTTGCCGAATGGCTCGGCGCGCAGGGGCGCAGCGCCTTTCTGCTGACTGCACCGCCCCTGCGGTTGCCCGGCGCGGTCGGGTCGCCGGCCTGTCCCATCGCAACCGTCTAGCTGGAGAGATTTCATGCATATCGGGGTATTCAATTTCCCGACCGATTACGGGATCGATGTCGCCGAGCTTGCCCAGGCGCTGGAAGCCCGCGGTCTGGATTCCCTGTTCGTCTGCGAGCACACCCATATCCCCGTGAGCCGGCGCACGCCTTTCCCCAGCGGGGGCGAATTGCCGAAGCGCTACAAGCACACTTACGACCCGTTCGTCGCCCTGTCCTTCGCCGCCGCGGCGACCAAGACGCTCAAGCTCGGCACCGGCATCTGCCTGGTGCCGCAGCGCGATCCGATCATCACCGCCAAGAGCGTCGCCAGTCTGGACCGGCTGTCGAACGGCCGGTTCCTGTTCGGCGTCGGCGGCGGCTGGAACATCGATGAGATGGAAAATCACGGCGCACGCTATGACACGCGCTTCAAGCTGCTGCGCGAGCGGGTGCTGGCGATGAAGGCGCTGTGGACCGAGGAGGAGGCGTCGTTCCACGGGGAGTTCGTGAATTTCGACCCGGCCTGGTGCTATCCCAAGCCTGCGCAACGGCCGCATCCGCCGATCCTGCTCGGCGGCGAGACGGACAAGACCTTGGCGCGCATCGTCGAATATTGCGACGGCTGGTTCCCGCGCGGCTCCGCCGAGTTCGATCCGGCCGAGGCGGTCAGCCGCCTGAAAGCCGCTTGCGCCACGGCCGGCCGCGATTTCGCCGGCATGCAAATCACGGTGTTCCGCGCCCCGGCGGATGCCGATGCAATGCGCCGCTATGCCGATGCCGGCATCACGCGGGTGCTGTTCGACGCGCCGGATTCAAGCCGCGACGAGGTTCTGCGCCTGCTCGACCAGTATGCGGAGCTTGCTGCGAAAGTGGCCTGAAAACCCACACCCGTCATTGCGAGGAGCATAGCGACGAAGCAATCCAGAGCCGTTAGCCCGATACCGATCGGTAAGGCCCTGGATTGCTTCCCGCCCCGAGGGGGCGTTTGCGCCTCGCAGACACCGCGCTTCGCGCGGGGGCTCGCAATGACGGTGAGGTGGGTGGCAGCGCTTACTGCTGCCCGAACGCGAACTTCGCGTTGGCGTAAGAGCTGTCCATATATTCCTGCATCTGGGAAATCTTGTCCCCGTCGAACCAGCAGAGGATCAGGTAGGCGTTCTCGTACAGCTCGCCTTTCTTGGTCTCGCCGCGGATGGTGATGCGGGAGATGACGGTGTCGCCGTCCACCCATTGGCCGGTATATTCGCGGGTCGGGCCGCTGGTGAACAGGGACGGGACCATGCCGCCCAGCATCTGGAAGCCGTTCGGCACCTCGCCGTTGAAGATCAGCAGCTTGGGGTTGGCGGTCGCCCGCTTCATCGCGCCGTCGACATCGCCCTTGTGCAGGATCTCCAGAAACTCGCGAACCAGCCGCTTCTTGTCCTCAGCGCTCATAATTCCTCCCGGTGAAATGCGGTGATTGTTTAAAGGCCTGGAGCGGGTCGCACCAGAGCGGTTTTGCGGCTGGGTCGGGCGCCGGGACTCAGCCCGGCCCGCCCGTCTGATCGAGCCCGCGCTGGCGTTCCAGAGCCTTCGCGCTGGGGTCGCGGCCGCGGAAGTCGCGATAGAGCGCCATCGGGTCGGCGGTGTAGCCCGGCCCCAGCATCTTGTCGCGGAAACGCTGGCCGTTGGCCCTAGTCAGGCCGCCATTCTCGGTGAACCACTCATAGGCGTCGTCGTCGAGGATCTCACCCCAGGTATAGGAGTAATAGTTGGCCTCATAACCGTTGGCCCAGATATGCAGGAAATAGGGGCTGCGATAGCGCGGCGGGATTTCCGGCATGTCGACCTTGTTCTTGGCCAAGGCTGCCGCCTCGAACGTATCGGGCACCTGCTTCGGCGCGTCGGCGGTCAGGCTGTGCCATTCCTGGTCGAGCAGCGCGGCGCCCAGGATTTCCATCGTCGCATAGCCCTCGCCATAGGTGCGCGACGCCTTGATCTTGTCGACCAAGGCCTGCGGCATCGCCGCGCCGGTCTTGTAGTGCTTGGCGTAGCTGGCCAGCACCTTGGGGTCGAGCGCCCAATGCTCGTTGAACTGCGACGGGAACTCGATCACGTCGGTCGGCAGGTTGAAGCCATTCTCCGACGGGTACTGCTTGACCGAGAACATGGCATGCAGCGCGTGGCCGAACTCATGGAACATGGTGGTCACGTCGTCGAAGCTGATCAGCGCCGGTTGGCCGGCTGCCGGCTTGGTGAAGTTGCCGACATTGACCACGATCGGCTTGACGCCGGTCAGCCCGCTCGGGTTGTTGAGGAAATTGCACCAGGCGCCGCCCTGCTTGTTCGAACGGGCGAAATAATCGGCATAGAACAGGGCCAGCGACTTGCCGTCGGCGTCGAACACCTCGAAGACGCGAACGTCCGTCTGGTAGACCGGCAGATCGTGACGTTCCTTGAAGGTGAGGCCGTAGAGTTCATGCGCGGCGAAGAACACGCCATCCTTCAGCACTTGGTCCAGCTCGAAATATTGCTTAACCTCGGATTCATCGACCGCATATTTCGCCTTGCGCACCTGGTCGGCATAGAACTCCCAGTCATGGGCCGCCAGCTTGAAGCCGCCCTTCTGCTGGTCGATCAGCGCCTGGATTTCGGCGGCTTCCTGCTTCGCCTTGGCGGTGGTGGCCGGCACCAGGTCGGTCAGCAGCTTTTTCGCCGCCACCGAGTTCTTCGCCATCTGCTCGGCCAGCGTGTAGTCGGCGAAATCGGGGAAGCCGAGCAGCTTGGCCTTCTGCGCGCGAAGCTGCGCCAGGGTCGCGATCAGGTCGCGCAGGTCGGTGGTGCCGGGCGCGTCGCCGCGCATCTCCGACGCCTTCAGCACGCGCTCGCGCAGTGCCCGGTTCTTGAGCGAGGCCAGGATAGGCTGCTGCGTCGTGTTGCGCAGGACGATCACATACTTGCCGTCCAGCTTGCGCCCCTTGGCGGCGTCGGCTGCGACCGCGATTTCCGCGTCGGTCAGCCCGTCCAGCTCGGCCTTGTTGTCGACGACGACCGCGTTGGCGTCGGCGGCGGCCAGCAGCTTTTCCTGGTATTGGGCCTGCAGCGAGGCGATCTGGCCGTTCAGGCCCTTCAGCTTAGTCTTGTCCGCCTCCGACAGTTCGGCCCCGGCATGGACGAACTTGCGATAATAGCGCAGCGCCAGGAATTTCTGGTCGGCAGTGAGGCCTGAGGTCTCGCGCGCCTCATAGACCGCCTTCACCCGGGCGAACAGCTTGGGGTTCAAGAGGATGCTGTCATTATGCGCCTGCAACCGCGGCGCCTCGTCGTTATTCACCTTCTGCAGCACGTCGCTGCTGTTGGATTGCAGCACGTTCTGGAACAGCAGGTTGGCGTCGGCGAGCAGGCGGCCCGATTTCTCCAGCGCCACGATCGTATTGTCGAAGGTCGCCGCCGCCGGGTTGTTGGCGATCGCCTCGCTGTCGGCGCTGTCCTGCACCATCCCGGCCTCGATCGCCGGCTGATAGTCGGTGTCCTTGATCTTGTCGAACTGCGGCGCCGCATAGGGCAGGGGCGAGGCGGCAGCGAAGGGGCTGCCGGCCGCGAGGACGGCGGCGGTATCGGCGTGGGCGGTCAGGGTCATGGGGCCGAAGGTGAGCAGGAGGGAGGAGGCAAGCAAAGCAGACTTGAACGATAGACGATGCATGAAAACCTCTGGAATTCGCCGGGTGCCGGCGATGGTGTCCAGCCGGGGAGACCGGCGGACAGATTGCCACCGATATGATCGCGGGCGATGCGGCTTGTCCAGCCATGTCGCTAGAGTCGAGGGCAGGCCGTGCGGCAAAGCGCTTCCGTCGCATCCTGCCGCATGGCGCTTTGACTTGAATTCCCATTGGAAATTTCAGCGTCTGTATTTATTAACGGCCGGAACAGGATCTTAAACAGAGTATCGACAAATGTTCGGTTCCGCGTTTCCCTGGGCGGCTGCGCTCTTCGCACCGCTGCTTGCAATGGCGACAACGGCCGTACGCGCCGATCCTTTGCCGGAACCTCGGGTGGTCGCCAGCACCGGCGGCGTTCTCGACATTCTGATGGTGGCACGGCCGGCACCTATAAGAACGTTTCCGTTCTTCGAGCCGACTGGGTGGGTCTACGATATCTGTCCGCGCCCGGCGGACGGCAGCCTGTCCTGTCCGCCCAAGGGCGTCGCCGCCAATTTGTATGGCGGCACCCGTCTGGCGCTCCAGCCTGGCGACTTGCTCAAGGTCCGGCTGGTCAACGCCCTGCCGCGGAACCCTGACGCCGAGCATGTCCAGGATCCCGGGCACGGCTATCTCGCGCTCAACCCGACGAATATCCACACACACGGGCTTGAGGTTTCGCCCCGCTTCCCGACCGTGGACAACCCGACCTACGGCGACACTGTCTTCGTCATGACGTTGAACCCGAAGAACGGGCCGTTGCCGCCCGACGCCGCGCTCCACGGCGACGTCCGCATCCGTTACACGGACTATCGGATCGCGATTCCCAAATCCCATCCTTCGGGCTTGTTCTGGCTGCACCCGCATGTCCACGGCATCGCGATGAACCAGATCGCGTCCGGACTCGCCGCGATCATCACGATCGGCGACGTTGAGGACTATGTCTGCAAGGATGCCGCTTGCGCCGTCGCGCTTGGCCGCATGTCGATACGCCATATGCTGCTCAAGGACGCGCAGGTCACAAAGGGCGGTAAGCTGAAAAACCAGCAAGACCTGGAATTCTGCCAGAAACGCAACGGCCCCGCGCCGGAGGCCCCTGGGCGCGGCTTCTGCAAGGGCATCAATCTCGGCGCAGGCGATGCGAACTATATCGGCGGGCGCTGGTACTTCTCCCTCAATGGCGTCCCCTACCCGGCGATCGCCATGAAGAACGCCGCCGGCGAGATTTGGCGCATCACCAACACCTCAGCCAACGCGACTTACAATCTGCAGCTTTGGAATCCGAAGCAGAAGCGCAACATGCTCTTCCAGGTGCTCTCGCTCGACGGGATCGCCGTCGACGCCGCGAATGCGGAGCCGAGCGCCGCCGCGGCGAGCACCGCCGGGCGCGTCCAGGCGGAGCCGTGCCCCGGGTCGCCGTCGGGCATTGGGCATAAGGCGCTCTGCGCCCGCAGCATCCTGATGATGCCCAGTTCCCGGGTGGAGCTTTGGGTCGTCGACCGCGACGCGAATGACAAGGTCGTGAAGGCCAAGGCCGGCGATCGGGCGGTCTTCCGGACGGCCGGCATAAACACCGGCCCATTGGGCGACACCTGGCCCGCGATCGATCTCGGCGCGGTCGGCTTCTCCGCGGCAGGCTCCGCGAATCTGCCGCAGGTCCTCGACGTCGCCGGGTCACCGCACGCGGAAATTCCCGCCCGTGTCGCGGCCGATCTTGCCTCAGCGAACGCGAAAATCGGGGCAAACGCTGACTGCAAGCCGCTCCCGGCTGGGCATTTGCGCCGCATCTTCTATGGCCTGGACGTGACCAACACGAAATTCGCCGGCCTCGGCTATGAGGAGATCGATTCTGAGGGGAGGCCGGTCCCCGGCACGTTCCGGGACGTCAGGGCCTTCGACCCGTCCATACCGACCGTCTGTGTGCCGCTCGCCCCGGGCAACAAGCCGGTCACCGAACGCTGGCAGCTCGTCAACATAACCCCCTTGGATCACAATTTTCACATCCACCAGATGAAGTTCGCCGTTGTCGGCGACCCCAAGGTCGAAAATGGGAGCGCGGCGACCAACGGCATATTGGTCGACAATGTCCCTCTGCCGCGCGCCGATGGAATCTGCATAACCGTCGCGGATTGGCGTCGGCATAAATGTACCGTCCACCCCGTCAAGGTCGACCTGCCATTCGCGATCGCGGGTGACTTCGTCTACCACTGCCATATCATGTTTCACGAGGACGGCGGGATGATGGCGCGCATCCGGGTCCGGGCCTCGCGATAGATAGGCGCGCCCGCATGCATCTCGCCCGTTTCGCTGTCGCGGGGATGGCCGCCCTCGCAAGCGGCGCCGAGGCGGATGCCGCGCTCCTGCCCGGCGTTCCGGACGTTCCGGCGATCCAGGCCGCCTATGCCGATGCCAAGGGCGAGAACGCCGACCGGCATTTGGACGACCTTACGGTCCACAGTGCTGATTGCAGCCCGATCGACGCTGGACGCTTCTATTGCCAGATCAGTTACCTGCGCGCCCGTGACGATGCAGCGGAGCATCTCTATTTCACGGTGGTGACGATGGAGCCGGGCCCGGACCGTTGGATTCTGAAAAGCGGCCTATGCCGCGGCGACGGCGCGGCGCCCTGACCCTGTTCCGTCCGCGCATGGCCGACCGGACCGTTTGGAGGCCCTTCCGCGGGCTAGCTGCGCGATCAAAATTGTCCAATTGTTTGAGATGTCGGGTTTGCCGAACACTCCGCGATGGAGAATTCGCAGCCCACGGCCGACGCGCCGGCCAAACGTCACCTTCAACGCATTCTTGGGGTCACGTTCGGCATTGCCGTCGGTATCGGCGGGATGGTCGGGTCCGGCATCATGCGGACGCCCTCGCTTATTGCCGCCGCCGTGCCGGACACGGGATTTATCGTCGCGCTGTGGGTGATCGGTGGTCTGCATGCCATGCTGGGCATCAATCTGCTGGCTGAGCTGGCCACGTCGGTACCGAAGGCGGGCGGTCCCTATGTCTATGCGCGGCGGGCGTTCGGCGATGCCATCGGCCTGCTCGTCGGATGGTCGGATTGGGTCTCTTACATGGCTTCGACCGCTGCCGCGTCGGTTTCCTTTGCCGAATTCCTGTCCCTGCTGTGGCCCGCGGCGGCGCTGCATAAGGCGGCCGTCGCGGTCAGCCTCCAGGCCGTTTTGTACGGCGCGAATGCGGCCGGCCTGCGCGAAGGGCGGGCGCTCCAGGAAGCCACATCGCTGATCAAGACAGTCATGCTGTTCGCCTTCTGCGCGGCCGCGGTCGCCGTCGCATGGATGTTGCCGACTGCCTCCCGGACGCCGTCGCCCGGGGCGATCGCTTCCGCGCCTGCCATCGGAGTCGCCTCCGTAATCATCGCCTATCAGATGGTCGTCGGCGCCTATTCCGGTTGGGCCGGGCCAGCCGTGTTTTCCGAGGAGAACAAAACCCCAGGGCGCAGCATACCGCTGGCCCTGGCTTTAGGCTTGCTGACCACCGCCATCCTCTATGTCTGTGTCAATCTGGGGCTTTTGGCGGCGCTGGGCGCGGACGGCCTGGCGCAAAGCGCGTTGCCGTTCTCGCTTGTATTGGGGGCCATCGGCGGACCGCTTCCGGGCGTGTTGTTCGCCATTGGTGCCATGATCGTCGTCGCGAGCTGCGCCAATGCTGCGATCATGAGCGCGGCGCGTGTCCTGTTCGCCCTATCCCGGGACGGCCTGCTGCCGTCGGTGCTGCAGTCAGTGAACAAGGGTGGCAGCCCCACGATGGCTTTCGCCATGGCCGCCGTCGCATCGATTGCGCTGGCGACGACGGGGTCTTTCGGGATCGTCTTCGGTCTTATCGGCGTTCTCCAGACCCTCATCGGTCTCATCGTCGACAGCGCATTCTTTTCTCTGCGCATGCGGGAGCCGGCGCTGGAGCGGCCGTTTCGCGCCCGGCTCTATCCTTATCTGCCGGCCCTCCTGCTGATGATCGACTCGACCCTGCTGGTGCTGTTCGCGCGATCCGACAGAACGGGCGTCTTGTTCGCCTTCGGGCTGGCCGCTGCCTGCGTGCCGTTCGCCTGGATTGCCCGCAGGGCGCGTTTGCGGCTGTATTCCGCCGCCACATAGCAACTCCGGCGCTGGTCTGAACGAATCTGGCGGTTGTCCAAACCAAGGCGCGGCCGATATGAGGCGTGTGCTTGCTTCGGAGTATTGTACCGTCACATGAGCGTCGCCGCGCACTACGAAAACCTGTTGGCGGATCACTATAGCTGGATGTGCGGGCCGTTCGCCGAGGGCGTTGCCGCACAGCGTGCGTTGCTCTCCGGCGTCGGCATCGCCCCTGGCAGGCGGGCGCTCGATCTGGGCTGCGGCGCCGGCTTGCAGTCGGTCGCGCTTGCCGAGCTGGGCTTTGCCGTCACCGCTGTCGACACGAGCCGCAAGCTGCTGGACGAGTTGGAGGCGCGTCGAGGAGAATTGCCCATCGCCACGCTCGAAGGCGACATCGCCGACATCGCAGCTCTCGTCGAGCCTGGTTTCGACATCACGGTCTGCATGGGCGATACGCTGACGCATCTGCCGTCGGCCGCCGCGATCGAGCGGTTTTTGGACGGCGTTGCCGCCTTGCTCGCGCCATCCGGGCTTTTCGTGCTCACCTTCCGCGATCTGACCGCGTCCTTGACCGGCACCGACCGGTTCATCCCGGTGCGCAGCGACCCTGACCGGATCATGACCTGCTTTCTGGAATATGAACCGGAGACCGTGCTGGTCCATGACCTGGTCCATGTCCGCCAGGGCGAGGACTGGGTGTTCAGCAAGAGCAGCCACCGGAAGCTGCGCCTCGCGCCCGATTGGGTGGCGGCTGCGCTGGAGGCGCGGGGCTTTTCCATACTATCCAACGGCCCATCCGGCCGGATGGTGCTGATCGCTGCACGGCGGAATTAGGGCCTCGCGGCTTGCCCAAACCGGGGCGCGCCCGATATGAGGCGTGCTAAACTGATCCGTGCGACGCGAGTCGTGCGGCTGATGCGATTTGCTGCGTTAGAAGATCGAGATCATGGCCGGACATTCCCAGTTCAAGAACATCATGCATCGCAAGGGCGGCCAGGACGCCAAGCGAGCGAAAATCTTCAATAAGCTGGCGCGCGAAATCACCGTCGCCGCCAAGATGGGCCTGCCTGACCCGGCGATGAACCCGCGCCTGCGCGCTGCGATCATAGCCGCCCGGCAGAAGAATATGCCTAAGGACCGCATCGACCGGGCGATCAAGAGCGGCGAGGCTGCCGATACCGCCAACTATGAATCCGTCCGCTATGAAGGCTACGGGCCGGGCGGCGTCGCGATCATCGTCGAGGCACTGACCGACAACCGCAACCGCACCGCGCCGGAAATCCGCACCGCCTTTTCCAAGGCCGGCGGGGCGCTAGGCGAGACCAACTCGGTCAGCTTCATGTTCCAGCGGCTGGGCGTAATCGCCTATCCGATCGCCGCCGGCTCGGCCGACGCGATGTTCGAGATCGCCGCCGAGGCGGGCGCGGACAATGTCGATTCCGACGAGAACGAACATGAGGTGACGACGACGGTCGAGAATTTCAGCGCCGTCCGCGACGCGCTGGAGGAGAAGTTCGGTCCGGCATCGAATTCGGCACTGGAATGGCGTCCGATGACCATGGCGACGCCCTCGCCGGAGCAGGCCGAGAGCCTATTCAAGCTGATCGACGTGCTCGAGGACAATGACGACGTGCAGAGCGTCGCCGCCAATGCCGAGCTGTCGGACGAGCTGGTGCAGCGGCTGTCCGGCGGCTGATGCAAATTGTGCGCATCCTCGGGATCGACCCCGGCCTCAACCGCACCGGCTGGGGGGTGATTGAATCCGAGGGCAATCGGCTGCGCCA
>Ga0070665_100000351_pt1 | contig 69230 bp, 66 predicted proteins | sample KBSS13metaG_FD_65862 | JGI IMG/M metagenome (GOLD analysis project Ga0070665, IMG submission 65862) | Switchgrass rhizosphere microbial communities from Kellogg Biological Station, Michigan, USA - KBS S1-3 metaG | ecosystem: Host-associated > Plants > Roots > Rhizosphere > Soil ... | reverse complement strand
CCTCGAGCCGCACGGCTCCGGCAGCCGCTTCGGCGTGCGTCTGCGCAACGACCGCTTCCTCGGCCGCGTCGATCTCGGCACCATCGAGCTGCCGATCCCCGGCCGGCACAACGTGCTGAACGCGCTGGCGGCGGTGGGCGTGGGGCTGGCGCTGCGCATCGACTTCGACACCATCACCCGCGCCCTCGCCGGCTTCGAGGGGGTACACCGCCGCTTCGAGCACGTCGGCACCTGGCGCGGCGCCACCGTGGTGGACGACTACGCCCACCACCCGACCGAGGTCGACGCGACGCTGCAGGCGGCGCGGCAGACCTTCCCCGAGGGGCAGGTGTTCGCCGTCTTCCAGCCGCACCTGTACACGCGCACCCAGGATCAGGCCGAGGAGTTCGGCCGCTCCCTGCTGGGCGCCGACATGGCCGTGGTCACCGACGTCTACCCCTCGCGCGAGCAGCCGATCCCCGGCGTCACCGGCGAGCTGGTGGTCGAGGCAGCGCGGCACAGCGGGCACCGCAACGTCCACTACTGCCCGTCCTGGCAGGACGCGCCGGAGCTGCTGCGCGACCGGGTCGGTCCCAAGGACGTCGTGATCACCCTCGGCGCGGGGGATGTCAACCGGCTGGCCCAGGCGCTGGTGGGAGAGGAGACCGCGGGATGACGGGCACGACCACCGTCACCGCCTCCGTGGTGCCGCCCGGCGCGGGCGGGCGGGTGCTCGACTTCCGCCGCCGCGGCACGCCGCCGCGCCGCCGGCGCAAGAGCCTGCTGCGCAAGCTGCTGAAGCCGCTCGCCGCCGCCGTGGGGCTGGTGGCGCTGCCGGCCGGGCTCGTCGCCTGGGTGCTCACCGCGCCGCTGTTCCGGCTGCGCACCGTCGACGTGCGGCCGATGAAGGGCTCGCCAGCGGCGGGCCGGGTCTCGGAAGCCTCCATCCGCCAGGCGCTCGCCCCCCTCGAGGGGAAGAACCTGGTGCGGATGTCGCTCGCCGACGCCACCGCGCGGGTGCGGCGCGACCCCTGGATCGGCGCGGTGGAGATCGCCAAGGAGCTTCCGGACCGGCTGCGGGTGCGCATCTCCGAGCGCAAGCCGGTCGCCCTGCTGCTCGCCGGCCGCGACCTCGTCTTCGCCGACGAGGAGGGGCGCTCCATCGCCCCGGTGGCGACGCCGGTCGAGCTGGAAGCGGCGCGCAAGGCCGGCCTGCTGGTGGTGAGCTTCCCGGGCAAGCCGCATCCGAACGGCATGGCCGCCGCGCTCAAGGTGGCGGCGGAGCTCGGGCGGGTGGAGCCGAACTGGGCGGCGAAACTGGCGCAGATCGAGGTGCTGGGCGAGGAGGACTTCCGGCTGCGCACGGACGCCCTCCCCTTCCCGCTCCTGGTGAAGGAAGGGGAGGTGGCGCCCAAGATGCAGCGCCTGATCACCCTCCTGCCGGAGCTCGCCCGGCGCTATCCGAAGATCGACGCGGTCGACCTGCGCTTCTCGCGCCGGATCGTCGTGCAACCCGCAGCGAATTCTGTCCCGTCGCCGGCGGCGGCCGGCGGGACTGGAGCTTAGAGTCAACTTTTTTTGAGAAGAGGGTCAGCTATGGCCAAAACGGAACCTTACTTCGTCGGTATCGACATCGGGTCCTCCAAGGTGGGGGTCCTCATCGGCCAGCGCGACGACAAGGGCGGCATCGAGGTCGTCGGCAAGGGGCTGGCCCCGAACCGCGGCACGCGCAAGGGGAACATCGTCAACGTCGAGGCCACCGTCGAGGCGCTCAAGGCGGCGAGCGAGGAGGCCGAGGTGATGGCCGGGGTGGAGATCTCCCGCGCCTACGTCGGCGTCGCCGGGGCCGACATCCGCAGCGTCAACTCGCGCGGCATGGTCAGCGTCGCCCGCAAGGACCGCGAGATCACCCGCCAGGACATCCAGCGCGTGCTCGACGCCGCGCAGTCGGCCGCCCTGCCTTCGGACCGCGAGATCCTGCACGCCATCCCGCAGGAGTTCATCGTCGACGAGCAGGGGGGGATCGACGATCCGCTCGGCATGCTGGGCACCCGCCTGGAGGTGATGGTCCATCTGGTGACCGGCAACATCACCCGCTCGCGGACCCTGCTGACCAGCGTCAACCGCGCCGGCATCGAGGTCATCCAGATGGTGTTCGAGCCGCTCGCCACCGCCGAGGCCGTGCTCACCCCGGACGAGCGCGAGCTCGGCTCGCTGCTGATCGACGTCGGCTCCGGCACCACCGAGTACGCCCTTTTCTGCGAGGGGGAGATCCAGTACAGCGCGGTGGCGCCGATCGGCGCCGGCCACTTCACCAACGACCTCGCGATGGTGCTGCGCACCCCCTTCGCCGAGGCCGAGCGGATCAAGGTCAAGCAGGGGTGCTGCCTGCCCAGCATGGTCACCGACGAGGAGGGGATCGCCGTCCCCACGGTGGCCGGCGGCACCTCGCGGATCGTCCCCAAGCGCGAGCTGTGCGAGATCCTGCAGCCGCGCGCCGAGGAGCTGTTCACGATGATCCGCGAGGACCTCACCCGCCACGCTTCGGACGAAGGGCTGCGCGGCGGCGTCATCCTGACCGGCGGCGGCGCCCAGCTCGACGGCCTGCTCGAGATGTCCGAGCAGATCTTCGACGCCGGCGTACGCTACGGCCTGCCGCGCGGCCTGGGCGGACTGGTCGATGTCATCAGCAGCCCCACGTGGGCGACGGCTTCCGGACTCCTGCTCTACGCTCGCAACGCCGAGGAGAGCCAGAACAAGGTACAGAAGAAGTCGGGTTTCAGCGTGCGCGGGATGGTCGGCAGCCTGCGCGGAATGTTCTCGGATTTGCTCTAAAATCAGACGTCACCCAGATAAAGGGGGTAAGCATGATTCTCTTCGAAGACCAGGACGCCGCGGAGGCCGGGAAGGACAAGGCGCTCCGTGTCCAGGCGGTGGCGGATACGACGCCCGCCCGCATCAAGGTCATCGGCGTCGGGGGCGGCGGGGGCAACGCCGTGAACCGCATGATCGACGCTCAACTGCGCGGCATCGAGTTCATCGCCGCCAATACCGATCTCCAGGCCCTGGCCAAGTGCCGGGCGCCGATCAAGCTGCAGATCGGCACCTTGCTCACCAAGGGGCTGGGTGCCGGCGCGGACCCCGAGATGGGCCGCAAGGCCGCTCTCGAGGACACCGACCGCATCCTCGAGTGCCTCGAGGGGGCCGACATGGTCTTCCTCACCGCCGGCCTGGGTGGCGGCACCGGCACCGGCGCGGTGCCGGTCATCGCCTCGCTGGCGGCCGAGATCGGCGCGCTCACCGTGGCGGTGGTCACCAAGCCGTTCGGCTTCGAGGGGCGGCGCCGCCTGCAGTACGCCGAGCGCGGCGTCGAGGAGCTGCGCAACGCGGTCGACACGCTGATCACCATCCCCAACGAGCGGCTGCTCAACTTCGTCGAGCGCGGCACGCCGCTGTTCGAGGCCTTCCGCATCGCCGACGACGTGCTGCGGCAGGCCGTGCAGGGCATCAGCGACCTGATCACCATCCCGGGCGAGGTCAACGTCGACTTCGCCGACGTGCGTACGATCATGACCGGCATGGGCATGGCGCTGATGGGCACCGGCATCGCCAAGGGCGAGCACCGGGCGCTCGAGGCGGCGCAGCGGGCGATCTCCTCGCCACTCCTGGAAGAGACCTCGATCCAGGGCGCCCGCGGGGTGCTGATCAACATCTCGGGCGGCCACGACCTGACGCTGCACGAGGTCGCCGAGGCGGCGCGCATCATCTCCGACTCGGTCGATCCGGACGCCAACATCATCTCCGGCATGGTGATCGATCCCACCCTGGAAGAGGCGATGAAGGTGACGGTGATCGCCACCGGCTTCGACCGCAGCGCCGACGACCGCCCGCGGATGCCGGCGATGCCGGCGTCCACGTCGTACACCTCGAGCCGTCCGTCGCCCGTCCCGGCGCCGAGCCTGGCCGCGATGCCGATGATGGACAGGGACAACAGGGACCGGGAGCGGGAGAGAGAGCGGGAGCGTCCCGAGGAGCCCGAGAAGTCGGCCGCCGACGTGCCGTTCTACCGCAAGGCGATCGCCCACATCCGCGGCGACGACCCGAACGGCTTCGGCCCCAACTGGTCGAACGTGGACGACTACGACATCCCGACCGTGCTACGGAAGCAGATGGACTGACCCGGGAGATTGCCATGATCTCCCGGGACGGCCGGACAAATCCGGGCAGGCGGCATTAGGCATCTCAGAGAGTGCCTAGGCCGCCTGCTGACAGGATGCCGTCCGCTCCTCCATGCCATAGCTAGACGTATACTCCTGCCATGCTTCCTGCTGATTCATCGACTTGGCATGTCCCATTCCTGCGCAGCATTAGGATTACAGACTATAAGAGCATTGAATACAGTGAGGTCGATCTAGGACCTCTGACGGTTCTGGTTGGCAGGAACGGATCCGGGAAGAGCAATTTTTTGGACGCCCTTCGGTTTGTTAGCGATAGTTTACAGACATCCTTGGATCATGCCGTTAGGTCTCGCGGTATTACCTATGGGATCAGTCGTAGAGGAGCCGATGTCCCGATTTTTTCTATTACCCTGGAAGTCGAACTAAGTGATGGGCGTATCACCTTTTATGTCTTGGCAGTAGCCGTAGATGTGAGAGGAGAATTTCAGATTTCCTCGGAGGTTCTGAAGGTATTTTCGGTGCTTGGGGACGTGCTCTTTCATTATAGAGTGGCTGGGGGGGCGGTTATCGAATCATCGATAAGTCAGCCTCCGCCAGCTCAGCGAGATCGTCTGTATCTTGTGAGTGCTTCAGGATTCCCGGAGTTTAGACCGGCTTATGATGCTTTTGTCGCAATGAAGTTCTATGATTTCAACGCAGATTCAATGAAAAAACCTCAAGTTCCAGACGTGGGGGGGTGGCTCCGTTCGGACGGAAGCAATGTAGCGAGTGTTGTGGCGCGATTGCGCGCAGAGCAGCCCGAGGCAATGGGTCGTATAATTCAGTATTTATCTGCAATCATCCCAGGGATTGTTTCCATTGAGAGGGTCTCGCTGGGTCCTGTCGAGACGCTCAAGTTTGTGCAGCACGACAGAAGTTATCCCAAGCCCTACGAATTTTTCGCTGGTAGTATGTCGGATGGAACCTTGCGGGCATTGGGCGCGTTGGTTGCCGTTTCTCAATCGTCAATACAGGGGACGCACGCAAGTCTTGTCGGAATCGAGGAGCCGGAGACCTCTCTGCACCCAGCCGCTGCCGCCTTCCTGATGGATGGCCTGCGAGAAGCAACAGAGCACACACAGGTCATCATCACCAGCCACAGCCCCGATCTAATCGACCAGATGGACCTCGAAACCGACACTCTTTTGGCGGTTGAGCTTCGAGACGGTGTGACCAGGATTGCCCCGATCGACAAGGCTAGCCTCAACGCGATTCGTGATCATCTCTATACGCCGGGTGAGTTGCTCCGGCTGGACCAACTCGAGCCAGATCAAGAAGATCTCGCCAGACAGGGGTCTTCAGAGCAGCGGAGTGAGGAAAAAGAAGGTTGAGCCGCCTTCGGGTTCTTCCTATTGTCGAAGGACACGGAGAAGACAACTCCGTTCGCATCCTCCTCCAACGGATCTGGGGCGAGCTCCTTGAGGGGGAGTACATCGAAGTTTTAAAGCCGATCCGTGGTAAGAGACACAAGCTGGTCAAGGCGGCCGAATTGGGGAAGGCTCTGAATCTGGGTATCCTGAAGCTGCGGGATTCCAATCAGCAAGACCCGTCGATGATCCTGGTGCTCCTGGATGCGGACTTCGATCTCCCTTGCGTACTGGGGCCAAGTCTCTCGGCATTGGCGAGAGGAATTCGGGCTGACGCGGATATATCCTGTGTGATCGCCAATATAGAATATGAGAGCTGGTTCGTCGCCGCAGCTGGATCTCTTGGCGGTTTCTTGAACCTGCCGGACGATTCCGAGATCCCGAGCGATCCGGAGAAGGGGCGCCACGGCAAGGGCTGGATTCAGAAAAAATTTCGAGGTCCCAAGTATAGCGAGACGATCGATCAGCCAGCTATGACCCAGGCGATGGACCTTGCCCTTTGCCGGCAGCGGTCCCCCTCGTTCGACAAGCTATGTCGTGAGCTCGAAGCCCGGCTCGAAAGGAATACCCATGATTCTCAGCCGAGTTGAGCGTTATCTCCTTCGGACCCTGCCGCTCCTGCTGCTGGTCGTGGTAGCGGCGCCTGCCTTCGCGCTGGACAACATCTATCTCGTCCGCCATGCAGAGAAGGTCGACTTCTGGCCGGATGAGATCGACTCTTTCCGTCCCCTCTCCGCCGCGGGAGTCGCCCGTGCCGATGCCCTGGCCAAGCGGCTCGAAGGGGCCGAAATCGCCGCCATCTACGCCAGCTGCACTACCCGCGCCCTCGCGACCGCCATGCCGCTCGCCCAGGCCGCGCACATCCCGGTCGTTGCCGACGAAGCCTCGGCCAAGCCCAGCGAGATGTCCGGTTTCCTCGCGCGGCTGCGGGAGAAGCACGCGGCGGATCGCGCTGTCCTGATCGTGGGGCACTCGAACACCATTCCCGAGTTGCTCGTCCGCCTGGGAGCGAAGTCCGATTGCTTCCAGCGGTTGGGGATCACCGGCCAGCCCGGGAGCCTCCTGACCGAGGGTTACGAGGGGATCTGGAAGGTGGATCTGAAGAAGCAGGGATGCGAGGCGATCTCCCGCGAATAGGCCTAGGAATCCGCCGCTTCCGCCCAGGCCTTCGCTGGCAGCGTCTTTGGTGTCGGCGGCTTTCCTCCATTTCCGAGGCCCTGGCCTTTTCAGGGCGAAGACAGGAGGAAGCAGGGAGAAATTGGAGATGCGCCTATAATGCGCCGGCCGGGGGTGAGTCCCTGGCGCTACCACAAGGGAGACCTTTATGAAGAAGCAAGTAAAGAAGCTGGCGCTCAGCCGCGAGACGTTGCGTGCTTTGGATGAAAGTAAGCTTCAGAAGGTAAACGGCGGATCTGATGGCAGCGACGGATTACAATGCGCTGGGTCCTACTGCCTGAACTGCGGCACCTCCCGTAATACCTGCGGCACCATATATTGCTGAATTCCTTGCCAGCCCCCTCTCTTTAGGGTTGGCATTCCCCGCCGCTCGTCCCGCCCTTCAGGGGGTGGCGGGGATTGGGAACCGCCCTCACAGCCACCGGCGCACCCGAGCCTTGTAGCCCAGGTACCCCTCGCCGAACTTCGCTTCCAGATAGCGCTCTTCGCGCGCGATCACCGCGCGCTGGACCACCACCAGGACGATCGGCAGGAAGAGCAGCGGCCAGAGCGTGTCGATCCAGAGCGCGAGCCCGGTGTAGAGCAGGGTGAGCCCCACGTACATCGGATTGCGGCTGAACCGGTAGGGCCCCGTCTCGACGATCGCCGTCGTGGGCTTCACCGGGATCGGGCTCGTCCGGGCGCGGGCGAACAGGCCCAGGGCCCAGGCGACGAGCAGCAGCCCGAGCGCCGCCAGGACCAGCCCCGGCGCGGCCGACATCTCGCGCCGCAGGATCGGGATGGGATGAACGCGGTGAAGCAAGAGCCCGGCACAGAAAGGGATCACGTAGAAGAACGGCGGCGGGAGGCGGACGCCGGCGTGGTCGGGTGGAGTCGTCGGCATGGTAAGGCGGTCTGCCTCCGGTTATGGCGGTTCGTCGTACCCTTACGACGGTCCGTCGTAACGATACGACGGTTTTGCGCGCGGTACGGCGGTCCGCCTCCGGCTGCGGCGGTCCATCGTAACAGTACGATGGTTTTGCGCGCGGTACGGCGGTCTGCCTCCGGCTGCGACGGTCCGTCGTAACAGTACGACGGTTTTGCGCGCGATACGACGGTCTGCCTCCGGCTGCGACGGTCCGCCGTAACGGTACGACGGTTTTGCGCGCGGTACGGCGGTCTGCCTCCGGCTACGACTATCCGTCGTAACGGTACGGCGGTTCTGCGCACGGTACGACGGTCTGCCTCCGGCTGTGACGGTCCGTTGTAACGGTACGACGCGGGAGCTTCAAAGCGGCGGCCGCTGGACGATGCTCGGCGGGATGGCGATCGTCTGATCCCCGTCCATCCGCTCCGCGGCCATGCCGCCGATCGGCTGCACGGCCGGATGGTAGGTGCCGGTGGGCCTCTGCTCGGCCTCCATCTTCGCCTGCCGGACCTCCGCCGCCTTTCTCTGTCCCTGCTCGACCCAGCGCCGCATGTACTCGCCGGCGAGATCCCGGCAGCCGAGGCCGAAGGCGAGGCCGGCCGCCAGCGCCGCCGCGCCCAGCAGCAGGGTGAAGGCGGTGCGCACGATATCGGGCGCCACCCGGAGTTGGTCGAGGGCCATGAACAGGGCCAGGGTGACGATCGCTCCCTTGGCGGCCTTGCCGAGCACCGAGAAGCCGGAGACGCCGCCCATCGAGGCCGCGATCACGTCCTTGACGAACTCGCCGAGCACCATGCCGAGGATCACGATCAGCACCGCCACGATCAGGTTCGGGATGTAGGCGATCAGGGAGTAGAACATCGCCGAGACGGCGGTCAGGCCGAGGGCGTTGCTCGCCATCAGGATCGCGACCAGGGCGACGCTCCAGAAGACCAGCCGGGCCACCAGGCTCGAGGGATCGAGCTTGGTGCCGGCGCGGGCGAGCGCGCGGTTGACGCCGCCGCGGTCGAGCGCTTCGTCGAAATGGAGCTTCTCCAGCAGGGCGTCGGTCGCCTTCTCGAGGAGCTTGGCCACGATCAGGCCCACCAGCAGGATCAGGATGGCGCCGAACAGGCTCGGCAGAAAGGCGATGATGCCGGCCCACATGACTCGGGAGCGATCCGCGAAATCCATTCCGTGCCCCTTTCTCGAAGTCGTCGACCTGCAGGGTCGCCGGAGCGGTTGCAAAACTCGCGAGTCGTTACAGCAAGAATTTTGCCAAGCGGCTCAAGGGCGGATCTCGACCTCGGCCTCGATCTCGACTGGCACGCTGAACGGCAGCTCCGCCATCCCTACCGCGGACCGCGAGTGGGTGCCGACCTCCCGTCCGAAGACCTGCACGATCAGCTCGGAGAAGCCGTTGACCACGCCGGAGATCTTGTTGAAGCCCGGGGCCACGTTCACCATCCCCAGCACCCGCAGCCAGGCGGTGATGCGGTCGAGGTCCCCGAGCTCCCGCTGCAGGCTGCCGAGCATCGAGAGCGCCGACAGGCGGGCGGCCTTCACGCCCTGCTCGAGGGAGACCTCCTGGCCGACCTTACCCAACGGGTCCGCCAGAGTCCCGTCCGGGTTGAGCGGCAGATGGCCCGAGACGTAGGCGCGGTCCCCCCGCACCCGCACCCAGGAGAACGGATAGATTGCGCCGGCGGGTCCCTGGAACGGCTCCGGCAGGACCAGGCCCAACTCGCGCAGTCTTGCTTCGATCGACATGTCTCTCTCCCCCTGTGGATCCGTCGGTTCAGACGAAAATCTATCAAGCGCGATCCTGCCCGTCACTCCTCCTCCGGCCCCACCACCACTTGCAGCGCCCGCGGCAGCACCTCGAAGCGGACGGGGGTCTCGCCGATCAGCTCGCCGTCGACGTTGAAGGCCATGGCGGGATCGGACGCGATCTCCAGGCTGGTAATCTCGCGGAAGATCAGGCGGTCGCTCTCCGTGTGCCGCCCCAGCAGGACCTGGGGGAGCAGGAGCGCCATCTCGCCGAGCGAGGCGGAGGGGACGAGCATCAGGTCGAGCCGGCCGTCGTCCAGCCGGGACTGCGGGGCGACGGGGATGCCGGCGGCCACGTAGCGGCCGTTGGAGACCACGACGTTGTAGGCCTCCAGCTTCAGCCGCTCCTCCCCGCCGTCGATGAGGAAGGTGGCGTCGAAGCCCTGGAGCTCCGGCAGGACGCCGACCGCGGCCCGCAGATAGGCGAGAGGCCCCCAGCGGTCCTTTACCTTGTCCGCCTTCTCGCTCACCAGGCCGCTGAAGCCGCCGGCCGCCATGTTGATGAAGTAGCGGCTGCCGTCCTGGCTGCCGTCCTGGAAGGTGGCGCGCGCCACGTCGAGGGTGCGGACGCGCCCCTCCTGGAGGATGCCGATCGCCGCGTCGAGGTCGGCCGGCACGTTGATCGAACGCGCGAAGTCGTTGCCGGTCCCCAGGGGAATCAGTCCGAGCCGGGCGCTCCCGAAGTCCGCGGCCAGCCCGTTGACGACCTCGTTGAGGGTGCCGTCCCCGCCAGCGGCCACGATCAGCCCGGCCCCGGCTTCCAGGGCCTCGCGGGCGAACCGCCGGGCATCGCCTTCCTCACGGGTGACGCACAGCTCCGCGCCGGGCAGCGAGCTTCCGACGGTCCGTTCCAGAACCTCGATCTCCTCCACGCTGCCGGCGTTCGGGTTGACGATGACGCAGGTCGTCATCCACGCGGCCTGGGCGCGTAGCTGTCGGGGCCGATCCGCTGGGTTTCGATGAGGTCCGGATCGTACGGCTCTCCCAGCTTGAAGAGCCGGGCGGCGAGCCAGCCCAGGGTCATCGTGGGGATCGGACCGGTGATCGGGATGAGCGCCTCGACGGTGGCGACGTTGCGCAGGGCCTGCAGGCCGAAGCGGTTGAGGATGAACCAGATGATCGGCGCCGAGAAGACGTCGAGACCGAGGTCCAGGAGGTCGAGGCCGACGACCAGCGAGAACGGCACCGCGCGGATGGTGGTGAAGAAGTCCGCGTTCGGGGGAACGCGGAGGCGGACGCGGCGCAGCGTCCGGAAGGCCAGCGCGAGCACGAGCGCGGCGAGGATGAGGGCGATCACCGCGACGACCGCCGCCAGCTTGAACAGGGCTCCCCAGTCTACGTGCATATCCATGACGTTCTCCTCGGGACCTGTCCTCTGCAATTCATGAGCCGGCCGGCCCCGATCCTGCATGAGGGTCTTCCGGCGAGGAGCGGACGAGAGGATAGAGATGTCGAAGGACCTGAAGACCCTGATCACCCAGCCAGCCCGGCGCCGTGCCGGCGCGGTCCGCGCCGCGTTGGCGGTTCTCCTCGCCGCCGGCTGTCTCGTTAGCGTGGGCGCGGCTCCTCCACAACCTTCCCAACCCTGGAAGAAGCTCTCGGAGCGCGAAAGGGGCTATCTCCAGAAGGAGCTCGAGCAGATCCGGCGGATGAAAAGGCGCTTCGACTGGATCGGCCGGCAGCCGCTGGCCGCCGGAGCGCTGGCCGCGGCGGCGCTGGCGTCCGAGGGTGGGCCGGAGGCGCCGAAGCTGCGGCAGGAGGCGGCGACCTGGGCCGCCGGAGCGGTCGACGCCTGCGCCAAGTGGCACACCAACGAGTGCGCCCGCTCGCAGCTCCCCCTCCAGCGGCTGGCGCTGGAGTATCCGGAAGCCCTGCCGGCCGAGCTCCTCGCCCGCCTCAAGGCGGCGGTCTCGAGCTCCGCGCCGCCGCCCGGGGAGGGGCAGATCCGCGATCCCTGGTCCTTCGGCGACACCGAGAACCAGCGCATGATCACGATGTCGCGCAGCCTGGTGGGGCAGGTCGTGGCGGGCACGCCGGACTCCCCCACCGCGCGCGGGTGGGGCGCTTTCGCCGAGGCGTTCCTGCGCGCGCACGACCGCGACGGCTGGTACGAGGCCGAGAGCCCGGGGTATATCGCGCTCTCGACCACCGGCCTGCTGCAGCTCGCGGATCACGCGCCGCAGGCCGCCGTGCGCGACCTCGCGCGCCGCCAGCTCGACGTGCTGCTGGCCTCCTGGGCACAGCAGCAGGTGGGGGGCTATCCGGCGGGGCCGAAGAGCCGCACGTCCGCCGTCTGGGCGCTCAGCCGGCGGAGCAGCCCGTGGCAGGCCTGGGCCTGGCTGGCCGGCGGGATCGGCGATCCCGGGGAGATCAACTTCATGGACCGGCCGGAGCTGCCGGTCAGCCATTACCAGGTCCCGGAGGGGGTGGTGCGCCTGCTCACCGACCGCCGCAAGCAGGCGCCCTACGAGATCCGCGCGCGGCGGAAGATCGCGCCCGCCAAGCGCCGGGACTATGACGCCGCGCTCTACGGCTACGCCACTCCCGACTACATCCTGGGCGTCTCGCAGGCGGTGAACGGCCTCGCCCTGCGCGTCTCCGGCGGCCAGGAGATCGCGGCGACGCTCTACGCCGAGAGCCCGCAATTCGCTCCGCTCTATCTCTGGAGCCGCACCCGAACGCCGAAGAGCAATGATGCCGACGAGCTCAACACGCTCGATCAGGCGGTGGCGAGCCGCAACCTCGTGCTCGCCCGCCTGGACACTCCGGGCGCCGGCCTGGGCCACGCCTATCTGTCGCCCCCCTGGTCCCGGCCGGAGGTGATGGGCGACGTCGTGGTGTCGCGCTGCGGGGATGCCTACGTGGCCCTGATCACCCAGGGCGGGTGGGAGGTGGCACCGGCGATCGCGAAGTTCCCCGACTATTACAGCGTCGGCAACGCCCGGCGCCGGGACCTCGCCGGCGCCAGCGTGGCGATGCCGCGGCGCCAGCCGGCGAATGTGGCCCTGCTGGCGGGCCGCCGCGCCGAGGATGGTGACTTCGCCGCCTGGAAGAAGAAGGCCGCCAGGGCGCGGCTCACGGTGGGGGAAGACGGAGAGCTCCACTTCACCGGCGGCGACGGCGCCCGCGCCGATTTCCTCCCTGGGCGCAATGCCAGGGTCGCCGGCCGGCCCATCGAAGCGGCGGCCTACCCGCGCATGGAGACGCCGTTTCTCAGCAGCCCTTCGCCGGGGCGCTGGTCCTTCAAGTTCGAGAAGTTCCTGTTCCGCTTCGAACCCATGGAGGCTCCGCGGCCGCGGCCCGCTCCATGACGATTCACCAGGAGGTTGCAGCATGAGTGTCGTCAAGTCCGGATTCGATCTGATCAAGGCAAGCTTCAAGGGGTGGAAGGACGACGGCGCCCTCGATCTCGGGGCGGCGCTCGCCTACTACACGATCTTCTCGCTCGCGCCGCTGCTGCTGATCGTGACCGCCGTCGCCGGCCTGGTCTGGGGGCGCGAGGCGGTCCAGGGGCAGCTCGTGGGCGAGATGCGGGGCATCGTCGGGCCGCAGGGAGCGGAGGCGATCCAGACCATGGTCGCCAACGCCGGCAAGCAGGGCACGGGCGTGCTCGCCACCATCATCGGCCTGGTGACGATCCTGTTCGGCGCCACCGGTGTCTTCGTGCAGCTCCAGAGCGCTCTCAACCACATCTGGAACGTCGAGCCGAAGCCGGGCGCCGGGATCTGGAGCTTCATCCGGACCCGGATGATCTCCTTTGGCATGGTCCTGGGGATCGGCTTCCTGCTGCTGGTCTCGCTGGTGGTGACGGCCGCGGTGGCGGCGCTCGGCAAGTGGGCCACGGGCCTGCTGCCGGGGGGCGAGACGCTGATCAACATTCTCACCTTCGTCGTCTCGTTCGCCCTGATCACCCTGCTGCTGGCGATGATCTACAAGGTGCTGCCGGACGTCGAGATCGCCTGGCGCGACGTCTGGATCGGCGCCGCCGTCACGGCGCTGCTGTTCACCATCGGCAAGTTCCTGATCGGGCTCTATCTCGCCCACAGCACCGTCGCCTCCACCTATGGCGCGGCGGGATCGCTGGTGGTCCTGCTGCTCTGGATCTACTACTCGTCGCAGATCCTCTTCCTCGGCGCCGAGTTCACGGAGGTCTACGCGACCCGCTACGGGTCGCGGATCCGGCCCAGCAGGCACGCGGTGCCGGTGGTGGAGAAGAAGGAGAGGGTGAGCGTCCGCGAGTGGCCGCCGGCCAAGGAAGGCAAAGAAAAGGGGGGCGCCGGAGCGCCCCCCAGGAATTCGGACGATAGCCGGAAGACCGGCGGAGCCTAGAAGCGAACTCGCAGGCCGAGCTGGGCGAGGCGCTGCTCGCCCTGCCCGAAATCGCCGGCGAAGGCCGTTGGCTTCGTTCCGGTCGGGTTGCCGGCGGAGTCGAAGGTGACGGTGTAAGAGGCGGGGTTCTTCTCGTTGAAGAGGTTGAACACCTCGCCGATCAGCTCGAGGCCGACGGGACCGACGGTGAAGATCTTCGAGAGCCGCAGGTCGAGCTGCGAGAACGAGTGCCCCCGCCGCGAGTTGACGGAGTCGCCCGGCAGCAGGTCGAAGCGGAAGCCGTCGTGGTTCGGGTCGGTGCTGGTGAAGTAGGTGAACGGCGTCGCCGAGCGATAGCGGAACACGCCGGAGACGTTGATCCCCCAGGGCGCCTGGTAGACGGTGCTGAGGGTGAAGCGGTGCCGGGCGTCGGTGTTGAGCGGGCCGATGCAGGCTCCGCACAGCGGGTTGAGCGGGTTGGCCGAGACGTCGCGGGCGCCGCGGAAGGCGGGCTCGTAGCCGGCGTCCGTCAGGCGGAACTCGTCGGCGCCGGCGAGGACGTTGCCCCTCGCCTTGGAGTAGGTGTAGAAGCCGAGGACCTCGAGCTTGTCGGTCGCCCGGGCGCGGAAGCTGAGGTTGGCGCCGTCATAATCGGCCTTGCCGTTGCCGACCCAGAGCCGGAAGTTGCCGTACTGCGGGAAGCGGCGCGCGCCGGTGGCCGGATCGATCGGGTTGGCCCGGAAGCGGTAGGGAATGTCCCGGTAGTCGATCGAGACCGCCTCGAAGTTGAGCCCCAGCCAGTTGTTGACCTGCCAGGAGTAGCCGAGCGAGGCCTGCCGGGAGTAGGGGGTCGCGATCGTCGGCGAGGCCACCTCTCCGGGCGCCCCCGCGGCGAGGCCGGGGAGCTGGTTCGGCGGCAGCGGATCGCCGGGACGGAACAACGTGCCGTTCGGATTGCGGATGCCCAGGCCGGTGGGGTCCGTGTAGCTGTAGACGGTGCCGAAGTTGGACTGCACCGTCAGCGCCGGGAAGAGGATGGTGGCGTTGGTGTAGGGGAAGTCGTAGTAGATGCCCCAGCCGCCGCGCAGGAGCTGCTTGCCGTCCCCCCGGGTGTCGAAGGTGAAGCCGAGCCGCGGCGCCCAGTTGTTCTTGTCGTTCTCGAGCACGCCCCCCCTGCCGCCGGCGAACTCGCGCAGGTAGCCCTCGTTGTACCGGGTCTGGGTCGAGAGCGTCTGCCAGATCGCGTTCGACCGCTGGTCGAGGTCGAAGCCTTCCCAGTAGTCGTAGCGCAGGCCGACGTTGATGGTCAGCCGGTCGCTCAGCAACAGGTCGTCCTGGAAATAGCCGCTGTACTGGTTGATCGGGGTGTTGTAGCCGCTGAACCCGCCGGTGATCGTGATCTGCGTGATGCCGGAGTTGATGTCGTCGCCGAGGTAGGAGTACTGGCCAGTGGTGCCGGTCGTGGAGTCTCCGCTCAGGGTCGGCTCGTGAATGTAGTTGAGTCCGAGCTTGAAGTTGTTGGCGCGTTCGGCGATCGTGCGGGTGAAGCTGAAGTCGTCCTTGTACTGGTACTTCGTCTGATTGGTGGCCTGCGGGGTGTTGATGTTCTGGCCGCGGTGCGCGCCCGAGGGGAAATACAGATAGGGCGCGGTGGAATCGGCGGTGATCTGGTTGTTGAACTTGGTGTACTGGAACAGGATCTCGTTCAGGCTGTCCGAGCCGATCTGCAGGCTGTGGCCGGCGAGGATCGAGCTGTATTTATTGGTGACCGTGCCCAGCGAGTCGGGAGCCGAGAGCGAGGTCGCGCTGTACTTGTCAGAGTTCTTCTGATAGCCGTAACGGACCTGGAGATACTGCTTCGGCGAGAGGTTGTCGGTGACCTTGGCGGTCGCCAGATCGTCCTGGAAGGGGGTCTCGAACGACTGGCCGTTCTCGACCAGGACCGGGGCGGCGACGATGTAGGAGGTCTTGCGGTCGGTCCTCTCGTAGGTGGCGAAGAAGTGGACCTTGTCCCTGAGGATCGGTCCGCCCAGGGAGGCTCCGTACTGCTTGCGGTCCAGGGAGTTCTTGCCGGTGCCGGCGGCCCTCTCGGCCTCGGACTCCGAGGTCAGGCTGTCCCTGCGGAAGAAGCCCCAGGCGGAGCCGGCGAACTGGTTGGTGCCCGTCTTGGTCACCACGGTCAGCACGCCGCCGGTCGAGCGGCCGTACTCGGCCTTGTACTGCTGGGTCTGGATGTTGAACTCCTGGACGCTCTCCAGGTTGAAGTTCTGGAGGGCGCCGCCGATCGTGTCGTCGGTGTTGTCGCCGCCGTCCACCAGGAAGTTGACGTTGCGGCCGATGCCGCCGTTGAGCGCCACCGTGAGCTGCCCCGGCTTGGTCGGGTCGGAGTTGTAGGCGAGGCTGGTGCCGGGCGCCAGGACCGCCAGGTTGGCGAACTGGCGGCCGTTGAGCGGCAGGTTCTCGAGCTGCTTCTGGTCGACCACGGCGCCGACGGCGGGCGTGGTCTGGACCAGCGGCGCCTCGGCGGTGACGTTGATCGTCTCCGAGACCGTCGACGGGTTCATGTCGACGTTGATCTCGCGCTGCGAGGCGACGTTGAGCGTCACGTTCTCGATGCTGACCGTGGCGAAGCCGTTGAGCTCCACCTCGACGGTGTACGTGCCGATCGGGAGGGAGGGCAGCCGGAAGGTGCCGTCGCTCTCGGTGACGGTGGTGCGGACGAGGCCGGTTTCCTTCTGGGTGGCGGTGACGGTGGCGCCCGGCAGGGCCGCTCCGCTCTTGTCCTGGACTCTTCCGACCAGGTTGCCGCCCGAGGACTGGCCGTACGCGGCCGGCAGCAGGGAGAGACCCCAGGCCAGCGCGAGCAGGGCCGCGACCGCGAAGCTGCGGATCGTCGATATTGTCCTACGGTTCATGAAACGTCTCCTTTGGATCGCATATTGATCAGATGTTGATCAGATAAAAGCTGGAATCGATTCGCCTGTCGTTGCAGCGGCACGGCTCGAAACGGACGATCACCTCCTCTCAGCCGGCCCGCTCCCCGCGCTCCGGTTTTCCAACCGGGCGAGGAGCTGCTGCGCGGCACGGCGCTGTTCGGAAAACTTCGGATCTCCCGCCGTCGCGGCGAGAAAATCCTGGTATGAGCTCAGGGCGGCTCCGGCGTCCCCCGCGAGATCCTGCGCGATGGCCCGGTTGAGCCGGACCTCGTGGTACCCCGGGGCGAGACTCAGAGCGCGTTCGAAGAAAGGAAGTGCTTGCCGAGGCCGATCGCGCTCCACCTCGAGCGTTCCCAGCCCGTTGAGCGGCTCGGCGTAGCGCGGCGCCAGGGCCGCGGAGCGCTGATAGGCGCTCACCGCCTCGTCCAGCTTGTGCTCCGCCCGCAGCACGTTGCCGAGGTTGTTGAACGCGGCGGCGTCGTGCGGATCGATCGCGGTGGCGGCGGCGAACTCGCGCCGCGCCCGGTCGAGATTCCCCTGCCCCAGCTCGATGATCCCCAGGGTGTTGTGAGCCTCCGGACGGCCGGCGTCGAGCTGCAGGGCGCGCTCGATCGCCTGCCGCGCCTCGCCGGGCTGGCCGGCCTCCTGGAGCGCCGAGGCCAGGTTGTACCAGGCCTCGGGGTCCCGCGGCGCCGCGGCCGCCGCCTGCCGGTAGAGCGGCAGCGCCTTGGCGGTCTCCCCCCGCTCGCGCCAGGCCGCTCCCAGCTTGCCGCGGAAGACGGGATTTGCGGGGTCGGCGGCCACCAGCGCCTCGAGCTCGCCGACCGCGGCCTGGGAATCGCCGCCGGTGAGCAGCGCGTTCGCCCGGTCGAAACGCTGGAACAGGTCGACCATGGTCCCGGGATCGATCACCCGCCCCGGCGCGGTCTCCCCGGGGGGGCCGCCGCCACCCGCGTTTCCCCCGCTGCCGGTGACGTAGCCGAGGCTCGCCAGCTTGGCGCGGGTCTCGGCGTCGGCCGCCAGGGGGCGCGCCGTGGTCACGGCGCTCGCCTCGATCCCGGCGAGGCGGGCCGCGAAGCCGCGCGATTCGGGGGCCTGCGGCCGCGCCAGCAGATCCGCCTTCTCCCGCGGATCGCGGCCCAGGTCGTAGAGCTCCGGCCGGGAGCCCGAGATGTATTTGAGGTCGCGCCGCCGCAGGGCCGCGAGCGGTCTCCAGCCGAAGACCGCCGGGTAGCGGCTCTCGGCGTAGATCTCGCCGGCGGCCGGCTCGCCGCCGTCGAGCAGGGTCCTGGAGAGATCGCGGCCGTCGAGCGAGCCCGCCGCGGGGAAGGGGTGCCCGAGCAGGCCGGCGAGCGTCGGAGCGAGATCGACGAGGCTCACCGGCGCCTCCACCACCCGGGTCTTCAACCCCCAGGGAGCGCGCAGCAGCAGCGGCACGTGCAGCGTCGGCTCGTAGAGCAGCAGGCCGTGGGTCAGCTCGCCGTGCTCGCCCAGACCCTCGCCGTGATCGGCGGCCACCGCCACCGCCGTTCTGCCGTCGAGGCCGCGGCGGCGGAGCTCCTCGAGGATGCGCCCCACCTGCTCGTCGACGGTGGAGACCTCGCCGTCGTAGGGGCGGCCGGGGTGGCGGGCGCTCCAGGCCGGCGGCGGGGTATAGGGAGAGTGGGCGTCGTAGAGGTGCACCCAGAGGAAGAACGGGCGCGTATCGTCCTTCGCCAGCCAGGCGAGCGCCCGGTCCACCACCTCGCGCCCCGGCCGCTCCGCCTCGAGGACGGGGCCGGCCTTCGGATCGCGCTCGATCTCGTCGTCGTAGACCTCGAATCCGGTCTTCAGCCCGAAGCGGTGGTCCAGCACGAAGGCGCCGACGAAGGCAGCGGTGCGGTAGCCGGCGCCGGCGAGCAGGGTGGCGAGGGTCGCCGTGCCCGGACGGAGCGCGCCCACCCCGTTGTTGCGCAGGCCGTGATGGGGGGGGAGCAGGCCGGTGAGCAGGCTGGTGTGGGACGGCAGGGTCAACGGCACCGCCGACGAGGCGTTGGCGAAGCGGAGCCCCTCGCCCGCCAAGTGGTCGAGCCAGGGGGTCACCGCCTCGCGGTCGCCGTAGCACCCCAGGTGGTCGGCGCGCACCGTGTCGAGGGTCACCAGCACGAGGTTGGGCTGGCGGGGGGCGCTCCCACGCGAGCAGCCGCCGGCCCCGAGCAGGCCGAGAAGCCCAAGCAGGACAACCCCGGGCACGAGGAGAGCAAGGGGCGCGTGAACGCCCCGGACGGGAGTCGCCGATCTAGCCTTGCGCAATCAAAAAAACTGCCTCACGAGAGTGTACCGGCAAAGAATAACGGAATCCCTCCAGAGGGAAAAGGGCGTGGTGGCGCGGGTCCGGCCGCCGTTGCGATAGGATTGGCTCGATTGCACAGCAGAGGAGGCATCCGATGACCAACAGCTACGAAGAGGCTCGGGGACAGCGCAACTGGCTGGAGAGGCTGGGCGACAAGATTCCGGGCTACCGCGGGTTCCAGGACCGCGAGCTCCGGCGGGACGTGGACCGGACCTTGCGCGAGCACCTGGCCTCGGAGCTGGGGCGGCTGAAGGGGCTGCTGCGCGAGCACGCCCGCGGCTGGGTGGACGCCGGCAAGATCGGCGCCCTCAACGGCTTCGACCGGCTCGACCGGCAGATCGACGGGCTCTCCCAGGCGATCCGCTTCAGCGACTATGGCGCCAGCGGGCTGTTCGATCCGGTCAAGATCGGCGAGCCGGAGCTCCAGCGGCTCTACGAGTTCGACCTCTCGGTGGTGAACGACCTGGCACAGCTCGAGGCGGAGGTCGCGGCCCTGCCGGCGGCCGGCGGCGAGGACCCGGCGCCGGCGCTCGACCGGCTGCTCCAGGAGGTCCGGGCGCTCGACGGCAAGTGGCGGCAGCGCGAGCAGGTGATCAGCAACGTCGTTCAGGGCGCCCAGGGCGGGCAGCTCCCGGCCGGTGCCTGACCGGAAGATTGAGAAGGAGACTTCGATCATGGACGTGATCCAGTACCAGGACCCTACCGGCAACACCATGGTGTCGCGCTGGCCGGCCAACGGCACGGCGGCGATCCAGCTCGGCAGCCAGCTCATCGTCGAGGAGAGCCAGCAGGCGGTCTTCTTCCGCGACGGCAAGGCGCTCGACACCTTCGGCCCGGGGCGCCACACCCTGGCGACCCAGAACGTCCCCATCATCGCCAGCGTCTTCGGCATCCCGTTCGGCGGCAAGTCGCCGTTCCAGGCGGCCGTCTTCTTCGTCTCCACCAAGACGTTCATGGACCTCAAGTGGGGGACCAAGGAGCCGGTCATCTTCCGCGATCACGAGCTCTCCATGGTGCGCCTGCGCGCCTTCGGCAAGTTCGCGGTGCGGATCGCCAACGCCCAGCTCTTCGTCAACACGGTGGTGGGCAGCCGCGGCATCTACTCGAGCCAGGGGGTGGAGGACTACTTCCGCGACGTCATCGTCGCCCGGCTGACCGACGTCCTGGGCGAGAACCTGACCTCGATCTTCGACCTGCCGAAGCTCTATGACGAGCTGGCGATGGGCCTGAAGGCGCGGGTGGCGGACGATTTCGGGAAATACGGCATCGAGCTCGTCGACCTCTTCATGGGGGCGATCACGCCGCCGGAGGAGGTGCAGAAGATCATCGACGAGCGCAGCGGCATGGGCGCCCTCGGCGACATGAACAACTACATGAAGTACAAGACCGCCCGGGCGATCGGCGACGCCGCCCAGCAGCCCGGCGGCGGCGCCGGCGGCACGGTGGGCGCCGGCCTCGGAATCGGCATGGGCGCCGGCCTCGGCGCCATGCTGCCGGGGATGATGCGCGAAGCCATGCAGGGGGGCGCGGCGCCTGCGGCTCCGGCGGCGGCAGCCGCGGCGGCTCCCTCGGAGAGCCCGGTCGCCGGCCGGCTCCGCCAGCTCAAGGGTCTGCTCGACGAGGGGCTGATCTCCCAGGAGGAGTTCAACGCCAAGCGGCAGAAGCTGCTGGAGGAGATGTAGGCAGGCAAGGCGGAGAAGAAGAACACGGACGAGCACGGACGAACAGGGACGGACACGGACCGGGGCCAGCACCCATGATCCTGCCGTCCGTGTTCGTCCCCACAGTCCGTGTCCGTCCTTGTTCCCCGGCTCGGTTACAATAGGCACCTCTTCAGCACGGAGGTGCCTTTTGGATTTGCGGGAGCCGGGGTCCACCCTCGACGGTAAGTACGAGATCGTCCAGCGCCTCGGCAGCGGCGGCATGGGAGAGGTCTATCTGGTGCGCCACGTCCACCTGCAGGAGCTGCGGGTGGTCAAGATCCTGCGCCAGGACCTCGCGGCCGACCCTTCGGCCCAGAAGCGTTTCATGCGCGAGGCGCGCCTCGCCACCCAGATCAAGCACCCCAACGTCGCCATCCTCTACGACTTCTCGACGCTGGCCGACGGCAGCTTCTACATGGTCTGGGAGCACATCCAGGGGCAGGATGTCGGCGACCGCATCCGCCGGCACGGACCGTTCCCGGTGGCGGTCGCCGTCCGCCTCGCCATCCAGGCGCTGCACGGTCTCGAAGCCGTCCACGCCACCGGGGTGATCCACCGCGACCTCTCGCCCGACAACCTGATGATCACCGAGGACAAGGCCGGCAACCTGCGGATCAAGATCATCGACCTCGGCCTCGCGCGCACCCTGGAGATCGACGCCAACTTCGAGATCACCCAGGTCGGCATGTTCATGGGCAAGCTGCAGTACTGCTCGCCCGAGCAGGCGAGCCCGAGCGGCGGCTCCCTCGATCACCGCAGCGACCTCTACTCCTTCGGCATCGTGCTCTACGAGATGATCTCGGGCCTGCCGCCGTTCGAGTCGGAGAACCAGCACGGCTTCATCTTCAAGCGGCTGTCGGAGGACCCGCTGCCGCTGCGCGGGCGCAACCGCCAAGTCGACGTGCCGGTCGAGCTCGACCGCGTCGTCCGCCGTGCCCTGGAGCGCGACCGCGAGCAGCGCTTCGCCAGCGCCAGCGCCTTCATCGCCGCCCTGGAGCGCGTCGAGCAGTCGCTCACCGCCGTCGAGACCCGGGAGATCCTGATGTCCTCCCTCGATCTCTCGGCGGCCGCTCCCGCCCCGGCGGCTCCGGCGCTGCCCATGATCCCGCGCGAGCGCAGCTCCAGCGAGCTCTCCAAGGCCGAGCGTATCGATCTCCTGGCGCAGATCGAGCGGGCGTCGAAGCGGGTTCAGGAGAGCTCCGTGGAGCTCGCCCGCGCCGAGGCCGTGCTGACCGCGGGCCGGCTCGACGAGGCGCACGAGCTGATCGAGCGGATCGAGATCGCGGCCCCCCGGACGCTCGGGCTCAGCCACCTGCGGGACCGGCTCACCCAGGCCCGGGAGAACGAGACCCGCGCCCGCCGCGCCGCCGAGACCGAGCAGGTGCTCACCAACTACCTGCGGCGCAAGCAACTGCCGCTGGCCCGCCTGGCGTTCGAAACGCTGCTGGAGATCCAGCAGGATCACCCCAAGCGCGCCGATTACGAGGGGTGGCTCCAGGTTCTGGCCGACGAGGCCGAGAAGGGGAAGCGGGCCGAGGCGGCCCTGGCCGCCGGACGGGCCGCGCTCGAGCGGAAGGACTTCCAGGCCGCCCGCCGCGAGCTGGAGACGATCGCCAGGAACGATGTCACCGGCAAGCGGGCGGAGGCCTTCAACGACGAGCTGGAGCGGGCCGAGCGCGAGATCCGGGAGAACGCCGAGATCGAGCAGCGGCGGCGCCGTTTCGAGGAGCTGATCGCCGCTCACCGGGTGGTGGACGCGAAGGAGGAGCTGGACGCTCTCGCGAAGCTCGACATGCCGCGTGTGACGCTTGACTTCTATCGCGAGCAGCTCGCCGAGGCCCGCGCCGGCATCCATAAGGAAGAGCAGGACGCCGTCTTCGCCCGCCGCTACCGCCAGGCGATCGAGGACCACAACTGGTTCGCCGCGCGGGACGTCGCCCAGGAGCTGGGCAAGGCCCAGCCGGGGAGCCCGCGGGCCACCGCCATGTACAGCGAGATCGAGCGGCTGGAGTCGATCCACCGCCGGCAGCAGGCGGTCGAGCAGGGGGTCCGCCAGGTCGAGACCTTCATCGAGCAGGGGGACGCCGCCAAGGCCGAGCTGGCGCTCAAGATCCTCCTCCAGATGGATCCCGAGAACCGGCATCGCAAACGGTTGGAGAAGCAGGTGGGTGGGCTGCGCAAGTAAGCGGGATGCGCCCCTGATAAACTCCCGGCGCTATGACCATCCATTCCCCTGAGCCGATCACGATCGCCGCACCCGCCGACGCGCGGGCGCGGCTTCTCCGTTACGCCTTCATGAAGCTCACCCGGGACTTCGATTCCCGGTTCGAGGCCCTGCTGCTGACCGGCCGGGTCTCCAAGTGGTACAGCGAGGTGGGGAGCGAGGCCACCACGATCCCGGCCGGCCTGGCCCTCGGAGCGGGCGACGCCTTGTGCACGCTCCACCGGGATCTCGGCGCCATCCTCGCCGTCTATCTCGACCCGGCCCGTGCCTTTCCCGGCTTCGGCTTCGGGGAGCCGGACGGCCGCCGGCCCGATCCCGACCACCTGATGCACCGCCTCGCCTGCCAGCTCCTCGGCAAGGGGGAGGGGTTCTCGCAGGGGGTCGAGCGCTCGTTCCACTACGGCTATCTGGCGCCCGAGCAGGGCATCCTGCACATCGGCATGATCAGCCACCTGGGCGCCATGATCCCGGTGGCCGCCGGCTGCGCCTTCGCCTTCCGCCAGTCCGGCAGCGACCGGGTGGCGATCAACTTCATCGGCGAGGGGGGCACCTCGACCGGCGACTTCCACGAGGGGCTCAACATGGCCGCCGTCTGGAAGCTGCCGCTGATCCTGGTGATCGAGAACAACCGCTACGCCTTCTCGACCCCGGCCCGCCTCCAGTACGCCGCCCGCCAGCTCTCCGACCGCGGCCCGGGGTACGGCGTCGCCTCTGAGACGGTGGACGGCAACGACCCCGACGCCATGGCCGATGCCTTCCAGCGCGCCATGGCCCGCGCCCGCGCCGGCGAGGGTCCGACCCTGATCGAGGCCATGCTCGGCCGCATGCGCGGCCACGCCGAGGGGGACGATTCCCTGAAGGTGGTTCCCGCCGACGAGCTCGCCGGCTACCGCGCCGCCGATCCGGTGCCCGCCTACGCCCGCCGTCTCGAGGAGGAGGGGGTGCTGGACGCCGGCACCCGCGAGCGGCTGGAGGCGCGGATCGCCGAGATGGTCGAGGCGGCCATCACGCGGGCGATCGACGCGCCACCGCCGGCCGACGAGATCGCGATGCGGCCGGTCTTCGCTCCCGATCCTCCCCGGCGGGTGGTCGAGGCGCCGGCGATCGTTACCGGTCGGTCCAAGGGGGAGATCACCTACGTCGACGCCATCAACCAGGCGCTCCTGGAGGAGATGGAGCGCGACTCCTCGGTGGTGCTGATGGGGCAGGACATCGGCGTCTTCGAAGGCGCCTTCCGCACCACCAAGGGGCTGCACGCCCGCTGGCCGAACCGGGTGTACGACACGCCGATCGCCGAGAGCGGCACGATCGGCATCGCCATCGGCGCGGCGCTGCTCGGCTACCGGCCGGTGGTCGAGATGCAGTTCGGCGACTTCATCACCTGCGGCTTCAACCAGCTCGTCAACGTGGCGGCCAAGCTCTTCTACCGCTGGCAGGTGCCCTGCCCGATCGTCATCCGCCTGCCCACCGGCGGCGGCGTGGGCGCCGGCCCCTTCCATTCGCAGAACCCCGAGGGGTGGTTCGCGCAGACGGCCGGCATCAAGGTCGTCTGCCCGGCCACCACGGCCGACGCCATGGGGCTGCTCAAGGCGGCGATCCGCGATCCCAATCCGGTCATGCTCTTCGAGCACAAGTTCCTCTACCGGCGGATCAAGAGCGTGCTGCCGGACGGCGACGCCGTCGCCCGGCTCGGCGAGGCGCGGGTGATGCGGCCGGGCAGGCACCTGACGCTGATCGGCTACGGCGCCTCGACCTGGACCTGCATGGAGGCCGCGGACGAGCTGTCGAAGTCGGGCGTCGAGGCCGAGGTGATCGATCTGCGGACGCTGGTCCCCTACGACGAGGAGACGGTGCTCGCCTCGGTCAAGCGGACCGGCCGGGCGCTGATCGTCCACGAGGCGCCGCTGACCGAGGGGTTCGGCGCCGAGGTGGCCGCCCGTCTCGCCGACACCGCCTTCCCCTGGCTCGACGCGCCGATCCGCCGCGTCACCTACCCGGATCGGCCGGTGCCGTACTCCAAGAACCTGGAGAAGGTGCTGCTGCCGGACAAGGGGAAGGTGGTCAACGCGGCGCGGGAGCTGATGGCGTTCTGAGGCCGGCCGCCCGGGCATTGATGCCCGGGCGGGTTCGGGCTACTGCCGCTTGATCTGCTTTTCCAGCTCCGCGATCCGCTTCTCCAACTGCTTGAGCTGCTTCTCCAGCTCGACCTCCCGGGGGGAGACGAGCCTGCGGCGGATCTGGACGTCTTTGCCGTCCATGCCGTCGGGCCGCATCCTCTCCTTCATGCCCTTCAGCTCCTCGGGGTTCATCCGCAGCATGAGGTGGTCGCCTTGCCTCTCCTTGAAGAACATCGGGCCCATGTCGAGCTCCGGCCGCTCCTTCTGGACGATCGCGGCGGTGAGATTCTGGGCCTTGCCGTTGCGCCAGACCTCGATCGGGATCTGCTGGCCGTCGTCGAACCCGCGCACCTTCGAGGACACGTCCCAGCTCGACTCGACGGCGTTGCCGTCGATCCGCGTCACGATGTCCCCCACCTTGATGCCGGCCTTGTCCGCCGGGCTCCCCGGCTCCACCCTGGAGACCATGGTGCCCGAATCCCCGGGCACGCCGAAGTGGGCGCGCAGCTCCGGCGTGAGCTCGGTCAGACCGACGCCGAGATAGCCGCGGCGCACCATCGGGCCGTCGCCGTCGTAAACCTTTTCCTTGCCGTCCTTGTCCACGATCACGATGTGCTTGCGGACCACCTTCTTGCCCGGGCCGTTGTCGTCGCCGTCGTCGGCGCGGGCGACCCCGGTCCAGGCCGTGAGACCGAGGACGAGGCCCCAGGCGACGGCGCCGAAAAACTTTCTATGTCTGGTCATGGCGTTCTCCGTGTCATCAAGAGTTGGTGTTGCTTTCAAAACGTCTCGTCGTGGTAGGCGGCGAGTTTGGCGCCTTCCGTCTCGCCCACCTTGCCAAGATCGAGAACGAGATCGACGTTCTCATTGCCTCCGAGATAGACCACGGGAGGCCGCGACAGCTCCCGGACCTCCCGCTCCAGCCGCCCGTGCTCGGCGCGGATCTCCGCGAGAGCCCGCTGAGCGCGGACGGCTTCGAGCGCGTCCCGCCGCGCGTCCACCAGGACGCCCGCGGTCATCGCGACAGCCGCCAGGGCGCCGGCCAGCGCGAGCCGTGGCATCGAGCGGCGCCGCTCCGGAGCGTCCAGGCGTTGCATCCTCTGCAGAAGGCGAGTCGTGAAGCCCGGACGGGCGGACTCGCGGGGCAGCTCACGCAAGAGGTCCCCTAGCCGGTGATCTTCCATGCTGTGCCTCCATTCCAGTAGGGCTCGAGCTTCTCTTTCAGTTTCTGGCGTCCGCGATGGACGCGCGACTTCACGGTCCCTTCCCGGCAGCCGATCTCCTGGGCGATGTCGACGTAGGACCACCCCTCGATCTCATGGAGCACGAGCGGCACCCTGTAGCGCAGGGGGAGCTTCGCCACCGCCGCCGAAACCTCGCGGTGGAGCTCCCGGCGGAGCAGCCCCGAGTGGGCCGCCGGCTCGGCGTGCTCCTCGCGCGGCAGGAACGGCATCAGCAGCCGCAGCCGCTGGGCCCGCCGCTCCTCCGAGCGCACCAGGTTGGTGGCGATGCGGAAGAGGAAGGCGCGGAGATACCCCTGCTCGGTGTACCCCTCGGCGGAGCGGAAGAGCCGCAGGAAGGTCTCCTGCGCGAGATCCTCGGCGCGGTCCCGGTCGGCGGTCAGGCGGACGAGATAGTTCACCACCGGGTCCTTGTGGCGGTCGACCAGGTCGGCGAAAGCCTCGCGGTCCCCCTCGCGGACTCGCGACATCAGCTCGGCGTCGCTCGGCGGCTCCAGGATCATCGGTTGGCTCATCGGTTTTTTCTTGTCGTCTCCAGAACAACATAACGCCGAAAGGGGGGAAAGGTTCCCGGGCGTTATGGCAAACTACGCCGTCCGTTCGAAGGAGAGACACCCCTGATGAGCAAGACCGCCGTTCTCGAACCACGCTTCGTGGAGATCATCGCCTCGGAGGTGGGCTGCCGGCCGCACCAGGTGCAGGCCGCCGCCGAGCTGTTCGCCGAGGGGGCCACCGTCCCCTTCGTGGCCCGCTATCGCAAGGAGGCCACGGGCGGCCTCGAAGACCTGCAGCTCGAGACGCTGTTCAAGCGCCGGGAGTACTTCCTGGAGCTGGCCGAGCGCCGCGACGCCATCCTGGAGAGCATCGCGGAGCAGGGCAAGCTCACCCCCGAGCTTGAGGCCGCCATCCGCGCCGCCCTCGCCAAGCAGGAGCTCGAGGACCTCTATCTCCCCTACAAGCCGAAGCGGCGCACCCGTGCCCAGATCGCCCGCGAGAAGGGGCTGGAGCCGCTGGCCGACATGCTGCTCGCCCGCGCCTCCTCGCGCGATTTGCCCGCGGAGCTGGCCGCTCCCTTCGTGGATGCCGGCAAGGGGGTCGAGGACGCCGCGGCCGCCCTCGCCGGCGCCCGCGACATCCTGGCCGAGCGGCTGGCCGAGAACGCCGCCGAGCGCTTCGAGCTGCGGCGCGTGGTGGCGACCGAGGGGCTGCTGCGGGTGCGCGTCCTCCCCGAGAAGGAGAAGGACCCCGAAGCCGCCACGTACCGCGACTACTTCGAGCACGACGAGCTGGGGCGGGACATCCCCTCCCACCGCCTGCTCGCCATCCTGCGCGGCGAGCGCGAGGGGTTCCTGATCTCCGATCTGCGGGTCGACGACGAGCGCGAGGTCGAGCGCCTGGGCCGCTCCTGGCGCCTGCCGCTCGACACCGCCTGCGGGCGCGAGATCGCCGAGGCCACGGCGGACGGCTACAAGCGGCTGCTCCGCCCCTCGATCACCAACGAGGTCCGCTCCGAGATGCGCGAGCGCGCCGAGGCGCAGGCGATCGCCGTCTTCCGCGCCAATCTCGAAGCGCTCCTCCTCCAGGCCCCGCTCGGGCTGGTGCCGGTGATGGGGCTCGACCCCGGCTTCCGCACCGGCTGCAAGCTCGCCGTGGTCGACGGCACCGGCCGCGTGGTGGCGACGGACGTCATCCATGCCGTGCCGCCGCACCAGGACGAGATCGGCTCGGCGCGGACCGTCGTATCGCTGATCAACAAGCATGGCGTCCTCGCCGTGGCGGTGGGCAACGGCACCGCCAGCCGCGAGACCGAGGCGTTCGCCCGCAAGGCGGTGCTGGAGGCGGGGCTCGACAAGGTGGTGGTCGCCATCGTCCCCGAGACCGGCGCCTCGGTCTACTCCGCCTCGGCGGTGGCGCGCGAGGAACTGCCGACGCTCGACGTCTCCCTGCGCGGCGCGGTCTCGATCGCCCGCCGCCTCCAGGACCCGCTCGCCGAGCTGGTGAAGATCGAGCCGCGCTCCCTGGGCGTCGGCCAGTACCAGCACGACGTCGACCAGAAGTCGCTGGAGCGCGAGCTGGACACCGCCGTCGAGGGCGCGGTCAACCGCGTCGGCGTCGAGCTCAACAGCGCCTCGGCGCCGCTGCTGCGGCGGGTCTCCGGCCTCTCCGAGCGGATCGCCAGCGCCATCGTCCACCACCGGGACACCAACGGCCCGTTCCGCTCCCGGCAGTCGCTGCTCAAGATCGCCGGCCTGGGGCCCAAGACCTTCGAGCTGGCGGCCGGCTTCCTGCGCATCCGCGAGGGGGACAATCCGCTCGACCGCACCGGCGTCCACCCCGAGCGCTACGGGGTCGTCCAGAAGATGGCCGAGGGGCTGCAGGTGCCGGTCGCGAACCTGGTGGGCAATCCGGACCTGGTGGGCAAGCTCGACTTCAGCCGCTTCGCGGACGCCGAGCACAACCTCGGCAAGTTCACCCTGGAGGACATCCGCAACGAGCTCCTCCGCCCCGGCCGCGATCCGCGCCCCGAGTTCAAGACTCCCGAGTGGCGCGCGGACGTGACCTCCGTCAAGGACCTCCAGCCCGGCATGGTGCTCGAGGGGCGGGTCTCGAACGTGGCCAACTTCGGCGCCTTCGTGGACATCGGCGTCCATCGCGACGGCCTGGTCCACGTCTCCGAGCTGACCCACCGCTGGGTGGCGGATCCGCGCGAGGCGGTGAAGGTCGGGGAGATCGTGAAGGTCAAGGTGCTGGAGGTGGACTACCAGCGCGAGCGCATCAGCCTCTCGATCAAAGCCCTGCAGCAGCCGCCCGCCGAGGGGCGGCAGGCCACCGGCAGCGCCGGCCGGGGTGGCCGTCCGGATCGCCCCGCCCCGAGCGCCGCCAAGGGCGGCGGGAATCGACCCCCGGCGCCGAAGCCGGCGGCCAAGCCGCAGGCTTCGCTCGACGATTTGATGAAGAAGTTCAACCGCCCGGGGCGGTAGGAGTACCCTGAGGCGTGCCCCTCACCGTCCTCCAGGACCGCCCGCAGGACCGCCTGCCCACGAAGATCCGCCCTTCGCGCGCCGGGAAGTGGCGGGCCGGAGTGCTGATCGCGATTCATCTCGTGGTCGCCGCCCACGTCGCCCACTGGCTGATCGCCGGGCGCACGATGACGCCGGTCGAGCCCTCGGAGGCGATGGCCCTGGCGCGCGACGGCGTGGTCAACGCCGGGCTGGTCTTCTTCGCCGTCGCGGCCCTGGCGACGGCGGTCTTCGGCCGCTGGTTCTGCGGCTGGGCCTGCCACCTGGTGGCCCTCCAGGACCTCTGCCGGTGGCTCCTGGAAAAGGCCGGCATCCGTCCGCGGCCGCTGCGCTCGCGCCTCCTCGCGTGGGTGCCGGTCGCCGCCTTCGTCTACATGTTCCTCTGGCCGGCGGCGTGGCGGCTGTGGAGCGGCGGCTCGTTCTCCCGGGTGGAGACCGAGTGGACCACTCCGCACTTCTGGGCGACCTTCCCGGGCTGGGTGGTCGGCGGCCTGACCTTCCTCGTCTGCGGCTTCGCCACCGTCTACTTTCTGGGCGCCAAGGGTTTCTGCACCTACGCTTGCCCCTACGGCGCCCTCTTCGCCGCCGCCGACCGGGTTTCGCCGATGCGCATCCGCGTCACCGACGCCTGCGAGGGGTGCGGCCACTGCACCGCGGTCTGCACCTCCAACGTCCGTGTCCACCAGGAGGTGCGCGACTACGGCATGGTCGTCGATCCCGGCTGCATGAAGTGCGGCGACTGCGTCTCGGTCTGCCCGAACGACGCCCTCTACTACGGCCCGGGCCCGGTCGCCCTCTTCGCCAAGCCGCGGGTGCCGGACCCGGAGCCGCGCCGCTTCCCGCTCGCCGGCTGGGAGGAGGCGACGCTCGCGGTCGCCTTCGCGGCGGCGTTCGTCACCTTCCGCGGCCTCTACGATCTGGTGCCGTTCCTCATGGCCCTGGGTCTGGCGGGGGTGCTGGCCTATCTCGTCCTCGTCGCGGCGCGCCTGGCCGTGGTGCCGCACGCAAGGCTGCGGCGGATGAAGTTGAAGCGCGACGGCCGCCTGCTCCCGGCGGGGCTGGGGTTCCTCGCGGCGCTCGCCATCGTCCTCCTGTTCTGGGGTCATAGCGCCTTTGTTCAGGCTCACAGCACTTTGGGCGCGCGCGACTTCCGCGCCGCCGACGGGCTGCGCGCGGCCTTCCTCGATCCCACCGCCGAGACGGCGACGATGAACGCCGCCGAGCGGGACCGGCTGCTCGCCGCCCGGCACCATCTGGAGATCGCCGAGCGTTGGGGTCTGGCGCCCGCGCGCTGGCAGGCCCTCCGGCTCGCCTGGCTGTCGGCGATCTTCGGCGACCGCGGCGGCCTCGATCGCTACGCCGCGCTGGCGCTCGCCCGCGGCGAGGAGCCGGCGGAGGTCCACCAGCTCGTGGCGCGGGCCGCCTGGCTCCGGGGGGACGTGTCCGCCGCCGCGGCCGCCTACGAGCGCGCGATCGTCGCCGCCCCCGCTGCGGCCGGCCCGTATCTGGGACTGGGCGTCCTCGCCGCCCGGGCGGGTGACCTCGCCGCCGCCCGCGCGGCCTTCGACCGCGGGCTGGCGCGCCTGCCCGACTCGGCGGATCTGGCCTACAACGCGGCTCTCGTCCGCGCCCTGGCCGGCGACCTGGACGGCGCCATCGCCGGCTTCGAGCGCACCCTCGTCCTGGCGCCCGGCCATCGCGCGGCGCGCGAGAACCTCGACGCCGCTCGGGCGGCCCGGGCCGCCGCTCCGGCGAGCGCCTCTCCCCCGATCTGACCCCAAAAGGGTCTCTTTCGGTTAGAATCACTCTTTTCCCGGGGGGACCCAGTGATGACGACCGGACCTGCGACTCGTCTCAACCGCCGCGCCTTGATCGCGGTTTGCTGTCTTGCCGGCCTGGCGGTCGTCCTCGCCACGGTCGACGGCTCCGCGCTGGCCGCGCCCGCGATCGGGCCGGACGTGACGGTCTTTCAATTCACCGACATCGGCAACTACGGCTCTTCCAGCGGTTTCGCCGGCTACTCGATCGGCACCCGCTCCTGCAACCGGGGCGACACGCCGCTCAACTGGTGCGATCAGGCCACCGGCTGCGCTCCTGGCGCCACGACGAAAGACCACCCCGTCATCGCCCAGAACCTCTACCGGCTGAAGGGCGGCCGCTTCGAGCAGATCGGCATGAGCTGGCTGAAGCACGGCTTCACGTCGACCAACTCGTCGACCGGCGGCTGCGCCGGCTTCTCGGGGCAGAGCTGCACGTCCCCGCCGGCCGGCGGCAACCAGCTCGGCGTCGGCTGCACCGACCCCTACACCTCCAGCCTCAACGGCAGCCGGCCGCTGGGCCGCCGCTCGGAAGTCAACGCCACCACCGGCGACTACCCCTTCCCCCCGGGCGGCGGCGGGTCGACCACCGCCGTCTACGACGAGCGGATCAAGGTGGCCACGACGGACCTGGATCCGGCGCAGAACGCCGGCGCCACCTACTGGGCGGAGGGGCACTACATCGCCCCTGACGACGCGGCCTCCGGCAACGCGCTCAACAACGCCTCGCACCGGCAGGTCACCGTCGGCGGCGCCCCGAGCTACCCCCTGACGATGACCGGGACCTTCTTCGAGCAGTTGCCGGCGATCTTCGCCTGGCCGGCGCACGACTCGGGTGTGATCCTGGTCAACGTCGACGTCCCTGGAACGCTCCCCGAGCGCTTCTACGTGGGGCGCAAGGTCACCGATCTGGGCAAGGGCCTCTGGCACTACGAGTACGTCGTCCACAACATGAACTCGGACCGCAGCGCCCGTGCCTTGAGCATCGAGTTCCCGGTGGCGACCGCCTTCACCAATGTCGGCTTCAAGGGGATCGCGCACCACTCCGGCGAGCCGTACGCGACGGACGACTGGGCGGTCTCCTCGACGGCCAATACTCTCTCCTGGTCCACCGCCGACTTCGCCACCAACCCGAACGCCCACGCCCTGCGCTTCGCGACGATGTTCAACTTCTGGTTCGACGCCGACCAGCCGCCGACGGAGTCGATCGTCCACACGCTCGGCCTGTTCAAGCCCGGCGACCCCTCCGCGGTCGAGTTCGGGATTGTCAACAACCTGTTCAGCGACGACCTCGAATCGGGCGGGATCGGCTCCTGGAGCTCCCACCGCTAGAAAAAGCAGGGACAGGCACGGACAGCAAGGACGAACAAGGACGCCTCCCGAGACGGGGCCTCCTCGTCCTTGTCGTCCGTGTTCGTCCCTTACGTCCTCTCCTGTAGTCTCTCCTCCCTCCCGGCATTGGAGTTGCAGCGCTTTTTCGCGGGCGATTGACCGCGCCTGCTCACTTTGAATCACACCCGGGAGAACGAGCATGTACGACAGGGCACTCCAGAAAAAAGACTTCCACATCGGCCGGGCAACGACGATCGCGCGCGACGTCGCCTGCCTCGAGCTCTCCATCGTCAATGTTTTCTTCGTCGGTCCGTCGCAGGCCGGGGACCGGGCCTGGGTGCTCGTGGACGCGGGACTTCCGACCTCTCGCGACGCGATCGTCCGCGAGGCGGAGCGCCGCTTCGGGTATGGGGCGCGGCCCTCCGCGATCGTCCTCACGCATGGTCACATCGATCATGTCGGCTCTGTCCGCGAGCTGGCGGAGCATTGGGACGTGCCCGTCTACGCGCACCGGCTGGAGGCCCCCTTTCTCACCGGGCGGTCCGATTACCCGCCGGCCGATCCCACCGTCGGCGGCGGCGCGATGGCCCGTGTGGCGTCCCGGTTCTTCCCGCGGCGCGCGATCGATCTCGGATCGCGGTTCCAGCTCCTGCCCGAGGATGAGACCGTGCCCGGGATGCCCGGCTGGCGGTGGATCCACACGCCGGGCCACACGCCCGGACACGTCTCCTTCTTCCGCGACGAGGACCGCATCCTGATCGCGGGCGACGCCTTCGTGACCACGAAGCAGGAGTCCTTCTGGGCGGTGACCACCCGGTTGCAGGAGGTCTGGCGGCCCCCGGCCTACTTCACGATCAACTGGCAGGCGTCGCGAGCCTCGGTCCAGGCGCTCGCGCGTCTCGATCCGAACGTGGCCGGGACCGGGCACGGCATCCCGATGTCCGGCGAGCCGCTGCGCCGGGAGCTGAACGAGCTGGCGCGGAACTTCGACGACGTCATGCCGGACGACGGCCGCTACGTCCGCCAGGCGGCGCTGGCCGACGAGGACGGCGTCTACAGCGTGCCGCCGCCGCGGTTCGATCTCCTGCCGCCCCTGCTGCTGGGCGCCGGGGTCCTCGCGGTGGTGGGCACGAGGATGCGGCGAAGCCGGGCGGCCTGACCGCCGGGCCTCAGCCGCGCCGTAGCTCGGCGATCAGGCGCGGCGAGGTCGCGCGGTCCCAGGGGCGGCGTTCGTAGTCCCCCCAGAGATGGGTGATCTGGAGGCCGGCGGCGCGGGCGCGGTGCTCCAGCTCCTCCCGCGACCAGAGACGGGCGGGGAACGCGGCTTCCTGGACCTTTCTTCCCTGGACGAAGTACTCGTAGCGGGCGGTGCAGAGACGGGCCGTGGGATCGCAGTTCCAGGTCTCCCGGACCTCCAGGTCGCAACGGCTGGAATTCGTCTTCACCAGCCCCCTGGGCTCGCCCGCCGCGTGCCGCTGATCGGGGGAGAACCAGGCCGCGTCGAGGACAAAGCGGCCGCCGGGCAGCAGATGGCCGGCGGCGGTCGCGAGCGCGCGCTCGCGGTCCTCGTCCTCGACCAGATGGACGAAGGGATCGTCCACCGCGATCACCAGGTCGAAGCGCGGCCGGAACTCGGCCTGCCGCATGTCCGCCGCCACGAACCAGACGTTCGACAGTCCGGCGAGCCGCCGGCGGGCAACCGCGATCATCTCCGGCGCGAGCTCCAGCGCCACCACCCGGCCCGCGGTGCGGGCGAGAGCGGCCGTGGCCCTCCCGGTGCCGGCCCCCAGCTCGAGCACGCGGCAGCCCGGCGGCGAGCTGGCCGCCCAAGTCCAGAGATCCTCGTCGCCGCGCCCCTCCAGCTCGAGATCGTAGAAGGGGAGGATCTGGTGGTAGTAGTCCCGGACGTCCCGGGCATTCTCCGTGGGTTTGTCCAGCTCCGCCATCGGGCCATTGTAGCCTTCAGGAGTGAGGAAAGCTGGCGGCCCGGATCGTTATAAAATACGGTCAATTTTCTTCGACCCTGGAGGAATCGAGCATGAAGATCTGGTTGCGCATCGCGCTGGCTTTGGCTCTTCTGGCGCTCCCGGGCGCCGCGTTCGCGAAGGACAAGAAACCCGCCGCCCCGACGGCCCCGGGCAAGTACACCGAATGGGGCGGCGAGATCGACGAGTTGGAGATCGTGGAGCCGTTCCGGCTCGCCGACTACAGCCATGTCGCCGTGGAGCCGTTCGACACGTCCGGGACGCCGCTGCCCGAGGCGAGCGACAACTCGTACGAGCCGGCCAAGCGAGTGCTGGCCCAGGTGGCGAATTCGTTCGTGGCGGGGTTCTCGGAGGCGCTGCCGAAGCCCCAGGCCGCGGTGGTGGAGGCCGGGAAGGAAGCCGGGCCGGGAACGCTCGTCGTGCGCGGCAAGGTGACCACGATGGATCCCGGCTCCAAGGCGGCCCGCTACTGGGGCGGCTTCGGCGCCGGCGCGGCGCGCACGGAGATCGCGGGCGAGGTGGTGGACGGCGGCTCGGGCAAGGTCCTGCTCCGCTTCCTCCAGGAGCGCCGCTCCGGCTGGGGGCTCTTCGGCGGCGACTACGAGAAGCTGATGAACCGCAACCTCCGCGCTATCGGCGAGGATCTCGCGGGCACCCTGACGCACTTCTGATCCGGCGTTCGATACGATGGGGTGATGAGACTCGCCGACCTCGTCGCCACCTCCCGCCGGGTTACGGAGACCCGTTCGCGCCTGGAGAAGATCTCCGCGCTGGGCGATCTCCTGCGCCGGCTCGCCGCCGGGGAGATCGACATCGCCGTGGCCTTCCTCTCCGGCCACCTGCGCCAGGGGCGGATCGGCCTCGGCGGCGCGGCGGTGCGCAACGCCATGTCGGGATCAGCCGCCGCCGAGCCCTCGCTCACCCTCGGCGAGGTGGACGCGGAGCTCGGCCGGATCGCCGCCACCACCGGCGCGGGCTCCACCGCCGGGCGGGCGCGCCTCCTCTCCGGCCTCCTCGCCCGCGCCACCCGCGACGAGCAGGATTTTCTCGTCCGCCTGATCCACGGCGAGCTGCGCCAGGGAGCCCTCGCCGGGCTGATGGCCGAGGCCCTCGCCGTGGCGGCGGAAGTGCCCGCCGATGAGGTGCGCCGGGCGCTGATGCTGGCCGGCGAGCTGCCGGAGGTGGCGCGCGCCGTCCTCACCGAGGGGCGGGCCGGGCTCGCCCGCTTCCACCTCCAGCTCTTCCGCCCCCTCCAGCCGATGCTCGCCCAGCCGGCAGGGGACATCTCCGAGGCACTCGAACGTCTCGGCGAGGCCGCGCTGGAGCTGAAGCTCGACGGCGCCCGCGTCCAGGTCCACAAGGCGGGGGACGAGGTCCGTGTCTACTCCCGCCGCGGCAACGAGGTCACCCAGGCGGTGCCGGAGCTGGTCGAGACCGTCCAGGCGCTCCCCGCGCGCCAGCTCCTTCTCGACGGCGAGACGATCGCCCTGCGGCCGGACGGCTCCCCGTTTCCCTTCCAGGTCACCATGCGCCGCTTCGGCCGCAAGCTGGATGTGGCGCGGATGCGCGGCGAGCTGCCGCTGACACCCTTCTTCTTCGACATCCTCCATCTCGACGGCCAGGACCTGATCGACCGCCCTGCCGGCGAGCGCTTCGCGGCCCTGAGCGAGGCGATGCCGGGGCTCACCGTGCCGCGGATCATCACCGCCGACGCCGAAGAGGCGGACGCCTTCTTCGCCGAGGCCCTCGCCCGCGGTCACGAGGGGATCATGGCCAAGGCCACGGACGCCCCCTACGAGGCGGGGCGGCGGGGCTTCTCCTGGCTGAAGGTGAAGCCGGCGCACACGCTGGACCTGGTGATCCTCGCCGCCGAATGGGGGCACGGCCGGCGGCACGGCTGGCTCTCGAATCTTCATCTGGGCGCCCGCGACCCCGAGAACGGCGGCTTCGTGATGCTCGGCAAGACCTTCAAGGGACTGACCGACGAGCGCCTCGCCTGGCAGACCGCCAGGCTCCAGGAGCTGGCACTGGGCACCGACGGCTGGACGGTCTATGTCCGCCCCGAGCTGGTCGTCGAGGTCGCCTTCAGCGACGTCCAGGAGAGCCCGCACTACCCCGGCGGCATGGCCCTCCGCTTCGCCCGCGTCAAGCGCTACCGTGAGGACAAGACGGCGGCGGAGGCGGATACGATCGAAACCGTGCGGAAGATCTTCGAGGCGGGGCACGCAGCGGTTCCTGGATAGATCCGCGCCTTCGCTGGAACCGCTTCTATGGCTCAAGCTCTGGGCTTGCCCATGAGGGACTCCCCTGTCCCTGATCGTTCCTCTGGAGTCACCATTCCTTTCGAGGAGAAAAAATTTATGAAGCCAAAATATGCCGCTCTGCTACTCGTCCTCGGGCTCACGATCCTGCCGGTCGCCGTTCACGCTTTGCCCGTCCAGACGATCGTGTCGTTCAACGCCGCCAACCTGGAGACCCCCGAGAGCCTGGTCTTCGACCGCGCGGGCAACCTCTACATCAGCCTAGCGCTCACCGGGGAGATCCGGAAGATCGCGCCGGACGGCACCCAGTCGACGTTCGCCCAGCTTCCGCTCGGCGCGCCTTTGACCCCCTGTGGGGCCCTGGTCAACATCATGGGCGGGCTCGCCTTGGACGAGCACGGCAACCTCTACGTCGCGGTCGGTGCCTGCGATCTCGCGAACCGGGGGATCTGGAAGATCTCGGCGTCCGGCCAGATGCAGATCCTCGGCCATATGCCGATCGAGGCCCTTCCGAACGGGGTCGCGCTCCATCACGGCCAGCTCTACGTGGCCGACTCGGCGCTGGGACGGGTGTGGACGCTCCCGGCCACGGGGGGCGAGCCAACGGTATGGATCCAGGACGACCTGCTGTTCGCGCCTCCGGGCTCGCCGTTCCCGGGCGCCAACGGCCTCAAGGTGTACCACGGCGAGGTGTACGTCTCGAACTCGGGCGGCGGGACCATCATCGCCATCCCCTTCCTGCACAACGACCTGGCGGGAACGCCGCGGATTCATGCCCACGTTCCCTTTCCCCAGGGGTGCGACGACTTCGCTTTCGACGTCCACGGCAGCCTCTACTGCACCACCGATCCGTTCCGGACCCTGATCCGGATCGATCCGGACGGCTCGTCGGAGATCCTGCTGACCGCCGCCGACGGCCTGGACGGCCCGACGGCGACCGCCTTCGGCATTCACGGGCAGGACCGCTTCAATCTGTACATCACCAACGCGGCCTTTCCCTTCTTCTCGGAGACGCACCAGCCCTCGCTGATGCGCCTCCAGCTCGACGTGCCGGGCGCGCCGCTCGGGCACTGAGGGATCAGAGAGTGACGCCGGACCGCCGGATCAGCGCGGCGAGCGCGCGCTCGGACTGGCGGTAGATCTCTTCGAGGTCGAGGCGGGTGAGGCGGCCTTCCTCGACCTCCAGTCGGCCACCTACCAGGACGTGGCGGACGGTGGCCCGCGAGGCGCCGAAGGCGACGAGGTCGTGCGGGTCGGCCTGGGGAGCGGCCCAGAGCTCGGGGCGATCGGAGGCGAGGACGACGAGGTCGGCGTGCTTGCCGGGCTCGATCGTCCCCGTCTCGTCCTGGAGATTCAGGGCGCGGGCCCCCTCGCTGGTGGCGAGGCGCAGGGCGTCGAGGCCGGAGAAGGCGTCCGGGCCGTGCTTGACCTTCTGGAGGAGCGCCGCCAGGCGGAGCTCGGCGAAGTTGTCGAGCTGATTGCTGCACGCGGCGCCGTCGCAGCCGATGCCGACCGGCACCCCGGCGCGGCGGAAGGCGAGGAGGTCGGCCACGCCGGAGCCGAGCTTCAGGTTGGAGCTGGGGCAATGGACGACGCTGAAGCGCCCGCCCCGCACCCGTTCGAGGTGCTCGCCGGTGATCCAGACGCCGTGGGCGAGGCGGAGGTCGGTCGCCAGCAGGCCCTGATCGGCGAAGTATTCGACCTCGTCCCGCCCGCCTTTCAGCTCGCGCACGGCGAGCGTCTCGTCCCGCTGCTCCAGAGCGTGGGTGTGCACGGGCCAGCCGCGGCGCAGCGACAGCTCGCGGATCCCTTCCCAGAGCGGGTCGGAGCAGGTGAGGATAAAGCGCGGGTTGAGCACGTAGCGCAGCCGTCCGTCCGCCGCGCCCGCGAATTCGTCGCCCAGGGCCTCGGTCGCGGCGAGTACCCGGTCGGTCTCCTGGCGCATCGCGGCGGGGAGGGCGTCGCCGCTGTCCATCAGGCACTGGCCGGAGAAGGCGCGCAGCCCGGAATCGGCGACGGCCTCGAGCAGACCCCGCGCTCCCGGCCCGATGCCGATGTCCTGGATCGTGGTGGTGCCGCCGAGGAGGCATTCGGCCGCGCCGAGCAGGCCGCACCAGTAGGCGCTCTCGTCGTCGTGGGCGGCCTCGAGCGGCCAGATCCGTTCCCGCAGCCAGGAGAGCAGGCGCCGCTCTTCCGCCAGCCCCCTAAAGAAGGTCTGCCCCAGATGCAGATGCCCCTGGATCAGCCCCGGCAGGATCAGGCAGCCGGAGACGTCGAGCACGCGCGTGCCCTCCGGCGGCTCGGGAGCCCCGATCGACGCGATCCGCCCCTCCTGGATCAGGAGATCGGCGCCGCGCAGAACGGTCGCGTGGGCATCCAGGGTGAGAAGGGTGCCGCCCTGGAGGAGGAGAGGGGGATTGGAGGTTGATCTCAAGGGCCTAATCCTAATCTTCGCGAGAATTCTCGCCAAGGGGCACGGGGTCCGAAAACGTGCCGTCGAGGGCGACCGCAGGTCGCCCTCAACGGCTCAATCAACACAGATCTGTCATACCCTCCTCTCACGATGCTCCCCGCTCTCCTCCTCACCAGCCAACGGGTCGTGACCCCTGAAGGAGTCCGTCCCGCCACGGTGCGCGTCCGGGATGGAAAGATCGAGCGCGTCGGCCCGACCGGCGATGTCCCCTCCGGAGTGCCGGCGATCGATTGCGGCGATTCGGTGATCATGCCAGGGATCGTGGACACGCACGTCCACGTCAACCAGCCCGGGCGGACGGAGTGGGAGGGGTTCGCGACGGCCACCCGGGCGGCGGCTGCGGGCGGCGTCACGGCCCTGGTGGACATGCCGTTGAACAGCGTCCCCGCCACCACCACGCGGGATGGTCTGCGGGCCAAGCTGGCGGCTGCCCGGGAAGGGCTCTGGGTCGACGTGGGGTTCTGGGGCGGAGTGGTGCCGGGCAACACGGGTGAGCTGGCGGGGCTTCTCGCGGACGGCGTGCTCGGCTTCAAGGCGTTCCTGACTCCCTCTGGCGTCGAGGAGTTTCAGCACGTCGAAGCGTCCGATCTGCGGGCGGCCCTGCCGGTGCTGGCCCGGCACGGGGCCGTGCTCCTGGTCCACGCCGAGTTGCCCGGACCGATCGCGGCGGCCTCGGGGGTCTGGGCGGAGGGGAGCCCGGCCGAGTACGGCTGCTATCTGCGCTCCCGGCCCGACGCGGCGGAGGTGGAAGCGGTCGAGCTGCTGATCCGGCTCTGCCGCGAGACGGGCTGCCGGGTCCATATCGTCCACGTCTCCTCGGCGGAGTCTTTGCCACTCTTGCGTAGCGCCCGCGAGGAGGGGCTGCCGGTCACCGCCGAGACCTGCCCGCACTATCTGACTTTCGCCGCCGAGGAGATCCCCGACGGCGCCGTGGCCTTCAAGTGCGCGCCTCCCCTCCGCTCACGAGAGAACCGGGAACGGCTCTGGGAGGCGTTGCGCGAGGGTGTGATCGATCTCGTCGCCACCGATCACTCCCCGTGCCCTCCCGAGATGAAGAAGATCGAGGCCGGCAACTTCCGTGAAGCCTGGGGCGGGATCTCGTCCCTGCAACTCGCGCTGCCGGCGGTCTGGACCGGAGCGCGGGAGCGCGGTTTCACGATCGCCGACCTGGCGCGCTGGATGTGCGCCGCGCCGGCCCGGCTCGCGGGGCTGGAGGGGCGGAAAGGAGCGATCGCGCCGGGGTACGACGCCGACCTGGCGATCTGGGGCCCCGAAGCGAGCTTCGAGGTGGACGCCGAACGGCTCCATCATCGCCACAAGCTCACTCCTTACGTGGGGCGGACCCTCTATGGCGCCGTCCGGCGGACCCTGCTGCGGGGCGAAACCATCTACGATGACGGCCAGTTTCCTGGGCCACCCTCCGGGCGGCTGCTGAAAAAGGGAGAGGAATGAGCGACTTCGCCGATCTCGTGGATCTCGCGGCCGAACGCCTGGGCGGAGCGGTGCTCGCCGCCAACGACGAGTTCTTCGCGCCCAAGGAGAACCTCCTCAAGGCCGGCGAGGCCGTCTGGAGAGAGGGCGAATACACGGATGTCGGCAAGTGGATGGACGGCTGGGAGACCCGCCGCCGGCGTGAGCCGGGCCACGACTGGTGCATCGTCCGGCTCGGCCTGCCGGGCGTGCTCCGGGGCGTGACCGTCGATACCGCTTACTTTCGGGGCAACTATCCGGAATCCTGCTCGCTCGAAGCCTGCGCCGTCGCAGGCTATCCGGCACCCGCGGAGATGATCGCGGCGGACTGGACCGAGGTTCTCCCCCGTTCGCTGCTGGAAGGGAACGCGAAGAACCGCTTTGTGATTGGAAGCGAGAGCGGACGGGTCACCCATCTGCGCCTCAACATCTATCCGGACGGCGGCGTCGCCCGGCTGCGGGTGCACGGCGAGGTCGTTCCGGACTGGGCCCGGCTCGCCCGGCATGGCGGCGAGTTGGACCTCGCGGCGGTCGAGAACGGCGGGATCGTGTTCTCCTGCAGCGACATGTTTTTCGGCAATCGCCACAACCTGATCCTGCCCGGGCCGCCGCTCGGCATGCACGACGGCTGGGAGACCCGGCGCCGGCGGGGTCCCGGCCACGACTGGGCGATCGTGAAGCTGGGCGCGCGCGGCGTCCTGCACCGGGTGGAGGTGGACACCTCGCACTACAAGGGTAACGCCCCGGGGAGCTGCTGGATCGAGGGGGCCGACGGAGATCTCGACAACTGGCGGGAGATCCTGCCGCCGACTCCGCTGCGTCCCCACACGCCGCACCGGTTCGACGAGATCGCTGCGGCCGGACCGCTCACCCATGTCCGGTTCAACATTCATCCGGATGGCGGCGTGGCGCGATTGCGGCTCTTCGGGACCCTGGCCGGATGAGCGAGGATCTCGGCCGCTTCAACGCCCTGCCTGCCGACGAGGCCGCGGCCCTGCTGTCGCCATGCTGCGGCTCCCGGGCCTGGGCGCGCCGGATGGCGGAGGAGCGCCCGTTCCAGGGCCTCGCCGATCTCCAGGAAACCTCCGATCGGATCTGGTGGAGCCTCGACGGCGCGGACTGGTGGGAAGCCTTCGCCGCGCATCCGCGGATCGGTGAAAAGGGGAGCCGCTGGTCCGAGGCTGAGCAGGCCGGGGCGCGCGGGGCGGACGCCCAGACCCTCGGCGAGCTGATCGAGGCGAACCGCGTCTACGAGACCCGTTTCGATCACATTTTCATCGTCTGCGCCACGGGCAAGAGCGCGGCGGAGATGCTCGGCCTGCTGCGGGTGCGGCTGGACAACGATGCCGAGACCGAGCTGCGCATCGCCGCCGAGGAGCAGCGGAAGATCACCAACCTGCGGCTGGAGAAACTATTCTCATGAGCGGCATCACCACCCACGTCCTGGACACCTCGCGAGGGTGGCCGGCGAGCGGCGTGCCCGTCGTCCTGGAAATCCGATCGGAAACCGGCTGGCGGGAGGTCGGCCGCGCCGAGACCGACGGCGACGGCCGGGTCCGTCAGCTCCCGCCGCCGGTTGTGGGGGTCTATCGCCTCACGTTTCAGATCGAAGCCTATTTTCAGGCCCAGGGGATCGAAGGCTTCTACCCCGAGGCCGCGATCGTCTTCCACGTGCGGGACGCGAGCCAGCACTATCACGTGCCGCTCCTGCTGAGCCCGTACGGATATTCGACCTATCGGGGGAGCTGAGCATGCTGGCCGAGAACAACTACGGAAAGCAGGCGATCCGCCTCGTCACCGTCCGCCGCCATCCGGACCGCCACGAGCTGAAGGACGTCACGGTGGGAATCCGTTTCGAAGGGGATTTCGCGGCGGCCTACACGGACGGCGACAACCAGGGCGTTCTCCCAACGGACACGATGAAGAACACCGTCTACGCGCTGGCCGCCGAGCATCCGTTCGACGATATCGAGGATTTCGGGCTGATCCTGAGCGATCACTTTCTGAGCAACAATCCGCGGGCGTCGAGGGTACGGATCGATCTCGTCGAGCATCTCTGGGAGCCGCTCGAGACCCATGGGACCGCTTTCCGGCAGGCGGGTAGCGAGCGCCGCACCGCGGAAGTGACCCGCGACCGCGAGGGGACGAAGGTGCTGGCCGGTCTCGAGGATCTGGTAGTAATGAAGACGGCGAAGTCCGGCTTCGAGGGCTTTCCCCGTGACCGCTACACCACGCTCCCGGAGACCGCGGACCGCATCCTCGCCACCGCCGTCCGCGCGACCTGGCGCTATTTGCGGCCGGACGTCGCCTTTGGCCCTCTTTGGAGGGAAGTGCGGCGCGTGCTCCTGGAGACCTTCGCGGAGCACGACAGCCGGTCCGTCCAGCACACTCTTTATGCGATGGGCGAAGCGGTGCTGGAGGTCCTCGACGTCGAGGAGATCCACCTCTCGATGCCGAACAAGCACCACATTCCGGTGAACCTCACGCCTTTTGGGCTCGACAACCGGAACGAGATCTTCGTGGCGACGCCGGAGCCGTACGGGCTGATCGAGGGGACGGTGCGGCGGAAGTAGATTCGGTTGGAGTAAGATGGGGCCTGAGAGGTGCACCCATGGCAAGGCGCTCGTTCGATCTGACCGAAGACATTCAACCGGCGGCTGATCTCCAGTCCAGGGCAGAAGGTCTGCTCAGGCAGGTGAAGGATACTCGGCGCCCCGTTGTGTTGACCCAGGAGGGGAGGGGTACGGCGGTTCTCGTTGACATCACTACCTATCAGTCCCTGTTGGAAGAGTTGGACCTTCTCAGGGATGTGCACCGGGGGCTGGCCGATGTCGAGGCGGGAAGAGTGGTCTCCCACGACGAGGCCCGCGCTCGTCTCCTTTCGCGTTACGAATAGTGGCCTACCGCGTCCTCTGGTCCGATTCCGCTCTAGAACGGGCCACCGAATTCTTCGACTTCATTGCTGAAGACAGCCCGGCCACTGCAAGGCGCGTCGTGCAAGACCTTTTCGATCGGGTCGAGGTTCTGTCTGAACAGCCCTTTCTGGGCCGCCTCCTCTCGGAGGAAATCGATCCGAGCCTGCGGCGGCTCGTGGTCGGAAGTTACGTCGTGGTCTATCAGGTCAACGAAACTCGGCAGGCGATCTCCGTCGTTGCTGTCCGCCACTTCCGCCAGCGCTCTCTGCCTCAGGAAGAACCCTGAGCCCTAACCCCGCCGCCGCTCCAGAATCCGCACGAACGACCGTCCCCGCAGCTCTTCCAGCGTCAGCCCCGACCTTTCCAGCGCCTCCTCCTCCGTAATGGCGCCGCAGTTGACGGCGCGCAGGAAGTAGTTGAGGAGGCCCTGGCCGGTGGCGGCGTCGTCGAAGACCTCGCCGACGAGGGTGGCCTGGGCGGCTTTCTGGACGAAGTTGCGGAGGCGGTCGGAGGCAAGCTCCAGGCCTTCCAGGAAGAAGGCGTAGAGGGCGGCGTAGCGCGTGACGAGCTGCGCCGGGTGGAGGTCCCAGCCCTGGTAGAAGCCGCCGACGAGGGAATGCCTCACGTGCGATGCGTGAAGCTTCCAGGCGCCATGGACGACGGCGCGGTTCTCCTCGATCTGGGCCGCGGTGAGCTGGGTCCCCCGGTGCGGCGGCACGGGGAGGACGTTGGTGGCGCCGTCCGAGAGCCAGAGGCCGGTGCCGGCGTAGGCCACCTGCATCATGTGCTTGGCGAAGTCGCAGACCGGATGGGTCATCGACTGGTGCTCCGCCGTGATGTTGCAGGCCGCGGTGTAGTCGTAGGTTCCGAAGTGGGCGGCCACGCAGCGGCCGCGCGCGGCGGCGGCCAGGAGCGGCAGGTTCGAGCTCCCCCGCTCGTTGAGGATCGACTGCGGCGTCTCGATCATGATCTCCAGCCGGAGCGATCCCGCGGCAAGCCCGAGCGCCGGCTCCAGGCGATCGAAGAGATTGGCCAGCGCGGCGACCTGCTCGGGGATCGTCACCTTGGGGAGGGTGACGACGAAGTTCTCCGGCAAGCGGCCGCCCGTCTCCCGGACCAGCGTCGTCAGGAAGATGTCGAGCGTATGCAGGGCGCGCCCCCGCAGCTCTTCGGTGAACGGCTTGATGCGGATGCCGATGAACGCGGGGAGGGTGCCGGCGGCCAGTCCGGCGGCCATCTCGCGGGCGGCGGCGGCGGCGTGGCCGTCCTCCTCCGCGTCTGGACGGCTGCCGTAGCCGTCCTCGAAATCGGCCCGGAAGTCCTCGACGGGCTCACGGCGGAGCCTCTCGGCGACGCGGGTGTGGATCGTGGCGGCGAGATCCTCCCGCAGCCCGATCGCCGCCGCGAGGTCCGCGGGGGTGGCGGCGTACTCCTCGAAGGCGCGCAGGGCGAGCGCTCCCAGCCGGGAGGCGGTGTCGGCCTTGAAGAGGTGCGCGCCGCCGTAGACGGTGTGGACCGGCTGGCGCCGTCCGGACTCGCCGGGCTGGCGCCGGGCGAACGCGAGATTGGCACCGCGCAGGCGCTCGAAGACATCGCGGATCGCGTCGGCGGTCAAGGTGGTGGGCATCATGCTCCCTGCTTTGTGGTGAGGCTCAGCATCAGCCGCCGCACCACCCGTTCGAGGGCGAAGCGGCGGTAGTCCGCGGTGGAGCGGACGTCGTCGATCGGCGTCACCTCGCGGGCGGCCTCGCGGCCGGCGAGATCGGCGGTCTCGGGGTTCGGCGGCAGGCCACGGACGGCCTCCTCGGTGGCGCGCAGGCGGACCGGTATGGCGGCGACGCTGCCGGCGGCTAGGCGAAGCTCCGCGATCCTCCCCTCCTCGAACCGGAGGGTCATCGCCAGCACCACTTTGCTGATCGATTGCGCCTCCCGCGTTCCGACCTTGCGGAAGGCCTGGGCCGCGCCCGCCGGCAGGTAGGGGAGGCGGACGCGGGCGACGATCTCTCCGGGCCGCAGGGCCGTCTGGCGATAGCCGGCGTGGAATCCGGAGTAGGGGATCTCGCGCAAGCCATCCGATCCGGCCGTCACGACGACGGCGTCCAGGGCGAGGAGCACGGGCAGCGAGTCGCCGGCCGGGCTGGCGTTCGCCATGTTCCCCCCCAGCGTCGCCCGGTTCTGGATCTGCCAGCCGCCCACCAGCGCGGCGGCTTCGGCGAGGATGGGGAAGGCGGCGCGCACGGCGGCCGAGCTCCGGATCTCGCTGAAGGAGGTGGTGGCGCCGATCTCCAGGCCGCCGTCCACCTCCCGGATGCCGCGCAGCTCGGGGACGCCCAGGAGATCGATCACCCGGTCCATTTGATGAAGGGCCTCGGGGCCGCGCACCATGAGATCGGTGCAGCCGGCGGTGGGCACCAGGGCCGGATCGTCCTGAAGATGCCGGACGGCCTCGTCCAGGGACCGGGGACGCAGGGCGACCGTCATGATTCCGTCTCTCCGCAAACGGCCCGCAGGATCCCCTCGTAACCCGTGCATCGGCAGAGATTGCCCGCCAGCGCCTCGCGCGCCTCCTCGCGGCTCGGCGCGGGGTTGCGCTGGAGGAGCGCCCAGGCGGTGACCACGATGCCCGGCGTGCACGCGCCGCACTGGACGCCGCCAGTGGCCACGAAGCGATCCAGGAACTCGCGCGCCGGCCCCTCGGCGATCCCCTCGACGGTTTCGATCCGGCGCCCCTCGCACTGGAAGAGCGGCACCAGGCAGGAGAGGGTGGGCGCGCCGTCGATCAGCACCGTGCAGGCGCCGCACTCCCCTTCGCCGCACCCTTCCTTGGTGCCGGTCAGCCCGAGCCGCTCCCGCAGCACGTCGAGCAGGCGCTCCATGGGGTGCCCCTCGAGCTCGTCGGGCTGGCCGTTGATGAAGAAGGATGTTCTCAAGGCAAAACCTCGCTTCCAAGGTTCCCCTCTCCCGGTGAGGGAGGGCGGGGGGGGACGGGAGAGGGGCCAGGGGTGAGGGTCTGGGCCCGCATCAAACGCTCCGGCGTGGCCGGGATCTCGTCCACCAGGATCCCCATCGCGTTCTCCACCGCCTGCAAGGCCGCCGGGGCGCCGCCGTCCATCGGCAGCTCGCCCACCCCTTTGGCTCCGAACGGGCCCCCCTTCCACCCCTGCTCCAGCAGGTGGACCTCGATCCGCGGGGTGTCCTTGATGGTGGGGATGATGTAGGTGGCGAGACGGTCGTTGAGATAGCGGCCGTCCTGGAGCTTGACCTCCTCCAGGAACGCCCAGCCGAGAGCCTGGAGGGTTCCCCCCTCGATCTGCCCCTTGCACAACGTCTGGTGGATCGCCCGCCCGACCTCGCAGACGGCGGTCACTTCGACCGGGCGGACCGCCAGGGTATCCGGATCGATCTCCACCGTGACGACGTCGGCGCCCCAGGCGTAGGTGGGATAGGCCGCGCCGCGGTAGGTCGACTCGTCGAAGGTCTGCCACTCCGGCGGCTCGTGATGGAATGTGACCTCCACCGGGCCGGCGCTTTCCTGAAGCCTCCGCGCCGCGTCGCGGAAGGATTCCACGCGTTCGGTCCCGTTCACGATCCAGCCGTCCTTCACGGCGAAGTTTCCATCCATCGAAGCCAGCACCCGGTCGCGCAGCTCGGCGACGGTGCGCGCGATCAGCTCGCCCACGATCATGGTGGTGCGCGAGGCGACCGTCGGGCCGGAGTCGGGAACGTCGGCGGTGTCCGGATCGGCGAACACGACGTCGTCCGGGGCGAGCCCACCCGCCGCGATCGCGATCTGCGGAAAGACGGCCACACACCCCTGGCCCATGTCGGTCATCGCCGTCAGCACCTCGATCCGGCCGTCCTCGAGCAGGCGCGCGGTGACCGGGGACTTCATCTTGCGCTCGCCGTTGCCGGTGAACCCCGCGCCGTGGAAGTAGAGGGAGAGGCCGATCCCGCGCATCGTCATGCCATCGCCGGCCCGCTCGCGCGCCGCTTCCTGGGCCTTCCACCGGGCGCGGAAACCGGTGAACCGCTCCGCCTCCTCCAGGCAGAGGCGGGCCGAGGTGGTCTCGTCGAGCACCTGCCCGGTCGGCAGGCGGTCGCCCGGCTCGACGACGTTGCGGGCGCGGATCTCGTAGGGATCGAGCCCCAGCGCCTGGCCGATGCGGTCCATCTGGCGCTCGATCGCGAATTCGACCTGCGGCGCGCCGAAGCCGCGGAAGGCGCTGTTCGGCGCCGTGTGGGTGCGCATCACCTTGCCGTGGATGCGCACGCTCGGCCAGCGGTAGGGACCGAACGAATGGAGGAGGGCCCGCGAGAGCACCACCGGCGAGAGGGTCTTGTAGGCCCCGCCGTCCATCAGGATCTCGGCGTCGAGGGCGAGCAGCCGGCCGTCGCCGCTCACCGCCGTGCGATGGCGGATCACGGCGGGGTGGCGCTTGGAGGTGCCGACGATGTCCTCGTGGCGGTCGTAGACCATCTTCACCGGCCGGCGGCAGGCGCGGGCGAGCAGGGCGGCGTGAATGGCCAGCGCGCTCGGAAAGTCCTCCTTGCCGCCGAAGCCGCCGCCCACCACCGTGGCCCGCACCCGCACCTGGTCCTCCGGCATCTTGAGGGCGTGGGCCAGCGCCCGGTGCACGTAGTACGGGCACTGCATCGAGCCGAGCACCATCAGCGAGCCGTCGGCCCAGTCGTACCGGGCGATCATCCCCTGGCACTCGATGTAGATGTGCTCCTGGTGGCCGGTCCGCCAGGTCCCCTCGATCACGTGCTCCGCGCCGGCCAGGGCCGCGTCCACGTCCCCGTTCTCCAGGCGGAGCTCGTAAAGCGGGGGGAGCTTTGCCGCCTCCTCGAGCGTCAGGACCGGGTCGAGCGGCTCGTATTCGACGGCCACGGCCGCCAGCGCCTGGCGTGCCGCGAGGCGCGTGGGCGCCGCCACCAGCGCCACCGGTTCGGCCACGTGGAGGACGAATCCGTCGGCGAGGATCGGCCAGCCGTCGTCCAGGAGCTGGACGCCGTTCGGGCCGGGCAGGTCGGCGGCGGTGACGCAGACGGTGCCCTTGGGGGCCGCCGCGGGATCGAAGCGGATGGACTTGATGCGGGCGTGCGGGTGCGGGCTGCGCACCGTGGCGCCGAACCACATCCCCGGCAGGGCGACGTCGTCGATGTAGCGCGCCGCTCCCGACACCTTGGCGAAGCCGTCCGGACGCGGCGGGCTGTCTCCGATGCCGTTCATGATCCGCGAGTCTGGAACAAGCCTGGCGCGGGCGCAAGCGGCCGTCTTGATGAGGTCGATGATGAGGAAGTTTCGCCTCCTCTCCAGGCGTTATCATCTTGCAGGGCCAAGCGATGCCGGATCGAGAGAGAATCTCATGACCACCGAGACGACCATCCGTCCGGCCAAGCGGCCGGCCCGCGCCGCCGGCAAGTCGAACCGGCGCAAGGAGGCGCCGTTCGAGTCGGTGCGCCGGGAGCTGGAGCTGATGAAGCCGCAACTCGCCACGGCGCTGCCACCTCACCTGGACGCGGACCGCCTGCTGCGCGTCGTGATCACCGTCCTCCAGAGCACCCCGGCGCTCCTTGACTGCGACCGCGCGAGCCTCCATGGGGCGGTGATGACCTGCGCCCAGCTCGGCCTCGAGCCGGACGGCGTGCTCGGCCAGGCCCGGCTGGTGCCGTCGCGAGGGAAGGTGCAGCTCGTCCCGGGCTACCCGGGTTTCATCGCGCTCGCCCGCAACAGCGGCCAGGTCACCTCGATCAACGCCCAGGCGGTCCACCGGAACGATCAATTCGAGTACGCCTATGGCCTGAACGAGCGCCTGGAGCACACCCCGGCCAGCGGCGACCGCGGCGAGATCACCCATTTCTACGTCTACGCCAGATTCAAGGACGGCGGCCACCATTTCGACGTCATGTCGCGCGGCGAGGTGGACGCGGTCCGCGACCGCAGCGAGAGCTATCAGGCCTATCGGGCCGGCAAGGCCGAGGACTCCGCCTGGGTGAGCGGCTACGCCGAGATGGGGAAGGAGACCGTCATCCGCCGGATCGCCGAGCACCTGCCGCTCGCCGTGCGGAAGGCGGCCGCCCTGGCGGATCTCCACGAGGCGGGGAGGCACGCCGCGCTGGGCGACCTCGGCGAGATCGTGGTCGATCCGCTGCCGGCCGTTCCCCTCCCCGAGCCGAAGCCGGTGCCTCTTCCCGAGATCGAGCCCGAGGGGATCGAGCTCAGCGAGGAAGAGCTCTTCGGGCTCCTGCCGCCACTCCACCTCATCGAGATCCTGGACGCGGTTGCCGAGCGCGAGATGCCCGAGGAGATCCTGGAATCGATCGTCGGCAAGCCGCTCGACGAGATCGCCGAAGAGGAAGTGCCGGACATTCTCCGCGCGGTCGCGATCTGGCAGCCGGATCTCCGCTTTTGACGAGCCGCCGGAAGCTTGTGACGTCTCATCGCGAGCTTGCGGCCGGGTCGCTGGAGCTTGTGACGGCCCGCGGAACGTTGTGACGGGGCATCGCGGCCTTCGGCGGTCTCGTCCAGGCCTGCGGCGAGCCGTTCCAAGCTCCGGATGCCTCATCGCGAGTTTGTGACGGCTCATCGCAAGCTTGTGACGTCTCCCGCGAAGCCTGGCAGGAGGTAGCGGAAGCTTGAATGGACCGGCTCGAGGTTCCGGCGTCCCGTCGCAAGCTTGCACCGTTCCGCCGGAACCTTCGGCGAGATGCCGCAAGCCGGGCGGGACCGCCGCAAGCTTTCGACGTCACGCCCGAAGCTTGAACGGTCTTGCCGCAAGCTTCCGATGAGCCGTCGCAAACAAGAATTCCGGCGCAGGAATCCGTTAGAACCGCGTCGAAAGACCGCATAAGGTTCTCCCGAGAGCCGCAAAGGAGAACCAATGAGTCTTTATAACGTCGTCGCGATCCCCGAGAACCTAGCCCAGAAGGTCCGGACCACCCTGAAGGCACCCGGCTACGGCCACCCCGCCCACGTCGAGGTGGCTTCCGGATATGGCCCCTGCCGCCTCTGCCTGAATAAGTTCCGCGAAGGCGAGGAGGACCGGATCCTCTTCACTTACGACCCGTTCCGGGGGCTGGACTCCTATCCCTCTCCCGGCCCCGTCTTCATCCACCGGGACGGCTGTCCGGCGTACGACGAAGAGGGGTTCCCTGCGGAGCTCCGCGATCTGCCCCTGACTCTCGAAGCCTACGGCCCGGACCGCTGGATCGTTGCCCGCGAGCGCGTGGCGGATGGCGAGGTGGACGCCGCGATCGGCCGGTTGTTGGCGCGAGAAGAAGTGGGGTACATCCACGTGCGGAATACGGAGGCGGGGTGTTATATCGCGCGGGTGGAGCGACCGAAGGATGGCGGTGGCTCCAGGAGTCTGCGACCATAGAGCTGACACTCCGTCCACGTCTATGAAAGGGATCCTATGAAAAGGAACGTCAAGAAGATCACCTTGAACCGGGAAACCTTGCGCCACCTCGATGCGCGGGAGCTCACGAACGTCGGGGGTGGCGCTACGATCCCCTGCTATCCGCCGACCTATGGGCCCTCCTGCCGTGGTACTTGTCCTACTGAGCCGTTCTCGCAGACCAACTGCGGCTAGCGTCCGTGTAGAAGAGGCGGGGTGGCGGCCCAACGTCGCCCCGCCAGCCGGCTCTCAGGCTGACGGGCTCAGAGCAGCTCTCTGAAAGACCCGAACTTCATTCGGAACCTGTTCGTTTCGAGGATACGCTTCAACTCGTCCGCTTCTCCGATCGTCAAAAGACCTCTCCGGATGGCCAGCAGCAGGAGGCCCGGAGTGTTGAGGATGCGGCCCGGTCCGAGTCGTGTCTCGGCCTCTCTTCGGAACGCCCGCTTCTCGTCGGAAGCCACCAGGCCTCCGCGGTAGACCGCCAAGGCGAGGCAGGCGGCCTCTCCCATCCCCAGGCTCCGCCTCAACTCGGCGAAGAGCGCGAGCTCGGCGACTTCGGAGAACGCGATATCTCCGAGGTCACCCCGGCGCCGAGAGTCCTCCACGAGCATCTTTTCCCGCGCACTGACGATCTCGGTGAGGACCTCCACCGGCGAGCAAAAATCCAGCTCCGGCAGCGCGCCCAGAAGATCCAGACGATTTACAAAGGCGAGATTGAGGAGGACGTTCGCGTCCACCAGCACGAGGCGTTGGGGCACCCGTGATTACCCGAGAACCTCGGGAACGAGAGGATCGCCATCCTCCTCATCGAGCCCTGCGCTGGCGAGGATCGCTTCGAGGGTCTCGCGCCCATAACCGACCATAGGACCCAGCTCGAACAACTTCGCGCGGGTGATCTTCTCCCGCCGGTAGGCTTCCATCGCGAGCCCCAGAAACCGAAGCCGGAAGCCTTCCCTGGCAGTCGTGTGGTCTGGCTGGGGAAGGTCGAGCAGATCCTCGATCTGTTTTCCCTGGCCGGCATTCTCCCCGGCGAGGAGCTCGTCGCGTTCCGCCGGCGCCAGCATGCGCAGGTTGGATAAGCGATAGATGGCGGCAGAGCGGCTGACCTGGAAGTGGTGGGCCAGCAGGACGGTCTCGTACAGTCCAACCGACCGCGAGCCGGGCTCAGGGCGCACTTCGGCGCTCAAAGCCTTGTCACCGTCGAAGATCTCGAAGCGCTCACGGGAAGCCGGGCCACGGCCGAGGTCCGCGAGACAGGAGCGCACTCCGTCTTCCGGCATCAGGAAATTCGCGGCGAAGCTGTTGGCGCGCACCTCCGACAGATCGTCGCGCCGGGACGCCATGCTGATGGTGCCCCGCTGACTCCGGTCCATCAGGACGTGGGCGTACTCGTGAACCCAGGAGAACCGTCGACGCAACCGGTGATGCCGCCGATTGATGACGATCGAGGGGCTCAACCCTTGCTCCATCAGAGCCAGGCCAGAGACCTCGTCCGGCAGGTCCAGCATGGCGGTACGGATGCCCTGCTCTTCCAGGAACTCCGAGGCATCCCAGAGTGGCCGGGCTCCTATACCGAGACGCCGGCGCTCCTCGGCCGCCACTTGGGCGCCCTGTTCGATCGCCTGCCAGCGGGTTCGGGGCGGATCGACGCCATAAGCCGGAGCCCCGATCTGAGAGCGGTTCATTCCCAGAAGAGATTCGAGGGAAGCCAGCTCGCGCGCCAGTGCCAGGCCATCGCGAAAGGCTTCCATCGCCTCCTCGCCGATTTCCTTGGAGGCGGTCCGGAAGAGGGCGAGAACGGTCTGGCTGGGATCGAATTCCTCCGCCAGGAAATCCCGGACATCCCGGCCGTAGAGCCGCGCGAGCTTCGCCAACTCCAGGCCCGTCACCGTACGGTTCCCGAGCTCGATCTGGGCAATGGAGGGGCGGGAGAGCTCGAGGTGACGCGCCACGTCCTCCTGCCGCAGACCAGCAGCTTCGCGGGCTTCCCGGAGACGGCGGGCGAGATCGATCTGGTTCAGGTCTGAGGAGCTCACCTGCCCATGTTAGAATTAAGGACGCGCAAAGGCAATACTGCGGGAATGATGTTTGATTAAGAGCCCCGTCTCAACCCCACCAGCGGCTCCTCCTCCCGCCACGCCGCCTCGCCATCCGCGTAGTGCTCGCGCTTCCAGATCGGGATCTCCGCCTTGAGCCGCTCCAGGGCGGTGCGGCTGGCTTCGTAGGCGGCGGCGCGGTGGGGGGAGCCGATGGCGATGACCACGCTCGGCTCTCCCACCGGGACCTCGCCCAGGCGGTGGACGATCGCCGCCCGGAGATCCTCGTGGGCGGCTTCGAGGTCGATCGCGATCCGGCGGAGCCCTTCCAGGGCCATGGGGCGGTAGGCGCTGTAGGTGAGCTTTGTAACGGGACGCCCGGCGTGGTGGTCACGCACGGTGCCGAGGACGAGCACCACGGCGCCCCGGCTCGGACCCGCGACGGCGGCCTCGACCCGCGCGGTGTCGATGGGCTCGTCGGTCAGCTCCGCGCGGAGGGGTTCCTCGGTGCCTCCCGAGACCGGCGGCAGCAGGGCCACCTCGGCCCCTTCCTCTATATAGGTGTCCGGAGGGACGATCCGGCCGTCCATCGCGATCGCCATGCGCGGCCAGAGGGGGACGAGCGCCGGGTGCTCGCGGTCGAGCCGGGCGCGCAGATCGGAGATCCGGCTGCCGTCGGGGATCTCCAGTTCGGTCTCGGTGGCTCCCAGGGCATCCCCGGCACTGGCGAAGGCGAGGAGGCGGATCTTCATGCGCGGGAGACGAGAGGATAGCGTTCTGGCTGCTCGATCGACTCGACCGCCAGATCGACGTCGAGGTCCGGCCAGTACAGGTGATGAGGTTGCGGCCACTCCACGTTGAGGATCGCGGCGATAGAGGCACCCTTGAACCAGGGGAAGTCACTGAAGGGCAGGAACAATTCGCGGTTACCCAGCAGCAGCCAGAAGCCGTGCTGGGAGATGTTGGTCACCTCAGCCTCCGAAGTGCCGTTCCCAAGCGCTTGTGATTTCATCCTCGTGGGAAACCCCTTTCTCGGAAGATGGTCGGACTCACTCTTCTCCTCTCGGTCGCAGAGCCCTCATGCTACAGCCAAACAATACTCCCCATATAATCCCCCCGCCTTAGGGCTTCCTGGGAGGGCTTCGTGACGATTCTGGAGAGCAAGGTCAATCGGGGTGAGGCGTTCGAGCGGCAGGCCGAGCACTGGCGGCGGCGTATCGAGGAGGTCCGCGAGCAGGAGGACCGCATCCGGCTCGGCGGCGGCCTGAAGGCGCAGGACAAGCAGCGCGCCCAGGGGAAGATGACGGCGCGCGAGCGGGTCGAGGCGCTGTGCGATCCGGGCTCGGGCTTCCTGGAGCTGGGCCTCTGGGTGGCCGAGGGGTTCTATGAGGAGTATGGCGGCGCCCCGGCGGCCGGGGTAGTGATCGGCATCGGCAAGGTCCATGGCCGCGACGTGGTCGTGGTCTCCAACGACGCCACCGTCAAGGCCGGCGCGTGGTTCCCGCTGACCGCCAAGAAGGTGCTGCGCGCGCAGGAGATCGCCCTCGAGAACCGGCTGCCGATCATCTATCTGGTCGACTCCGCCGGCGTCTTCCTGCCGCTCCAGGACGAGATCTTCCCCGACAAGGAGCACTTCGGCCGCGCCTTCTTCAACAACGCCCGCCTCTCGGCCGAGGGGGTCTTCCAGATGGCCGCCATCATGGGCTCCTGCGTGGCCGGCGGCGCCTACCTGCCGATCATGAGCGACGAGTCGCACATCGTGGAGGGGACAGGCTCGATCTTCCTCGCCGGCTCCCATCTGGTGCAGGCCGCGATCGGCGAGAAGATCGACAACGAGGAGCTGGGCGGCGCCCTCGTGCAGTGCGACATCTCGGGGGTGGTGGACCACCGCCACCCGGACGACGCCTCCTGCCTGGCGAAGATCCGCAGCCAGTTCGCCCAGATGGCCGTGCCCCCCCAGGCCCCGTTCGCCCGCCGCGAGCCGGTCGAGCCGCTCTATCCGGCCGAGGATCTCTACGGCCTGATGCCGATCGACCGCTCGCGCCCGTACGACACCCACGAGATCCTGGCCCGGCTGCTCGACGGCAGCGAGCTCGACGAGTACAAGGCCACCCACGGCCAGACGCTGGTCTGCGGCACCGGCTGGATCGAGGGGCACGCGGTCGGCATCGTGGCCAACCAGCGCTCGGTGGTGCCGAAGCGGACGGGCACCGCCCCGGCCGACCGCGAGCTGCAGATCGGCGGCGTCATCTACTCGGATTCGGCGGACAAGGCGGCGCGTTTCGTCGAGCTGTGCAACCAGAAGAAGATCCCGCTGCTGTTCATCCAGGACGTCACCGGCTTCATGGTCGGCAGCCGCGCCGAGCGCGGGGGGATCATCAAGGACGGCGCGAAGATGGTGAACGCCGTCGCCAACTCGACGGTGCCCAAGATCACTCTTTTCGTGGGCAACTCCTACGGCGCCGGCAACTACGCGATGTGCGGCAAGGCCTACGGTCCGCGCTTCCTCTACGCCTGGCCCTCGGCCTCGATCGCGGTGATGGGCGGCGACCAGGCGAGCAAGACGCTGCTCTCGATCCAGATGAAGAACCGCGGCGCGGACGTCTCGGAGGAGGAGAAGACCCAGCGCCTCGAGGAGATCAAGGCGCGCTACGCCGCCACCGCGGACCCCCGCTACGCCGCCGCCCGCCTCTGGGTGGACGCGATCATCGATCCCGCGGAGACGCGGAAAGTGATCGGCTGGTCGCTGGCGTGCGCGGCGATGAACCCGGAGATCCCGGAGTTCAAAACGGGGGTGTTGCAGACGTAGAGCCGCCCGGGATTGAAATCCCGGGCTACCCACGGTCGTCCCATCCGGGACTCCCACAAACCCGTTTGCAGAGCCCCGGGCAGGGGCGATTGTCGGTAGCCCGGGATTTCAATCCCGGGCGGCTCTACCCTGTATCCCACCGCTTCAAAATCATCTGGATCTCATCCCGGTGGGTGCTCTCGTCGCGGATCAGGTCGTCGAACTCGACCGCGAGGCCGTAGTGGCCCAGGGCCTCGGCCTGCTTGCGGCGCAGGACGTAGCGCTGGATGGTCTCGATCTCGTCCTCCAGGGAGTTGCGGAGCATCTCCTTGGAGTCCCTGGCCGGCTTGACCGGGGCTGGCACCGTGGTCGGGTTGCCGCCCAGAGAGACGATCTTGTCGGCCAGGAGCTGGGCGTGGCCGAGCTCGTCGGGGATCTCGCTCTCGAAGAACTGGCGGAGCTCCATCCGCCACTGCCCCTGGACCTGGCTGGCGTAGGTGCGGTAGGAGATCACCGCCCCGTACTCGTGGGCGAGGTCCACGTTCAGGGCCTCGAGAAAGTCCTGCTGGCTGATGTTGTCGGCCGCGCCCTCGTTGCGGACCGCGGGATTCTGTTCGCCGTGCTTGTCTTTCTTGCTCATCCGGACCCTCCTCTCGTTTCACTCTCGCGGGGCCCCGGGGATGCGGATCCCCGGCCGTCCCGGTCCTCGACAGGGCGAGCTTACACCCATGCTATCGTTGCGCCCTCTATGACGAAGACGACGAAGACGATCCGAATCGGTAACGGACAAGGGTTCTGGGGCGACAACGTCGACGCGCCGGTGGAGCTGCTGCGCGGCGGCCCGATCGACTACATCGGCATGGATTACCTGGCCGAGGTGACGCTGTCGATCATGATGCGGCAGAAGCTGAAGAATCCGAAGCTCGGCTATGCCACGGACTTCATCGGCTTCATCCGCCGGGTGCTGCCGGAGCTGAAGGAGCGCAACGTGCGCATCCTCACCAACGCCGGCGGCCTCAATCCCAAGGCCTGCCGCAACCGGATCTTCGAGGTGGCGCGGGACCTCGGGGTCACCGGGCTGCGGGTGGGCGTCGTCGACGGCGACGACCTGCTGCCGCGCCTGCCGGAGCTGATCGCCGCCGGCCACACGCTCAAGAACATGGACACTGGCGAGCCGCTCGCGCCGCTGGTCGACAAGGTGATGAGCGCCAACGCCTATCTCGGCGCGCAGCCGATCGTCGACGCTCTCGGCCAGGGAGCGCAGATCGTCCTCTGCGGGCGGGTCACCGACACCGCCCTGGCGCTGGCGCCGATGATCCACGAGTTCGGCTGGGGCATGAAGGACTGGGACCTGCTCGCCGCCGGCACCATCGCCGGCCACATCATCGAGTGCGGCGCCCAGTGCACGGGCGGCAACTTCAGCCGCTTCTGGGAGGTGCCGGACCTCTGGAACGTCGGCTACCCGGTGGTCGAGGCGCGCGAGGACGGCACCTTCGTGGTCACCAAACACCCGGGGACGGGCGGCATGGTGACGGTCGACACGGTCGGCGAGCAGCTCGTCTACGAGATGAGCGACCCGACCGGCTACATCACCCCGGACGTGATCGCCGACTTCACCTCGATCCGCCTGCGCCAGGACGGCAAGGACCGGGTGGAGGTCTCGGGGATCAAGGGGAAGCCCAACACCCCGTTCCTCAAGATCTCGGGCTCCTATCTCGCCGGCTTCAAGGCTTCCGGGCAGATCACCGTCGCCGGGCCGCGGGCGGTCGAGAAGGCGCGGCTCGCCGCCGAGATCGTCTGGAAGCGGCTGGAGCGCGCCGGCGTCACCTTCGCGCCGGAGGACCAGGAGACCGAGCTGATGGGCACCGGCGCCTGCCTGCCGGGCATCCTGCCGGTGCCGGACGATCTGCCGGAGGTGGTCCTGCGCCTCGGCGTGCGGGACGCCGACTCCACCAAGGTCGAGCGCTTCGGCAAGGAGATCGCGCCGCTGGTCACCGCCGGCCCCCCCGGCGTGACCGGTTTCGCCGGTGGCCGGCCGAAGCCGCAGGAGATCGTCGCCTATTGGCCCGCGCTGCTGGCCCGCGAGGAGGTCGAGAGCCGGGTCGAGGTCAGCGTGGAGGAGGCGTGAGCGCCGGCCGGCCGCTCGCCCTCGCCTGGTATGGCGGCGTGCTCGGCGGCCTGCTCCCCATCCTCCTCCTCGGCTTCATCTACAGCGCGGTCGCGGACCGCACCGTCTTCGCACTCTGGGGGCTGGTCACCGGCATCTTCTGGGTGGCGCTGCTCCGCCAGGGGCTGGCCGCGGGCTGGGGGCGGCTCCGTCTCCTCGCCGCCCTGGCGCTGCTGGCGGCGGCGGGCCTCGGCATCTTCGCCCTCCTGGAGTCGCGGCACCACGAGATCCTCGACCTCGGGTTCCGCGCCGTCTTCCCCGCGCTCTACGATCCGCTGGCCACCGCGCCGCGGACGGCGGCGATCCTGGCCGGCGCCCTGGCGGCGGCCGGCGCGGTCCTGTTTCCCCTTTCCCGTAGACTGGAGATCCGATGAAAGTGAAGCTCGACGACATCGCCCACGCCCGCTCGGGCGACAAGGGGGACGCCTCCAACGTCGGCCTGATCGCCCAGACCCCCGAGCTCTTCGAGGTGCTCCGCGAACAGGTGACCGCCGAGCGGGTCAAGGAGCATTTCCGGGAGGTCTGCCGCGGCCCGGTGCAGCGCTACGAGCTGCCGAACATCCTGGCCCTGAACTTCATCCTGCACGACTCGCTCGGCGGCGGCGGCACCGAGAGCCTGAAGAACGACGCCCAGGGGAAGACCCACGCCCAGGGGCTGCTGCAGATGGAGGTCGAGGTGCCCGAGAACCTGAAGGGGACCTGGAAATGACCGGGCAGTTTCTAGAAAGCCGGCGGGAGGGGGACCTCCTCTGGGTCACCCTGAACGATCCCGGCCGCGCGAACGCCCTCTCGCCGGCGTTGATCGGCGAGCTGATCGAGCTCTACCGCCGTCCCTGGCGCGAGGAGGGGGTGCGCTGCCTGCTGCTCGCCGGCACGGGGAAGAACTTCTCGGCCGGGGCGGACCTCGAGCACCTGCGCTCGCTGCGCGACGCCGGGCACGAGGAGAACCTGCGCGACTCGATGCGCCTCAAGGACCTCTTCGAGGCGGTGCTGCGGCAGGACGCGCTGACCATCGCCCTGGTCCACGGCGCCTGCGTGGCGGGCGGGTGCGGCCTCGCCACCGCCCACGACTTCGTGATCGCGGCCGACGACGCGCGCTTCCTCTACAGCGAGGTGCGGATCGGTTTCGTGGCCGCCCTGGTCGCCACCTACCTGCCGTTGCGCCTGCGCGGCTCGGACATCCGCGAGCTGCTGATCAATCCGCAGTTCGTGGACGCCCGCCGGGCCCTGGAGATCGGCCTGGTCAACCGCATGGTCCCCCACGAGGACCTGCGCGCCGTGGGCGAGGCGCTCGCCGCGCAGATCCTGGAGACCGGCAGCTCGGAGTCGATCGCCCGCACCAAGCGCCTGCTGCTCGACGTCGTCGGCCGGCCGCTGGGCGAGGCCATGACCCTCGCCGCCGAGGTCAACGCCGCCGCCCGCGCGACCGACGACTGCAAGCGGGGGATCGCGACCTTCCTCGAAACCAAGAAGCCGCCGAAGTGGCGCTGAGGGTGTTCTCCTCATGAAGCTGGTCCTCTTCGACATCGACGGCACCCTGTTGAGCTGCGGTCCGCAGGTGCGGCCGCTGTTCGCCGGCGCGCTGATGGAGGTCTTCGGCACCACGGGGGCGATCGACGCCTACGACTTCACGGGGCGGACCGATCCCGGGATCGTGCTCGACCTGGTGCGCGGGGCCGGCGTGCCGGACGCCGTCGTGCGGGAAGGCCTGCTGCGGATGCGGGAGCTCTATACCGGGCGGCTGGAGCGATCGCTCGACCGCGCGGGGATGCGGCTGCTGCCCGGGGTGGTGGAGATCCTCGAGCGGCTCAGCGGCCGCGAGGACGTGGTGCTCGCCCTGCTGACCGGCAACTGGGAGCCGGGGGCGAAGGCCAAGCTCTCGCGCTTCGGCCTCGAAGGCTACTTCCCGTTCGGCGCCTTCGGCTGCGACGGCATCGAACGCTCGGATCTCCCGCCGGTGGCCCTCGACCGCGCCGAGCGGGCCACGGGTCGCCGGTTCCGCCCCGAGGAGGTGCTGATCGTGGGGGACAGCATCCACGACGTCTCCTGCGCCCACGCCCACGGCATCCCCTGCCTCGCCGTGGAGACCGGCCGCACGCCGGGCGAGACCCTGCGGGCCGTCGGCGCCGACTGGGTGATCCCAGACCTGCGGCAAGCCGCCGGCGCCGTTTCCTGGCTGGCGTAGGGCGCGCGTTCAGCTCCAATACCGTTCATTCAAGGCGTCTTACGTAGGGGAGGGGCTTGTCCCCTCCCTCGCCCTGTAGGGGCGATCTTTGAACTCCAAGCCCCGAAGGACCGGCCGAAACTTCAGCGGTCGGCCGGCCCTTCGGGGCTCGACGGATCGGGTTCGCCCATACCTGGGGTTGCCACCCCAGGCTGTTCAAAGTTCGCCCTTTCAGGGCGAGGGAGGGGACAAGCCCCTCCCCTACGTTCAGAACGCAAAAATGAACCGTATTGGGACAAGCCCCTCCCCTGCGTAAGACGCCTTGAATGAACGCGCAGGGCGTTCAACCCCTCCCGAGCCGCCCGCGCCGCTTCGCGTCCCCTTCCGGTCCCGCCCGGGCCTCCCGGCTCGGAAAGATCGAGATCGTGGCCAAAGGCTGCTCCTCGCCGTCCGGATCGGTGCGCAAAGCCGCATCTTCGAGTCCGCGGAACAGCAACTGGAAGTTGTCCCTTTGCGAGACCTCCTGAAGCAGCCTGGAGCACTGGGGACAGCGCCGCAAAAGGTGCCTCACGAAGCCCCGTGTCTCCTCGCGGGATAGCTCCAGGCGAAGAAATCGTTCTAGGGTTTCCCGTGAGAAGTGGTCGTCCGTCATGTCATTCCTCCCCTGCAAGATCTAAACTGCATTAGACCTTCAACAAGTAATGTTGCCGGAGGGGAGAATTTTGGGACAAAAAAGAAGTTCGACCTTCTTTTGCGCGATCGCGGAAAACGGAAACTGAGAACGGATCGGCGATTCAGAGATATTCGCGGAACCAGCGCTGGGTGGCGTTCAGGGCCTGGATGAGCTGCGGAGTGGGGCCGGTGAAGGGGTGGCGGGCGCCGAAGGTGTGATCGCCGCCGGGAACGACGAGCAGCTCCGTCCGGCCGGTGGCCCGTTCGGCGTGGAGGTGGGCGGCGGCCACCGGCACGGTCTCGTCCTCGGCGCCGTGCACGATCAGCCAGGGGGCGCGGCGGGCCGCGGCGGCGGCGGGGAGGTCGAGCTCGGCGCGCCGTTCCTCGATGTCGGCGAGCATCCCGAGCCCCATGGCGAGCTGCTGTCCCGTGCGGACGTTGACGACGGGGAACTCCCCGTCACGCCGCCACTCCTCCTTCTGCTCGGGAGTGAAGCGGTCGATGTCCGCGATCGCCGCCCAGGTCACCAGGGCGCGCAGCCGGTCCCGCCAGGCCGGGCTGGCCGCGGCGAGGAGAGCCATGCCGCCGCCGCGGCTGTGGCCGAAGAGGCCGATCCGGCCGCGGTCCACCCGGCCGGGAGCGATCGAGCCGGCGGCGGTGGCGTCTAGGACGGCCGTCAGATCCGCCAGCTCGCGGCTGTAGGTGTTGTCGCGAAAGGCCGCGAGATCGGTCACCCGCTCGTCGCCGGGGCGCATGCCTGTGCCGGAGAGATTGAAGCGGACGGCGACGAACCCGCGCTCCGCGAGCAGGGCCGCGAGCGAGGGGAAGAGCCCCACCTCCATGAACCCCTTGAATCCGTGGCAGATCACGACGGCAGGCCGCTCGCCGGGCGCGTCGGGCAGATCGACGAGGCCGTGCAGGGTGACTCGGGAGGTCTCGAGGGTGAAGGGGATCGTCTCGCTCATGGGTGGGATTATGGTTCATGGGATCGCGGACGTCTTCCCCTTAGGAATTTGCCCCGGAAGGGGCAAAGGCATGTAGCCTGGGGCGTCAGCTCCAGGTGGAGGGAGCTCAAGACCTCGCGAGCCCCGGAGGGGCGACGGCATTCTTCCTCGGAGCGGTGATCTGCCGTCACCCCTCCGGGGTTTTGGATTTTTTGTCATTCTCTTCCTGGGGCTCACGCCCCAGGCTACATGCCTGGGCTCCTTCGGAGCCCGTGAATCCTGCGGAATCGTGGAGACGGGGCCCGGGATTGTAGACTGGAGCCATGACCACCACGACTTCCACCACCGCGGCCACCGACCTCGCCGGGCAGTACCGCGCCCTGCGCGAGGGGTGCGGGCTCGCCGACCGCTCCTGGATGGACCGCGTCGAGATCGTCGGCGCCGACCGCCTCCGCTTCCTGAACGCCTACGTCACCTGCGACGTCAAGGCTCTCGCGCCCGGCGAGGGGGCCTACGGCTTCCTCACCAACCCGCAGGGGCGTATCCTCTCCGACCTGGTGGCGATGGCGCACGCGGACCGCCTCTGGCTGCTGCTGCCGCCGGACCAGGAGGAGGCGGTGACGAAGCACCTCCAGAAGTACATCCTGGCCGACCGGGTCGAGGTGCGGCCGCTCGGCGACATGCAGCCGATCACCCTGATCGGCCCCGGCGCCGCCGCGGCGCTGGGCGATGCCGAGCTGCCGCCCCCCGGGGACTGGCGGCACGTACGGTCCAAGGTCCACGGCACCGAGGTGGCGCTCCAGCGTTCGGGGCGCCTGGGAGCCGAGGCCTACACCCTCTGGGTTTCGGCGTCGATCGCCGGCCTGCTGGCCGAGCGGCTGCTGGAGGAGCCCGGGGTGACGCGGGTCGGCTTCGAGGCGCTGGAGGTGCTGCGGACCGAGGCGGGGATCCCCAGCTTCGGGCGCGATTTCGGCCCCGAGAACTTCCCGCAGGAGACCGGCGCCGAGGAGGCGGCGGTGAGCTACACGAAGGGGTGCTACCTCGGCCAGGAGGTGGTGGCCCGCATCCACTATCGCGGCGGGGTGCAGAAGACCCTGCGCGGGCTGGTCTTCGACGGCGCCCCCCCGGCGCCCGGAACGCCGCTCCTCCACGACGGGCGCGAGGCCGGCAAGACGGCCACCGCCGTCCACTCGATCGCCCTCGGCGCGCCCATCGGCCTCGCCATCCTCCACCGCCGCGCCGCCGAGCTCGGCACTCGGCTGGAGATCGCGGAAGGCGGGGGTGCGGAGGTGCGGGAGCTGCCCTTTACCTGACCGCAAGGGCCCGGAAGCCGGATACGGACAACGATGACCGGTCCGTATTTTCAGTGACTTACGCCTTCCCTGGCGGCGTTTCCCTGGCGGAATGACGCCGGAGTTTCACCAGGGGGGAGCTTCTGGCCCATCAATGGGCCGCTCCGGCCCATCAATGGGCTGCTCCGGCCCACTACTGGGCCCGTCGGCCCCTCGAGGGGGGCCGTCCGGCCCATTAATGGGCCCGCAAGTCCTTCAGTAGGGGCTGTGCGGCCCACAAGGGGGACCGATGCGCCCACGAGTGGGGCCATCTGGCCCATCAATGGGCCGGTGCGTCCCTCTTCGGGGACCGTCCGGCCCAACGCGGGGGCCGACGCGCCCATTAATGGGCCGGACCGGCCCATTCGTGGGCAGAATGGGGTACCTCCTCCGCCACAGCAGCCCAAACGAGGGGCGCTCGGGCCCAGTCGTGGGTCGGAGCGCCCCGCTCGAGGGCCGTTCCGGCGGGTTCGAGGGGCAACGCTGCGGCGGCATCCCCCATACCCGCCCACGCCTGGGCGACGGCAGCATCGGACTCGAGCGCCAGGGTGGAGAGACGCTCCGGGCACTGTTCGAGAGGTGAGGAGTCGTGGTGCCGTTCAGCGAGTATCTGGAGATCGGCATGGGTGGGCATGTGGCGGGGGCACCTTTGGTTTCGCCGCAATGATGTATAATTCAGCCTGAAAGGAGATTCGGAATGAAGAATCGTACTCTGCCCAAGAAGCTTAGCCTCAACCGCGAAACCGTCCGCCTGCTCGAGAAGAATCAACTCGAGGGCGTTATGGGAGGGGTTACTGCACGCTGCACCCTCACCCTCTGCGGAGACAGCGGCTGCAACATCAGCTGCTTCTGTTAGGAGGAACGCCACCTGGAATTGCTCCCGGGGGGCTCTGCCTTCCGGGAAGTTCCCGCTTCCCCAATAGGCTCTAGGGGAGTCGCAAGACGACAAACCAAGCCCCTTGAGGCCCCCCTTCGCTGAACGTGAATCGCGGCCCAGTAGTGGGACCGAGCGGCCTTTTCGAGGAGCGCTCCGGCGGATTCGATCGTCAACGCCGTGGAAGCATCCCGCATACCCGCCCACGCCTGGGCGACGGAAGCGAAATCGAGCGTGGAAGCCGCCCTCCCGTGGACGCTTCCGAGTGCGCCTGCCGCTCGTGAAAGGGCGCACGCTGATCCGCCGCAAGAGCCAGATCCCTTTCAGTGTGTGTGAGGTACGGAGTTGCCCCACCTTGGTGTGGAGTGCATATTGCCCCGTATAACGTTCCAGCCCGATCGTCTCATACGCGCTTCAATGAGAAGAGATCCTGTCGAATCTGTTCGGTGGCTCTCGATCCTCGCCACCCCGCGTCCGTCCGGGGGCGACCCAAGATGTACCTTTAGGTGGGCTTGCCGAGGCATTGACCTTTATTAGGGAGAGACGTAAAATCAATTGAGTTTATGGAATCAAAACATGCGACGGCTGGAGCGCACTGCTGTAGTAAAGGATTTTACGCCCCCCTATTGCATTTTGGAGTGAAATGGCGAGGGGCTATCTCGATGTTATGCATTCTCCTGAGACCAAGCTACGAGGTGAGTCAATAAATGTCAATGCACGAAAAGTTTGACTTCGAGCGCACCCGCGGAATTGCTTGGGTTTGTGACCTCGCAGGGTCTTCAAGATACCTTAACGATGACAAAGCGGCCGATGTTCTTGAACAGTTTCTTCCTCGTCTATACTGGACAGCATCCTTGATTGTTGATGCTGCTGGGGGCAAATTTATCAAGTGGACAGGTGATGGCTTCTTAGCTTGGTTCCCCACTCCTCTATACCGCCAACTTAGCGTGCAGGCTCCGAAAGCCTTTCGGGCAGCTCAGCATTTAACTCTTATTGTGAACGTTACGCAACTTGGCTTAAAGCCCGATCAGAAATTTCGTCTACGCCACGGAATGGCTTATGAACAGGATGCCTTAGCTACCAAGATAACTTACCCAGGCGGATTCGAGCTTCTCGATCTTACTGGTCGCGGGATAGTATTTGCCTTCAGATTATCAGGCATCTCTGCAGAATTTCCAGGTATTGTGACACAAAAAGAACTGGCGTCAACAATGTCCCGCAATCCTGCTCCGCTCATTAACTTTCGGAAGTGGCAGCCTCAAGGTGAAGACAAGCTGAAATACTTCAAGGGTGAACGGTGGGGTACCTCTTCTATCTACGTGTCCAGTAAAGTTCCTCAGAAACCGAAGAGTGCGAATGCCGTTATAAAGCATGCGAAAAGAGTGATGGCTCGCGCCGAGGGAGAATCTTCAATGACAGACGAAGAGTTTGGGTTCGCTCGGCGTTTTCAAGAAGGCATGCATTCAGGTCCAGACTGGTGTAGTGATGTGATGGAGCAGTACCTGAGCTTCGTCAGAAATGATCTGCTCGGCAACTTGAAAAGCGTCATACCAATATTAGAGAAGGTGGCGAAGCATAGTAGAGCATAGCACTGCGGTCGGGTAAACGGAAACCGCAAGAAGCGCAGTTCCGCCGCTCACCTCTGACCGGGTGTGCAGGGCATGGCACCAGAACTGGAGAGGTGAAAGTCCTCTTGCCAGGTGTTCGTTAGGAGAAGGGCAAGGGAGTCACAGTGAGGTGGAGAGGAGGCGTCGCTTCGTGAGGCACATAAATCAAATGCAAAAAACAGACCGAGATAACCACGTTGCAGAGAAGGTATCAGCCGCAATTCGTCAACTTCTCGATGAAGACCCTCATCTGCTCCGCGTGGATGCAAGCGAGCGCTCAATTTCTCACAGATTGGGACTCCACTTAACGAGTGAGTTCCCCGAATGGGATGTTGATTGCGAGTACAACCGGGACCATCACAAGATCAAGCGACTCATCTTGCTGGAGCCTTGCTCTATAGATGCCAGCAGTGACTGTGGCAGCCCTGTCTACCCTGATGTTATTGTACACAAGCGGGGAACGAGCGAAAATCTTCTTGTGATTGAGGTCAAGAAATCGACGTCCAACGTGCCTGATGGGCGTGACGTTGAGAAGTTAAGGGCCTTTCGGAAGGACCTCGGCTATCAGTACGGCTTGTTTCTTAGGCTTAAATGTGGCGAAGAAAACTGTGCCGTAGAGAAGCAGGAATGGATCGATGCATGACCCGAGAAGTAAAGCGGTCGGAAACCGCAAGAGGCGCGGTTACCGCCACTCACCGACGATAGAGTTGGGCGTCTAACAATAGGTCTGCCTGATGGGTAGTCTGAGCATCTTCTGTGACGAGTCAGGAACAATGCCTGGCGACGACGCGGACAGTGTCTTCTGCGTTGCTGTGCTTACGACCCAGGCGCCTGTCGCCAAACTTGAAGAACGCAGCGGTCATATTGAGAATATCGCTGTTGAGTTGAAGAAACTGAAGTGCCTTCCTCAGGTAGTTTTTGTGAAGCCATGGGACGGATATGGTGATCTGCTTCGATCCAAGATGTCTAAGATGAACACTGCGGCTCACGCAAGCCGGCTAGTCACGGGCTCGCACGAGTACTTTACGGGCTCTGCTTACAATTCCCGGAATCTCATCTGGATCCGCTGTATGGCCATCTGTCTGGTGAGAGTTGTGGTTAGGTCCGCAGAGCTAGGTCCCATCAACTGGTCTTGCCCGGATTTAGTGGACAGTGTGGTTAAGCGGCTCTGAGCTGTCCTCGAAGGTCGAGGGAGTCTGGTAGTTCAGGGCCGAGTGACGCCGTTGCCGATTGTAGAAGACCTTGATGTAGTCGAAGACATCCACTCGAGCCTGGGCTCGGGTTTGCCAGGCCGAGCGATGAGCGAACTCCCGCTTCAGAGTAGAAAAGAAGCTCTCCATGGGAGCGTTGTCCCAGCAGTTACCCCGTCGGCTCATACTGCACTGGATGCCCCAGAGATAAGTGCCAGGTGAGTAGACACTGCACCAGCGGAGGTCGTGGAAGTGGCACGAAAGGGACGCAACCGATACGTCGGTTCATGGACAGAGACAGGCTGGCGAGAGATTCCTCTGCCTTTTACACGCGAGAGTCTCACTACTGTTCTGGCTTGGGGCGCTGGTGAGCAGCCATCCACACATTCACATCAGGACATCGCGAACTGGTGCGACCGGCTTTCCATGGCTTGGGCCACCGATACTCTGAGCGACGACGAGGACACGCTCAGGCCGCTTGTGGACATCGCGGAGGATGTTTCGGCGCAGTGGGAGCTTTTCCTCGCCAACACTTACACGCTTCAGCAGTTTCAGGCACTTCAGTTTTCCGCCGTCACTCTGCCCATCGTGTGGTTTCAGGGCTGGCTTCGGCGAGTGAGAGAGCTACCGGCGTAACCGTGTGGCCAAGAGGTGCCCGGTGATTCTTGAGCGGCGTGGCTCAGAACGTGGCACAATTGAGAAAGTAAGGACAGGTCATTCAACCGGAGAACGTTCAGCATGCGTAATGCAGCCACTGGCAAGCCCTCGCTGTGGGGTGTGGTTGTCGCCTTTCTCTTCGGCGCGTGGTTGCTCGTGGACGCCGGAGTCACCGCGTTCGGGGGCGACTGCGCATCGCTAGAGGTCCCGACGTCCATCACCTATCGCACGGTGGGAACTGCGATGCGCTCCCTGTGCGAGCGCTGGGGACCTTTCGTCCCGGCGGCGATCGAAGCGCTCTTTGCGGCGGGCGTGCTGGCCTTCGCCGCTTTGTTGATGCGCCAACGCCGGCGCGCCGCCGTAAGCGGCCAACCGACCCAGTAGGTGTCAGCAGAGGTGCCAGGAATCTATTCGGCCTGAAAGCAAAAAGCCGGAGGGTCTCCCCTCCGGCCTCGCGTCCCGTCGATGATCTCAGCTCAGACCGCGAACGAGGAGCCGCAGCCGCAGGAGCCGGAGGCGTTGGGGTTGTTGAACTTGAACCCCGCGCCGGCCATGCCGAGGGCATAATCGATGCTGGTGCCCTGGAGGTACCGGGCGCTCACGGCGTCGACGAAGACCTTGAGGTCCCCCTGCTCGTAGACCCAGTCGGTCTCCCGGGCCTCGTTGTCGAAGTCGAGGGCATATTCGAAACCGCTACAGCCGCCACCGCGCACGGCGATGCGAAGACCGTGGGAGGCGTCGATCCCCTCCTGGTCGCGGGTGATCTTGACCATCTCGATCGCCTTCGGGGTGAGCGTGACGGGCACGTCCTCCTGCGGCGGCGCGGATGGGGTCGGCTGGCTCTGGTTGATGCTTTCCATGGGAAACACTCCTTGCTTCAGGGCAAATACCCAGTCTCTACGATAAACAGGCGCAGGGGGGATGTCAATTCCGGGCCGGGCGGCGGCGGGGGCGTTGCGGCGAGATATCATCCCGGGGTGCTGAGGGCGATCCTTTTTGACTTCAATGGGGTACTGGTCGACGACGAGCCGGTCCACCTGGAGCTGTTCCAGCGGGTGCTGGCGGACGAGGGGATCGCGCTCTCGGCGGACGACTACTACACCCGCTACCTGGGGCTGGACGACCGCGCCGGCTTCGCCGCCATGCTGGCCGCGGCCGGGGAGGCGGCGACCGTCCCCCGTCTGATGCGGCTGACCGCCCGCAAGGCGAGCTATTACCAGGAGCGCGTCCGCCGCGAGGGGTATCCGTTCGCGGCCGGCGCGGCCGGTCTGGTCCGGGAGCTCGCGGCCCAGGGGCGGATGCTCGGCGTGGTGAGCGGCGCGCTGCGCGAGGAGGTCGAGGGGGCGCTGCGCCAGGAGGGGCTGCTCGACCATTTCAAGACGCTGATCACGGCCGAGGACGTGGAGGAGAGCAAGCCGAGCCCCGAGGGGTACGAGCGGGCCCTGGAGGCCCTGAACTCGCTGCCCCCTCTGCCGGAGCGCCTGTTCCACCCGCACGAGGTGCTCGCCGTCGAGGACAGCCCGGTCGGCCTCGCCGCCGCCGCCGAGGTGGGGCTGGCGACGCTCGGCATCGCCCACCCCTACTCCCGCGCCCTGCTGCAAGGTGCGGACGCCGTGGTGGCGGGCCTCGGCGAGCTGACGCCGGAGCGTCTGGAGCGGCTCTACGCCGAGATCAGCCGGCGGTGAGGGGCGATCTTTTCGTATTCGTAGGGGAGGGGCTTGTCCCCTCCCGCGCCCTGAAGGGGCGACCTTTGAACAGCCCGGGGTGGCAACCCCGGGTTGGCAGGCCGACAACTCTCCAAGCCCCGA
>Ga0070665_100000344_pt1 | contig 70084 bp, 59 predicted proteins | sample KBSS13metaG_FD_65862 | JGI IMG/M metagenome (GOLD analysis project Ga0070665, IMG submission 65862) | Switchgrass rhizosphere microbial communities from Kellogg Biological Station, Michigan, USA - KBS S1-3 metaG | ecosystem: Host-associated > Plants > Roots > Rhizosphere > Soil ... | reverse complement strand
GCGTTCGTTCAGCAGGGGCCGACTAGTCCGTTGCCGTGCCCGCACTCCGGTCGGTACGATACGAACGCGGCTGTAACAGGGACGTGCGTCGCCAACTTGCCAATCGCGAACAAAGAATTTTCTCAAATCTGCCGGCCCACGCACTCCGTACTCTCCGGGTTAGGAGAGGGTCGTTCCCTCCACATCAACTTTTTCAGGACGGAGATCCCATGCAGCCCACCGAACAGAACCCCGCGACCGACCCGGCCGCCGCACCGATTTCCTCGACCCGCCGGCTATTCCTTCGTCGCACGACCGCGCTCGCCGTCGTCGGCGGAGCGGCGGCGATGTTGTCAGGCTCCTTCAGCGGCAGCGCCCGCGGGGCCGACGCCATCGGCAAAGACCGCGCGAAAAAACAGCGTGACGAATTCCAGTCCATCATGAAGCACGAGGACGATCACGTCGATTTCCTCGTCACCGCGCTCGGCGGGGCGGCCCGTCCGAAGCCTAACTTCCAGGGCTTGGAGCAGGGGAGCTACCCCGCGTTTGTCGCCGTCGCAAGAGTGCTCGAAAACACCGGCGTGTCGGCGTACCTCGGCGCGGCCCCGTTCATTAACGATCCCGACTATCTCGCCGCCGCCGGGTCCATCCTCACCATCGAGGCCCGCCACTCCGGCTACCTCAACACGCTGCTCGGCGACCCGATCACTGCAACGGCCGCCGACGAAGCCGCCAGCCCCAGCTTCGACGCCAGCGCCACCGCCGCTGAAATCGGCGCCGCCGTCGCCCCCTTCATCGTCGACCTGAACGGCGGCCCAGCCGTCACGTACGCGCAGGTGATGACGCCGCAGAACGACATCGACATTCTCAACTTCGCGCTGGCGCTGGAATACCTCGAACGCGAGTTTTACGACATCAACGTGCCGAAGTTTTATCGCGTTCGCACGTAAGCTCGGAGACTTGGCGTCATGGGCGCCAGCCTTTCGCGATTGAACGACAGGGTCACGGCTGATTCTGTATCAGCCGTGACTCTGCTTCAATTCACTTTCCAGTCGGCGCAAAATTCGGCCGGAGCGGCTCGGCCGTCCACGTCCGTCCCGAACCCTCGGCCCGGCCGATGCTTGGCCGAAAAACCGTCGCGCTCGCAAACGGTCGTGGACGGTTGTAAACGGTCGAAGGCGCTCGAAAGCGCTCGAAAACGGTCGCGAAGGTACGGAAAGGTCTGGAAAGGTCCGCACAATATTCACGTGTCAAAGAGTCACCGGCGTCCCAAACAGCAAACGCCGGCGATCGTCCCGCTTCCGCAAAAACGACGAGCGAATTCTACCGCCGCCGATGGAGGAAGTCGGCCAAAAATCTGTAAAAAACGGCCGATTTCCGGCCAAATCAACAACTCATGGCCGGGCCGGGAGTTGGCCGGGGACCATGTCACGTTATCCGACTATTATTTTATTGATTGATATTAGAGAGCGTGGGGTGGGGTTCATCCCCACCGCGTTCGGCAACGATCGCTAACGGTGGAGATGAACCCCACCCTACGAAACTTATCGTCACGCATCGTTCACCATTGGGAAGCCGCGTTTCATTTTTCCAACGCGTCTGTACAGGATTCCAAGAATGATGCCGAGTCCAAAGACCAAAAGATAAGGAATTTGCGCTCCGATGAACAAGTCGGGACGTAATGGATCCGGCGAAGAGACCCTGACAGCCGGGACAAGTTGCATCGGGTGAAAGAATTGATTCTCACTGCGGGCGGTTACGAAATAATTGCCACTTGAACCGCCTTCGAAACGGACGAAGTGATTAGACAGGCGCAGGACATTGCTGTCCGTTCCAACTCCTCCCTCCACTTCCCAAGTTCCTGCAGCATATCTCCACTCTATCGAGCAAGGCCATAGATTGGATTGTATGACGCCGCATACACAGATCAGCATGACTGCGACGTAGATCACGATAAGGCAAACGCGACTTGGCGATTTGCGTTTGTCAATACTGATTACGTCGGTAGGCGCGACAGGCCGCATCTGGTGATCCACTCGTGTAGAGTTTTTGTAGGGTGGGTCTCAACCCACCATCGCATATTCAAGACGGTGAGTTGAAACCCACCCTACATAGATCATATCTCGCCTACCGTACATCGTTTCGCTGCCATCGCCGCTGGTCGGCCGGCCAAACTCCATGTCGCGATTTCGCCGGCCTGAATCTCGTTCAGCGTAATCGACTGACCGAGGATCGTGACCTTTGGCGCGACGCGGCGGCCGGCGGATTCCTGCAGTCGGAGGATTAGACCGCCGCCGTCGGCAGCGGGTTTGAGGGCGAGGAGTTTCACGCCATCGGTTTCGATGCTCGCGAGGCTGCCTTGTCGCGGCAGGGGGCCGGGCTTGGCGGGGACGGCCAAGTAGGTCGGCTGTTGCTCCAGTCGCTTGGCGAGTCTTGGCAAGTCGGCGGTTCCCGGCGTGAGCGAGAACTTGAATTTCAGCTCGCCGGAGTCACTGGCGGGTTGCCAGGATTTGTCTTCGACGATCTTGGGATTGAACGCATAGCGGCCGGAGCGGACGACCGTTGCGCGGAGCACGCCGTCGCTGGCGTCGAAACCTGTCAGGCTGTCGCTGATGAAGGCGAAACCGTCGCGGCCTTCACGCGGCACGCGCACCCAGCGGTTGGCGGGGACTTCGCCTAGCGGGCCGCGGGTGACGGTGGCGCCGGGGACGTCGTATTCGGCGCGATCGCCTACCGGGAAGAGCAATTTCATCCGGCCCAGCCGTTCGTCGAAGAAGACTCTTGCGAGCACCTCCACCTCATCGCGATCGGCGTAAAGGCGGATCGTCAGATCGAGTCGCGATTTTTTGCCGGCCAAGCGCACGAACAGGCTCGCGCGGTACGGGCCGGTCTCCAGGACCTTCACTTCGCTCACCTTCAGCTTGTGGTTGAGGATGGGTGTGGCCTCTTTCTGTTCGTCCCACTCGGGCTTGCCCCAGCTGCCCCACGGGTCGTCGAAGATGGCAGCGGACAATCCATCTCCCTCGATGAACAGTTTGCCGTTGCGGCGGATGCGTACGCCGGGCGCGCCGACGTAAGTGTCGATCTTGAAAATGCCGTTCTCGATCGCGTCGCCGGAGTAGAACGCGCGGCTCTGGGGCGGCGTGGGGCGGGCGGGCGATTGGTCTTCCGGCACGTACGCCATCTGCACCATCGTCCAGCCCATGGCGGGGATTTTTACCGGTGCGATCACCCGCTTGCGCCACGGCACGACCGGATGGGAGAACGAACTCTCCGCATCGATCGGCTGGAACGGCAGTGACTTGCCGGCCGAGTCGCGGACGCAGAAGGGCACTTCGGTCGGGCGGTGCACGTATTTCCAGATCGGCCGCCAGTCGAGGCTCGATTCGAGCTCCATGTAGCCGTCGAAATCAAATGGCTGCGGATTCCACAAGATCATGCTGACGGGGCCGGGCATGTCGGCCTCGGCGGGCTTGTCGACGCGGGTGTCGATCTGCATGGCGAGTGCGGTGACGGCTTTGAATTCAGCGAGGTCCGCGCCGCGGATCGCTTCGCCGAGGTGGGCCATCTGCATGTCGGCAGCCCGCTCGATGCACGTGCCGGGGAGGATATCGTGGAAGCTGTTGAAGATGACCGAATCCCACGGCGCGGAGAGATCCGCCGGCTTGCGGGCGAGCTTGGCGCTGATGATCGCGTCGGTCGCCTCGGCCTGCTGAACGGCGTTCACCGCCTTGTGGTACATGAACTTGAGCTTCGCGAGATTGGTGTAGCAGCCGCGCTCGGTGTAGCCGATCTCGCCGCGGAAGGAGGGGATGTAGTCGGCCGGGTGCGTGGCGATCTCGGCCTGCAGGTCGCGGAAGTATTTCGTCCACGTGGAGAAGACGAACTTGATCTCGGGATGCTTTTTCGCCCACTCGCGGATTTCCGCGAGGTGTTTCCGCGTCGGCCCGCCGCCGTGATTGCCGAGGCCGTACAGGACGACCTGGTTTTTCGTTTTTTCCTGCGGTGCCTCGCGAAGCGTTTGCTCGAGTCGCGGGACCATGCCGGTGCGCTCGATGCAGTACCAATCGCACAGCGGGCGAACGGTCAGCACTTTCGATTCGCCCGGGCCGTGCCACCAGAACGCCGTGCCCGGCAGGGCGCACTCAGGCTTGAGCGGCCGGGTAAACGCGAACTGCTTGAGCCCGGCGGCGTTCAAGATCATCGGCAACCCGGCGGTGTGCCCGAAGCAGTCGGCCGACCAACCGACTTCCACCGGCTTGCCGAACTTCGCCGTGAAATACTGCTGCCCGCGGGTGTAGTTGCGGAGCAGCGTCTCGGTCGCGGGGAGATTCTCGTCTGCCTGAATGTACGTCCCGCCGACGACGTCCCAGCGGCCGGTGGCGATGTGCTTCTTAATCCGCTCAAACATTTCCGGGTCGGCCTGCTCGATGTGATCGTAGATGAGCGCCTCGCCGCGAATGAACGTGACGTCTTTGTCCTCGTCCATCAGATCCAGAATCGAGCGGCAGGTGATGAGCCCTTCGTTCAGGCCCTCGCGGTAATCCCAAAGCCAAACAGGGTCGATGTGGGCGCTGCCGATGAGATGGAATATAAGTTGAGACACTGAGCACTCCGTGAATGTATGAGGACAGCGGAAGTTTACTGGAAGGTCGGCCCGGTTCGCGAGTCGCGCGAAATAAATGTTGTGCTATCAACCTGGCCACTGGGATAGATGAAATATTGTCATCCTGAGCGTACTCGCGAAGGATCTGGCGCCGATCGACGATTGATCCTTCGCGCGTACGCTCAGGATGACAGACGATGTTGGGTCACGCGCTATATAGCATCGTCGCGCACGTCGATCGCGCCCTCTTTCAGCTCCAGCAGCTTTCCGCCGATACGGGCGCGGGCGAGTTCGTCGTCTCTCGTGCCGAGCGCGCGAACGCCGGTGGCGGCGCAGACGTCGTCGAGCAGCTTGGCGATGACTTCAGGGTCATTGAACAGCGCCTGCGGATCGGACTTGAAGCAGATCCCGCCGCCGTAGAAGATCGCCTGCCCGCCGCCGGGGTAGGTCCGGCGGAAGAGCGCGCTCGTCGCGTGGATTTTCGTGTGGCCGGGCACGCCGCTGCTGCCGATGCCGGGTTTGGCGACGGACAGCAGTTCCGTGCCGGCGGCCAGGTGCAGCCAGCCGCGCTCGGCGTGAAAGCCTTCCAGCGTGGCGAGCTTCTTAAACATCGGCGGCAGGGTGAACGCCTGATTTTGATGGCCCCAGGCTTCTTCGGACTCCGGCGTGATGCCGAGGATCGCGTCGAACGCGGGCACGGGTTCGAGCTCGATGTCGCGCGTGCGCACGGTCGTGACGAGGATGCCGCCGCCGTGTTTCACCCAGTCGGCGATCTTCTCGAGGACCGCTGACCGCACGCTGGTCACGCCGATCATGACGAGGCATTTGAAGCGAGAGAGAATGCCGTCGAGGATCAGCTCTTCGCTGATCGCGCTGGCGGGGTACTGGCGGCGAAGGTGCAGCAGCGTGGCGGAGATGTCCCCGCCGAGGCCGCCCTGCAGGGTGACGGCGCCGTTCAGCGTGGCCTGATCGATCGGCCAGAACATCGCGATGCCGCGTTCGCTCGGCTGATCCTGAATCAGGCTGCGCGACTCAGTAAAGCTCGCGGCGCTGGGCTTAGGTTGGTTGTTCTCGTCGAACAGGTTCTTGTAGTAGTGGAAGACCTGCCGGTTGCCGAACGCGGCCGATCCGAACATGCGGGCGCGAACGCCTTGCGTGGTAATCCCGCCGACGGGTTCGAGTCCGTAGTAGGCGCCGTAAAACTCGCAGGCCGCGTGCGTGTGGCTGGTGAGGGGGAAGTTGTAGGCGAACGTGTTGGCTTCGTTGGTCAAGCGGATGCCGCCGCCGTGCTTGGCGGCGATCTTCGCCTGCTGGGCGAAGTGCGCCCCGGTGGTGGTTTCGTCGTCGGCCCCGCCGGTGCAGAGGTAGACCGGTGTCTTGGGGAACGTGCGACGACACTCGCGCATCCACAGCTCTGAATAATCCGTCATCGACTGCCGGTACCACGTGAGCAGATCGAACACTTCTGATCGCGACGAGCAAAGGTGCGGCATGCGCGGCTGCACGCTGTCGATCGACGTGTGCGCCGTGCGCCAGCGGCGGTTGAGCGCGTCGAGCGATCCGTACTGCTTAAGCATCGCTGTGCGGTAGGCCGCCCGAGCGTCTTGGCCGCCGGCCCAGTAGCCGCGGTGGGTGTGGTACGTGCCGGGCCAGTTGCCGAGGGCGGGGAAGATCGCTTCGCCGTAGTCGCCGCCGATGCCGGGTTGCACGGATTCGATCACGTTCATCGGGAGGAAGTGCTGCGCAAACGCGTCGCACACGCGGGCGATCTCCCGGTCGAACGCGGGGTTCCAGACGGATTCGATCGGACACACCTTGCCGTGCTCAAGACAAATCAGGCCTGTGTGATCGGGCGACGCGAGCCACCAATCCGGTGCCGCGTAGTACGGCCCCATGAGCAGAAACGGCACGTACTTCAGGCCGGCGTTTTGGATCAGCTCCACCTGCCGATCGATCCACGCCCAATCAAACTTGCCTTTGCCGGCAGATTCGAATCGCCGCCACTGGGTGTAGATCTGAATGGCGGTGAAGCCGGCGTCCTTGGCACGATGGAGTGCGTCGCGTTCGCCGGGAGTGCCGAAGGGAAGTTCGCCTAGTACGAGCTCTGTCATGTAGAAAGTCGCTTTATTGGTGTCGATCTGCGCCGAACACTGATCGTTTGAATGCTTATAAATAATACAATAAGTGTTTGTTTTATTCGATGAATCGCCGAAACGGCTTCGTTTTTGATGATCTAACGCGTTTTTCGCAGTCGTCGGGGGCTTACGCCGAACTGGCGTTTGAAGTGTCGCGAGAAGTAGTAGATGTCGCGATACCCGACGCGTCGGCCAACCTCGCTCACGCTTAGCGAGGTATCCCGCAGCAGCGACGCAGCCGTGTGCAGTCGGACGTGCAGCAGGTACGCGATCGGCGCCGCGCCGAACAACTGCTTGAACCGCGCACAAAAGTGCGGCACGGAGAGGCCCACGCGGTCGGCGAGCTTCGCCAGCGTCAGCCGGCTCGCGTACTGCGCCTCGAGAAACGATTTGACCGCCAGAAACTCCGCCGGCACCGGCGCGGCCTGCTCGGGCGACTTCAACTGCCTTTCGATTTCGCGCAACCAGTTCTCGATGATGTTCGCGGCGATCGTCGGATCAGGATCTGCCCGCAGGCTCAGTTCCTCATGCATGTCGAACAGGTACTTGTCGCACCGCGACGGATCAACCAGCCGTAGCGGCGTACGCACCGGCAGGGCGGTCGACCGCAGCACCTTTCGCACGGCCGACCCCTGGCAGTGAATCCACGAGTGCCGCCACTTGCGCGTCGGGTTGCCGTAAAAGTGCGCGTCGCCCGGCTCCCACAACATCAGTGTGCCGGGCGGATAAACTGTCGCAATGGGGTCGTCACCGATCGTAATTTCGTCGTGAAATAGCATGAAGAGGTAATCACCCGTTCCGTTCGGCCGGCGAACGATGCACGGTGGCATTTCTTCGTGAATGCCGAGTGCATTCACCGATATCAGCGGCGATTTGGGGAGGGGATCGGAGTAGCGGAAGCGGATGGTGAGCATGGGAGATCATCAGATCGTACAAAAAAATCAGAGGGGAATCCATTTCGCGATTCACGCCGCCGATTATCGTTTTGGAAAGGGTTCAACGTTCAATCAATGGAGCGACAATGCCATTCAACGGCCTGGGCATGAACATGGGGAATCTGTCTCGCCTGTCGACTGCAAAAACGCGGTCGATCAGCCCGGAGAATTTCACCGGCGCCAAAGGCGCTGCCGGCATGGCGACCGAAGGCACCGGCGTAACGCAATCGCGCGATCTCGGCCGCGGGTGGAAGGTGTCTCCTTCGATCGTGATCGAGCCGAACCAGGAGCGCGTGATCGCCGACATCACCGGCCCCGGCGCGATCCAGCAGATCTGGATGACGCCCACCGGCCACTGGCGATTCAGCATCCTTCGCATTTACTGGGACGACCAGACCACGCCCAGCGTCGAATGCCCCGTCGGCGACTTCTTCGCCTGCGGCTGGCAGAAGTACGCGCCACTCAGCAGCCTGGCCGTCTGCGTGAACCCCGGCAGCGCGTTTAACTGCTACTGGGAGATGCCGTTCCGCAAGCGCTGCCGCATCACGATGACGAACATCGCCGTTGAACCGATGAAGCTCTACTACCAGATCAACTACGCCCTCACCGACGTGCCCGACGACGCCGCGTACTTTCACGCGCACTTCCGCCGAACCAATCCGCTGCCGTACAAGCAGGTCTACACGATCCTCGACGGCGTCACCGGCCGCGGCCAGTACGTGGGCACGTACATGGCGTGGGGCGTCAACAACAACGGCTGGTGGGGCGAGGGCGAAATCAAATTCTTCTTCGATGGCGACACCGAATTCCCCACCATCTGCGGCACCGGCACCGAAGACTACTTCTGCGGCAGCTACAATTTTGAGAACCAGCAAACGCACCAGTACGAACCGTTCAGCACCCCGTACGCCGGCATGCCGCAGGTCATCCGCGGCAACGCGAACGACAAAATGTACGAAGTGCAGCAGCGCTTCGGCCTGTACCGCTGGCACATCATGGACCCGATCCGCTTCGAGGAGGAACTGAACGTTACGATCCAGGCGCTAGGCTGGCGCAGCGGCGGCCGCTACCTGCCGCTGCAGGACGACATCGCGAGCGTGGCGTATTGGTATCAAACGCTGCCGACTGCGCCGTTTACCAAGCTGCCGACGAAGGACGAGCTGGAAGTGATCTGAGGCGATCCTGCGACCGATATCGCGACCCGCAAAATCCTTTTTTGATTGCCTTCCTCAATGTTGCAATTAGACTTTTGCCTTCACCTCTAACCGGAGCGAATCATGCGCAGCCTCTTCATCTCGTTTGCGTTTCTCTCGTTGCTCTGCCCCGTAATGACCGCCCGCGCCCTGGCGGCCGATGAGCAGCCGATCAAGGATCGCATTCAAGAGTTCCAAACCGCATGGAACAAGGACGACACGGTCGCCATGGCCGCGGTGTGGGCCGACGACGGCACGCTGATCAACCCCGTCGGCGTCTTCGCCCGCGGGCACGATGAGATCGTGAAAGTCTTCGTCCAGGAACACACCGGCCCGTTCAAGGCCACCACCTATACGACCAGCGATGTGAAGATCCAGTGGGTGACGCCGGACGTGGCGTTCGTCGATGTGACGGCGGTCATCACCGGCATTCGCGATGCTAAGGGCGTCGCCGCCCCGGATTACGCGCACCATGTGGCGTGGGTATTCGTTCAAAAAGACGGCAAGTGGCTAGCCGCCGCAGCGCGGCCGTATCAATTCATGACCAAGCCCGCGGAGATGAAGTAGGCCGCGGCGATGGTTGTCGGTGACAAGGACCATCGCTACGGATTTTAATAAGTAGTGATGGCACCTTTGAGACTTCCTGATTCTCCCACACGCGCCCATGGCGCGTGATCGGCAGCCGCATCAATCAAACACCGACCCGCCCTTGCCCTTGGGTTCAGCGGGTTTCGCCGGTCCGGGAATTTTAGCCGGGCCGGCCCCGGACGGTGGCACGCGCAGCTTGATCCATGTGACGCGCTCGTCGCCCCATATCGGCTCGGCCTTGCCTTCAGGGAATTTTTTCTTGTACCGGTTCATTCCGTCGTGCCACGCCTCGTCGAGCGGGATGCGTTTGATCGGCCGCTCGTTACCGCTGTCGGCGTTGGCGATAAATGCCTGCACCTTGCTCGGATCGTCGCACACGTACCACGGCGGGCCGGCCTTGGTTTCGAGCACCGCAATACCGCTGTTCATGACCGTTCCCATGAACAGCCGCGAGCCTTTCCATCGCTTGCGATTGTTGGCCAACTGAAACACCAGCCAGTCTCCCTCGTGCACGTCGGCCGTGAGGCGCTCGACAGTGGCTCCGAACACTTCATTTTCCAGCTTGCGCTGCGACGGATCGATGACCTTTCCGTTCTGCCAGACGGTGACGACAAAATCGTCGGCCGCCCACAACATCGCGTCGCCGATCGACGCCCCGCGCTTCACAGGATCGGGCTTGCCTGCCGCGGAGGGCTTGGCCGGCCCGGGGTTCACCGCATCGCCGGCGTCTTCCTTGGCCTCGCTCAGCACCTCCCGCAGTTGCACGACGAGATCCACATTCTTGTCGGCCAGTGCGCGATCCTGCAGGTTCGTCAGTTCCTGTATCCGCTGCTTCCGTAGCGCGTCGAGCTGATCCTGGTACGCCTTCTCTGTCCGGCTGAGCTGGTCGCCGAAATACCCGTCAATTTCCTGGACCGACGCGAACGGACGAGTCGTCGGCGCCGTCGTCGGCTGCGTGGCAAGCTTGGTCTGCGCGTCGGCCGTCGACTGAACCAAAAGCAAACCGCCAAGGATGAAAGCAGCCCGCACTACGGCAAAAGATCGTGTCATGATTTTCCCCGGATGTGTGAAAAGATGGCCGAATGGTAACGCGCCGGAAGGGGAATCCCAATTGGAGTTTCCACGGCAACAAGCCCGCGCCGCAGCGGTCACTTTTCAGATTGATCCGGCGCCTGCTCGATCACCGCAAACCCACGCCGCTGCTCCGGCATGCCAACTTGCGCTTTGCGGATGGCCTGCCGCAGCTTCCACCAGTCGCCAAGTTTCCAGATGCCGAAGGCGAGCGCAAAAAAGAAGACGGCCAGTGCGGTTGCGATCCAGATCGGTTCCGGCGCGAACAGGCCGTAGACGAAGATCACCACGCCGAAGAGTGCGGATGCGACGGCCCACACACGGCTGAGCCGCGTGCTGTCGGCGAGATACCAGTTCCAGAAGTACCACATGGGGTTTGGGCTGAGCGCTTCGCCCCTCATGCAAGTCGCGGTAGTTCGTGAAATGGTATTCTCGGATTCAGTGACTGCCAGCTGATCTCGTGAATCCACATGTCAGGGCTCAACTTGTGAAAGCAGTCATGGCACACGGTCACCACGCGCCATTCGTCCGCTCCCTGGCAATCGATCGTCATCAGCGGATTGATCGGTTCGTAAATGATGCCGTCGTCGGGGTATGGATAGATTTCGTTGGCCTGGGTGTCCTTCTCAACGCCGCAGGCCTGGCATCGTTGCTTCATTTGAATGGCCCAACCATCGCCCCCACACATTTCGTCCGGGTAGTTTCGTAGGGCGGGATGGTAATCCCGCCGTTCGGTCACTGCGGCGGGATTGCCGTCCCGCCTTACGTTATTCTAGTTCCAATCGGTATACATCCATACCCCGACGCGACCATCGTCGACGGGGTAGAACTCCACGTGCAGCCAGTCGCCCATTGGAGAGGCGCGACTCAACGTCTCGATTGGGGTGGTCGCGCCCCATGGGAAGGCAAAGCCATGATATTGCGGGTTTTCAGGCACGAACGTTTGGAGCGACTGGTTCACGGTCAACTTTGAATTCAACAGTGGAACGTCGGCCGCGGCCATGACGAAGACCGTCGACGCGCCGCGATCAAGAAGAAGTCGGTTCGCATCGCCGCGGCACTGAAAGGAAGTGGCGGATGCGGGCAGTGCAATGCCGTGCTCCCACTCTGCCCGCCAACGGGTCTGAGAGTTCAGGACTGTCAGTGGGACCGCGATCGCGATAACGACGATGATCGCGACGGTGGTCAACGTGATGGAGGTGCGTCGCTTCATGGCGGGATAGCAGTTACTCGACCGACCAATTCATTCGCTGGCCACGTTCTTACCATTTTAGCAGGTAGCGCAGGCTACGGCCTGTTGTGGAAATTAAGTCCCTTACCCCGCCTCTCCCGGGGGGAGAGGGGGATGGTTTTCGGCCTGTAACACCACGCAAAATATCTGCGGCGGTGCGCCGGGGCCATGCCAAATGTGACACGTGCAAAATGGAAAATCTCGAAAAATAATCGCGATTTTTCGAGCACGGCGCAGGGTTTGCGCCTCGGCGGTGCGCGGCCGGCGAGGCAACGGCGCACCGCCGCCAGTGCTTATGAACGGGGACGTTGTGTTCGCGTTGCGCGGGGTTGGCACGCGGTCGTTTTTTGCCAGCCAGAAAGGTGTGCCGTGCGGTACCTTTTCGACCGTTTTCGAGCGCTTTCGAGTGCTTTCAACCGCTTTCATCCGCCTTTGAGCGCGGGCAGTTTCGCACAACTCTCGGCCGGGCCGGTCATTACGGCCTGGCACGGGTTGGCGGGACGTTTTTTCGCAATCGGCGCGGGTGCAGCTCTCAATATCTCGATTGAACAAACGAACCCAATTTGTAGAAACCACGAACATAAAATTGTGCGATGGGAGTTGAACAAACGAACCCAATTCTGCTGTAAGATTCTGCTAATAAATGAGATAAGAAATTCGAAGTCGGTTCCAACGGCATCGCGAGCCAGCTCGTCGGCTAAACAGGGAGCGCTAGCGGTTGGACTCAGTGAACGTCCCCGCCCGCGACTTGGGCGTGATGTTTGGTGCGTCGAGGTCGCGCAGGACGAGCAGGCCCATGAAGCTTTCATCGCGGCCGAAGTCGATGGGGCCGGCCCAAGAGGCGCTTTCGCCTGTCGCGCCGACGTGATGGACGGCGTTGAACCGCAGGAAGCTGGGGCGGCCTTTGCCTTCGCTCGATTCTTCGGCGAGGGCTTTCCAGGGGATGGCGAGTTCGCCGCGCCAGATACCGCCGTCGACGGTGCCGGCGTATCTCACGGCGAGGCCCTCGATGGGTTGCCATGGGTCGGCGTGCGTGCGGCGATCGAGTTGTTTTTCGATCCACAAGCCCGTGGGCTTGCAGACGATGTGCAGGACTGGGCCCAAAGAGTTGTCGTCGTACTGGGGTTGGATGAGCAGCTCGCATAGGTCTTCGCCCCAGGCTCGGCGGTTTTGGTAGGTGATGAAATTCTGCGTCGCGAAGACGGCCGGTGCGGTGACGCCTTGCAGTTTGAAGGCGCAGTAGAAATTCTCATCGGCCCACGACGTGTACAGCTTTGTGGGATTAGTGGCGCGCTCGAGCGTTTGTCGCTGGAGTGCGGGGCGGCTGAGGAGCTTGATGAGCGGGCCGGACTGGATCGCGTCGGCGGCATCCCAGTCGTCGAGGCTGCCGTCGATCTTGAGCGACGTGCTGCGGCGATCGACCGGCGCGACGGGGACGACGGCCTGCATCGCATACGTGCGGCGCGAGTAGCCGTTGGTGAAGCTCCACTCGAGCGCGGCGGGCGTGGTTCCGCCGGGGCTCGCGGGCAGGCGATCAAGCCGCACCTTCGCGTCGAGCGCGACGCGGTTGATCTGGAACATACCTAGCGACGGGAGCGTGAGTCCCTGCGGTTTGAAAATCCAAGGAGCGGGAACGGTGGTCCAATTCAAACTGTTGGCGGCGGGTGTGTCGTCGCTGGCGTTGTAGATGTCTAGGCCGAGCCGAACGCCGACTTCGTTCGCGGCGTTTTTCGGATCGACGACGTACTGGATGGTCCGCGAGAGCTGGTACTGGCGATCCTGCGGCTCGAGCCAGTGGAGCAGTTGAACGTCGAGTGCTTTGGCGCTTTCCAGATCGAGCAACTGGCCGGGAGCGCGGAGCAGGATGCGGCGGGCGAGGAGATCTTTAAGCGTGGCCCAGGCGCCGGGATCGACGGTGCCGGTCATGAGGGAGTAGACGGGATCGGGCGATTGGCTGATGGGGATTTGCACGGGCTTGGTGATGGCGCGTGCGGTGAGGAGCGGGCCGATGACGTCGCCGCGGCTCTTGGCGAGCCAGAGGTATTCGTAATCCTGCTGGGCGCGGCGGAGCCATTTGAGCTGCAGCGTGGGGACGGGCTCGTCGCGGCCGAACCATTCGCCGGGGTAGAACCAGGTGAGGTCGGACGGATCGGCGGTCTGGTTCGGATCGGTTTGAGTCGGCAGCGACGAGGGGCACATGATGAGGTCGGCCCCGCGCAGCCACGCGAGCCAGGCGAAGAGGCGGACGTCGCGTTCGTCAGAGCCGGCGCCGGCGTGTGGGACGAGGCCGGGCAGATCGGTGCGCAGCCAGCGGCGCGGGCGCGGGGTTTGATCGGGCCACGCCTGCATGGGCGGGGCGAAGATGAGGCTCGGCGCGCTGCAGAGCAATCGACCGGCTTTGGCGGGGTCGATCATGCTGGCGCGGTTGGCGTTGGCGAGCAGGAGCTGGTCGTCTTCAAGCGGCAGCGCGACGCGGACGCGCGGATGCACGTTGAGGATTTGAGCGGCGAGCGCGGAAAGCTCAATGCTGTCGGCGGCGCCGCTTCGGCCGGGGTGGAGCGAGTCGATCACAATCGCGGCGCGCGGGAGCCACTCATTTTGATCGAAACGGTTGGCGGCGTTGAAGTAGTACTCGAGCTGGCTGGCGCGGTCGTATTGCAGGAGTTGATCGGGCCGCGGCACGGGCCAGAAGGAGAGGGGCATTTTGTCGGCGAAGAGGTCGCCCTTCATCCACGGGCTGACGACGCCGACGAAATCGTCCCAGTCGACTTCAGGTTGTTGGCCCGCGGGCCACTTCACGACGGGGCCGAGGCGGGGGACGAACGCCTCGCAGCGGTTGGCCTCGGCGAGGGCGACGAGCTGGTCGAGCGTACGGACGGTTTTGGCGTAACGCGGCTCGGCGCGGTTGATCTGCGTTGGGCGGATGTTTTCGAAGCGGTCGGGGTAAAGCTGCGTAAGGCGGTCCCAATCGACGGGACTTAAAAGCTTGAGGTGACGCTCGTCGGAGAGGACGAAATCGTAGACGGTGAGTTGCAGGTCGACGGAAGCGAGCGAGGACCGGCCGGCGACGAGATCGCAGCGCGAGGTGTAGTCGCCCGGCGTGGCGAGCGTAGGGATGTGGAGGTCGATCCATATTTGCGCGACGTCGTCGCGCGGGTTGGTGCGGAGTTGCGCGAGATCGATGAGTCCGTTCTTAATAGTCAGCGGCAGGAGGGCACGGGGTTGCGCGGGGGTGTCGCTGGTGAAACCGGTGTGGCGGACGTAGCCGGCGCGGTTGAGATCAACCGGCATGGCAACAATCTGCCACGCGGAGAAGGCGCTGTCGGGCAGTGTGATGGGAGACGTCGTAAGCGTGGGCGCGGTGAGGCGGAGGAACCGATTCGATTTGGGCGCGGTCGTGAGTCCGGCGACTTGCACACTGAAGCTGACCCATTCGTTGCGCGCGCCCGCCACAACGATTGCCCCGGGCAACGCAATCGGCTGCACGGGTTGGTTGAGATCGAGCGTGCGGAGGAGCGGCGATCCGTACGGGCCGGGTTCTGCCTGATTATTACGCACGGGGGTGCATCCGATAATCAGGCATAACGAAGCTAAAACGAGGCCGTAACAGAACATACACAATGTTCGGCGGACCGAGTGAGCGGGGGTTTTACGACGGCTAAGGGAGATCATGTATTGCACATCGGATGGGCAGCGTTTCCTGATCTGCTGCTTCTTTCGTCGCTCGGTACGGGCCGCGCGGGAGCGATGAATCTACCATGCGGGGAAAAATCTGAAATCCTAAAATCGAGGTTTCTATCACAAAAGCAGAGAAATTGGGAAGCGTGGTTGGCGTATTAACCACTTTCTTTGACGACAAATTCGGTGCTGGCACGAGGTTTGTAATAGTAGTTCTTCGTAAGGAGCAGTGAGCCATGACCAGCGTAACTCAGGACGGAACAGTAACGTTTAGCTTCTACCGTCCTGATGCGGCTGCCGTGAAGATCGTGGGTGATTTCACGGATTGGCACGCGGCTCCGATCGAGATGACCTCCGCCGGCGATGGCTGGTGGACGCTGGGGCAACCCTTCAGCGGCGGCGAGTATCGGTTTCGGTACTTGGTTGATGGTCAGATGTATCCGGACTACGCCTCGCACGGCATCGAGGCGACCAAGACCGGTTGGAACAGTGTACTGGTCGTGCCGGGCGGCTTGAAGAAGCTGCCGAAACAAAACAAAGCGAAGTGGGTTGCCTGACCCTCAACTCACTCTCGCACAAGCCTCGTTTCCTCCTCCGCCAGGCCGCACGGACTCTAACCCTCCACCGTGCGGCCTTTTTTTGCGCACTTTTTTGACCATCGTTTTGGGCGCGGTGCTAAACGGCGCGGCCGGAGCTGAAATCCGTACAATGTGCCGCTCATGGAAACGCCGACGCCCATTCGTTCATCGCGCTCCAACCGCCGCGGGAAAATTCTTGCCGGTTCGATAGCGCTGATCGGAATGCTGCTGGCGCTGATCGCGATGAAGTTCCGCATTTTCACCCCGCCGACGATTGATCCCGCCACCACGCAGCCGCATGTGATGGGCGAACCGGAGGTCTAGCGCGTCTTGCTTATTTTTTAGTTTGGATCGCCGTCAGCACCTGCTCGATCAGCTTGGTTTCTTCATCAAACCAGAACCGCATCGCCACATCGAGCCGCCAGATCGGCGCCCCGTCGGTTCGCAGCGGGAGGTTGCGCAACTTCACCCAGTCCTTTTCGGTGGTGATGACGTACTTGGCACCGACAGCATCGGCCCGCTCATAAATCTGGTCGAGATCGGCTGCCGTGTACGGGTGGTGATCGTTGAACCATCGCGTGGCCACTACGCGGGCGCCGAGCGCCATCAACTGCTCATGAAATACCCGCGGATCGCCGAGCCCGCAGAACGCCAGCACCGGTTCGTCGCGCAGCGCGTCGTCGAACTGGTCGATCGTCGCCGATGAAGCCACCTTCTGCGTGCGAAACCCGAGCGGCCCGTGATCGGCGTGATAGATGGGGCCTTCGAGATATACCTTGCGCAGCTCCGCCTCGATCGCCCGGAGTTGATCCTCGGTCACGCGCCGTGCGTGCGTGATGACGACCGCGTCGGCCCGTTTCAGCCCTGAGAGCGGCTCGCGCAGCAGCCCGCGTGGCAGCACATGGCCGTAGCCGAATGGCTCGATGGCGCTGATCAGCACGATGTCGAGATCGCGGTTAACGCGACGGTGCTGGAAGCCGTCGTCGAGCACAAACACGCCGACGTCTGGCGCCTTCGCCAGCACGGCCGCCGCGCCGGCGACGCGATCGGGATTGGCTTGCACCACCGTGCCGCGCGAGCCGAGGAACTGTTCGAGCATCACCTGCTCATCGCTGCCGCCGGCTTCGGTCGCCCGGTAGCCGCGCATCAACACGGCAGGGCGAATCTCCGCCCGCATCAGGTGCTGGCAGAGCCATCGCACCATCGGCGTTTTCCCCGTACCGCCCGAGGTGATGTTGCCGACGCTGATCGTGGGGCGGCCGAGTTGCTCGCTCGGTTTCTTCCCGGAGTCGTAGGCGGCGTTGCGCGACGACATGGCCATCGCGTAGAAGGGCTCGGCGCAGCGGAGCACGCCGCGCAGCGTCGCGCCGAGGGGGCCGTGAAGCTCACCGCTCATGACGCGTTTACCGAGATGTTCCAGTTTGGCCGACATGCAAGTTAGGCAACTAAATCCTTCGCAACCACGCATCCATCGCACGCGTGAAGACGATCGTATGACGCGGCACGCTTTGCAGGCTGAACTGGGTCGTCATCTCTTCGATCGAGATCTCGTTATACGTTTCAAGTCCCATCGTCCGCGCCAGCATTGCCCGCACACGTCCCGCCGACGCGCCGGAGTCTCGATAGAACGACAGCCGCGTGTCGCCGTGCCGTTTCGCCAGTCGTCGGCCGTCTTCGCCGACAACCAAGGGCAAGTGATAGTGGCGGGGGATGTGCTGCTCAAGCCCGAGGGCGCGATAAAGCAGGATTTGCCGCGGCGTGGAGTCGATCAGGTCGTCGCCGCGCACGATGTGGGTGATGCCCATTGCCGCGTCATCAACAACGACCGAAAGCTGATACGCCGGCGTGCCGTCGGCCTTGGCGATGACGAAGTCGCCGAGCGTTGAAGGAACATCGAACGATCGCAGCCCCGCGAATTCATCGACGAACGACACGATCGAACCTTCCGGTACTGCGAATCGAATCGCCGGCGGCTTGCCGCTGAACGCGGTCGCCTCCTCGATCGTCTTGAACCGCCCACGACACGTTCCGGGATACACCGCCGCCCCGTCCTCCGCGTGCGGCGCCGAGGCGGCCAGTTCCACTTCCTTCCGAGAACAGACGCACGGATACGCGTGCCCGCCGGCGATCAGCTTCCCGACGGCCGACTGATAGACCTCTCGCCGCGCGGTTTGGTAAATCGGTCCCTCATCCCAGTCGATACCGAGCCAACGCAGTTCGTCGATCGACTGCTCGTCCTTGCCGCTCTTAATCCGCGGCCCGTCGAGGTCTTCGATCCGCAGCACAATCCGCCAGCCGTTCTGCCTGGCCATGAGCCAGTTGATCAGAAACGTGCGCGCATTGCCCAAGTGCAGCGCGCCGGTGGGTGATGGGGCGAGACGGGTGATGTTCATTCAATTCAATCGCACGGATGCGGCGGCGCGATTACGTTTCGCGCGTCACCTTGATGGCGACGACGTCGGTCGACGATTCGTAATCCACGGTCACCTTGTCGCCGGCCTTCAGATCCGCCAGCGTGGCGGCCTTGCCGTTCACGGTCACAACGGTCTTGTCGGCCGCGGTGAAGGTTTGTTTGGTGTCGCCCTTGCTGACGAGGAGTTCTTTCTTGGCCGTATCGACCTTGCTGATGTAGCCGTCATCGAGCGTGTTGCAGGCGATGGCCGGTGCGCTGAGGCACAGCCCGAGAACCAGTGACGCGAACAAATGGGATCGCTTCATGACTTTCTCCTTGTTTCCCGAACAGAAATGACGCTGCTGATCACACGATCAGCAAAACGGTGAGTGTTATTGTAGCTCCCGGGCGCCGCGACGGAAGTCGCAGGGTGCCGAAATGAAACGTGGGTTTTGACAGCCTCATCTGGTCAACCCCCGCAAAACCTCGTAAACTTCGCATCACAATTGCCGACGGATCGGCCTCGCATTCGGGAGTCATGGATTGATCCTCCCTCTTGTCTTCATCGTTCTCGCCACGCTCGCATCGGCAGTGATGGCGTACGGCACGCATCCGTCGTGGGCGCAGTATTCTCACGGTCTCGATCTGATTCTCTGGACGCGCCGCCTGCAGTGGCCGCTCATCACTTTTTCACTCGTACTCTGCATCGCGCTGCTCGTGCTGATCATCAGCGGCAGACGGCGGGCCTGGTGGCTGATCGGTCTGGCGCCAGTGCTGGCGCTGTTCGCGCACAAGTTTCACCTTCGACCCGGATCCGAAATGGGCGTGGCCGAAGCGCCGGCGATGGTGTCGGTGGAGGCGGCCACATTCCTGCAGGACAACACGTACGTGGTCGGCCTGACACTCGATGACGAGGCGTACGCGTTTCCTTACCCGGTGCTGTTCACTACGCCGGGCGTGATCGTGCAGAATCGCGAGAAGAAGCTGATGCTGATTTGGTCGGCCTACGCCAACCGCGCGGTGGCCAGCACGGTGGAACTCGACGTGCACGCCCGCGATATGGAAGTCGTCTCCACGCCGGCCAACTCGGTGCTAATCTACAACTCGCGGCTGGGGCAGTTCATCGTCGGCGTGACGGGTAAAACCGAACGCGGCGAAGTTCCGGGCGGATTCAAAACGCCGATGCAGGTTGTGAAGTCCACCTGGGCGCAGTGGCGCACCGCCCATCCGCAGTCGAAAGTGATGGCGCCGATCGCGACGAGTAAGACGCCGGCGTTTCCGCCGCCAACTGGGCCGATTGTTCCGCGGTTCGCCATGCCCGATGTCTTCACCGGCGTGGATCCGAAGCTTCGCGTCGCGCTCGTACAAACGCCAACGCCCGCCGCCGTGGTGGCTGACGCGCTGACCGACGCGCCGGCGAATCTCACGTTTGGCGACGAGCCGGTCCTGCTCCTGCGCGACGGGCCCGGCGGAGCGATCCGCGCGTACGATCGGCGTATCGATGGCGATCTATTCGTCCGCCTGCGGCCGTACCGCAACACCAAAAAACCCACGGCCGCGTTTGTGGACGACAGCAGCAACTCGTTCTGGTCGCGCAATGTCGTGGCAATCGAAGGCGGGCCTGAAGTAAAGGGCAAGAAACTGCCGCGGATTCCGGTCGAGGAGGACTTGTACTGGGGCGTGATGAAATACTGGTACAAGGACCTGCAATTGTATCGGCCGGTGCCGGATTAGGTTCAGAGCCGGGTCTTGAATCCCATCGCACGCACGACGCACCAACCGGCCCACCCTTCAAAGATCTGAAAAGCCCCCAGCACGATCAGGGCAATCGTGACGCCCCACGCAATCAGCGAATTGGTGGGAATCGTCCACGCAAACAGCGTAACGAGGCCCGTGATTGTCACAACGATGCCGGAGATGAGCCGCACCAATTTTCCACGTGCGTCGATATTACAGGTTAATGCCATCGCCACATTCTATGCGCGACGGCTTGGCCTTTGTAGCGGTCGCTCGTAAACTACCCCGCTTTAGTACGGAGCAGGGAAGAAACAGGAAAGACACCATGGATCAAATCAGTTTGTACTGGAAAAACGCCACCGCCGACGCGGTGACCGACAAGCACGGCGTCTCGGAAAAAGATTTGAAAGCTATCGCGCCGCGGATCAAGGATCTCACCAAGCAGTTCAACGACGAGCGCAAGGCCGGCAACAAAAAGTATCGCGACCTGCCGTACGACGACGACATGATCGACGCCGTGCACAAAGAGGTCGAGCATTTCCGCGACAAGTGCGAAGTGCTGATCGTGCTGGGCATCGGCGGGAGCGCGCTGGGCAACATCGCGCTGCAGAACGCGCTCAATCCGTACACGTACAATTTGATGAGCGACCGCACCCGCAACGGGCCGCAGGTGTTCGTGCTGGATAACGTCGATCCCGACCAGATCAAATCAGTCATCGACCTGGTGACGCCGAAGATCAAGAAGACGATCGTGAACGTTATCAGCAAGAGCGGCGAGACGGCCGAGACGGCCAGCCAGTTCATCCTCTTTCGCGACCTGCTTCAATCCAAGCTCGGCAAGAAGTACAAGGAAAACATCCTCGCCACGACCGACAGCAAGGGCGGCACGCTGCGTGAAATCTGCAACGCCGAAGGGTATCGCACGCTGGAAGTACCGGACGGAGTCGGCGGGCGGTTCAGCGTGCTTTCCGCGGTCGGCCTGTTCAGCGCGGCGATGTGCGGCATTGATATCGACGCGCTCATGGAAGGGGCCCGCGCGATGGACAAGCGCGTAAAGGACGGCAACGTTCTGAACAACCCGGCCGCGCTCATCGCCGCCATCAGCTACATCCTGAACGAGAAGGGCAAGGTCATGAGCGTCATGATGCCCTACAGCACGAGCCTGTATTATCTGGGCGATTGGTTCCGCCAGTTGTGGGCCGAGTCGCTGGGCAAACAGGACGGGCTGAAGAAGAAAAACGTGTACGCCGGGCAAACTCCGATTAAGGCCCTCGGGGCGACGGATCAGCACAGCCAGGTTCAGTTGTATCGAGAAGGGCCCAACGACAAGCTGATCACGTTCCTGGAGGTGGAGCGGTTTAATAACAAACTGGCGATCCCGGAGAGCATGAAAGGCGTAGAAACACTGGCGTACCTTGCAGGACGCAACGTGCAAACGCTGATCAATAGTGAAAAGCTCGGTACGGAGTACGCGTTGCTCGAGAGTAAACGGCCGACAATGACGGTGCTTTTCCCGCAGATTACGCCGAGCACGGTCGGGCAGTTTATCTACCTATATGAGACGGCCGTCAGCTACATGGGCGGACTGATGGAGATCAACACATACGATCAGCCGGCCGTACAATTAGGCAAGGACGCGACGTATGCTTTGATGGGCAAGAAAGGGTTCGACGAACTGGCCAAGAAGATCCAGCCCGTCGCCAAACGCGATTCGAAGTTTTTGATCTAGTTGTTGCAGGCGTAAAGCCTGGGCGAAGCACCGAGGACGCGGGCTCACGGCCCGTGATACATCATGCAATACGGCGTCATCATGGCAGGCGGAGCGGGGACACGACTCTGGCCGCTCTCGCGCGGCACCACTCCCAAGCAGTTGCTCCCGGTCATCCGTGGCAAGAGCCTCCTGCAGTTGAGCTACGAACGGCTGCGCGGCGTGCTGCCGCCGGAACGGATCTTCGTCTGTACGCTGGCGGCGCATGCCGACGCGATCCGCGCGAATCTGCCGGAACTCCCGCATGACAATTTGCTCGGCGAGCCGGAAGGTCGCGACACCGCCGCCGCCATCGGTTTCACCGCGGCCGTGCTGCATCAGAAGGATAAGGACGCCGTGATGGCGGTGGTGACGGCCGACCACGTGATCGAGCCGGTTGCCAAGTTCCAGGAAGCGCTCAAAACCGCGTTCGCCGTGACGACTGAACATCCCAACGCACTGGTCACCTTCGGCATCGTCGCCACGTACGGCCACACGGGTCTTGGATACATTCACCGTGGCGATGCGCTGCACGATCGCGCGTACAAGGTGCTTGGATTCAAGGAAAAGCCGGATAAGCCGACGGCCGACCGCTACGTCGAGACCGGTCGCTACTACTGGAACAGCGGCATGTTCGTATGGCGCGCCGACACGGTGCTGGAGGAACTCAAGACTCACCTGCCCGAATCGCACAAGGCGCTGATGCAGATCGCCAGCGCCTGGAACACGCCGCAGCGCGAGCAGGTGCTCAAGAGCGTCTATCCCACGCTCAAGAAGATCAGCATCGACTACGCCGTGATGGAACCCGCCAGCCTCGGCAAGGGGAAGGCGATCGTCACCGTCGTGGAAATGCCCGTGCAGTGGCTCGACGTCGGCTCGTGGCCGCAACTGGCCGAGACGCTCGACACCGACGAGCACAACAACGCCACCACCAGCGGCCGGTGCGTCTTCGTCGACTCCGACGACAACATCGTCGTGACCGACGATCCGAATCACCTGATTTCCACCATCGGCATCAGCGACATGATCATCGTCCACACCCGCGACGCCACGCTCGTCTGCCCGAAGAACGAGTCGCAGCGCGTGAAGGATCTGGTCGCGAAGGTGAAAGAGAAGTACGGAAGCGATTTCCTGTAATTCGTAGGGTGCCATTCATGGCACCACGCCGGACTGGTGCCATGAATGGCACCCTACAATGCGCACTTTAGCCCTAGACTACGGCACCCGTCGCGTCGGCCTCGCGCAGAGCGACGAGGGCGGGCGCTTCGCCACGCCGGTGGAAGTGTTGGCGGTCTCTGCGCCGGAGCTGGCGATCGATCCCATCGTAAAATTTGTGAGCGACGAAGGGATCGAGCGACTCGTCGTCGGCCTGCCTTTGAATATGGATGACTCGATGGGCCAGGGGGCCCGCGACGCGATCGCCTGGGGCCGCAAGATCGCCGAGCGAACCGGCAAGCCGCTGGTGTTTGTCGATGAGCGACTCAGTTCCTTCATCACCGAGCAGCGTTTCAACGACCGCAAGCGCGCCGGTGCGAAGATGACCCGTGGCCAAAAGAAAGACCGCCTCGACGCCCACGCGGCTGCGGATTTCCTTCAGGCGTTCCTCGACGGCAAGCTGCAGGCGATCGACGTTTCCTCGGAAGCCTAACGCGAAAAGTATATTAGCTCTCGGAAAAATCTTGTATTCGTCCATTAACTCTATAATATAAAGTAATGAACAACGACACAGACTTCATTCCGGTGGTGTTGGAATATCATGGCTCTACAAAAGAAAGTAAGTCGATCAAAATACCGCCTCGGCGCCGCCGGTACGTCCCGCCAATGCTTCATCGACCGCCCAAGCTTGCTGCCGTGAAGTCTCGGACGGTGGAAAAGCGTTTCGCGTTGCTGCTCAACCCGTTCTATCCGAAAGACCCGCACGCCAGCTTCGGCAAGCACGTGCTCACGCCATCGCTCGCGCTCACCAGCGTGGCTGGCGCAACGCCGGCGGGTTGGATGGTGAAATACTGGGACGAGAATCTCCTGCAGGGTCCGCCGCCGATCGATCCGGTGCCGCAGGTGGTGGGGATTACCGTTCACCTCACGTTCGCCCAGCGTGCGTATGAGTTGGCCGCGTGGTACCGCGCGCACGGCTCGGTCGTGATCTTCGGCGGGCTGCACGTGTTGTCGTGCCCTGAAGAGGCCGCGCCGCATTGCGATGCGATCGCCGTCGGGGAGGGCGCGGCGATGTGGCCGACGATTTTGGCGGACATCGAAGCGGGGCAGCTCAAGAAGCGTTACGCGGGAAGCTACACCCGACCATACCGCCTCGATCCGCCGCCGCGGCGCGACGTGTTGCCGCGGGAGAGCTTTCTCACCACCACCAGCCTGATCGCCACCCGCGGCTGTCACAACCGGTGCGGCTTCTGCTACCTCGCGACGGACGGGCTCGACATGCCGTACAAAGTGCTCGACCCGCAGCAGATCGTTGACCAGTTCGCCGCTGACGATCAGCCGTACGCCGTGTTCATCGACAACAATCTCGGCTCAAAGCCCGCGTATTTGCGCGAGCTGTGTCGCGCGATGCGACCGCTCGAGAAAATCTGGAGCGCCGCCGTCAGTATCGACGTGGCCGATGACACGCGAACGATCCGCGAGATGGCGCTGGCGGGCTGCACAGGCGTGTTCATCGGCTTTGAATCGCTGAGCGACGCAAACCTCTCCGACGCGAAAAAGAAGACGCCCCGCACGGCCGACTACGCGCGGCGGGTGAAGATCTTTCACGACAACGGCATCCAGGTGAACGGCAGCTTCGTGCTCGGGTTCGACCACGACGACGCCAGCGTCTTCCAGCGTACGGCCGAGTGGATCGAAGCGAATCGGCTGGAGTGCGCCACGTTCCACATCCTCACGCCGTACCCCGGCACGCCACTGTTCCGGCAGATGGAGAGCGAAGGGCGGCTGCTCCACCGCAACTGGACGAAATACGACACCGGCCACGTCGTCTTCAAGCCCAAGCGCATGTCGATCGACGAACTCGCCGACGGCTACGCGTGGTGCTATCGGTGGCTGTTCAGCAACCGCTCGATCTGGCGTCGCCGCCCGGAGGATTGGCGTGCCGTGCCGGCGTACCTGGGCATGAGTTACCTCTACAAACGATCGAACTGGCTTTGGCCGCTGCTGATCCGTCATAAGCTGGTCCATCGCATGTGGCGGCCGCTGGTTGAACTGACCCGCAAGCGGCACTTGAAGTTCCGTAAGAACCTCGCCGCCCGGCCCATCGAGCGGCAGGTCGAAGCGCGGCCGAGACTGTCGCTGTCGGTCTTGAGCGCGGGCGTGTGAGCGTCTGCGGTAGGACTGACATTCCTGCCTGTCACGAAGCGAGGTACGCCTCGATTCGTACTCTTCCCACCACCACGGTTTGTACCGACGGATGCGTCCATCCGCCTGTGGCAGGCAGGAATGTCTTTCCTACCAATCCTGCGGACTGCGTGTTACGCTCCGGCCACCGCGCATCGCTCACTCATGACCCATCGCACTCGCCTCGCTTCGCTCGTCGTTGCCGCCGTCCTGATATTCCCGTCGATTGTTTTGGCCGATGCCCCGGCCGTGCCTTCAAGCTCGATCGCGCAGCGGTCGCAGTCGTTGCTGGGCCTTGGCGTGTTCACGTTGATCGCGTTCGCGGTGGGGCGGCTGCGCGGGGCGAGGAAATTCCCGTGGCGCGTTGTCATCTGGGGCACGGTCCTGCAGTTCGCATTCGGCGCGATCGTGGTGCACTCGCCGTTTCTACTCCGGGCGATTCAGGACGCGATTCAGAAGTTGCTCGATTTCTCCAATGAAGGCGCGGCCATGGTGTTCCGCGGGCTGCTTTATCCGGCGCCGGTTACCTCGCCCGGTGGACAAGTGATCGGCAACGCCCAACTCGGGTTCATCTTTGCCGTCACCGTGCTCGCCACCATCATCTTCATCAGCATGCTCACGGCGATGCTCTACCACATCGGCGTCATGACGTGGGTGGTGAACGGCCTGGCGTGGATCATGCAGAAGTCGATGGGCACCAGCGGGGCCGAGACGCTCAGCACGGCCGCCAATATTTTCGTCGGACAGACCGAGGCGCCGCTCTTCGTGAAGCCATTCCTTGCCGCCGCCACGCTCAGCGAGTTGATGGCGATCATGGTCGGCGGCTTCTCCAACATCGCTAGCGGCGTGCTGGTCGTCTACACCGGCCTGCTCGAGCAATACGTGCAAAACGTGGGCGGACACCTGGCGGCGGCGTGCTTCATCTCGGCGCCGGCCACGCTCGTTGTCGCCAAGCTGATGATGCCCGAAACCACCGAGCCGGTGACGGCCCATGGCGTAAGCTTCGAAACCACCCGCATCGATTCGAATCTCATCGACGCCGCCACCCGCGGCACGAGTGAAGGCATGACGCTGGCGATCAACGTCATCGCCATGCTCATCGCGTTCACGGCGCTGGTCACCATGCTCAACGCCGGCATCAGTTGGGTCGGCGGCTTCGTCGGTCACCCGGGGATGACGACGCAGTCGCTGCTCGGTCGCGGCATGTCGCCGCTGGCGTGGCTGGCGGGCGTGGAGTGGAGCGAGTGCCGCAAGGTCGGCGGGCTCTTAGGCGTGAAGACGGCGCTGAACGAATTCGTCGCCTACCTGCAGATGAGCGACTCGATGCGGGCGAATCCCGCGTTCCTCTCGCCACGGGATGCGCTGATCGCCACGTACGCCCTCTGCGGTTTCGCCAACTTCGCCAGCGTGGGCATTCAGATCGGCGGCATTAGCACGATGGCCCCCACGCGCCGGCACGACCTGTCGCGCATCGGCCTGTTGGCGATGGCGGGCGGAGCGATCGCGTCATTAATGGGCGCGTGCGTGGTTGGCGTGCTCATCTAATCAAATACGCTCACATCGTGGCTCTCCTGTTGGTGCTTTGGGGACTTTCCCCGACGGTACGATTTATCCATCTCGCGTAAATTGCCACACGTCATTTAACGGAGATGCAAAATGGATAATCAGATGAAGCAAGTGATCAAAGTAGGCGTCTACGTAGCCGCCGGCGTTGGAGTGTTTGAAATCCTCCGCCGCTATGGTCTTCTCGCCCGAGCGGGTGCATGGCTCAGTGAGCAGGTGCCTGATGACATGAAGGAACGCGCTCGTCACATGGGCGAACAAGTGGGCGACATGGTCCACGAAGCGAGCGACCGCGTGAAGCAGGCGATGTCCTCTGCCACCGACGGTGTGCGCAGCGCCATGGGCGGCGCAGAAGCCGAGCCGCAATCCAACGGCCAGAGCGGCGAAGTCATCACCGGCGGCGGTGAAGGCGTAAACGCCACCACGCAGGATGCCGACGGCGGATCCGTTCCGCACCATGTAGGCCGCGGCGTGGTCCACTAAAAACGAAAGTCGTGACGAAAGGGAAGAGATCCCGACGGCGCGTCATCCGACGCGCCGTTTTTTATTGCTTGGTCTTGGAGATCAGGCGGATGTCGTCGATGACCATCGTCTTGTCGATGGCCTTGCACATGTCGTAAATCGTGAGGGCCGCAACACTGACGGCGGTGAGCGCTTCCATCTCGACGCCGGTCTTGGCGGTGATGCGGGCGACGGCCTTAATGTACAGCCGCACCGGCTTGCCGCCGTCGGGCTGGAGTTCGGGCAGGTCGAAATCGACTTCGATGCTTTCGATCGGCAGGGGGTGGCAGAGCGGGATCAACTCGCCGCACTTCTTCGCGGCCATGATGCCCGCGATGCGGGCGGTGTTCAGCACTTCGCCCTTGGGGACTTTCTCTTCAGCGATCGCCCGCAGCGTGGCCGGCTGCAGCGTGATGTACCCCTCGGCGATCGCCTCGCGCCGGCTGACGGGCTTGTCACCGACGTCGACCATTTTGGCGCGGCCCTGGTCGTCGAGATGGGTAAGTTTCTTGGCCACGGTTCAATTCTTCCATTGCGATCGTAAATCAAAGATCTGTTTTGCCTGAGCGAGGATCGACTCAACGGCCTTCAGATCCAGCATCGTGGCCGCATCTGATTTCGCGTTTTTCGGATCGGGATGACATTCCATAAACAACCCGTCCGCGCCGGCGGCGACGGCGCATCGGGCCAGCATCGGCGAGTACTGGGGATTCCCGCCGCTGCTGGTGCCTTGGCCGGCGGGTTGCTGCGTGCTGTGGGTGATATCGAACACCACCGGCACGTTGAACGCCTTCATGATCGGCAGGCTCGTAAAATCGTTGACGAGGCGGTTGTAGCCGAAGAACGTGCCGCGCTCGGTGAGCAGGATGTGCTGCCCCCCGGTGCTGCGGATTTTGTCGATCGCGTTGGCCATCTCCTGCGGGCTCATGAACTGGCCCTTCTTCACGTTCACCGTGCAGCCGGTTTTGCCGACGGCCTGCAGCAGGTCGGTCTGCCGAGCGAGGAACGCGGGCACTTGCAGAATATCAACGACTTTTGCGGCGACGATCGCCTGCTCCGGCTCGTGCACATCGGTCAGCACCGGCACGCCGAGCTCTTTCTTCACGCGGTCGAGCACCACCAGCCCGTCGGTGATCCCCGGCCCGCGAAAGCTGCTGCCGGCGCTGCGGTTGGCTTTATCGAAGCTGGCTTTGAACACGTACGTGATGCCCAGCTTGTCGCACACGCTCTTCACGTGTCGACCGATGAGCAGGCACTGCTCGAGCGACTCGATCACGCAGGGGCCGGCGATGACGAAGAGCTTTCCCGGGGGGAGTGAAATCATGTGGGTCTCACAATAAACGGCACGCGGATCGGCAGCAACTTGATGTCGACTGGCGTCATGCCGGCCGAGTCGCCGTCGAGTTGGACGGGGACTTTTTTCTTCGCGGTGATGCTGACGCGCTTGGCCTTCATGTATTTCGCGCCTTCGAGCGCCGGATGCTCGCCGGCCGCCACATGAAGGGCCAGCCGCAGTAAATCTTCGTGTGACGCGCACGGCAGGATGCAGACGTCGAGCACGCCGTCGTCGGATCGCGCCTCGGGCAGAACCGGGAAGCCGGTGCCGTACTCTTTTACATTGCCGACGAAGACCATGCCCGGTGCGGGGCCGAAGACCGGCACGCCGTCGACTTCAACGCTCAGCGGCAGGAAGTGGCTTTCCCAGATCGTCTGCAGGGCTGGCATCACGTAGCTCCACATGGTGATCGGGCCGGTCCGCACGCGATCGAGCGCGGCCACGACGGCGGCATCGAAGCCGATGCCGGCGATGAGCAGGAAAAGTTCTTCGTTCGCCCGGGCGGCGTCGAGCAGTTGAATCTTGTGCGCTTTAATCGCTGCCAGCACCTGCTGCGGCAGTTGTGGCGGGTCCCAGTCGAGCTTGAGGTGCTGGGCCATCAGGTTGGCGGTGCCGCCGGGGATAACGACCAGCGGCGGGATCTCGCCGAACGCTTCGAGCATTTGCGAGGCCGCGTAGCGAAGTGTTCCGTCGCCGCCGATGACGATGGCTGCATGCGGCAGTTCGTTGCGCGGATCGATCTCGCGACCGACGGCAAAGCCCGCCGCGCGCAGGGTGGCCGTAAGTTGCGTCGCCGTCTGCAGCGACTTGCCGCGGCCGGCCTTCGGGTTGGAAAGGATCAGGATCTCTTGCACGGTCGTTCGATGGTAGCCGTGCGCCCCGGCAGCGGCTACAGGCGGGGCGGTCGTTTCGGCGGATCGCCTGTGCCGTTACCATGTTGCGGCCCTCAACCTACGGAGTTCGAATGAGTCAGCCGCAGAAAAAGTTGCAGAAGATTATGGATCAGCTCGTGGCGGAGGGCCGGGAGCGCGGCCTGCAGCTCACCGTGTACCATCGCGGCAAAAAGGTGATCGACGCCTGCGCGGGCGTAACCGCTGCGAAATCAAGAAAGCGGGTAAAGCCTGATACGCTCTTCCCCGTCTTCTCCACCACCAAGGGCGTGGCCGCCACGCTGGCGCACCTGCTGGTCGAGCGCGGCAAGGTGAGCTACGACACGCCGATCGTCGACGTTTGGCCGGAGTTTGCCGCACACGGCAAAAAGAACATCCTCTTCCGCCACGCCCTCAGCCACACGGCCGGACTGCAGTTTATGCCGGGCCACCTCAAGCCGAAGGACCTGACCAACTGGACAAAAGTGTGCGCCGCGATGGCCGATGCGAAGCCGGTTGCCAAACCGGGGGCGGAGTTCGTTTACCACCCGGTCACTTGGGGCTGGCTGGTCGGCGAAGTGATGCGCCGCGTCGACGGCCGCCCGTTCGGGAAGATGATGAAGGAAGAAATCAGCGATGTGCTGAAAGTCGACGGCCTGTTCTGCGGCCTGCCGAAAACAGAGGACGATCGCGTTGCCGAGCTCGAGGAAATCTTCCCGCCGGATACGAAATTTCCCGATCCTAACGATCCCACACCGATGGGCGTTGTGCCGACGATGCGGCCGCTGCACAAGTGGATGAACAAGGTGATAGGCTGGCGTGCGTGCGTGCCGGCGTCGTCGGGTATCATGAACACTAGAAGCCTCGCCCGTTTTTATGCGTCGCTGCTGCCCGGTGGGGTGGATGGCATCGAGTTATTGCCGCCGGAGCGAATCCGCATCGCAACCCAGCCCACCATCGTCACGCGCCCGCCGGCGCCCGACAACGGCAAGGGCATGGGCCTCGGCTACTTCCTGGGCGGCGACCCGAACGGCATGGGCAGCCGCACTACTGCCTTCGGCCACGCCGGTTACGGCGGCTCGCTCGCGTTCGCCGACCCGGAACACCATCTCGCGATTGCACTGGCGAAGAACCTGTTCAGCGCACAAGGCGGCAACACGCAGATCCTGCGGGGTGTGCGGGATGCCCTTGGACTGGCGCATTGATGGCGCCACCAGGGGCCCGCAGGCATGCCTTGACGTTGACAGTCCACCGCCCCTGAGGCACAATCCGAGATCGCTGAACCCCCGGCGGACCTGGTCCGCCATTTCTTTTGAATACGAGACGCCGCTTATGAACGAGATGACTGTCAGTTCGATCAACGAACGTGCCGCTGAAGAGTACTTCCGTCGTGCCGCTGAGAACGAGACCGCCGGTAACCATGAGAAGGCCGTCGAGTTCTACGAGCGAGCCCTGAACGAAAACCCCGACCACGAAGCCGCCTGCTTCTCGCTGGCCGTCCTGTACGACCGCCGGGCCGAAGACGCCAAGGCGATCGAGCTCTACGAGCGAATCTGCACGTCAGAACCCGTTCACGTCAACGCGCTGCTGAACTTGGCGATCCTGTACGAAGACAACAATCACTACGAAGAAGCCCACCGCTGCCTTGATGCGGTGCTGCGATCGAGCCCGAATCACACCCGCGCCCGCCTGTACATGAAGGACGTGGAGTCGGCCCGCTCAATGTACTTCGATGAAGATTCCGACCGTCGCGGCGACCGCAAGAACGCGGTGCTCGATATCCCGATCAGCGATTTTGAGCTGTCGGTTCGCAGCCGCAACTGCCTGAAGAAAATGAACCTCCGCAGCATCGGCGACTTGCTCCGCACCAGCGAGCAGGAGCTGCTCAGCTACAAGAATTTCGGCGAGACGAGCCTGAACGAGATCAAGGCGCTGCTCGCACAGAAGGGCCTGCGTTTGGGCCAGGCCGCGGAAGACGGAAAGAACAGCTCGCTGCGTCGCCTGCTGCCTGGCGAAGAGCTTCCTCCGGAAACCCCGGCCGCCGGCGCTGTGCCGGCTGAGCTGACGGGCAAGGGCGTTGGCGATATGGAACTGTCCGTCCGCAGCCGCAAGGCGCTGCAGCGGCTCAACATCAATACCATCGGTGAGCTCATCAGCCGCACCGAAGACGAGCTGCTCGGCTGCAAGAACTTCGGCCAGACCAGCCTGACCGAAATCAAGCAGCAGCTCGCGACGTTCGGGCTGAACCTGCGTAAGCTTGAAGACTAAACGACAGTCCTGAGTGCTGGGCAGGATGACCTGCCCAGCACTCAGAACTTTGTCCTCTGGCACGGATGCCATGCGACGACTGCTCGCTTTTACGCTTCTCTGCTGCCTGCTGTGCCCGTTCGGGTGCAGCACTGAACCCTCCATCACCAAATCGAATCCCGCCGCGCCCATTGTGCGCGTGCGGCTGATCGACGGCGCGTCGGCGGTGTCGGTCGTGGCGGATCGGCCGGCGGTGCGCGTGGGGGCGATTCCGGTCGCGGCGCAGTTCCCCGCAGGGCCGGCGCTGCAGATCGGGCTGGGCAACAACGGGTGGATTATCGGCAACCAGCAACTGCCGCCGGGCGAATTGATTTTGCAGCCGACGCGAATCGGCGGCGTGACGATCAACGGGCAGCAATACCGCGGCTATCTGCGGTTCGTCGCTGTCGGGCCGGGCAAGTTTGACGTCGTGAACGACGTGGAGATCGACGACTACCTCAAGGGCGTGGTCGCCAAGGAGATGCTGAACGACTGGGCCGAGGAGGCGTACCGCGCCCAGGCGATCGTCGCCCGCACGTACGCGCTATTCGAAAGTAAATCAGCCCCGGCCGGCCGAGCGTGGGATCTGCTGCCCGATCAGCGTAGCCAGATGTATGGAGGCCTACAGGGCGAAACCGACAAGGCCCGGCGAGCCGTTGACGCGACCGCCGGCGTGGTTGTCGCGTACGGGCCGGTGGGTGACGAGAAGATCTTCAAAGCCTACTTCAGCAGCTGCTGTGGCGGCGTCGGCCAAAATCCGACCGACGGCCTGAACGAGCCGTTCCATCCCGCGATGGTCGAACAAAACGTCGGCCAACTGTGCAGCGCGTCGCCGCGATTCAACTGGGGCCCGGTCGTCGTCAGCAAAGACGAACTCACCCGCCGGTTCAAAATGTTCGGCAAAACCCGCGGCCGAGCCGAGGCGAATCTCACGCAGGTGGTGCGGCTCGATAAGCAGGCAGTGAACAAGTACGGCCGGTCTGTGCGGTTCCTCGTCACCGATGCCAACGGCACCCGCTACAGCCTGAGCGGCGAAGAGCTGCGATGGGCCGTCAACACCGGCGCCCCCAAGGACGCCATGCTGTACAGCAGCTTCATCGAGCCACAGGAGCAGGGCGCGACGATCCGCTTCACCGGCCACGGCTTCGGCCACGGCGTAGGCATGTGCCAGTGGTGTGCCCAAACGCGAGCGTTGCAGGGCCTGCGGCACGAAGACATCGTGCTACTGGCGTATCCAGGCAGCAAACTACTGCGGGCGTACTGAAACCACTTGCAAGACGAATGACGCGAAGCAGATTCGCACGATCATTCCGTTTACGCCAAACGCGACTTATCCTCTGCATTACGTGAACTCCCTCGGCGATGAAATCCGACTGCTGATCTTCGTCGCAGTTCAGTCGTTGGTGCTCGTCGCCGCATGGCGGTTCGTGTCGCGATTCATTAATGGCCGGCTGCAGCGGCTGATCGACACGCTGCTGCTGACGTACCTCATCCAATATGCGAGCGTAGGACTGCCGGGCGTAGTTGGCGTGTTGTCGCCGGTGTCGATGCTGCTAACGGCGACCGTAATTTCCATCGGCATGCTGGTGGCGACGCGCTCGCAATCTGTAGGGTCCGCCTTGGCGGACCACCGCGTGCCGGTCCGCCAAGGCGGACCCTACATTGATTCACCACTCATCATTCTCGCCGGCCTGCTTTTCGTCGTGGGTTACGTCGCCGCATACGCGTGGCAACTTCGCCTGCTCCCGCCGATGGCGACTGACGCGCTCACGTATCACCTGCCCGCCGCTGTGCAGTGGTTGCAGCACGGGCGGATCGATCTGTTTCAGACGTGGTTCTTCAACCCGGCCAACACGTATTCGCCGCTGGCGGGCTCGATGTTCTACGCGTGGCTGCTCGGGCCGATCGGCAACGACGCGCTGGCGCACCTGGGCGCGGCGCCGATGGTGCTGCTGATCTTTCTTGCCACCGTCGCGATCGCCCGATCCCTCGGCGCGTCGGCCCTCACCGCGGTGCTTGCCGGTGTAGCGATCGCGCTCTCCCGGCCGATCGTCAGCCAAATCGACAAGGGGAAGGACGACCTGTTCCTCGCGGCGTTCTTCGCCGTGGCCGTCGCCGGTCTCGCGCCCAAGCGACTGCGTGATCCGCTCGGCCCGTGGCGCCTCGGCGTCGCGATCGGATTGTGCCTGGCGATCAAGTACACCGCATTACTCGCGCTGCCGGTGCTCGTCCTTGCGATCGACGCACCGTTCAAGTCCCGTTGGCGGCCGCGCCAGTGGGTGATCGCGACCGCCTGCATCCTTGCGATCGCCTCGCCGTGGTTCATTCGCAACGTCACGCTGACCGGCAACCCGCTGTTCCCGACCGATTTCCTGATCTTCAACGGCCTGCTCAGCACCTCGCGCAGCCTCGAACTCCGCACGCTCAAAGGCGTGCTCGGCGTGATCAACGACGGACCGTTCGATGTGCCGACGGCCATGTTCTTCTCACTTGCGATCACGTGGCTCACCACGTGCGTTGTCGCCGGCCGGCGCGCGATCGGCGAGCCGCTGACGCGACTGTGCCTGATCGGTCCGATCGCCGGACTCGGCTTGTTCGTCGCGATCTCGCCTTATCCGGAGATCCGGTTTCTACTGCCGTCGCTGATTTTGATGATCGCCGCCACGGGCGTATTGCCGCGTTGGTGGGGGACGATCCTCGTCGCCGTCATTTCGCTGTCCGCCGTCGGATCGAGCATCGACTTCAGTGAGCACGACGTGCTGCTGACGTACCTCCTCACCGCCGTGGTAACGGGTGCCGGCCTGTCCGTTGCCGGGGCTGCCCTCTGGCAGCTTTGGCCGCGACTGGCCAGTGGTCGTCGTGGAGTTCGCGTTGCAGGTTTAGTGCTCGTCGTTGTTGTCGCATTGTTGTGCATCGTGTTCTGGGGCTCGTTCGTGGACGACCGCCGCGCCGTAGCCGACGCAGTGCGGTCGCAAGACTCGCGTGGCCAGCTGTGGGCGTACGTTCGCGACCAGTTGCCTCGTGGCGAAATGATCGCGTACACCGGCACGTTTTCGGTTTATCCGCTGATGGGCGACCGGCTCGATCGGCCGATCGTTTATGTGCCGGTTCGCGCAAGGGTCGAGTCGATCGCCGGCCTGCCGCGATTGGGCGACCGACTGACCGGCGAGCAGATCGACCCGGCCGCGGTTCGCGCCACCATTGCCGATCCCAATCAGGAACAGTGGCTGGCCAGACTCCGCCGAAGTGGGGCGCGGTACCTGGTCATTTTTTCGCTCGACGTGATCGACTCACCGATTGAGCAGACGTGGGCACGTCAGCATCCTGAGGTGTTTGCACGGGAATATAACGGCGCGGATGAGGTGTATCGGATTACGTGGCCGACATCGCCAGCCGAGCCAGGCCGCGGGCCGTAAGCTCGTCCCGTGTGTGGAACTGCCAGCCGCTACCCCAGTCGCGGTGGAGGATGTGCGAGAGCTCGCCCGCCACGCCGCCGCTGAGTGTGACGGATTTGCTTAGGCGCGAAACCTGTTTGAGCAGCGGCAGTCTTGCGGCGCTGGCCCGTGCGAGGCCGTCGACCACGGCGGCGAGCATCTGCTCGCGGGTCGTCGAGAGCGTGAGGCCGGTGAAGCTGGCCTGCTTCTGCTCGATGCTTGTGCGTTCACCGGCGAGATACGGGTCGAACCGGAGCGCCCCTTCGACCGGCGGCAGCTTTCGCAGCGTCGCGTAGAACTTTTCCTCAGACAACTCGGCGAAGAGCGTGCGATGGGCCCACGTCAGCGTGCTACCGGCGGCGGCGAGGGTGCTGACGCTCATCCACTTTTTGCCGACGCCGAGGGCGCGGGTGAGCAGCTTCTCGTGCGGGTGCGGCGTGGTCGTGCAGACGGTGAGGACATCCGTGCTGCCGCAAACATTGAGAAGATGGCCGGGCTTGGCGCCGATGGCGAACATCGCGGCACTCGTATCCATGCAGCCCATCAGCACCGGCGTGCCAGCGAGTAGGCCAAACTTTGACGCCGACTGCGGCGAGAGTGTCCCCGCGATTTGATTGGCTTCGAAAATGTCTGGAAGCTGATCAACCCGAACGCCGGCAGCCTCGCAGAGTTCTTCGCCCCAGCCGCCGAGCGTGGTGGTGCGGTAGAAACCGGTGAAACTGGCGTTGGACGGATCGGTGAGTCGCCGGCCGGTGAGCTGATGCAACAGGAAGGTGTTGAAGTGCCCGATCGTCGCGGCCCGCTTCATCACTTGCGGCTGCTCGCGTACGAACCACGCGGCAGTTGTCGAACTGATCCCGCCGGGGAAGGGCCGGTTGCCAGCGAGTTTGAGGTGACGGGCCTTGCCGACGCGCAGTTCGATCTGGCGGGCGATCTCCACGCTCCGGCGGTCCTGATGCGTCACAACCGGCGTGAGCGCCTTGCCCCGCGCGTTCATCGCCAGCCACGATGGCGCCATCACCGTCGCGGCGATCAGATCGACCTTCTTTGCAGCGGGGCCCAGTTGGCGGATGGATTGGGTAATCGCCCTCAGAATCGCGGCCGGATCGACCTCTGCCCGGCCCTCGGCGTACGACGTCGCGAACTCGGCCCGCACGACGTTGCCGGCGACCTTCTCCCCGCGCATCGCGGCGGCTTTCACTGATGAGCTGCCGATGTCGAGGGCAAGCAAGTTCATAAGAGAATAGACCACGAAGCAACGAAGCAACGAAGAAAAACAAGAATCGGTTGTCTTCCTTCGTTGCTTCGTTGCTTCGTGGTTAAAAATCAGCGTTTGTCGGTGCCCGTACGCGCCTTGCCTTCGACGACTTCGTGTTCCGACCCGTCGCCGGACCACTCGGTGTGCCAGACGCCCGGGCCGTCGGTGCGGAGGTAGGTGTGGCCGCCGAAGTAGTCGCGCTGGGCCTGGATTAAATTGCCCGGCAGTTGGCCGCGGCGGTAGCTGTCGTAGTAGCCGAGGCTGGCGGAGAACGCCGGCAGGCCGATGCCGTTTTCGATGCCGACTTTCAGTACGCGGCGCCACGCCTCCTGGCGGTCGGCGATCATCTTGGTGAACTTCTCGTCCATCAGCAGGTTCGTCAGACCGGGGTTTTTCTTGAACGCCTGCGTGATCTCTTCGAGGAAGACTGCGCGGATGATGCAACCGGCCCGCCAGATCATCGGCAGGTCGGGCAGCGTCATCTTGTAGTCAAACCCGCCTTGCTCTTTGGTCTTGTTCGCGGCGGCCAGCATCGCCATGCCCTGGGCGTACGAGCAGATCTTGCTGCAGTAAAGGGCGGCCTTGATGTCGTCGATGAGCTGCTTGTCGGGCGCTCCGCCGCGACGCTTGAGCATCGCGTCTTTGTCTGACAGCCCGGCCGGCTTGGGTCCCGCGAGCACTTTCGCCGCCGCGAGTCGCTGCTCTTTCAGCATCGAAATTTCGCGACCATCGACCGCGGCGGCCATCGTGGGGACAGGCACGAGCAGGTCAAGCGCGGCCTTGATCGTCCAGGTTCCCGTTCCCTTCATGCCGACGACGTCGACGATCTTTTCCACCAGCGGCACATCGCCGCCGCGCGGATCGGGCAGGTTTATCACCTTTTCGGCGATCTCGATGAGGAAGCTCTGCAGCTCGCTCTTGTTCCAGTCAGAGAAGACTTTCTGCAATTCGGCGTTTTTCAGGCCGACGACATTTTTGAGCAAGTCGTACGCTTCAGCGATGAGCTGCATGTCGCCATACTCAATGCCGTTGTGAACCATCTTCACGAAATGGCCGGCCGAGCGTTCGCCGCAGTAGGTGACGCAGGGGATGCCGTCGCTGGGCGCCTTGGCGGCGATCTTTTCGAGGATCGGTTTGAGGACTTCGTACGCTTCTTTGTCGCCGCCGGGCATGATGGCCGGGCCCCAGAGCGCGCCCTCTTCGCCGCCGCTCACGCCCATGCCGAAGAAGCGGATGCCGCTGTTCTTCAGGTCAGCCTCGCGGCGCTCGGTGTCGGTGAAGAGCGAGTTGCCGCCGTCGATGAGAATGTCGCCTTTTTCGAGCAGGGGTTTGATTTCGTTGATGACCGCGTCGGTGGCGCCGCCGGCCTTCACCATCAGCAGCACCTTGCGCGGCTTCTGCAGCAGGCCGACGAATTCCTTCATCGTCTGACCGGCCTTGAAGTTCTTGCCCTTGGCGGGGCCGTTCATGAAGTCTTCAGTCTTGGCCCACGTGCGGTTGTACACGGCGACGGGATAGCCGTTGCGTTCCACGTTCTGTGCAACGTTGCGCCCCATGACTTCAAGACCCACGACGCCGAATGCTTGGCCGCTCATTGATATACCTTTCGTATGTAGGGTGTGATTGTGGGGTTTTTGAAATAGTTAGCAACGGGCGAGGTGTAAATGATGAATGAAGAATGATGAATGAATTCGATTTCATTCGTCATTCTGCATTCATCATTCTGTATTACGGCCTATCGCGACCTGACCGGCACGCGCGGCTTCGGGCTTCCCTTGGGCGATTCGGTGCGCGGCTTGGGGAACACGCCGAGGACGTCTTCCACGTAGCATCGGAGCAGTTCGCCAATTGCTCGGGCCGACGCGATCGCGCCGCCGGGGTGGTGCGGCGCGTCGCCGTCGAAGAGTTCGCAGAGTTGGCCGGTGGTGATCACGCGGCTGAGGCACGTGTCGAGCAGTTCGCGGGCGGTGATCGCCACCGCATCCGTGCGACCCTTCTCGCGGATCAGCCCGCGAATGTACCAACCCGTGAGCGTGGGATAGACCGTTCCGTTGTGGTACGCCAAATCGCGAGCGATGACGTTGCCGGCGTAGCGGCCGCGGTAGGCCGGGTCGTTCGGGGAGAGCGTTCGCAATCCGACGGGCGTGAGCAGGTGCGTGCGCGCCTTGTCCATGACCGATGCGACAAACTCGCCCGCCAGCACCGCGTGCGGGAGCGCGATCGCCAGCAACTGGTTCGGGCGGATCGACGGATCGCGGCCGTGGTCGTCGACGACGTCGAAACAGCAGCCGGCGGCCTCGTTCCAGAAGACGGCGTTGAAGCTGGTCTTGATCGTGCGGGCGTGGGTTGCCAGTTCCGCCGCGAGATCGGCCTTGCCGAATCGCTCGGCCCAGGCGGCCACTTCGCAGTGCGCGTTGTACCAGAGCGCGTTGAGCTCGACGGGCTTACCCTGGCGGGGCGTCACCACCCAGCCGTTGACCTGTGCGTCCATCCACGACGTACCGATGCCCGCGGATTTGCTGCTGAGCAGCTGGCTGGAATCGACGGCGATGCCGAGATCCGTCCCGCCGCGGTACGTCTTAAGAATATCGACGGCCGGCTCGAACCACTGCTTGAGCACCGTGTCCGCATCGCCGGAGTAGCGGAGGTATTCGCCGACGGCGTAAATGAGCCAGAGGGACGTGTCGGCAGCGAGGTAGCGCGCGGCCGAGCCGTCCTCTGGGTAATCCGAAGGCGCAATACCGTTGCGTACCTTGTCGAACATTTGCTGGAGCAGGTTCTTAGCTTCGTCGAATCGGCCGGGGATGAGCAGCAGTCCGGCGATCGAGTGGAGTGCGCTCCGCACTGGCGGCGACGGCCAAGGGTACGTGCCGACGACCGCGGATTGCTGCTGCTTGTCGGCGACGACGAATTGATCGGCAGCGCTAAAGAGCGCGGCGAGCGTCGGGTCCGCCACCGGCCGCTGGACGATCTCGTCGCCGACGGTGTCGCTTTGCAGCGCGTGCGTTGTCTTGTTGTTGTATTGACGCTCCGCCGTGATGACGGCTTCGTCGAAATCGATCGGATCGGACGAGCAGACCACGTGCAGGCTCTGCCCGGGGTTGAGGGTCGATCGGATCAGGCCCGGCGACCAGAGGTCTTCCAGCCCGCCGTAGCCGCGCTCGGTTTCGCGGCGGTAGATCGTGTTGAGATACCAGTACGGTTGACTCTGGAACGCGCCGTCGTGCGCGAAGAACACTTCCGGCGTTCGGGCGGTTGCGGCGATGCGGTGGTGGCGCCGCGATTTTTCCTCGGCGATCAGCTTGCCGTTCCACTGGTACGCCAGCTCATGAATGCCGCGCAGCGCAAACAGCGGCCGGAGCTCGAGATCGATCGATTCCTTTCCGCCGAGCAGCGTGTAACAGAGCACTACAGTGTTCTGCCCGCGAATGAGGCGGAGCGATTTTTCGACCGTCCAGCCGTCGCCCTGGTAGCCCCAGCGGGGGAACGGGTCGTGGTTAAACGCGCGGAGGTACTCGTGCCCGCGTGGGTGCACGGTGCCCGGATATTCGTTTGAAGAAAGGCTGTACCGGCCGCCCGCGAAGAAGAAAGATTCTTCCACGCGCGACAGCAAGACCATGCGCCGGTGCGGCGGGGTCATAGGCGCAACAAGGAGACCGTGGTATTTGCGGGTATGAAGTCCTGCCAGCGTCGACGATGCGTAGCCGCCCAATCCATTGGTGGCTAACCATTCGCTCGCGAGCAGATCGTCAAACCCAACAGCCGAGAGATCGGTGTGGGCCATCGAACATCCTCCATGATGTACATCGGAGATTGTATCTTCCATTTCAGATGTTCCAACCTAAAACCACGGGAAATCGTTTTCCCTTAGCGGGGCGGGGGCCGTTTAAGCGTCACGACCGGTTGCTTCGGATGTGTCGAGCCTTCCTCGCTGCCGCCCACGAAAAGACAGAAGATAGAAAGCAGCGCGCCCGATTTGAATCAGTATTTCCCTGATCCGCCCCCTCAGTACTGCGGCCCGCCAGGGTTGATGTCCTTGTTCCAGAGCAGGATGCCGCCCGCCACGCTCTTCACGTTCTTAAACCCTTGCTGGCGGAGCAGTTGTGCCACCTGCAACGATCGGCCGCCGCTCTTGCAGTGGATGGCGATTTCATCGTTCTTGTTGGCGTCCAGGAGTTTCCCGAGCTGCATCCACTGGGCCCGCGGGAACAGCTTGTCTTTGTCGACGATGTGCGTGATGTCGAACTCGTTCGGTTCGCGCACGTCGATCAGCACGTAGTGGGGGTCTTTCGCGTCAAGCTTCGCCTTCACTTCGCGCGGGGTGACTTCCCATTCGGGGTTGAAACGGTAGCCGGGCGGTAGTCCCTTGGCGTCGAGCGACGGATCAGGCTTGGGCGCGGCGCTTGCGGATGGCGATGCGTGGGTCGCACTGTGTGCTTCACGTTTAGTTTCTTCGAGTGAGAGCGGGTCCATCGCGGGTACTCCACAAAATTGTTCGTAGTCGATCGGCGCCTTGATCGTCGGATTTGCGCCGCACACGGGGCAGTTCGGGTCGGCCCGCAGCTTGAACGTCTTATATTCGAAGTCGGCCGCGTCGAACGTGGTGAGCTTGCCGATCGCGGGCGTGCCAAAGCCGAGGATCAGCTTGATCACTTCGTTCGCCTGCATGGTGCCGATGATGCCCGGCAGCACGCCAATCACGCCGCCTTCCGCGCAGCTCGGGACCGAACCCGGGTCCGGCGGCTCCGGATACATGCACCGATAGCACGGCCCGTGCTCGCCGGCGCGGTGCGGGTTCGGCAGGTGCGGCGCGAAGACCGTTACCATGCCTTCAAAGCGGAAAATGCTGCCGTACACGTTCGGCTTCTTCAGCAGCACGCACGCGTCGCCCACACAGTAGCGGGTGGGGAAGTTGTCCGTTCCATCGATGATAATGTCGTAGTCTTTGATCAGGTCGAGCACGTTGGAGCTGTTTACGATCGTCTTGTGTTCGATGACGTTGCAGTCCGGATTCACGTCCTTAAGCCGCTTGGCGGCCGCGCTCACCTTGTCTTGGCCGATGTTGCTCACGCCGAACAGGATCTGCCGCTGCAGGTTGGAGGGAGAAACCACGTCGATATCCGCCAAGCCGATCGTTCCCACGCCCGCAGCTGCGAGGTAGAGCGAGATCGGGCAACCTAGTCCGCCTGCGCCGATGCAGAGTACCTTGGCGTTCAGCAGCTTGAGCTGACCGGCCATGCCGACTTCGGGCAGGATCAGGTGGCGCTTGTAGCGGTTGACTTGTTCGTTCGACAGTTGGGTGACAGTGCTCATCGGTTCCTCTTACTTTTCCACAGACAGTTGTATTAGCCGCCCCGCGTGCGGGGCGATTTCAACGCGCCCCGCACGCGGGGCGGCTAAACGAATCGCTCAAGTTGATGCGTGTGCCTTCGCTGGTTGATACACACCCGCCGGCGATCGGAAGGCGATCGCCATTCGGTTCCACGCGTTGATCGCCGCAATCGCCCACGTCAGGTCGACCAGTTCCTTCTCATCAAAATGCTCGCGGGCCGTCACGTACGCGCTATCGGGCACGTGCGTTTCGCCGACTTTGGTGACGACCTCGGCCCACTCCAGCGCGGCGCGTTCGCGGTCGTCGTAGTAAGGGCTCTCGTGCCATGCGTCGAGACCGTACAGCCGTTGCTCGGTTTCACCGAGTGCTCGGGCGTCCTTCCAGTGCATGTCGATGCAGTACGCGCAGCCGTTGATCTGCGAGACACGCAACTTGATCAGGTGCAGCAGGCCGTGCTCAATGCCGCTGTTCGAAACGTACTTTTCCAAGCCGCTCATGGCCTGGTATCCCTCGGGCGACACTTTGTAGAAGTTCGATCGTGTTTGCATCGTGACTCCTGTTAAAACAAAAAAACCATGCCGCAAATGGCATGGCCGTGGCAGTCGGTAGGTCTGCCGCGCTTTAGCTGATTTGCGGACTTTTAGTCAGTCCACGGGCCGCAAGCTGCGTCTTCAAATCGCCCTCGGCGCGGGTTGCCGCGTCCGTTCTGGTTGTCTGATGAAACGATAGGACAGGGGGGGGAATTCGTCAAGACTTGCCGCGAGGGAGCGGCGCAATGAGCAAAAAACCGCGCCCCGCTGGCGTCGCAGGAACCTGGACGCCAGCGGACGGTCGCTTAGCGACTACTTCTTCGGCGCTTCAGACGCCGACGCCGGGCTGTTGTCGGCGGTGATCAGCACATTGAGCTGCTCCAGCGCCTTGTCGGGCTGGTTGGCGGCCTTGTAAAGATCGATCAACTGCAGGCGAATCGCCCGGCGGACCGCGTCCTGCTTCACATCCGGCAGCACCTTAATGAAGTAATTGATCGCCTCTTGCGGCCCACCTTTACGGAGAATGTCCGCGGCGCTCACCACGGCCGCGACGCCCGACGCTTCGGGATCGCTCGCCAGTTTGCTGTACTGGCCGACCATCGTGAGATAGCCCTGGAAGCGGGCCATCTCCGGCGGGACATTTTGCTTGCCGTCCTGATCGGGACGCGGCGGGCGCTGATTGCGATCGCCGCCGGGACCGCGATCGTTGCCACCGGGGCCGCGGTCATCGGGACCACCCGGGCCGCGACGCTCGTCGCCACCCGGTCCGCCGCGTTCGCCGTCGCGCATGGGCGGGCCGTCGCGACGATCGTCTCCATCCTGCTTGTGATCACCCGGCGGTGTGGGCGAGGGCGGCGGGGCGGTTTGCGCCATCGTCATCGCGCTCAGCGACAACACGCCTGCGAAACAGGGAACGAACGATTTCAACAAAGTGCGGTTCATACGGGCTCCTTTTCCGAGAGAGAAGTGTCAGACAGTTGATCTAAAGACGGCATTGCAGTGGGCGCCGGGAACGATGACAGGCCGTCGGTCGGCATCGAAGGCATATCGGTCGGGAACGACAGCGGCTCGGGAATCGACTCGGCCGCCGGGCGCTCGGCGACGGCGGGCGTGTCGTACGATGGGGCGGTGGTGGGCGAAATGCCGTTATCGAAAATCATGGCGACACGCCCCGGCACGGTCGTCGACTGATGCTGCACGCCCTGCGTGAGTTGGTCGTTGCCGGAATTGCTCGACCACACCCATGCAATCGCCACAAGCACGCTGGCCGCCACCGCCCACGGCGCGAGCGGCAGAAGCACGCGCCAAACGGTCGGGCGTCGGAGCAAGTCCATGTCCGTCGCCAGATCGCCCGGATAGCGGGTCGACTCGTAGTCGGCCTTGGCTCGCTCGAGTTGTTTCCGTAGTTCGCTCATTTTAAAAACGTCAGCTTTCGCTATCTGTCATCCTGAGGTACTCCGAAGGATCTGCGTCCCTCGTCGATCAATGCCAGATCCTTCGGAGTACCTCAGGATGACAAGTCCCTTCCTCTGCTCATTTTCGTCTTCAACGATCGCAGCGCCTGATGGATCGTCGCTTTAATCGTTCCCGGTGCGACGTTCATCGCCTTGGCCGTTTCATCCACGCTCAGATTTTCAAAAAACCGCAGGATGATCGACTCGCGTTGCCGCTCCGGCAGATCGGCCAGCAGCACTCGGAGTTGCGACACCTGCTCGCCGGTGTTGGCCGCGTCCACGGGCGACGGCGATTCATCCGCCTGATCACCGAGTTCGCCCGGGCCGCCCAGTTTTCGTTTTCGTCGCAACTCTCGAACAACGTTTATCGATATGCCCAGCGACCAGGTCTTGAGCGAGCTGGCGCCGCGGAAGCTTTTTAAATCTCGCAAGAACCGAAGGGCCGTCTCCTGCGCCGCGTCGGCCGCCAGGTCAGCGTTGCCGAGCTGGCTCAGGCTGAACCGGTACCAGACGTCCTGCAGGTCACGGATGAGCGTAGCCTGGGCGCGGCGGTCGCCTCGTTTTGCGGCTTCAAGGGTCTGCTCATCCACGCAGCGATTTCCAATTCCAGTAATGAGGGCGGGGTATCCGCGTTGGGTTTAGTGAGTTCTGCGAATTGTAGTTTGGTGGGTGGGGTTTAGCCTGCACGGGAATTTCCTGATTTTCGAACGCGCAGACGTGCAGGCTAAAGCCCACACGCCGAAAGAACTCAAAAATCTCACATTTCTGGGTCATTCCACATCGTCCCCAAACCCCCACGGTTGTATAATGACACGGTGGCAAGTATCCTACTCGCCCCTCAGTCGGACGAATTGGCTCGTTTGCGCTTCGCAATGGCGATCGATTCCCCGTAGGAAACAGGAGTGCATCGGCCGTTGCGATTCGTCGCAAGCTGGCTATTGCAAAGGACTTATGAATCACGTGCGGAACGATATTAGAAACGTCGCCATCATCGCCCACGTCGACCACGGCAAAACCACGCTGGTCGACGCGCTGCTCCGTCAATCCGGTAACTTCCGCGATTCGCAGGTGTCGCAGGACACGCTGCTCGACAGCAATCCCCTCGAACGCGAACGCGGCATCACGATTCTCGCGAAGAACGTCGCGATCAAATACGTCGACCCGGTCACCGGGCAGATCACCAAAATCAACCTCATCGATACCCCCGGCCACGCCGACTTCGGCGGCGAAGTGGAACGCGTGCTCAGCATGGCCGACGGCGTGTTCCTGCTCGTCGACGCTGCCGAAGGCGCGATGCCGCAGACGCGGTTCGTGCTGAAGAAAGCGTTCCAACACGAACTCCGCCCGATCGTCGTGATCAACAAGATTGACCGCCCCGACCAGCGCGCCCACCAGGTGCTGGATGAAGTGTTCGACCTGTTCGTCGAGCTCGGCGCCGATGACGAAACCCTCGACTTCCCGGTGTTGTACGCGTCCGGCCGAGCCGGCACCGCAAGCTGGAGCATGGAAGAGCCGGGAGTCGACATCAAGCCGGTGTTCGAAGCGCTGCTCAAGCACGTTCCCGCGCCGCACGGCGATCCGGAAAAGACGCTGCAAATGCAGATCAACAGCATCGCTTACAACGACTACGTCGGCCGAATCGGCGTCGGTCGTATCTACAACGGCAAGATCAAAACCGGCCAGCAGGTCGCCATCGTGAAACGCGATGGAGAGATCATCAAGAGCAAGGTCCAGCAGGTTCAGGAATTTGAAGGCCTTGGCCGTAAGAACATCGACGGCGCCGAAGCGGGCGACATCGTCTCGCTGATCGGCCTGGAGTCGGTCGACATCGGCGACACGATCACCGATCCCGCCAACCCCATGCCGCTCGAAGCCAGCGACGTGGAACCGCCGACGCTGATCATGATGTTCAGCGTGAACGATTCGCCATTCGTCGGCAAAGAAGGCAAGTACGTCACCAGCCGTAATCTCCGCGAGCGGCTGTTCAAGGAACTGGAATCGAACGTTGCGTTGAAGGTTGAAGAAGCCGGCAACAAAGACGCCTTCAAAGTCAGCGGCCGCGGCCTGCTGCACTTGGGCATCCTCATCGAAACCATGCGCCGGGAAGGGTACGAGCTGTCGATCAGCAAGCCGCACGTGATCATGAAAAAAGACAAGGAGACAGGCGAAATCTTCGAGCCGATCGAGTACCTCGTCGTCGACGTGGCCGAGAAAAACATGGGCGGCGTGATGGAACTCGTCGGCAACCGCCGCGGGGAACTCGTCCGTATGGATAACCGTGAAGGTCAGGTTCACCTGGAGTTCACGATTCCCGCTCGCGGCCTCATCGGCCTGCGAACCCGCATGCTCACCGCCACCCAGGGCACCGCGATCATGCACCACAACTTCCACGAGTACGCCCCCAACCGCGGCGAAGTGCCGGGCCGGGCGAACGGCGTCATGATCAGCATGGTCGCCGGTAACGCCAACGCCTACGCGATGAACACGCTGCAGGACCGCGCCAGCTTCTTCATCGGCCACGGCGAACCCGTGTATGAAGGCATGATCGTGGCCGAGAACGCCCGCGATAATGACCTGGTCGTGAATCCAACGACCGCCAAGAAGCTCACCAACATGCGCACCACCGGTAGCGATGAAAACATCCTGCTCAAGCCGGCCCGCCAGATGACGCTGGAGCAGGCGCTGGAGTACATCGAGGAAGACGAACTGGTCGAAGTCACGCCGACGAGCATTCGCCTGCGGAAGAAAGACCTGACCGAAAACGCCCGCAAGAAAGCCGGTCGTCCAAAGCCGGAAGTGGAAGCGATCGAAAGCTAATGTATCTTTGACGTTCGACGTAACTACGTCACACGAAAACCGACGCCGGCGCACTTGAATGGGCGCCGGCGTCTTTCATTTGGCCGCGAGCATTCCTGCCCGCATCGGCAGGCGATAGACTGACCGCAACAAGAGGAGCGTTGTGAAGTCCCCCCGACAAGTCGTTTTCATCATGACCGACGGCCAGCGGACTGACATGGTCGGCTGCTACGGCCACCCCGACATGAAAACGCCGCACCTCGATCGCCTCGCGAAAGCCGGCGTGCGGTTTGATCGCGCTTACACCTGCCAGCCCGTGTGCGGGCCGGCGCGGTCAGCGCTCTTTACCGGCACGTGGCCTCACTTGAACGGAAGCTGGGGCAACAGCATGCCGCTGGGCCCGAACGTCAAAACGCTCGGCCAGCGACTGCGCGACGCCGGCGTGCCCGCGGCGTACATCGGCAAGTGGCACCTCGACGCCAGCGACTACTTCGGCACCGCCCGCTGCCCCGACGGCTGGGACCCGGCCTACTGGTACGACATGCGCTGCTATCTCGAAGAGCTCTCGCCCGAAGACCGCGCGCGATCGCGCCAAGCCAAGACGATGCACGAGCCGGGCATGTCCGCTGAGTTTACGTTCGGCCATCGCTGCACTGATCGCGCGGTGGATTACCTGGCAAAGCATTCGGCCGACGATTTCTGCCTCGTCGTCTCTTACGACGAGCCGCATGACCCATACCTTTGCCCCGAACCGTACGCGTCGATGTACCGCGACTACGAATTCCCAAAATCGCCCAACGTCCGCGATCGGCTGACGAACAAACCCGCGCACCAACACGCCTGGGCCGGCGACGCGACGCAGCGCGACCGCGAATCGCTCAAGATCAAGCCGGCCGACATGCTGGGGTGCAATTCGTTTATCGATTCAGAGATCGGCCGGGTGATCGACGCGATCGACCGGCACGCGCCCGGCGCCCTGGTGATCTATACCTCCGACCACGGCGTGATGCTCGACTCGCATTGCCTGACCGGAAAGGGGCCCGTCGCGTACGACGAGATCACGCGCATTCCGCTGATCGTGCGATGGCCGGGCCACTCACCCGCGGGCGGGACGGGGCCGCACCCGGTGTCGCACATCGATTTGACGCCGACGATTCTCGACTACTTCGGCCAGCCAACGCCCAAGACGATCGACGGCCGCAGCATGCTCACGAGCTTCTCATCGCCGCAGACGCGTGCGATCGACGCAGTCTTCATCGAGTTCGCCCGCTACGAGATCGACCACGACGGTTTCGGCGGCTTCCAGCCGATGCGGGCCGCGTTTGACGGGCGGTACAAGCTCGTGATTAACCTGCTCACAGAAGACGAACTGTACGACCTGCAGGCCGACCCCGGCGAAATCGACAATCTCATCAACGCCCCCGATCACGCCGTGGGTCGCAACGCGCTGCACGACAAGCTGCTCGACTGGATGAACCAGACGCGCGATCCCTTCCGCGGCTACTACTGGGAACGCCGTCCGTGGCGAACCGACGCCCGTCCCGCGACGTGGAACTACACCAGCATGACCCGCCAACGAGAAGGCGAATGCGACGGCGAGCCACGGCAGCTCGATTACAGCACCGGCCTCGAGATGAAAGAAGCGACCCGGAAGAAGTGAGTTGCAATCAGCGCTCGTTTGCCCGCGAAATTCCCATTCAAAATGCTGAGACCGCGCGGCACTTGTAGGGTGGGTTCATCCCTACCGTCTTTGTTCCGATGTACGGCGGTGCGCGAAATACGTTGCAAAAGTGACACACGCAAAATGGAGAATCCGGAAAATTAATCTTCGATTTTCGCAGGCCGTGCGCGATTTGCTCGTCGGCGGTGCGCGCCAGGCGCGCGGCCGGCGGCGCAGCGCCAGTGGTAATAGATGAGGGTCCTTGCGCCCGCATCGATCGCTGCGCGTCGTTGGCGTGGCGGTCGCTCTTTGACAAGTGAATAGCAGTGAACGTGTCGGACGTGGACCGTCCCTAAACCGCACGTAACCGTCCCTAACCTTACGTGGACGGACGTGATCGACCCACGCTCTAAATCGCTAATCCTCGGCCCGGCCGATGGTTGCGTGGCCGGGAGGGACGGATTGATGATTTGTGGCCGGCTTGAACGTTGCCGTGACAACAGCGCATCCAAGAGTGAAAGGTCCGACAAGGTATGTTGGATCGACAAAAGCGGGGTGTTTGTAATTCGAGTAGTATTTGAAAAATCGCAGCGTCGTTGGTATTCGCGCTTTTGCAATCCAACCAAGCGCTGCTCTGGATCGGGCACCACGCTCATTGATAATTGAACGATAGTTGAAGCCCGACCAGAGAGCTCTTTCATTCGCACTGTCGCGAACCCGTCACTTTCCGGCACTTTCCGTCACTAATCGTCACTTTCCGTCACTTGGAGGCACCGGTGAAAAATCGTCAACGCCCGGCCCGGCCAGCAGTTAGATGGCCGCGACCACTCGATTGATGTTTTTTCGACCGGCGAGTGCTCTCCCGATGATTCCCGAGACGGAGTAAGATTGAGGCATGAAGCGTCCCCTCATCGGAATCACGACCGACACCCACGACGACGGCAAGCAGTACGAGTCGCCGTTCGCGTATTCGATCGCGGTCGAAAAGGGCGGCGGCATTCCGGTGCTGCTGCCTTACCGCACCGACGTGAGCGTAATCCCCGACCTGGTCGATCGCCTCGACGGCATGGTCTTTTCTGGCGGGAACGATCTCGACCCGTCGGCCTACGGGGAAACCTACGAACAAGGCACCGTTCCTGTTGATCCGCTGCGCGAAAAGTTTGAGCGGGCGCTGATGGCCGAGGTTGAAAAGCGGCGCAAGCCGACGCTGGGCATCTGCATGGGCAGCCAGCTCATGAACATCATGCGCGGCGGGTCGATGATCCAGTTCCTGCCCGAAGTGGATCGCCCGAACGCCATCGAACACCGCAAGCTCGGCAAAGTCGAAGTGCGTCACCCGATCACGATTGACGCAGCCAGCATCGCCGCGAAGGCCGTCGGCAAAACCGAGGTCCTCGGCAACAGCTCGCACAAGCAATCCGCGAAAAAGATCGGGAGCGGCCTGCGCGTGATCGCCACCAGCCCGGACGGCGTGATCGAAGGGATCGAAGACCCCACGTTTCCGCTCTGGCTGGGCGTGCAGTGGCATCCCGAGCGGCTGCACGCAGAGGCGGATCATCTTGCCCTGTTTAAGCTGCTGGTTGAGAAAGCTTCCAAGTAGCGGCCCGCCGGTTGCTCGGACTTGACCGCAATACTTGCCGCTTTCCGCTAGATCGACACAATCCTGCATTCCATTACCGACCTCAGGAGCTTCATGAACGACTGGGAAAATCCAAGGCTTTTCAACCGCAACCGTCTGCCCGCGCGATCGTATTTCATCCCGTACGCTGACGAGGCATCCGCGTGCACGTTTGACCGCGGCGCATCCGATCGCCTGATCAATCTCAACGGCGTCTGGCAGTTTCACTACTCACCCACGGTGGCCGAGGCGCCGGCGGAGTTTTACAAGCCCGCGTTCGACACGGCCGGGTTTACGACGATCCCCGTTCCGGCGTGCTGGCAGATCCACGGTTTCGGGCATCCGCATTACACAAACGTGCAGTACCCGTTTCCGGTCGATCCGCCGTTCGTGCCGACGGAAAATCCCACCGGTAGCTACCGCCGCGAGGTTGTGCTGACGGAAGAGCAACTCAAGGGGCAGAAAATCATTCTGCGATTTGAAGGCGTCGATTCCGTCTTCACCGTGTGGGTGAACGGCAAGGAAGTCGGCCTGAGTAAGGGCAGCCGCGTGCCGGCGGAATTCGATATCACCGCGAACGTCAAGGCCGGCAGCAATCTGATCGCCGTGCGCGTCATCCAGTGGTCGGACGCGAGCTACATGGAAGACCAGGACATGTGGTGGCTCAGCGGCATTTTCCGCGACGTGTACCTGCTAGTCCGTCCCAAGGCGCACGTGTTCGATGTGCATCTGAATACGAAGCTCGATTCGAACTATAGAAACGCGACGCTGAGCGCAAAGCTCAAGTTCTCCGGCGCGGCCGCGGGCAAAGTCGAGTTGACCTTGCTCGACGCTTCGGGCGATACGGTGGGGCTCACCCGCAAAACCATCAGCGGCAAGCCGGCCGAGCTGTCGATCGACGTGAAAGACCCGCTGAAGTGGACTGCGGAGTCGCCGAACCTCTACACGGCAATCGTCAAACTGTTCGACGCCAAGGGCACGCTGCTCGAAGTGATCCCGCAGCGTGTCGGCTTCCGCTCAGTGGAGATCAAAGACGCCACGCTGCTCATCAACGGCGTGCGCGTGATGTTCAAGGGCGTGAACCGTCACGAGACGCATCCGGACCTCGGCCGCAGCGTGAGCCTGGAGTCGATGCTGCAAGACGTGCTGCTGATCAAGCAGGGCAACTTCAATGCGGTCCGCACCAGCCACTATCCGGACGATCCCCGCTGGTATGACTTGTGCGACGTGTACGGTCTTTATCTCATCGACGAGTGCGATTTGGAAACCCACGGCTTCGGCTGGCAGCCGGAGCATACCGACAACCCGACGATCGACCCGGCCTTCAAAGACGCCTGTGTCGACCGCATGGTCCGCATGGTGGAACGCGACAAGAACCGCCCGAGCGTGATCATCTGGTCGCTCGGCAACGAGTCGGGGTTGGGCGCCAATCACATGGCCATGCGGAAGGCGGCGCTGGCGATTGATGACACGCGCTGCATTCACTACGAAGGCGATGGAAAGTTCGACGTCAGCGACCTGTTCAGCAAGATGTACTCAAGCATCGAGGAAATGGACAAGTTCGACCGCGGCGAAGCCGGCCTGCAGCACTACGGCATGCCGCTCGACCCGGAACGATACACCAAGGTGCCGTTCATCCTCTGCGAATACGTGCACGCCATGGGCAACGGCCCCGGCGGGGTGGTGGAATATTGGGACGCGCTGCGGCGATACAAGCGGGCGCAAGGCGCGTTCGTGTGGGAATGGGTCGATCACGCGCTGCGGGCGAGGACGCCGGCCGGCGAAGAATACTTCGCCTACGGCGGCGACTACGGCGATGAGCCCAACGACGGCAACTTCGTGACCGACGGGTTGGTCTTCCCCGATCGTAAGCCGTCGCCTGGGTATTTTGAGGTGAAGGCGGTCATGACGCCGGTGAAGGTCGATGCGAAGGATCTCGCCGCCGGCGCGTTCACGCTCACGAACATGCTCGATTTCGAGTCGCTCGATCACTTGGCGCTTGACTACACCGTGACGGCTAACGGAGAAATGATCGCCAGCGGCAAAGCGGCCATGCCGCACATCAAGCCGGGGCAGAGCGCGGAAATCGTGCTGCCGCTGAAGAAGCCCAAGCTGCTGCCGGCGGGGCCGTATCTCGTGAAACTGTCGTTCGCGCTGGCAGCAGATACGGCGTGGGCATCGGCGGGGCATGAGCTGGCGTTCGCGCAGTTCGAGCTGCCGTGGAAAGCGCCGGCGGCGCGGGCGATTTCGAGCGCGCCGATCGTCTCGCTGGAGAAAACGGCGACCACGGCCGTCGTCACCGGTGCGGATTTCTCGCTCACCTTCGACACCGTTCGCGGAACGATCTCGTCTTGGAAACACCAAGGCGGAGAGCTCATCGTCAACGGCCCGCGAATGAACTTCTACCACGCCACCACCGACAACGACCGCGGCGGCTGGCGCATCGACGGCGGCCCCATGGGCAACCAGTGGAAGGCGGCCGGCCTGCACTGGCTGCAGCACCGCGTGAACGACGTGGCGGTCAAACGCCTCGGCAAAACGGCGGTGCAGATCACGGCCGACGTGACGATCGCGCCGCCGGTGCATCGCAGCCGGGCGTTTGATTGCGTCTACACGTGGACGATCCTCGGCAGCGGGGCGGTCGTCGCCAACGTGGCCGGCAAAATCCGCGGCAAGTGGCCGGCGCAGCTTCCCAAAATCGGGCTGATGACCGGACTCTCGCCGCAGCTCGATCGTGTGACCTGGTTCGGCCGCGGGCCGGGCGAGTCGTATCCGGATACCAAATCGGCCACTTACTTCGGGCAGTTCAAGGCGACCGTCGACGAGCTGTATACGCCGTACGTCTTCCCGCAGGAGAATGGCAATCGCAGCGAATGCAACTGGGCCAGCCTGACCGACCTGCGCGGCAAGGGCCTGCTGGTGACGGGCGATCAGTTCAACTTCTCGGCCCACTGGCACACGCCGATGGATTTCGACGCGGCCCGCCACACGTACGACCTGAAGAAACGCCCGTTCATCACCCTGAACCTCGACCACAAGGTGAACGGCATCGGCACCGCCAGCTGCGGCCCCGGCATTCTGAGCCAGCACGAGTTGAAACCGGAGCCGTTCGATTTCACCGTGCGGTTGCTGCCGTACACGAAGGATGCCGGCTCGCCGGGCGAACTGGCGGGGCGTATCGCGGAAACGGAGTAGCATCCTAAGTGGTGCGTTGTCATCGTGAGCGTACTCGTGAAGGATCTGCGTTAATCGATCGATGCCAGATCCTTCGCGAGTACGCTCAGGATGACATGCCTTTTCGCTACGCCAAACCTATGCGTCGAATCCTCCTCCTCATTACCGACCTTGAAATCGGCGGCACGCCGACGGTGGTGCGCGAGCTGGCGATCCGCCTGCGAGCGGCCGGCGGGTGCGAGGTGGAAGTCGCGTGCCTGAAGGGGTGGGGCCCGGTCGCCACGCAATTGCAGCAGGCCGGCGTGACGGTGAAGGCTTTCGCGGCCACCGCGGCAATGGATTTTTCTGCTGTCGTCGGCGAACTGCGGCAATACATCCGCGATCGAAACATCGACACCGTTTTCAGCTTCCTCGTTCATTCGAACGCCGTGGCGGCGATGGCCTCCCGCGGCATGACCGGCGTGCGGTGGCTGCAGTCGATCCAGACGACCCAGCCGTCGCCACGGTGGCATTGGTGGTTGCAGCGGGTGGCGCAGCTGGCGGCGGACAAGGTCGTGGTGCCGTCAGAGTCGGTTGCGCAAGCCGCCCGCGACTGGGCGGATGTGCCGGGGGAAAAAATCGTTGTGGTGCCGAATGCAGTAGACGTCTTTCGCAACACCGATGTTTCTCCCGTGTCAGCCCGTGCTAAGAAGGTCGGCTTCATCGGCCGGCTCGATCCCGTGAAGCGGATTCCGGATCTGATCGCCGCAGTCGCCCAACTGCCGACCGACGTGACACTCGACGTGTGGGGCGAAGGCTCTGCGCGGAAAGAGATCGAATTCACCGTCGCGAAATTCGGCTTAGCCGATCGCGTCACGCTGCATGGCGCGATCGCCTCACCGGCCGTCGCGTTGCAGCAGATTGACTGCCTCGTCCTCCCCTCAATGGCCGAAGGCTTCGGCCTCGTGCTGATTGAAGCGATGAACGCCGGCGTGCCGGTGGTGGCGACAAACGTCGCCGGCATTCGCGACGTGGTGCGCCACGAATACAACGGCCTGCTCGTCCCCGTGAATAACCCGGCTTCGCTCGCCGCGGCGATTGGTCGCGTGCTCGCCGAACCGGCACTCCGCGAAAAACTCATTGCCAACGGCCACCGCGAAGTGGCCGCACGATTTAGTTGGGATCGCGTGCTGGCGATGTACCGAGCCGCGCTGGAGATCGTGCCATCGTGAGCGAGCAGGTTGCGCCGATCCTCCTCAAGCAGATCCCACATCAAACGCCGCGTTGGGTGTGGAGCATTGTGATCGTCTATCTCGTGCTGGGCCTCGGCGTGCTGCTCGTGCCGATGTGGATGGCGCTTGAACTGCCACACGAGATGGCCGTCGTGTTAATGGTGAGTCTGATCGTCGGCCTGCTCGTGCTGTGCGGCATCGGCCTGCTGATGACACCCGTACGCCAACTTCGCCAGCGGCCGATGAGTCGGAAGAGCTTTCTGATTCCGCTGCTGGCGAGCGGTCTTTTGTTCGGCGGGTTGATCCTGAGTGCCGGCCTGGCACTTGCGGAAGCAGCACAGTCCGACATCGCCATTTACGCGGCCTGCGGTGGCGGAGCGGTCGCTTGGATCGCATGGGCGATCGTCTTCTGGGTGGCGACACGGTCGCTGGACCCGCTGTCCGTCGCGTCGCGATTCCACCACTGGTTGATCGGCGGCAGCGTAGTGGAGTTGCTGGTTGCCGTTCCGTGCCACGTCATCGTGCGGCGTCGAAACGACTGCTGCGGCGGCATCATGACGGGCACCGCCATCTGCCTCGGAGCGATGGTCCTTTTCGTGGCCTTCGGGCCGAGCGTGCTGATGTTATATTGGCGGAGAAGTCGAGAGCTGCGCAAGCCCGTGTAAACGTCAGTCGAACGTTTCTGCCACTTCGCCTTTGGGCCGGGTTTTCCATCGTCGGTGCACCCACCAGTATTGGCCCGGCGCTTCGCGGACGAACGCTTCGATCGCGCTCGTGTAGCGCTGCGTGATGTACCGCAGCGGGTCGTCCTGCGTTTTCCAGTCGGCCGGGTAGATCACGTCCTGCACGCCGACCGTGAATTTGAACTGGTTGCCGAGGCGCCTGGCGTAGCCGACGACGACCGGCACGTCGTACGTCATCGCCACCAGGCCGATGGATTTGTACGTCGCTGCCTTGCGGCCAAAGAAATCGACGAAGATCCCCTTGCTGCCGGCGTTCTGGTCGGCCACGAAGGCTACGGCGCCGTTCCGGTCGAGTTCCTGCGTCACTTCCTCGGTGGCGCCTTTCTTGATGATCATGCGCTGGCCCATCTTCTCGCGCACGCCGAAGATCCACTCGCTGACGTACTTGTTGTCCAGCGGCCGGGCGACGCTGGCGGTGGGGAAGCCCAGCGTCGCCAGCAGATAGCCGAGGATTTCGAAGTTGCCGTAGTGGGCCGTCAGCAGCACCAGCCCCTGGTTGCGTTTGAGCAGCAACGCGAGCGTTTCGCGGAAGTTTTCCAGCTCGATGTATCGCGTCCAGGTTTCGATCTTTACCAGCCGGTGCGTGAACAGGATCTCGATGAAAAACATGATCAACTCGGCCATGCTTTCTTTGGCGATCGTTTCTCGCTGCTTGTCGGACAGTTCAGGGTAGGCCTTGCGCAAGTTGCCCATCGCCCGCTCACGGTGCTTGCGATCGAAGCGAAACATCAACCGGCTCATCGGCCCGGCAATTTTAAGCTGGGTGTTGATCGGAAAGCTGTGCAGGCCGGCGCTGACGATGCGAAAGAGCACGTACACCGCGCGGTCGACCAGATCGTTGTGCTCCTTCGCCATTGCGTGCGGATGATAGCGGGGCGGGCGGTTCGAACAAACGTCCGCGCCTTGCCCCGCGCGGATTGTGCAACTACGCTCGGCGGGTCGATCTGAACGGACGCGCTATGAAGCTTTCCCATCCCGCCGCCATCAAGTCTGCTGCGCTGTTGCTCAGCGCCGTGCTGCGAACGTGGGCGGGCACGCTGTCGGCCCACACGCTGTTCGATGATCCGACTTCCGATCCTGCCGTAACCGAACCGGCAAAGATCTACCTCTTCTGGCACGAAATGATGGTCCTGCCGGCCTGCCTGTTCGTGCGGCGGGCGCGCGTGTCGGTCCTTATCAGCAAGCACCGAGACGGCGAACTCGTGGCGCAGGCGATCCACTACCTGGGCGGCAACACGGTCAGAGGCTCAACCAACAAGCACGGCATGACTGCGATGCGCGAGCTGATGCGTCGCGGCAAGCTGGGCCATCTGGCGATCACCCCCGACGGCCCACGCGGGCCACGGCGTGTCATCCAGCCGGGCGCGATTTACCTCGCCAGCCGTGGGCAGATGCCAATCGTTCCTTGCGGGTTTGCATTCGGCAACAACTGGCGGGTTAAGAGCTGGGACCGCATGGCGTTCCCCGTCCCCGGCGTGCGAGCGCAGGGCGTGTTCGGCAAGCCGATCGCCGTTCCGCCAGACCTTGATCGCGTCGGCCTCGATGCGTATCGAGACATCGTCCAGCAGTCGATGGACGATTGCCAACGCCGGGCGGAGCAGATTGCGTGCAAAGTGAGTGGGACGGATTGGGCGTCTGTGACGGCGTTTCCCAGCCCATCGAAATGACGGCTATCCGCCCATGCGGCTCATCTGCTGGTTGCCGTGGTGCGAATGCACGTCCGGCTTCAGGCGAACGCACTCCGTCATCGCCTCCGCCAGTGCCCGTGATTTCGAGCCAACGATGTCCGATCGCAGGATCGGCCGCACGTCGATTTCGCCGCCGTCGAAGAGGCAGCTTCGCAGCACACCATCGGCGGTCAATCGCAGGCGGTTGCAGGTGTCGCAGAAGGGGGCCGACATCGCGCTGATGAATCCGATCCGGCCCTTGGCTGCGTGGTCTGCCAGCCGGTACACATTCGCGGGGCCCACGCCGGCTTCGTATTTTCGATCCACCGGTTCGAGCGGGCCGAGTTCGGATTCGATCCGCTCGCGTACTTCCGCCTCGGGGATGAGCGAGTGATCGCCACGGTCCTGGGCACCGCATCCACCCGCGGGGCCGAGTTCGGAATCGGAAACGATGAACGAATTCCTCTTTCGTTCATCGTTCATCGTTCCGACTTTTTCGTTGGTTCCCATGATCGCCGCGTCCCCCAGCGGCATGTACTCGATGAAACGCACCGTGAGATTCCGATCAATCGACAACCGGGCGAAATCGGCCAGTTCGTCGTCATTCGTTCCCCGCATCGTCACGCAGTTGATTTTGAGCGATTTGAATCCCACCGCCTCGGCCCGGTCGATGCCCGCCAGCACTGCATGCAGGTCGCCCGTGCGGGTGATCTTCTTAAACCGGTCGGTCCGCAGCGAATCGAGGCTTACCGTCACGCGATCAAGCCCCGCCTCGCGGAGCGGCCCGGCCAAGTCGAGCAGGCGCTGGCCGTTGGTGGTCATGGATAAATCTTCGATGCCGTCGATCCGTCGCAGCATGGCGACCAGGTCGAGCAGACCGTGCCGCACAGTCGGCTCCCCGCCAGTGATTTTGAACCGGCTGATGCCGTGCACCTCGATGGCAGCCTTCACCACGTCGGTAATTTCTTCAAAGCTGAGGATGGCGTCCTTCTCAAGCCATGCCACGCCGTCTTCGGGCATGCAGTAGACGCAGCGGTAATTGCAGCGGTCGGTAATGCTCAGCCGCAGGACTTTGACGGCCCCGATCGAGCGCGGCCCGCTCTCAAACCCGGCGGGGCGGGCGGCAACAGGCGAGCGATCGAGGACGGGAAGACGCATGCACCTATTCTAGCACATCAGGGCCACCGCAACCCCACATTTATTGAGGCAGAATCGCAGCTTCAAGGGTGATACAATCCAACCAAATAAACCGTTCCACCGTGCGGTGGGACCCATCGGACGGCGGTTATTCAATAGGAGCGAGCGATGAAAGAATTCATGTCCTGGCGACGGATGTCTGCTCTGGCAGTGTGTGCAACCCTGGCGGCGGGCGTCTGTACGATTTCATTGGCCGACAGTCCCAAGCGGTCGGGCGAGCAGCGGATCAACGACCGAATGGTAAAAGACGCCGACGATCATCTAAAAAGCAATCTCTCTGACGACGCCAAGCGCGACGTTTTGAAAAAGGAACTCGTCCGCGCCGCCGCGATGGACGAAATGGCCGAAACGCTGTCGAAGGACGCGAATTTCCGGCAATCGTACACCACGCTGATCACCAACAACGCCAAGCGCGCCAAAGACGTGATGCCCGACGAGAAAGACATCATGAAGGAAAAGGAAAGCGTCATTAACGACCCCGAAGCCATGAAGCGCGTGATGGCCGCGGCGATGCTGAAAATCAAAGGATGATCGTGGGCTCATCGCATGATGCGGAATGCGGAACATAATTCCGCATTCCGCAATCCGCGTTCCGCATTACAATCCGCTAATGCTCCTGGCCGAACTCACCTGGCAATCGCTCCGCTGGCTGCCGATTGCCGTGGTGGCGGCGGCGTTGGGGATCGGCGGGACGTGGTGGCTGTACGCGGTGCAGCTTCGCCTGCGCAGCCGGGCGGTGCGGTGGGGGTTGCCCCTGTTGCGATCGATCGCGCTGCTGGCGCTGGCCATCGCACTGGTAAAGCCGGTGGTGCTGCGGGCGATGACCAATGGCGACCGCGGCGTGATCGTGGTGCTCGTCGATCGCTCGGCGAGCATGAACGTCGTCGACAACGCCCGGCCGGCGCAGCTCCTGGCGCTGGCCGACGGCTTGAAACTTCTTCCCGCCGACGCCGCGCCGCTCGCTCCCGCCATTACGCAGGAAGACGTCGATCAACTCCGCGCCCAGGCCGACCGGATCACTCGCGCTGCCAGCGAGCTGGAATACGCGCGTCTGGCCAACCGCGGCGTTGCGACGGCACAGGCCCGACTCGATGAATCGATCGCCCAGCTCACCGCGCTCGTGCAGCCCATCATCGCCCGCGGCAAGGACAAGCCCAAACAAGCACGCGGGACCGAGCGGCTGAACGGCTTGATCGCCCCGGCGAAAGAGCGGCCGGTGTGGATCCGCGAATTAGGCTCACGCGTCGAAAAATTGGCCGCGCTCGCGGTGGAATCCGAAAACGTGTCGGCCGAGCAACTGCTCAACGGCTCGCCGGAAGTACGGGCGATCTGCTACCGGATTTCACGACTGTCGCGGGTGGAACTGGCCAAGCTGGCGATCAAGCAATCGCTCGGGCCTGAGCACGGAGCGATCGACATGTACGGCTTCGCGGCGAGCGTCGCGCCGATGGCGCTGGAAGGAGACGCGTTTCACGACGCAACGGCCAACCCCACCAGTAAGCCGGCCGCTCCCGCCACGCAGCCGATCGATCCTGACCAATGTGCCAGCGATCTCACCGGCGCAATCCGCACGGTGTTGCAAAACTATCCGGCCGGCGGCGTGGCGGGCGTGGTGCTGGTGAGCGACGGGCAACAGGTGGGCAGCGAGCTATCGGTCGAATCGCTCGCGGCGGCCGCGGGGGACGTGCCGGTGTACACGGTTCGCATGGCCCGGCCCGGCACGCCGCGCGACGTGGCCGTGGCGAAAGTCGCCGTGCCGCCGCGCGGGTTCGTCGGCGAGACGCTCAACGTTCGCGTCGACCTGCGGGCCAGCGGCATTAAGGGATCGTGCCCGGTGACGGTGACGATCGGCACCGTGACGCAGACCAAGCCGGCCAACTTTAACGAAGGGGGTTCGGCCTCGGTCGAATTCTCCACCAAGCTTGACCAGGCCGGCCCGCTCCGCGTGGGCGTGACCGCCGCGGCTCAGCCGGGCGAGATCACGCTGACGAATAACGCGGTGGAGCGATGGGTGAACGTGCTGAGCGACAAGGTGCACGCCGTCGCGATCGCGCAGAGTGCGGGGCGTGATTTTCAATTCCTGCGCGACGCGCTCTCGCGCACGGCATGGATGAAGCTCGATGAAGTGATCGCCGCGTCACCGGATGCGCGGGCGACGGTGACGAATGAGCAGTTATCGACCGCCGATGTAGTAATCCTCGAAGACGCCGGGCCGAACCTGGTTGCGCCCGAGCAATGGCAGCAGGTCCGCAAGCTGGTGGCCGACCGCGGTGCAGGGGCGATCCTGCTCGCGGGCACGGCGCATCGACCGGGCGACCTCCTCGTATTACCCGACGCCGCGGAGCTGCTGCCGATCGCACAACCCGACGCCGCCAAGTGGCGCTCCTGGGGCGGCGAGTGGCCCACGCTGCGGCCGATTCCCGCTGACGTTTCCATCGCCAACAACGGCAACGCGTTTAGCCGTGGCACCCACGCCACGTCTTCGGACGCGTCCGACAACGCGGCGTGGCCGCCGCGGCTAAACGGGGATTCTTCTTCTAGCGATGCTCGACTTCCTGAAGCCCTGCGCCTCACCGACGATCTCGATTCGTCGCTCCGCAAGTGGCAAGAGCTGCCGCCGATGTTCCGCCTGATGAATCTGGCGCCGCTCAAGCCCAACGCGTCGCCGCTGCTGATCGACGCCGACACGCGGGCGGCCGTCGCGACGCAATCGCGACTCGGGGCCGGCCGCGTCGCGTTTATCGGCATGAACGAAACGTGGCGTTGGCGCTACAAGGTCGGCCAGCGTGATCAGGAGCGGTTCTGGTTGCAACTGGTGCGGCAGGTGGCCGACGAACCGTACGCCGCGACGGCGGGCGGCGTGTCGATCGACGCCGACCGGCTGACGACCGAACCCGGAAAGCCGCTCAAACTGCGGGCAAGAGTGCGCGACACCGAAGGAAAGCCGTCGGCCCTGCCGACGGTTCAGTTGACAGTTAAAGCGTCAGACGGCTCCACCCGCGTCGAAACGCTCCCCGCCACCGCAGAAGGCAGCGGCCGATACGAGAAAACGGTCAACGGCTGGCCAACGGGGGCGTATGAACTCTCGACCGGCAACGCCGCGGAGCCCAAGATCACCGTCCGCATCGCCGCCACGCCCGAGGCGGAGATGGCGAACCTTTCCGGTGACGAACGGCTCATGCGACGCCTGGCCGAAGCCACCGGCGGACAATCGATCGGTCCTGAACATCTAGCCGACCTGCCCGCCGACCTGGCCAGCTCGGCCGCTCAGCGGCCACGCATCGCGGAGGTCCGGCTGTGGGACAGCCCGTATTTGTACGCACTCGTGCTGGCGTGCTTTGGATTGGAATGGGCGGTGCGAAAGCAGGCGGGATTGGCTTAGGAAAAGTTTGCCACAGATGGGGCACAGATGAACACAGATAAAATCGCAGAAAGAATGAACGCAGAGTCGCGGAGACGCAGGGAGGAATGGATTGTCTTCTCTGCGTCTCCGCGTCTCTGCGTTCATTCCTCTTCTTATCTGTGAAAATCTGTGCCCCATCTGTGGCTAATTGAGCTGTGAATATGCCGAACGGCTTACCAGAACCGATCCGCAACTTCCTCGCCGACTTCGTCGCGCGACGGCGGCGCCTCGCGCTCGCCAAAGCAGCGGCACTCGCGCTCGCGGCGTTTCTTGGGATCCTTCTTATCGCCTGCACGGCCGATCGGCTTTTTAAGCTGTCGCGCGGCGCGCGAGCGATTTTGCTCGTGGGCGATCTCGCCGTCGTCGCGGTCATTCTCCGCCGCCCAATCGCCGAGGCGATCCGGCCGCACGCGAACTGGATCGAAGCGGCCGACCAGGTGGAGGCGATCGATCCGACTTTCGCGCAGCGGTTAACGACCGTCACATCTCAGTTGCAGTCACCGGCCACGCATCGCGGCTCGCCCGGCATGCTCGCGGCGCTCATCGAGGAAGTCGCCACGTCGGCGGCCGTGCGACGCGGCGGCGATCTGCTCTCGCTCGCGTGGATCAAGCGGTCGCTCACATTGGCTGGTTGCTTCACCGCCGTCACGTTTGCGGCGATGGCGATTCCGTGGCTGCAGTTCCCGCAGCTCGTCGCGCGGTTCACCCGGCCGTGGGCGAATCTTGCGGCGGTCACCACCACGCGGCTGGTGGTGTTGCCGGGATCGACAACCGTGCCGCAGGGTCGGCCGTTGCGGGTGACGGTGACGGCCCAGCGCGCGGGCGATTCGCCGGCGCAGCTTCACGTGCAACAGGCGGACGGCTGGTCGGTTTCGCCGCTCGAGGCGACCGATCCAGAGCATTTTGCCGGCGAGCTGCCGCCGCTGCCGCACGATTCGAATTACTTCGTGACGGCCGGCGATGCGCAGAGCGAGATGTTTGCGGTTCACGTGCTCACGTCGCCGGGGCTGAACGAACTCCGCGCCCGTGTGCAGTATCCGGCGTATCTGAAGTGGGACGACAAGTCGCTGACCGTCACCGACAACCGCCTGGAGTTGCCCGTCGGCAGCGAGGTAACACTTTCGCTCGTCGCCAGCGAGCCGCTGCAGGACGCCACGCTCGCACTTTCGTCCGGCCCGCCGTTGCCGACGACCGCGACGATCGAGCCGAGCGTTCGCACCGCGAAACTTACGATTAAGAAAGATTCGACGATCAGCTTCACGCTCCGCAGCCGGCAGGGCGTGGAGCAGGCGATCGCGCAGCCGCTGGTGATCAAGTCGATCCCGGATCGCGCTCCGCTCGTGCGCCTACTCGCACCGGCGGAGGATCTGCGGCTCGGGCCGACGGACGTGCTCACGACGGCCGGGCAGGCGATGGACGATTACGGCATTGCGCAGCTGTTTTTGCAGGTGAAAGTGAACGACCGCCCAGCCGTGTATCAGTCGATCGCCATCACCGGCGACAAGCGACGCGTGGAGCAGCCGATCGACTGCGATTTGGCCGCCCTCGGGGTGGCGGTGGGCGATCTGCTGCAGATCCAGCTGCTCGCCAAAGACACCGCCGGCCAGCAGCGAGGCAGCGATACGCTCCGCATCATCGTTTCGCCGCGAAGCTTCGATCTGAACGCCTACCTTCGCACGGCCGACCTAAGCAGCGCGAAAAAGCTGGCGGACGATCTGCTCCTGCAACTGCAGACGGCCCGCAACGAGCTCGGCCAGTCCAACGATTCAATTACCAAGGACGGCGACAAGTCGCTGCAAAACCTGGCGGCTTCAGCGCAGACGGCGCAGTTGCTCACCATGCCGCTGCTGCGCGCGGCGGCGCGGGCGGATCGCGTGGAACTGGGCGACTCCATCGCCGCCTGGGCCGACGAGGCCGAGCACGTTCGCAACGCGGCCGAGGAATTGCAGGATCAGCGCACCCGCCGGCTTGATGCGGGGCAGATCGGCGGGCGGCTCGATCGCGCGCTCGAGCACGCCCGCCGCACGGCCGACCAGCTCGGCAAAACGGTGCGGCAGACGCGGGCGATCGCGATTCGCAACGATCTCGCGGCGGTAAACGATCTGACCAAGCGAGCCGAAAAGGCCAAGCCCGGCGACCGAGAACGGCTGGCGACCGCGGCAAAGCGGCTGCAGGCGAGCATTCAATCCGCCGCCCAGGTCGCGAAGCTCAATCTGGCCGAGCAAAACGGCGCAATGCCGGACGTGGAGAATGCGATCAACGAGGCACAGTCGGCGCTCACGTCGAATCCGCCGATCGATTTTGGCGCGGTGTCGGATCAATGGTCGCGTGAATTGAAGTCGACCGGCGAAGGCAAGATGCTCGCCACGCGATCGGCGTTAGAGTTGATCGCGCTCGAACCGCGACTGGCGATGGCGGGTAACGTAGAAATGGTCCGGCCCGACGCGGATTTCGGCCGGGCCCGCGACTTGTCCCTCGCGGCCCGCGCCAGCCGGTCGCTCACAACGGCGGGTGTGTCGGCGGCGACAGCGGCGTCGGTAAGGGCGGGGATTAGCGAGTTCCCTGCGGCGATGCGCGATCTGCAGGCCGAGCACCAGATGCGACGCGCCAAAACGCCGCCCGCCAACGCAGAAGAAATTGCCACCAAGGCCCGAACTGCCCGCGACAAGATGCGTCGTTGGGCGGGCGACGACGATACGAAGCTCGCGTCGGCGGACCGTGAGGACGCAGCCGCCCTCGATGCAGCGGCGGCGCTGCAGCAGGGGAAATTCGACGAAGCCCGCGCGCTCGACAAGGCCAAGGCCGACCGCGCGACGGCCGCCTCGCAAAAGCTGCTGGCCGCCAAGCTGGCGAAGGAAACCGACGAGGTTCAACGACTCGACATGCTCCGCCAGCGGCAGCAGCAGCTCGCGCAGCAGACCGCCGACGCGGTGAAGCGGGCGCAGAACGCCGAGCAGTCGGCCGCCGCGAAGAAGGAGATGGAATCGCTCGCCAAGCAGCAGGCGGCGCTGGCGAAGGCGATCGAGGCGACCCGGCAGGACGAGGCCGACGCACGCGGCGACACGCAGGCCGACGCCGAGAAGCAGGAAAACCCCGCGGCCGCGATTGCCGAGGCGCGGAAATCGCTGGCCGATCTGAAGGAGGCGAATCACGCGGTTCAGCGAGCGGCTGACGATACGGCCCGCGCTGAGCGAGCCAAGCAGGTCGATCCGTCCGCGGTGGAGGCGGCGAATCAGAAGCTGGCGAAAGTCTCCCCCGCGGCCGACGAGGCTCACGCCCAAATCGACGACAAAGTGCTCGGCGGGGTTCGCCAGATGCAGCAGGAGGCCCGCGGCAACGACGGCCCGACGGTCGCAAAACGGGCCGATGACGTCGACGCCGCCGTGAAGGACGCGATGAAGAAGCTCGACGCGGCCGAGGAGCACTTGGCCGATCGCGACGCGATGGCGGCGGCGGAAGCGGCGTCGAAGGAGGCGGGCGAGGAACTGCAGGAAGCGTCGGGCGCCGAGCCGTCCGAGGCGGAAAAGGCCGCGTCGGCGCAGGCGCAATCGCCGGGACAACAAGCCGGTAAATCTGACAAGACCGCCCAGTCGCAAAAAACTGGCAAGCCTGGTGCGCCATCGGAGCAGCCGTCGTCTGAAGCGTCCCGCGCCGAATCCGCCGAGGCCGCCCAGCACGCCCAGGCGCGAACCGTGTCGGCCCTCGATCGCGCCGTCGACCGCGCCGCCATGCGTGGCGGCCAAGCCCGCGTGCGCGAGCTGCCGTTGATCGATTCGATCCTCTCGCTACTGCCCGTTCTGGTCGACAGCAACTCGGGTGCCCTCGGCAGCGGCGGCGGGGAGCGCGTGCGGGTCGATCTCCCCGGCATTCGCGAGTGGGGCCGACTGCGGCCGCGAGATGAATCCGCCCAAACCGCCGTCACGCCGGCCGCCGATCCGCCGGGGTATGAGCAGTCGCTCAAGCTGTACTTCGAGGCGCTGGGGAAGGACAAGCAATGAATTCGGACGAAAGAATGAACGCAGAGACGCGGAGACGCAGAGAAGAGTGTCAGAAAAGGATTCTTTCAATGTCTTCTCTGCGTCTCTGTGTCTCTGTGTTCATCATGTTCTTCTGTCTTGCCTCAGCCGCATCATCTGCCATCGCCGCTGATCCGCCCGCTGACTTGCTTTCGCCGCGTCTCGATCCCGCCATCGCTCGCGGCCTGGCGTTTCTCGCTCAGCAGCAAAAGCCCAGCGGCGTGATTGAAGGCGGCGGCCCGACCACCGCGATGACCGGCCTTTCGCTCATGAGCTTTCTCTCCGCCGGTGCGGCGCCGGGCCAGGGGAAGTTCGGCGGCAATGTCACCAGCGCGGTCGATTACCTCATCGCCAAGGCCCCGGCGGATGGTTACTTCGGCAATACCGACGGCAGCCGCATGTACGGGCACGGCATCGTCACACTCGCATTGGCCGAGGCGTACGGCGTGGAGACGGGCAAGGAGCGTCGCGCCAAGCTGCGGGCCGTGCTCGATCGCGCGGTGAAGGTGATTCTCGACGCCCAGCAGGTGCGGAAAGATTCGAACAACGCCGGCGGCTGGCGCTACGAACGCGAAAGTGGCGACAGCGATCTTTCCCTCTCCGGCTGGTGCGCCCTCGCACTGCGGGCCAGCAGCGATGCCGGCGTAAACGTGCCGAAGGATCGCGTGAAGCGGGCCGTCGATTACGTGCTGCGGTGCTATCGGCCGGAGGAAAAGGGCTTCTGCTATCAACCCGGCAACGGCGCCACGCTGCCGATGACCGGCGTGGGCGTGCTGAATCTCTACCTGCTCGACGCAGCCGATCGGCCCGAAGCGATCGCCGGCGCCAAGCTGCTGTCGGAAAAATTCATCAACGCTTCCACGGACTATCCGTACTACACGTATTACTACACCACGCAGGCCGCGTATCAGGCGGGCGAATCGGTCTGGCCGACGGTGTGGAAGGTGAACCAGGACCAGCTGCTCGATCAACAACAGCCCGACGGCGGCTGGCCGCAAAGCCGCCAGGGCCAGGAGCCGGGGCGCGTGTATTCAACGGCGATGAGCGTGCTGACGCTGACGGTACCGTATCGGTTGCTGCCGATTTATCAGCGATAGGGTTTGTGTTTCCGAATCAATTCGAGTTTTTATGGTTTGTCATCCTGAGCGTACTCGCGAAGGATCTGCGTTCACTGCCGATCGATGTCAGATCCTTCGCAGTACGCTCAGGATGACAAGTCTTGGATTTAGGTCGCCAAATGACTTCTCAAACACGCTCTCAGGATGACAACGTCGCGAAAGGGAATTCGTTCGTGAGAAAACCACTGGCAGTACTAGCGTTGTTATGGATGGTGCGTCTCGCAGCCGCCGCGGCCGCCGCCCCAACCACGCGGCCGCTGGCCGAGATTGCGTCGCTCGACGAACTCGCCAAGCAGCCGCTCATCGCATTGCCGACCGGCGAGAAGGTGCGGATCGGCACTGCGCCGTACGACGCGGAGCAGGGGCCGTGGCGGTTGGTGTATTGCCGGATTGAATCGAAAGGGGTTCCGCAGGAAATCGGTCCCGACCGCGCGGGCGTGGCCGCTCGGCGGGGTTGGCCGGAGGTCGATCTTGGTCCGCTCACCGTCACGCTGTGGCGGCGGGATGATCACGAAAAAGTCGTGGATGACCTCAAGCGATTGACAGACGCGCGCCAATACGTTTTGCCTGTAACGCTCGTTCAGGTCGTTGCACTGTCGCAATCCGGCGACATCACGCTCGGCATTTCGACGCAGGATCATGAGCCGGTCGCCGAAACGTCGTTTACGGTTGATCGCGGTACCACTTCTCCTTGGCGCGCGTTTGCCGTGCTGGATTTCGAAAAGGCCGAGCAAACGCCGGGCGAGCCGGACGCGTTGGTGTCGAACGATTCAACACCGGTGGTGCCGGATGGTGAAGCGACGGCGGCGCTGAGCGTGGCGGCCCAGGCTCAGCCGACTACGCGACCGGCTGTCCTGCAAATTCCGCAACTGCTCGAGCTGTCGCTGGAGGGGCGCGTGTTCGTCGTCAAAACCAGGCAGGGCAAAATGGTGGACATGCCTGACGAAACGCTGCTCGCGCGGTGGTGGATGAACGGAAAGGCGTTGCCCGCCGGCCCGGTGGCTAAGGAAGGCATTAAAAAGGCGGATGCCCGGAAGATCAGCGACGTCACGGAGCAGCGCATTGCGTTCGGCCTGCCGAAGGAATTGAAGTCTGCCAAGCCGGGAGATCGCATCAGCCTGCAGGTGCTCTATTCCGCCAGTGGGTACGAGCCGTTCGCGATCGACCAGTTGCATGCGATGGATGCCAAAGCCGTCTTCGACAGCGCTGAGCAACTGAACCTTGCGATGAGCAACCGAATCGAGTTTGAAATCACCGCCGAGCTGCTTCGCCACGCGGCTAAGTGATGGCCGGGCATCACTTTCCGGCATCCTAACAAAAATAGAACATTAGACTTTACTTCCGGCCCGGCGGCGGTAAGATTCTGGGTGCGCTGCGCTAGGCGGCGCGGGAGGTTCTTTGAAAAGTGAATACGCGTGTGCGATGGAATGAAGTCAAAGCAGTTTCGACGCGGAATGCTTCGCGAGGCGTACCTTGCGGCACCTTTTTGTACCTTGGCGCTCGTTTGCGCTCGTTTGCGACCGTTTGCGAGCGCCTGCAACCGTTTACAAGCGCGTGGCGGCGGCGAAACAAAAGCGCCGGACGCTCGGCCCTGCCGGGCGTTTGGCCGGAACGGTTGGTTGGAAGCGGTTCGTTTCACCTGTTTTTGCAAAATGCGCGCGAATGAATGTGCGGGCTGGCGGCGGTGACGCATCGTTCACGCCGGCCGACGTTGACCGACGGTTCGCGTCGTTCGGCCGATCTGCACGTCGACGCGCGTTAGGTCGCAGAGCGTGCAAGTTTGAAGGGAGGGTATGCCTATGATGAGCCATGCGTCCGTTTCCGGTGAATCCTCGCGGGCCTCGCAAGAAACGCGTGAAGCGCGAGGTGTTGTTGCTCGGTTGTCCGCGGTACTCGCCGCAGTGGGAATTAGCGGCGTTGCGGGCGCTGATCAAGCCGCAGACGCGGGGGGCGATCGAGCACACGTCGCCCGAGCAGCGCTGGCCGAGCGGCGGCGAGGCGGCGGTGCGGCGGATTTGTCCGGAACTCGCGGAGCGGCTGGTGCTGAAGCTCGAACCGCACTTTCCGGGCGATGGCGATTATCTGATGGTGCTGCAACTTCCCGGCGACCGGTGGGGCGAGGCGCTGGCGGTGGCCAAGGTGCTGTCGACGCGCCTGCCGGGGTGCTGGCTGACGATCGGGCGGGTGTTTGTGCGCGACGGGCGGTTCTTCAATCGCGAACGCGGGTACAAGCTGACGCTGCGGGAATCGAGTCATCATCGCGTGCCGCGAGCGATGGCGGCGGAGGTAAGGGATCTCATCGCTGGCGAAAAAATGTAGGGTGGGCATTGCCCACCATCATCCAAAGCGGTGGGCGATGCCCACCCTGCATTTTGATCAGAACCGGGATTCCATCCGACCACGCCGCGATGGAAGTCGCGGATTTTGCTCCCGAAGAATCCGCGACTTCCGTCGCGGCGTCGTTGAGTGAAGCAAGCCCTGCGATTGACGGCGCGACCGGCTCGCGGACAATGCGCGTGTTGAGTGAGGATCTCCCGCAAACCCGATTGCCCGTGCGCGACGACGTCGCGTACATCCTGCCGATGGTGGCGTTTCTCGCGCTCACGCAGATCGGCGTGACCTGGCCCGGCCTTTACGTCGCGTCGTACGTCGCCAAGACGATCGTCGTGGCCGTCATGCTCGTCATGCTCCGCGGGGCGTACACGCGGATCAGTTGGAAATTCTGGTGGCTGGGGGCGATCGTCGGTGTGATCGGCGTGGTGCAGTGGGTCGGCATGCAGTTGTGGCTGCAGGAGCACGTGAAGTTTTTTGCGCCCGATCCGAGCGTTGCGCCGTTCGATCCTTCGCATGCGTTCTCATCGCCGGCCGCGAGTTCTGCGTTTATCGTGGTGCGGTGGATCCTCGGGGCGTCGATGGTTGTGCCGCTGATGGAGGAGTTGTTCTGGCGCGACTACCTGTGGCGTCAGATCATCGCGCCGAGCAACTTCAAGCTGGCCACCATCGGCGAATGGAGCGCGGCGGCGTTCTTCCTGGTCGCAGGCATGTTCGCGTTCGTGCACGGGAACTGGTGGCTGACGTCGATCGTCTGGGCGATGCTCATCGGCGGGCTGCTGGTGTACACGCGGAGCATCGGCGCGTGCATCGTGGCGCACGCGGTGACGAACTTTCTGCTCGGCGCTTACGTGCTGTGGGCACGCGATTGGGGATTTTGGTAGTTTTCCGGGCGAAAGCACACGTGCCAAATGGATGTTCGAGTCACAAATAACTAGAATTCGCTTATGAAACCGCGTCGACTTTACATGGACAATGCTGCGACCAGCTTCCCCAAGCCGCGAGGTGTGATGGAGGCGATGGTGCGGTACGCGACCGAGATCGGGGCGAGCGCCGGTCGCGGCGGGTACGAAGAGGCGATGCAGGCGGCTGCGGCGATTGCTGAGTGCCGGGCTCGGCTGCAGCGGCTTTTCAACGGCGAGCGGCCGGAACATTTCATCTTCACGCAGAACTGCACCGACGCGCTGAACCTGGCCATCAAGGGGCTGATCGATCTGGCGAAAAAATCGCACGTCATCTGCACGGCGATCGATCACAACTCCATCCTGCGGCCGATCAACGCGATGATGCAGCGCGGATGGGTTGAAGTGACGCGCGTGCCGGTGGATCCGCGAACGGGGCTCGTCGATCCGGAAGCGATTCGTCGCGCGGTGCGCCG
>Ga0070665_100000343_pt1 | contig 70379 bp, 48 predicted proteins | sample KBSS13metaG_FD_65862 | JGI IMG/M metagenome (GOLD analysis project Ga0070665, IMG submission 65862) | Switchgrass rhizosphere microbial communities from Kellogg Biological Station, Michigan, USA - KBS S1-3 metaG | ecosystem: Host-associated > Plants > Roots > Rhizosphere > Soil ... | reverse complement strand
CTTTGCCCATTCGCACTAACAGTCCGATGCATCACTAACGCGTCACTCCGCCACCGGCTCGGACTTCTTCCGATACCCGGCCGACGGTTGGTAATTCGCCCCCGGCAGATCCTGCCACGGTGTGACGCCGACTTTGTCGCTCCAGGCTTGCCACTGGTCGGTTAGTTTACGCAGCCGCGCCGGCTCGCGCGCGGCCAGGTTGTTGGTCTCGGTCCGGTCGCTGGCCAGATTGTAGAGTTCCCATTCGCCCTCGTACGTGCTGACGACTTTCCAATCGCCTGCACGAAGTCCGCGGTTGCCTTCGTGTTCCCAGCCGAGCGTGCGCTCCTCCGGTGTTTTTCCTTTGAGTGATGCAACAAGACTCTGGCCATCGAGTGGCCGTAGTTCGCGATCGGCAAACTTCTGCGGGTACTCGTCGCCGGCGAGTTCCAGGAATGTTGGCAAAAGGTCAATCACGTGACCGACTTGTTGGGTCAGCCCGCCGCGCGCGGCGATTCCCTTCGGCCAGGCGGCGATCAGTGGCGTTGCGATGCCTCCTTCGTGGACCCACATCTTGTGCATCCGGAAGGGGGTGTTGGCGGCCGTGGCCCAGCCGACTTCGAGACAGCGATGCGATTCGGCCGTGCCGACGACTGAGCCGGGCTTGTGCCCGCGCGCGGGGTTGGGCCAGGTGTCGAGTGCCTCGGCGCTGGCGCCGTTGTCGGAGAGAAACAATACCAGCGTATTGTCGGTCGCCCCCAGCTTTTCGATCGCGGCCAGCACGCGCCCGATCCCCTGGTCCATGCAATCGACCATTGCGGCATGCACTTCCATCCGCCGGGCAAACTCCGTGCGCTCCTCGGCCGAGAGTTCGTCCCATGGTTTGGCGACCGGATCGCGCGGCGCCAGTTTTGTGTCTTTCGCGAACAGCCCTAGCTCCAACTGCCGGGCGAAGCGGCGCTCACGTTCGCGGTCCCAGCCATGGTCGAACTTCCCGCGATACTTTTCGATATCGGCCGGCTTGGCGTGGAGCGGAAAGTGCGGCGCGGTGTAGCACAGATGCAACAGGAATGGCTGATCGCCGCCGCGCTTGCCATGCTCGTCGAGGAACTTTACGGCGTAGTCCGTGAAGACGTCGGTCGCGTAGTATTCCGCTTCCGGTTCGATCGGGTCATCATCAAGGTAAAGCGGCTTGAGGTCGAAAAAGCTGCCGCCGCCGGCGGTGCCAAACGCCCGCTCGAAGCCGCGCCGCCGCGGATGATTCGCCCCCGGCGTCTTTCCGCCGATGCCGCCGACGTGCCACTTGCCGACGTGATACGTCCGGTAGCCGCCGGCCTGCAGCAACTCACCAAACGTGGCGGTGTGCGGGCCGATGCCATCCGTGTAATGGGGCGGTTTCCAAGGTTGCAGCATGTGCCCTACGCCGGCCGCGTGCGGATATTGCCCGGTCAGCAGCGCCGCGCGAGTAGGGCAGCAGCGCGCCGCGTTATAGAACTGCGTGAACCGCAGGCCGCGCGCAGCGAGCGCGTCGAGATTCGGCGTGGCGATTTGCGAGCCGTAGCAGCCGAGATCCGAAAAGCCGAGATCATCGGCCAGGATCAAAACGATGTTCGGCCGCGGGGCTGGTTTCGAATCGGCAGCCGATGCGATGCCTACGAGAAAAGTCGCCAGTAAACTTACAGCGACCATCAAACCCTTCTCCCTCGGGAGAAGGTGGCGTGCGTTAGCACGCCGGATGAGGGTAGAGATGCGAGAGTTGATCATGCTAGTTGGAACACCCTAATGCGATTCTCTGCCCTCACCCCGATCCTCTCCCGAAGGGATAGGGAGAAATCTTGGTCATCCGTCGGTTGTTTCAACGTGATTCTAACCGTACAGATCGCAGCCTGCGACGTTACTCGGGATTCGCCTCAGCAACTTGCAAAACTCGAATCCTTGGCGGCGACAGGTACCGCAAGTGCACCCAAGCGAGCGCAGCGAGCGCCCCCATGCCTCCGATGGCCGCTACTCCCAGCGGGCCGACCCAAGTCAGCGCCTCGACTAGCTCATCCGGCTTGCCATTGTTTCCCACTGGCGGCGTGGGCGGGTTGAGGCGCCAGTTTTGGGCCACGCCGGCAATGACGGCGGTGATTGTTAGAACAACGCCGAGAATTATCAGCGGAACTATAGTTGCGTGGACGACGGACATCTGCCTCTCCGTAGCGACGAAGGGCCGACCGATCTGCTCCTCGACCATCGCGAGGAACTGATCGCACTCCGGCCCACTACCGAACCCGAGAATTCGTTGCGCAACTCTTCCTGCTCGTTCGTAGCCGATCGTAACGTCCTTGTTCGCTTCGCAGCGCTCGAAGAATCGCACGTCATCGAGGTCGATCCAACGTGCGAGGTCGCGGTCCGGTTCCACGCCGTCAACCATCGCGGCGAGCGCCGCTGGCCAGGCCGCCGTGCTTTGTCCGAAGAACACCGCGAATTGAGTAAGCGTGACATGAAACTGCGAGCCCGCCGAGGCCTCTTCCCAATTGTGCAGCACGGCGCCAAACCAGCCGGCGGGGCGAGATGTATCAGGCGGCTGGGGGAAGCAAATCGCGCTCACGACCGCTCCAACAAGCGCCGAGACGATCGCCACCGCCACGGCAAACATCGGAGCCATCAGAAATCCGGCCCCGGCGCCGAGTATCGCGCCGGCAATTGTGCCGACGGCGACAGCGATCGGCTTCCCGGACCGGATCTTCTTGCCGATCGGGCCAGAGACTTCGACCAGTCCTTCAAAGACGGCCTTCCGCGATCCAAGACTTGGTTCCATCGACTGCCCCTCGATTGGTTGTTTTGATCTTGCTGATGAGCGAGACGCTACTTCAATTGCTTCCGCAACTCGACCAGTGTCGCTTCGATTTGCGCCAGCCGTTCTTTTTGTTCCGCCAGGCTGCGGCGTTCGGTGGCTACGACATCCGCCGGCGCCCGCTCGACGAAGCTGGCGTTTTCGAGTTTCTTTTCTTTACTGGTGATCGAGCCTGCCAGGCGGTCGCGCTCTTTTTCGTTCCGCGCGATTTCGGCCGGCACGTCGATCAACCCGGTGAGATCCACGAACAACTCGCCAGCCGACGTGATCACGTTAGCGCTCGTCGCCGGCGCGGTCGCCGTTGGCCCCCAGGCCACGCCGCGGGCCTTGGCCATTGACTCGAAGTAAGGCGCCATCGGGGCGAGCAACTTGGCCGTCGCGTCGTCTGATTTCAGCGAGAACGAGATCTCGGTCTTGGGCGGAATATTCTGACGGCTGCGAATCTCGCGCAAACCGGCCAGCACGTCCTGAAACCGCGCAAAACGGGCTTCGCTCTCGGCGTCCTGACGTGATTTATCGACCGCAGGCCACGGCGCGATCATCACGCTCTCGGTTGCTGCGGCTGGTGTTGCTAATCCGCGCACCGGCGCCGCGTGGGCCAGCAGTTGCCAGATCTCTTCGGTGATGAACGGAATGATCGGGTGCAGTAGCCGCACCAGGCTATCGAGCGTATGGGCCAGCACGCGTTGGGCCGCGGGGCGCGCCGCTGGATCTTGCAACCGACCTTTGACCATTTCCAGGTAAAAGCTGCAGAACTCGTCCCAGGCAAAGCCGTAGAGCACGCGCGTCGCGTCGGCAAAACGATACGTGTCGAACGCCGCCGTCACTTGCTCCGCCACGGTGTTCAATCGGCTGAGGATCCAGCGGTCTTCGTTCGTTAGCTCCGTATCGGCCACAGGTCCTGGCGTGTAGCCTTCGAGGTTCAACAGCGCAAACCGCGTGGCGTTCCAGAGCTTGTTGCAGAAATTCCGGCCTTTCTCAAATCGCTCGCTGACGACAGTCGCGCGCGGGAGGGACACATCTTCGGCGCTCTTCGCCCATTGCGTGGCAAAGTCCTTGCCGCATTGCTTGCACGGCACGCGCGGCAGGACGCGGTTCTTTTTCGTCTGCTCGACCATCGCGCCGCAACTTGGGCATTCGAAGTCGACCGGCAGCCGAACGTCTTGCGTCTCGGTCGTCAGGTCGGCCAGACCGTAGCGGAGCGCGTCGGCGCCGAACTTGTCGATGATGTCGAGTGGATCAACACCGTTTCCTTTCGTCTTGCTCATCCGCTCGCCGTAGCCGTCGAGGATCGTCGGATGGATGAAGACTTCGCGGAATGGAACGTCGTGCATGTTGTGCAAACCGGTCAGCACCATGCGAGCGACCCACAGGGTCATGATGTCACGACTGGTCAGCAGAGCGCTGGTGGGATAATAGTAGGCCAGCTCGGGAGTTTTCTCGGGCCAGCCCATTGTGGAATGAGGCCAGAGCGCCGAACTGAACCAGGTATCGAGCACGTCCGGATCGCGCACCAGCTTGCAGCCTGGCACGGCGTCTTCGGCCAGGTCGGTCTCTTGCGCACAGACGAGCCAACGATCGTGCTCCGGGTCGCGCTTCCACGTCACGTCATCGCGGCCAGCAAAGGCCTTCTTGAGCGCGTTCTCGTGGACGCCGGGGGCGTACCAGATCGGAATCTGATGTCCCCACCAGAGTTGCCGGCTGATGGGCCAATCGCGTTTTTCACCGAGCCAATCCAAATAGCCAGCGGCATAGCGCGGCGGAAAGATTTTTACGCGCCCGTCGGTCACGGCGTCCATGGCCGACTGGGCCAGGTCTTGCATCCGCACGAACCATTGATCGGCCAGTAGCGGCTCAATCGGCGTCTTCGAACGATCGGAAACCGGAATGTCGACTTCGCGATCTTCGACTTCCACCAGCAGCCCCAGCGCGTCCATGTCGGCCACGACGCGCTCGCGGGCCGCCATGATCTTGGCGCCCGAGTACGCGCCGGCGTTGGTGTTGAGCGTGCCGTCGGGGTTCATAATGTTGATCATCGGCAGCCGCTGCCGGAGGCCAACTTCGTAGTCGTTGGGATCGTGGGCCGGCGTGATCTTAACGCAGCCACTCCCCATCTCGGGCTTAGCCCAAGCGTCAGCCACGAGCGGAATCTCGCGCGCCACCAGTGGCAGTAGCACGCTCCGCCCGGCCAGCGCCATGTCGCGCAATTGAATCAATCCAGGGAGCAGCGTCGTGCGGCGCTCGGCGAGATCGTCGAGCTCGGCCTGAATCTCAGGCTTGTGTTTTTCCGATGCCTCGGCCAGCTTGGCGCGCAACTCGGCTTCTACCTTATCGAGCGCCCCGGCCGGATCTGGATGAACGGCCACGGCCGTATCGCCCAGCATCGTCTCCGGCCGCGTCGTGGCGATCGTCACAAAGCGCGGCTCGCCCTCTTGTGGCTCGCGCACGGGGTATTTGAGATGCCAGAAGTGCCCTTTGATTTTTTCCTGGATTACTTCGTCATCGCTGACGGCCGTCTGCAGGAAGGTGTCCCAGTTCACCAGGCGGCGGCCACGATAGACCAAGTTCTCTTTGAAGAAGCTGAAGAACGTGTGGCGCACGGCCCGCGTGCAACCTTCGTCGAGCGTGAAACGCGTGCGGTCCCAGTCGCAGCTAAAGCCCATCCGCTTGAACTGGCCAAGGATCCGTCGCTCGTATTCGTTCTTCCAGTCCCAGATCCGCTCGACGAGCTTTTCTCGCCCGAGATCGTGCCGGCTCTTTTTTTCCTCTTCGAGAATGCGCCGCTCGACCACAGCCTGCGTCGCAATGCCGGCGTGATCTGTGCCCGGCATCCACAGGGCGTTGAAGCCTTGCATCCGCTTGCTGCGAATCAAAATGTCTTGCAGCGAGTTGTTGAGCGCATGTCCCAGGTGGAGCGCGCCGGTCACGTTCGGCGGCGGGATGACAATCGTAAAGGGCTTGCGCTTCGGATCGGGCTCGCTATGGAAGTACTTCTTCTCTTCCCAAAACGCGTACCAGCGCTCCTCGGGACCTGCGTGGTGATACTGTTTGGGAAGTTCTTGCTGATCGGTTGGCGTGGACATGATTGTCTAAAGGCTTCCGTGAGTTGATATGCGGCAGTCCGTTTGTGAGAGAGCGTCGTCCCCGTAGTGCCGTCGTGTCGTCGTGGTTGAATTTCGGTCGTGGATTACCACAACGGCACAACGACACGACGAAGACAGTTTGATTTCCAGTGTTGCTACCCCGCGGTCCGCGATTCGTCCTTGTATAGCTTGTATTCGATGCTGTCGACCAGGGCCATCCAGCTGGCTTCGATCACGTTCTCGCTGACCCCCACGGTTCCCCACACTTCGTGCTCGTCCCGGCTTTCGATCACCACCCGCACGCCGGCGGCCGTGGCCGCCTCGGAGTTGATCACCCGCACTTTGTAATCGACCAGGTGCATTTCTTCGAGCGCGGGGTAGGCCGTGGCCAGGGCTTTGCGGAGCGCGGCGTCGAGCGCATTGACCGGGCCGTCTCCCTCGGCCACTTCGTGCCGGATCGTGTCGCCAATGCGCACCTTGACCGTGGCCTCGGTCGTCACGGCCGACGCGCCATCGGCCTCGACGGTGACATGAAAGTTCAACCGCTCAAAGTGGGGCCGGAACGTCCCGGCGCAGCGGCGGACCAACAAATCGAACGACGCCTCGGCCGCTTCGAACTGATAGCCGCGGTTTTCCATCTGCACCACTTGCTGCAAGATCGAGTCCATCAGGGCCCGGTCGTGTTGCAGGTTGTGCTTGCTGGTCAGCGCCTGGATATTCGACCGGCCAGAAAGCTCGCTCACCAAAATCCGGCGTTCGTTGCCGACCGACTCTGGCGAAATATGCTCGTACGTGGCCGACACCCGGTTCACGGCATGGACGTGCATGCCGCCCTTGTGCGCGAAGGCGCTCGTGCCGACAAAAGGTTGCCCCGGCCGGTAGTTCATATTCGCCAGCTCGTAGCCATAGCGCGACAGATCGGTCAGCTTCGTCAGACTTTCTGGCAGCAACACCTGAAAGCCCTTTTTCTTGATGCCCAGGTTGGCGACAACCGAGATCAGATCGACGTTCCCGCAACGTTCGCCGACGCCGTTGATCGTCCCTTGCACATGCTCGGCGCCGGCTTCGACGGCCGAGAGCGTGTTGGCCACGGCCAGTTCGCAATCGTTGTGACAATGAATGCCGATGGTGACGTCAACGCTCGCCCGCGCGGCGCGGGTCAACTCGGCGATTTCGTCTGGCAGGCTACCGCCGTTGGTGTCGCAGAGCACAATCGTGCGGGCTCCCGCGGCTGCCGCGGCCTGGATGGTCTTGCGGGCGTAATCCGGGTTCGCCTTCCAGCCGTCGAAGAAATGCTCCGCGTCATAGATCACTTGCCGCCCAGCCGCGCGCAGGCAGCGGATGCTATCGGCGATCATCTCGATGTTTTCTTCGAGCGTGGCTGACAGGACCTCGGTCACGTGGAAATCGGACGTCTTGCCCACGAGCGTGATGATCTTGGCCTGCGAGTCGATCAGGGCCTTCATGCCCGGGTCTTGATCGGCCGAGATCCCCCGGCGGCGCGTCATGCCAAAGGCGCAGACCGTGGCGTGGGCCAGCTTCATCTGCGCGGCTTTTTGAAAGTACTGAGCGTCTTTATCATTCGAGAGCGGATAACCCCCTTCGATAAAGTCAAAGCCCATCTCGTCCAGGCGGCGAGTCAGCAGCAGCTTGTCTTCGAGCGAGAAGTTGACTCCTTCGCCCTGGCTGCCGTCTCGCAGCGTGGTGTCATAGATTTCGATGCGTCGCATAAGAACAATCGTCGGGGTGCATAGGTCGCGGGGCGTGGAATCGGAATGGGAACAAAAAAACCCTGCGGCCAGTGTCTGGCCTCAGGGCTTGCGTGTGATCGGTTAAACCGGTCGACGCCCTAGGGCCGAGGCTCCGTAATCACGACAATGATAATGCCTACGCCAAACCGCGGATCAAACCACGGGGCGCGGGCGGTTCGTGATGCATTGGAGCGGGGCATTTTGGGGCGTCTCTGTGAGCCCAAGGGCGCGAGCCCTCGGGTTCTTTGTCTTTGTAAGCCGCACGGCGCTAGCGGCGGGTTCTTACAGCAGCGGCAAACTGGTTACCGAACAAAGGATACGACGCGCATTGGGGGGTGTCAATTGTCGGAAGTGGGCCGGGGCCACGCGTGTGCTGTGAGCCGCGAACTCGCCGCGGGTGCATTCAAAACACGCCCGACACGCAGAACCCGCGGCTAGCGCCATGCGGCTCACAATACGAACAAGACACGGACCCTCGGGGCGCGGTTCGCAGCCCGGTTTCTTGTTACAATTCAGACCCCCCTTAACTAACCCCGCAACCGCACTCCCGCCTTACGAATGAAAATCACGCAAGTCGTCTGTCAGATCCTGCGGATCCAGAATGTTGTCGCCAAAACGGCCAGCAGCCAGGACTCGGTCCTGGTCCGTGTTCGCACCGATACCGGGCTCGAAGGGATCGGCGAGGCCGATAGCTCGCCCGAGGTCGTTAAGGCGATCATCGACGCCCCGTTCAGCCACAACATTGCTTGCGGGCTGCGCGAACTGCTGATCGGCGAAAACCCGCTCGAGACAGAACGCCTGTGGCAAAAGATGCTGCGGCGGACGATGTACTTCGGCCGCACCTCGGCCACGATCACCGCCATGGCCGCCATCGACATGGCCCTGTGGGACCTGAAGGGCAAGCACTTTGGCGAGCCGATCCATCGCCTGCTCGGCGGCAAACAGCACGACCGAATCAAGGCCTACGCGTCGATCCTCTTCGGTCGCGATGGCCGCGAGACCGCCGATATCGGCCGGCGCTTTGTCGAGCAGGGCTACCGCGCCGTGAAGTTCGGTTGGGAACCGATGGGGCAGTCCGAGGCGGTCGATATCGACCTGGTTCGCGGCGCTCGCGAGGCCCTGGGCTCAGACGGCACAGTACTTATTGACGCCGGTTGCGTGTGGGACGCGCGGACGGCGCTGCGGCGCGCACACGCCTTTGCCGAATTTGGCATCGAGTGGCTTGAAGAACCGCTACGCCCCGAGGACTACGAAGGCTACGCCTGGCTGCGCGATCGTTCGCCCGTGCCGATCGCCGCCGGCGAAGAAGAGTGCGGCCGCGAGGCGTTCCGCCCATTGATCGATCGCCGCGCCGTCGATGTCTATCAGGTCGATCTCGCCCGCAATGGATTCACCGACGCCGCGTACATCCGTGCTCGCGTCGAAGAAATCGGCGCCCGGCTCTGCAATCACTGCTACACCAGCCCCGTGACCGTGGCCGCCAGCCTCCACTGGCTCAGCACCTGCCGCGACGCGTTCGTGTTCGAGGACTGCGTCGAAGACTCGCCGCTGCGTCATGAGCTGACGATCGAAAAAGTGCAGGCCGAGGATGGCTATATCGCCATCCCAGATGGCCCCGGACTAGGCGTAACGCTCGACGAGGATTTCGTCAAAGCCCATTTAGTCGCAGAGAGCGGCGCAGGGAAATAGAATGGCGGAAGGCTTTGAGGGAGGAAGGACTTGAGGACTTGAGGACTTGAGGACTTGAGGACTTGAGGCCTTGAGGTCGCGTGACGTTACGCGTGCCGGGAGGGCGAGGCTCCCGCCGAGCCGCGCAGCTCGCACGACGAAGCCAATTCAAGAAGATTTTGCCACAGAGGACACCGAGAACACCGAGAAGACGGGAGTGCGATCCCGGCGCGCCGGGCCTGCCGAGCAATGAAGCTCGCCCGACGATCAAAATACAATAAGTGTTGAACCGCAGATTACGCAGATTTCACAGATGAAGACAAAGCACGCCGCGCTAAAAATCTGCGGATAAGAACTTTCTTCGTCCCCCTTTTTCTCTGTGTCCTCTGTGCTCTCTGTGGCAAAATGCATTTGTAAATCTCCATGACCAACCACAGCATTCCAAAACACGGTGTAGCCCGCAGCACTTGGGCGCTGTTCGTGATCGTGTTCGCGCTTGCTGCCTCGGTGGCCAGTGCCGACGAAGCGACGCCGGACCTGCGGAATGACATTCTACCGCTGTTGCGGTCCCGCTGCGTGAAGTGCCATGGGCCAATGCATCATGAAGGGGAGTTGAACCTCGGCACGCCGCGCAGTTTTGCTCGCGGCGGTGAGAACGGCCCTACGGTCACGCATGGCAAGCCGGAAGACAGCCTGCTGTGGAAGCGGATCGAGTCAAACGAGATGCCGCCTGAGTCGCCGCTGCCGCCGGAAGAAAAAGCTCGGATCAAAGCCTGGATCGCCGCCGGCGCCCCCGGTCTGCCGAGCGTCGCCGACGCGCGGGCGCCCGGCCCTGACCATTGGGCGTTTGTTCCGCCACAGCGTCCGCAAGCGCCGGCCGTGCAGCACGCGGACCAGGTGCGTAATGAAATCGACAACTTCGTTCTTGCCGGGCTCGAACGCGTCGGCCTCGCACTCTCGCCCGAAGCCGATCGCGCGACGCTAGTGCGCCGCGTCAGTTTCGATCTGACCGGGCTGCCGCCGACGCCGGCCGAGATCGCGCTCTATCTGGCGGATCCTTCGCCTGACGCTTACGCCCGCATGGTCGATCGCTACCTGGCCAGTCCGCTGTATGGTCAGCGGTGGGGCCAGCACTGGTTAGACGCGGCTGGCTACGCTGATAGCAATGGCTACTTCAACGCCGACACGGATCGTCCGCTGGCCTATCGCTACCGAGATTGGGTCATCGCCGCGCTCAATTCCGACAAGCCATTCGATCGCTTCATTCAAGAACAAATCGCCGGCGACGAGCTTGTTGGCTATAAGCCCGACGGCGATGTCACGCCCGAGGTGGCCCAAGCCCTGGTCGCCACGCATTTTTTGCGCAACGCCCCAGACGGCACCGGCGAGAGCGATGGCAACCCGGACGAGCAGCGGATCGATCGCTTTACGGTGATCGAAGGAACGGTGCAGGTGATTGCGTCGAGCATGCTCGGCCTTACCGTGCAGTGCGCCCGCTGTCATGACCACAAGTTCGAGCCGGTCACGCAGGCAGAATATTACCAGCTACAAGCGATCCTCTGGCCGGCATACAACCCAGACGATTGGCGAAAGCCCAAGGAACGCACCGCCGAGATCGGCACGCAGGCTGAACGGGCTGAGCACGCGCGGCTGACCAAAGAGCTCGACGAACAAATCACCGCGGCCAAAAAAGAACTCACCGAGCTGGTCGAGCCGCGCGAGACCGAGCTGCAAGAAGAAAAGCTCGCCAAGCTCGAAGAAGGGGCGCAAAAAAACCTTCGGGCCGCGATCAAGCAAAACGCCAAGAAGCGCAACGCCAAGCAAAAGAAGCTGCTCGAACAGCACAAGGACACGCTCGACGTGACCGACGCCGAGCTGGCCGAGCGCTTTCCAGAAGTCGCCAAAAAGCGCGAAGAGCTCACGGCCAACATCGCCGAGCTCGAAGCCAAACGCCCGGCGCCCCTTGAGCAGATTGCCATGCTCACGGACCTGAAGGCCGAAGCCCCGCCGCATCATTTGCTGGTGCGCGGCGACTACCGCGCACTCGGCGACGAAGTCGGGCCTGGCGTCCCCAGATCGCTCACCGGACCGGATCGAGAATACGCTGCAGCCAAGCCGGAAGCCGTCGCTGGTAGTGGTCGCCGCCTGGCGCTCGCTCGCTGGCTGACTGATCGCCGGCATCCGCTGCTCGCGCGGATCACGGTCAACCGGATCTGGCAGAATCATTTTGGTCGCGGGATCGTCACCACGGCCGATAACTTCGGCTACACCGGCGCCCCGCCGACGAACCCCGAGCTGCTTGACTATTTGGCAACCGAGTTCGTCGAAAATGGCTGGAGCCCCAAATCGCTCCACCGGCTGATTCTCAATTCGCGGGCCTACCGGCAGACCAGCGCCGTGAGCGCAGACGCCCGCCGGCTCGACGCCGAAAATCGGCTCGTCTCGCGCTTCCCGCTGCAGCGTCTCGAAGCTGAGAGCGTGCGCGACAGCATGCTGCGGGCCTCGGGCGAGCTCGACCTCACAACCGGCGGTCCCTACGTGCCGACCACGCGCAAAGACGATGGCGAAGTGGTCGTAGCGGCAGGGCAGGGGGGCGAGTTCCGCCGGTCGATCTACCTGCAACGCCGCCGCAGCCAGGTCGACGCCATGCTCGACGTCTTCGACGCGCCGCAAGTCGTGACCAACTGCACCCGCCGCACCTCGTCGACAATCGCCCTGCAATCGCTGAGCCTACTAAACTCAGAATTCGTCACCGGCCGAGCGGCAGCGATGCGCGAGCGATTGAACCGCGAAGCGGGCGAAGCTCCGCAGGCGCGCATCGCTCTGGCGTTCCTGCTCACCACCGGCCGCGCTCCAACCGAAAAAGAACGCGCCGTGGCCGAACGGTTTTTGGCCGAGCAGCCGGCAAAGTACGCAGGGCAGGGGGGCGCTGATGCCGCGAAGGAAGCTGAGGCAGTGAAAGGGGAGCCGGCCAAGGCCGAGCAGGAGACGCTCAGCCCACTTGACCACGCTTGGCAAGATCTCTGCCAGATGTTGCTGGCTAGCAATGCGATGTTGTATGTGGAGTAGGTTTTCGCGACTCGCTTGCCCCTAATGTGCAATCGGGTCTCTTTCGATACCATCATGGATTATGACAACGCCGTACGGCGCGGCCTAATTGCGTTGACGCCAGCAGGACGGCGCCGACCGTCAACAGAATGATCGCACTTGGTTCCGGCACGAGAGTAATCGTGGCCGAGGAACTCCGTTGAAACACGTACGCGAACGGCTGATTGTCGGCGAGGATTCCGGTGATCGTGCCTGACCGAGCGGCGATCAGACCACTCGGGTAATTGAAATTCCTGCCGACAATTTCCAGTCGCGATGATCCGTTGAAAACCAAATCGATATTGCCCGCAATATACTCCGAAAGCGTTTCAACATTTCCGCCGGTCAGCCGAACGAAGGCGTTGTCATTGGCCACGATGCCATAAGTGGACTGATGAGCGCCAAAAGGACGGAGCTGGCCTCCCGACATCTCAAATGTGGAGTTGCCGAACAGCATAACGCCATAGGCTAAGCCGGGCGACGTAGTGGCTAAGATTTGGCCATCCGTCATTGTGATCGTCGCACTGTCAGCGGCTCGCACGCCAGTCGTAGTTGCTCCCTCGGATGTTGAACTTGAGATGTAGCCACCGCTGATCGACAGTTTCGAAGTGTTTGCGAGTGAGACACCGAGCGAGTTACCTGGGCCGGATGTGGTACTTTGGATTTTTCCGTCCAGAAGGGAGATTGTCGAACTGTTGGAGGCCGTGGCGCCGGTCGAATTTCCTGGGCCCGATGTGGAACTTGTAACCGATCCGCCCGCGACCGTCAGTTTCGAGGTGTCCTGTACCCGTGCGGCTAAGATGTTGACCGATCCAGTCACTGCACGGATCCAGCCCTTGGTATTCACGCTCACCGTGGTTTTGTTCTGTACCAGGATGTCGTTTTGAATCGTCCCGTTGACGGAGTGGGACTGACCGTCGTTGAATAGTACAGAGGCGTGTGCCGATTGAGCCAACAACGCCACAGCCAGTCCGACAATATTGCAGGTGATGCAGTTGAAGATGATGCAATTGCCCCGAAGTCTCATTAGCTTGACCTCCCAAGTGAATGTTTGATGCAAAGCTTGTGTGTCTGACCATACGCACTCGTGGCTACCGACATCAATGATTTCGCAATCAGGGGCCAGGCAAATTAACTGGCCGTGGTTGACGAGGTTATGGAAGCTCCAAATAACCCGGTGATGCACGAATAGGCCTGCGAGAAGGCCAACGTGAGCGAGCAGGCCGTTTGCCTGCCCGAAACCACACCCCGACCGAAGATACCGTAGCTTAGGACGCGGCTCGAACGCTGTGTTCGCGCCGCAGCAACAATAAGCCTAGGTAGTGGTCACTAGCGGTCCCTTGAAAATTGCGGGGAGGTGTATTCGTGTGAAGCGGCAGTAGCTTTGTCCGAAGTTAATAGAGGGCGTTTCGCCTGAAACCAAATGCAGGCTCAATTCGCCCGTCCCCCATTAAGAGCTTCGACTGCGCGCAAGTCAAGCAGATTTGCCAAAGGCGAGCCTGCTTTGGCGGGGGAAGTGCTGGCCAAGAAACCAGGCCATTTGTATGCATTGGGCCACTACGCGTGGATCGATAGTGTGGTCCAAGCGCCGCACAAGGTCGCTCTTCGAATCGAGCGCTCGCCATGGTGCTTCGATCCGAAGCGGGATGACTAGTTTCTTGCGAGTGTTACCGGCATCCAGAACAGGCGTCAATCGATTCTTTGCTGCTCGCGCATCCAAATGCATTCCGTGAAAGCGCCACCCGCCACGCCCACCGCATACGCCACCAGATCCGGCCAATGAAACGAAGCCCCCAGTGCCAGCCTGCCCAGACGCGTCGATCGGATCGCGTCGAGCCAGGAGGCGTGGTAGAGCTGGAGGAATTCGACCGACCAAGCGAAGGTGATTGCCGCGAGAGCGATTTGCGCGGTTGGGCTGCGGCGGAATGCGCAGCCGAAGCCGAGGAATACCGCGAGGGCCCAGAGGGCGTCGCCGCCGTATTTCGTCGCGAAGTCTGGGAGCGGGAGCAGGCCGGAGCGCAAGAGTAGCCCGGCGCCCACGACCAGCACGGTGGCCAGGCCAAAGATCAGGCGGCTGCGCTCGACTGGGTTCGTGGGCGAGTTCATTCGATCCGGCGATTTAATGTTTTGCGCGACGGCCGCGAAGATTCCTGCGTGCTGGGGGGTGATTGTACCAACTCCGGCGCGTTGAAATTCACAAACAACCCGCGCTGGTGATTCACGCTTAGTGGGCGAGCGCGCAGGCGTCACGAGCCAGCGGATGGGCCACGCCTCCGTGGGCGCCAAGATGCGTTCGCAATCGTGCGCGGGATAAAGTGCAAAGCATGGTTCTGGTACGCACGGGGTGCGTACCCTACGGATCTGCTTCGAGTTTCCTCTGCGCCTCCGCGCCTCGGCGGTGCATCCTCGTCTCTTTGAAGGGATGAAGAGAATAAACCGCCGAGACGCGGAGAGAAGCAGGGAGTTTCGAACGTAATTGCAGGGCGAGGGCGCGTCCGAGTATTGATGGTTGCCGGCTACAGGCGCCGGAGGGCTCGCGCCCTGCCGCTGACCGGACACGAAGAACCCTCGCTGGCGCTTCGGGTTAGTGGGATTACGAACACGCCCGTCACTTCATTGAAAGCCTGGCGGCGGAAGGAGCCGTCTCGCCTGGCGATGCCTTGGCCGATCGAAGGGCCGATCCGTGAAGTGTTTTGGCTGTTGTTGCCCGTTCTCCTGGGCATCTGTCGAACGACACTGTCCGACGGCGTCGTGGTGGCGTTTGACCTACACAAATTCGATTTGACCACTACGGCACGACGGCACGACGAAAGAGTTGACGGGTAGGCCGTTCCGCGCGCAGGTGTCCTTCGGTTACATTCTTGCGCATGCCTGTCCTCTTGACCAAAGCATTCTTCGAGCGGCCCGTGCTGGAGGTTGCGCAGGGGCTGATCGGCGCGGCGCTGGTCAGGCGGTTGGCGGATGGAACGACGTTCCGATCGATGCTGACCGAGGTCGAGGCGTACGATGGCCCCGACGATCTGGCGTCGCACGCTGCGAAGGGACGGACGCCGCGCACCGAGGTGATGTTCGGGCCGGCCGGCGTCTTCTACGTCTATTTGATCTATGGCATGCACTGGATGCTGAACGTGGTCACTGGCGAACCAGGCTACCCGGCGGCCGTGCTGATCCGCGGAACCCAGGATATCAGCGGGCCGGGCCGAATCACCTCGCGCCTGGCGATCGACAAATCCTTGAATGGCAAGCCGGCCAATCGGTCGAGTGGGCTGTGGTTCGAGGATCGTGCGGCGCCGATTGACAGCAAGCAGATCGAGGCCACGCCGCGGATCGGAATCGACTACGCCGGCGACTGGGCCCAGGCGCCGTATCGGTTTGTGCTGCGCGAGTGAGGGCAACCGGCCTCAATTCCCCCTCCATTGGACCGGCCTGTAACGAATTCGAGCTTTTCGTGTTGACGGTGTTAGGCCGGTCAGGCCCGCCCCACAGATTGACAGCATCGCACAGGATTCGGAGCACGCTGATGGTTTGGACTCGGAGTTTGGTAAGCAGGATCTTGATCTGTGCGATTGCAGCGGTGGCTACGGTCAGTGTGGGGCAAGCCGCCACTTTATATGTCGGCCCGGGCGGGACAGGAACGGGGACATCGCCCGCCAGCCCGGTGGGTAGCCTGAATGCGGCCTATCTAAAGGCCAACGCTGGGGACGAGATTCTGGTCCTCGATGGGACCTATGGCGCGCAAACCGTGGCTGCTCGCGCGGTGGCCAACAGTTGGGCCAGCAATGTGACCATCAAACCGGCCCCTGGCGCGAACCCAATCTTCACCGGATCAACTCAGGTCTCGGGCGCGCACGTGACTGTCAGCGGATTCACGTTCGATCATTTTGTGGCCGCGCGTGGTGGGAGCGATTACTTCGTGATCGAGGACAGCATCCTGCGCGGCGGCTCGTCCTTCAATAGCAGCCACACGATCATTCGAGACAATCAGTTTATCGACGGCGAGAACGTCGACGCGGTCCGGATCCAGGGCGCTTCGAGTATCCCTGGTCCCAGCACGGATATTCTATTCGAGAACAATTTTATCAAGAACTACCGGTCGACCGATGGCGTTTCGCATGTCGACGGCATTCAGATCATCAACTCCAGCAACATCACGATTCGCAACAATCAGATTTCGTTTGATGGCAACGCGGCGGGTATTCTGTTCACGCCAACCGTCGGCCCGGTGTTCAATGTGCTGATTGAAAACAACTTTATGGTTCACGGCGCGGCTGGCCTCAACAACGGTGGCCGCCTCCTGAATCTGGGCGACACGTCCGTCCACGGCATCTCCCTGATTAACAACACGTTGCTTGGCGCCGTGGGCATGGGCAAAGGCGCCTTGAACAACAATGTGGCGCGGAACAATATCATCAGTCGCTTCACCGCAGACGCAGTGTCGAATCAGCCGATCCACGATCACAACTACATCTACGGCAGCACCTTCAATATCACGCTCAGTCCGACCGACGTCTTCGCCGCCGGCGCGATGCCATCGTTTGCGAACGTGTCGAACATCGACCTGCATATCACGCCGGCCAATACCGTCAATCTGGCGTTCGGCAGCACGCTCGGCGCCCCGACGACTGACTTCGACGGGCAATTGCGGACGCTGCCGTATTGGGTTGGCGCGGATCAGGTCCTGGTCCCTGAACCCTCGACTGCCTTGCTGGCTGCGTCGGGTCTCGCCGCGGCCGTCTGGGCGTATCGGCGCAAACGCTGACGCATTTCGCGTCACCTGGCCCTGACAAAACCCCTAATCGCTGGTCGTCCGCGACGCGCTGGCCGACTCATGCACGGCGAGTTACCATGACGCCGTAAGGTTTCGGAGGGTGGACGAATCGAACGGCGTCAGCCATTGCTCAATCGCTGGCGCTATCAGGGGGACGTATGACCAGCGAGTATCGATTAGTAAGAATGTTCAGCTTACTGCTCGCCACGCTGTATTTTGCAGTGAGCGTGGCTGGCGCAGCGGACCTGAAGACGCAAAATGTCGTGCTGATTATGACCGACGGTTTGCGCTGGCAGGAAGTTTTTACCGGCGCAGAAAAAGAGCTGATCCATAAGCAGCATGGCGGCGTCGCCGACGTGAAGGCGATTGAAGAGAAATTCTGGCGCGAGACGCCGGAAGCGCGCCGCGAAGCTTTGTTGCCTTTCTTCTGGAAGAAGGTCGCTCGCGAAGGCCAGCTCTATGGCAACCTGTCGAAGGGGAGCTCGTCGCAGATCACGAACACGATGAAGTTTTCGTACCCCGGTTACAACGAGGTTTTGACCGGCTTTGCCGATCCGCTGATCGACAGCAACGCCAAGAAGCCGAACCAGAACGTGACTGTGCTCGAATGGCTGCACCGCAAGCCAGGTTTTGGCGGCAAGGTGGCCGCCTACAGCGCGTGGGACGTGATTCCATCGATCGTGAATCGCGAACGGTGCGGCTTTCCGGTGATGGGGGGCTGGGAGCCGCTGCCCGAGGCCGATCCCAACCCACGGCAGCAGTTGCTCAACGACCTGATCGCCGACACCACTCGCCCGAACGCGGCGGAAGTGATCGATTCGTTCCTCTATCAGGCGGCTCGCGAACATCTGCTAAGACACAAGCCACGCGTGCTGTTTGTCGGCTTTCTCGAGACCGACGCCTGGGGGCACGCCGGCCGTTATGACAATTTGCTGAATTCGGCCAACGCGGTCGACCAATACATTCAGCGGCTGTGGGAAACGATGCAGTCGATCGACCAGTATCGCGACAAGACAACGTTCATCATTTCAACCGACCATGGTCGCGGGTCCGGCCTGACGGACTGGAAAAATCATGGCAAAACGATCCAGGGCGCCGAAGACATGTGGATGGCGTTCCTCGGCCCAGACACGCCGCCCCTAGGCGAGCGAACAAACTGCGACCGGGTGACGCAAAGTCAACTCGCCGCAACGCTCGCCGCGCTATTAGGCGAAGATTACCACGGCGCGGTTCCGCGGTCCGGGGCTCCGGTTAAAGACGTATTGCCAGCTGCGAATTGATCGGGCGTCCTATTTTCGAAGGCTATTGCGGGTTCGCCAGGCGCGGAACCGCGCAATGCTTGGCGTATCTTGGTTTATCACTTTCGCGGCGTGGCCAGGTGTCTGCGGCGCATTCGATGGCGCACTGGCGCCAATACGAGCACGGCCAGGATTGCGTAGGTCGTTATGTCCCTGGGCCAAGGCGAAGTAACGTACTGAATAATCGCTTCCCGCTCGACGTTGTTCTGATTTGTGTCGCGGGAGAAATAAACGTCCGATGGGGCAATCTGGTAACGCCAGTTGTCTTCGAACTCGGTTAGCCAGCACTCCGCAGGCGCGGCCGTTTCTGGCAGCTTTAGTAGAGCGAGTGTTTGTCTGCGATCTTCTGGTTTCAGTTGGTTAGCCCAGGCGACCGCGCCCGTCCATGAATGTTCCTCTATAAGTTCGCCTCGATAACGCGCCTCGGCAAGGAAGTAAATTCTGAGCAGCCGGTTGTGGACACCCAGAGTGTGTGCCGCGCTCCGTGAGTCGGGCTCGCGGTAGGGAAACAAAGGCCGATCAGTCTTGAAGGTCATGCGCAGCGCGGAAGTAGCAACACTCTTAGCGTCCTGGGTGCGGTCTTTAGCAATTTTGAGCGCGGTAATCTTCCAGCCGGCTTCGATGTAAGGCTTGGCCCATGTTTCGATCTCAGGCGAAAAGGCGTAATCATGCGCTTTTAGCCAGCCAAGCAGAGCGTCGGCTGAGTTGGCCTCGAGCACTACAGCCTGAAAACCGGCTACGAGCTTTTGCGACAGCACCTTCACAGACGCTGGGGCTGCGGCGTGTTTGGACGCGGAGCTACACCCGCATCCCATGCCGCCATTTGGGCGCGGCACTTTTCGCGTGACGGGTTCCGTCAGCCTGCGCAGAAACGCAAACGCCTCGTTGCCGGATTCGGCCAACTCGGGCTCGGCGGGCGTTGGGACCAGGAAGCCAAAATCGTCCGCTTCGCTTTGAAACGAGGCTTGGCGGATGAAATGTTGCGTTTGCGAAGCCGCGTCCCAGATCATGATCACTGTCTGGTCCGCGTTCACCACTGGTTTGCCTCCAGGCGGGGCAGGGCAGCACGCCGTCGCAGGAGACGACAAGACAGATGGGACGAGCAAGACGACAGTCAGCGAAAGGGCGAGCCAGATCCGGGCCGTCATTGGATGCGTCTCCCAACAGAGTTTCCGCAATATGTAAACGAACCTCCGCCGTCCATATCGATCCACAGTCCGGCGATTTATTCCCGATAGCGACTTCGTACTGGCCAATTGCTCGTCAAGCTTCGCGGCGAAGCTCGCGAATGCGGATCTGAGTGGACGCGCCAATTGCGCCACGTCGATTTCTTTGTCGAGTGGCGGCTGGGGCGGCGTCGGGGGTAAAATCAGCGGCGGGTGGATCGACGGTGGTATACGAACTATGAGAGCACCGCAGTTCATTGCGCACGTGGGTGGTTAACCGTGGTGATTTGCATGCGACGGGTTGAGATCAATTGCCGAGTTGTGCTGGTTCTCGTTGTGTGGATTTTCGCAGTCGGTTGTATTGGACTTGCTTGTACTACGCAGTCCCATGCAGAAGAGCGTCGCGACCCTGCAGCGTCGCAGACGCAAATCAATCGGTGGGTCGAGCAGCTTGACGATCGTTCGTTCTCGGTTCGGGAGTTGGCGAGCAAAAAGCTGTTGAAGGTTGGGCGTGGTGCGATCGACGCGCTGGCAGCGGGCGCCACGAAGAACAGCTTGGAAGTGACCGATCGGTCGATCCGGATCTTGGACGAGCTGGCTTCGCCTGGGGCAGGGGAGTCGGCCAGGTTCGCCAAGGCGCAACTTGTTTTGCTGGCTGCCTCGACTCACGTTGCGGCGTCCGGGCGAGCACAGAGGGTACTGCGCAGTTACCAGTCACGAATTGTTCAGGCACTCGAACGATGTGGCGCGCAGATCGAGATGAGCGACGACCGGATCATCGGTGTCGACTTTAGCCAGGCCGAAATCCCCTTGGATTGCCTGCGAATGCTGCACGAGTTGCCGGACCTGGAACAACTGTCGTTCGGCTCCTCAAGGATGGACGACGCAGGTCTGGCCGAACTGCAAGGCCTGCCGCGAGTGCGCGAGCTGAACCTCTTTCAATCGCGAGTGGGGGATCATGGGCTGAAGTACTTAAAAAATTTGCCAGGCCTCCGCCGAGTTCCGATGGGAATGACGCGCGTCACCGACGCGGGATTGGTGCACCTGAAAGAACTGACACAGCTTGAGTACGTAGGCCTGCGCGGCAATCAGGTGACCGACGCCGGCTTGATCCACCTGGCGGGCCTGAAGTCGCTAACGGGCCTCAACCTGAGCGAAACGAAGCTGACCAATGCCGGGCTGTCACGTTTGCAAGGCCTGACGAAGCTCAACACACTCTACTTGGGGCAAACGCAAATCAGCGACGCAGGCCTGGAGCATCTCAAAATGCTGCCCGAGCTGCAGAGCGTGGATCTGATTGGCTCACAGGTGACAGAAGCCGGCGTGGCGGATCTGAAAACTGCGCTGCCGCAACTCGAGGTCTATACCAAAGAGCCTTAATGCGCTAGTGTCGGCCGCGGCGATCTTGATTGCGTCGGGCAATGATCCCCAATCCAACGAGCGCGAAACCGGCTAGCGCGAATGTCGATGGCTCTGGCACAGTGGCACTGACAAAGGTCTGAAAGCCGTGGTCCACGGCTGGCGTCAGCGGTTGCCAGGCTTGCACCGGACTGATAGTGCGACGAAACGCGGCCCCCGCCGTGTAATCACCAGGCGCTCCGGTGTCATCATCATTAGGAAGAAAATACGGGCCGATTTCGCTGGTGGTCGAGATGCCAAAGGCCAGCACTTCGCCGATCGAAACGGGAATCGCGGCTGCGCTGACGTCAAACGTGACCAATCCTGGATTGTTTAGCGGAACATTCGCCTGCGGAACCGACATCGTTACCAGCGGAGCGCCCGTCGGCACGCCACCCGCAGTGGCATAAACGCTGAGCTTGGGATCACCGGTTGGCGTAAAGATGCTACCGAGCTGGAACATTAGCACGTCAATATGGTCGAGCGTGCCGGCGACCCCGACGGTAAACGTCTGCCCAACTTCGGAGACGTTGCCATTGCTTGAGTCAGCGATCGACGAGGAAAAGAGGTGCTGCTGGTCCAGGATAACGGCCGCGTTGGCGAATTCTGCAACGACGAGTGTGCATGCGATGGCCAAGACTGCGAATTTCATGTTGAACCTTCTTGCTCTACGGTGTTGATCTGCCAGCAACAAAAAAACGCCGCGCAACTGTAACCTCACACCGCCTATGCGGTAAGGAGAGGCCAACAGTGGAGCGGCGTTTCAGTAGCGTTTCCAGAGAGTTTTCGAACGATTCTTGCTTCCGATTTATCACTCACGACCGCGGATGTCAAGCATTTGGGGCCCCGCGCAGTCCTACACCCCCCGGAGACTCGATCGGCCAGCCCAAGTGTAAAAAAAGCAGACGGCGGGTGAACCGGCCACGGTTCGGAGGCGACGCGAAACGAATGCCAGAGGCTACCAGTTTCAGGAAAGCGTTGATTCGGCGAAGCAACTGGCCAAGGGCTCGTCATTCGGCCTGCCAAAGAGGTAGCCCTGTGTGAAATCGGCGCCATGGGCCGCCACCCAGTTCCACTCGGCGACTGTCTCGACTCCCTCGGCGATCACCTCGATATTTAACTTGTGAGCCAGGTCGATCAGCCGTGCGACGATCTCACCCTTATATGGGTCAACATCGATTCCCCGGATGAGGTCCATATCAAGCTTGATGAAGTCCGGTTTTAGCGTGCTCAGCAGCCCGAGCGAACTATAGCCCGCGCCAACGTCGTCTAGCGCAACGCGGAACCCAGCATTCCGATAGTGATCGAGAATTCGCGGCAACCGTTCGGGATCTGTCAGGCGATCACTTTCAACCACTTCGAAGACAATCTTGCTGGGCGTCAAATCCGAGCGCTGAATCGCCTCGAAGGTGCTCTTCAGACAGAAGGCGGGGTCATAGATCGAAGTTGGATTGAAATTGATGAACAGCATCGACTTCATGTCGTGACGCCGGGCAGCGGCAATATGTTGCAAACGCGCCCCGCGGTCGAGTTGATAAAGCAATTTAGCGCGGCGCGCCATTTGATATAAAGCGTCCGGGCTGATCAGGCCTACATCCTCGCTGAGTCCACGCAGCAGGCACTCGTATCCGAACACCTGGTCCGGATGTTCAGTCTCGACGATCGGTTGAAAGAAAGTGACGAGCCTGTGTTGAGCGAGCAATTCGACTAACCACCTGCCGGTGGTTTGCGCTAGCAAGTGCGAGAGGGAATTGACTCGACTGATATCGCTCATCGACGGCTGGCCACCAGCGGGCAGAATCAGATATTTGCAATGCTCCTGCTCGGCCAGACTCAATTCTCGGGACGCAAGTTGAGTTAGCGCCGGAAATAACTCTGCGCAAATTGCAATCTGCAGGCAATCAGGCGACGGCGACTCCGCGCGCACGCCGAGATCCAGAAGTCCTGTCCGCAGCTTATGAAGCGTGTGGCCTAGCGGCGGCCAGAGGCAGAGGACGCCGGTCGCCGGAAGTCGTTCGGGCAACAATTCGCAGCCAGGACATGACATGACGATCCCCGATTTTGTTGGAAAGCTGAGCTCATTCTGGACTCCTACAGCATACGTCACGCCCGATGCACAGGCTGACCTACGTTTGCAATGGTGGATAGTGTTCCAACGCCCTGGCTTTTTGCAGGATGAGTACGATGCACGAACGCGAGCGCGATGCTGCGATGTCTGATGCTGAAATTCTGTGTAAAGCTGACAGTTGGGATCAGCCTACTCGACGCAGCTTTCTTACTTCCACGGCAGGAGCAGTCGGCTCGCTGATCGTAGGTGGCGCGGTTCTGCCAACAGTAGCGGCCGCTGCAAACGCGAAAGTAATTCGTGCAGACTTCAATTGGGGCGCGCTGCAAAGTCGCATCCAGGGCGAAGTCGTCGCTGCGAATGCTCCCGAGTTTGCCGAGGCGCGAAGCGCCCTGGTCTGGAACAAAATCAAGCCGGATCGCTCGCCCGACGCGATCGTGCGAGTGAAGACTGAGAACGATTGTATCGCGGCGGTCACCTTCGCGCGCGAAAACGGACTAAAGGTTGTGGTTCGCGGCGGTGGTCACACCTGGTGCGGCCTGGCCGTGCGCAACGGTGGCATCACCATCGATCTTTCAGCACTTAACGAATCGACGATCGATGAGCAAAAGCAGACCGCCGTAATTCAGCCGGTGATCAGCAATCGCGAGTTGGCGCGCCGGCTGGGCGAACAGGGACTAGCCTTTCCGATCGGTCACTGCCCCACAGTCAAGGCCGGCGGCTATCTGCTGAACGGCGGTATGTCATGGAATATGGGGCACTGGGGACCGGCCTGCTTGAGCGTTGAGGCCGTGGAGTTTGTCACTTCCGATGGCCGGCTGATCAAGGCCAGCGCTACCGAGCATCAAGACCTCTATTGGGCAGCGCGCGGATGCGGGCCAGGGATGTTCGCCATTGCCGTGCGATTTCATTTGAAGTGCTATCCGTTGCCGAAGGCGATTGCAGCGAGCAATTACTGTTTTTCACTGAACGATCTGCGAGCCGTCGTTGACGAAGTCGTGGCCGCCGGGCGGAGGATGCCCGACAACGTGGAACTGTCGATCTTCTTGAAAAAGGCGCCACCCGAGTTGGCCGCCGAATGCGCAGATAACAACGGCAAGTTGTGCATGATCGCCGCGGTGGCTTTTGGGATGACCGGCGAAGAATCGCGCGCGGCGCTCGCGCCGCTGGAAGAGATCGGCGTCCTGAACAAGGCGCTGGCTCGCAGTTTCAACCAGCCATCTGGCTTTGACGAGTTGGCGATCGCCTCGGGCGAGACCTGGCCGGAAAATCATCGCAATCTTTGCGAGAATCAATGCTCGAAGGCCCGACCGTCCGACATTCTGATGGCCTTGCGAGATAAAATCATCGAGGCGCCTTCGGACAAATCGGTAATTGTCTTTTGTCAGAGCACCGGAACCAGGAATCTACTTGAGCCGCATCCTGAGGTTGCACTATCCATGGACGCCACTTCGTATGGCGGTTCGTGGGCGATCTGGGAACATGAAGCAGACGACGCCGCCAATCGCAAGTGGCAGGACGAAGTCGTCGCGATCATGAAGCCCTTCACCAGTCAGCATTACATCGGCGAGACTGATATCGTGCAGGATCCGGCGCGGGTGCAGGAGTCATACACGGCCGAGAAGTGGCAACGGCTAGAAGCCATCCGCGCCAAGTACGATCCGCAGGGCGTCTTCTTCGGCTTCCTGGGTGGCACGGGCAAGGCATAATTTAAGCGGACCCCAGTGACGCGGTATCTCGGTCCGCAACGAGATCAGGTTTGCGTCTACCTTTTCTGTCGCCTCCGACCGAAACGACGGCCGCGCCAGAGCGTTGTGCAGGACCTGCCACAGCCAGGCAGGCAACAATCCAAAAGAATGTGCCGATGGATTTTGACAATGGACGCGGCAAGCGTGCAATTGCGATGGAACTCACGAGCGTGCTCCTTTGCTAACGGCCATGGCGGAGTTTGCCCGTCGTCACGATACAAGTAACTACCGCGCGAAACAAGAAACAAACGTGCGCGAAGTGACGTCGTAAAGAAGCGGGGGCTCCCGTGTAGGGGCGAACATCCGCGTTGCGATGCAGGTCAGGTTTGTTGCTCGCTTCAGGGAAGGCTCTTAACGGCCGCCGCAGAATCCAGACGTTGGATTTCGTCAGCGGACAAAGCGCGCGAGAAAACCGCCAGGCCGGCGAAGCGGCCCTTCGTGGCTTGACGCGTCGTGCCCAGGGCGTACCGAGCGCCGACGATAAAGTCTGAACCACCGCGAGGCTTGGCGGCGCGTTGACTTTCATCGAAGCAATAAATGCCACGCCCATGAAAGTATGGGTTCATTCCGCGATCAACGCCCAGCGGTCCACCTCGCGTAAAGTATTCGTCCTGCCGACCATCGGACTTGGGTTCCAGTGTTCGTTCATCGAGCTTGCCGTTGATATACGCGCGAATGAACTTGCCATCGTAAGTAAAGGCCAGAGTACACCACTTCTCGGTGGGAACTTCTTGCCGGGTCACGGCATAATCCACGCACCACGGAAACGCAGTGCCGTCCCGCCGGCGCGTGACGCCTCCTTCGCTTGAGATGTGCGGCGTCAAACGATTGCCGCCTCCATAAGTTGGCATGTTCATGAGCAGCGCGTACTGCCTGGTTCCGGAATCGTCGTTTGCCTTCGTGCCTTCGCTCCACATGCCGGCGATAGTTCGACTGACGCGCAGGTCAACAATCCGAACGACTGCAAACATGCTGACTTGGGCCTTCGGTCCGCAGATATTCAGGTCACCCGTCTGGGCATAAGGGATCTGGAAGTACTGCATGCCATTGAGTTCGGCCGAGTAACCGGAATAGCTTCCTCCGGCGACCCGCACGATGGGACCGCCGACTTCGTTCAGCGGATGCGGCTCCTTCGTTCCCACGGATCGGCGCGGCTTTCCGCTCGCTTCGCCGAACGTCCAGAATGCGACCAGATCCGGCGTTGCGGTCACCGAACGCACGGCATCCTCATGCGAGGACGCCTGGCAGGTCGCTAGTGATACGAACTGCGCGACGATTACAATCCCGAACGCGCTGCGACAGACGAACTGGCTGTATTTTGCCGCGAGTGACCGGAGCGAACGTTCTGCGGCTTCATGGAAATTGCCTGGCTGTAACGGGACAAAGGCGAGCATTTCGAACCGTCCTAATTTCGGCGACTTAGATCTCTGCAGGAGCGGGATGACGTTTATAACATCGAGATCGATCGGCTTCGAGCAAAAGATTTTGGGACGCTGCGCGGGGACAAGGTTGGTCTGCAAAGCGGCCCGCCAAAAATACTTGTCGATGCGCTCAGGACCGTCCAGGCATTCGACGCAGGGATTTACCTTGACAATTCCTACTCACCCGATAACGTAACGTCGAGTTCGACCTTCTCATGAGCGGTCTCCGCATTGCGACCACTCGAATCTTCTTGGCCTAGGCAGCTACTGCGAAAACACTGCGTTTGACGACCGTGTTTCTCGGCTGGCTTTCCTTCGACTAGGCATTTTCCACGTTCTGGAGCGAGAAGATCCATGATGCGCCCTATTCTGGCTTGTCTCGTATTGCTGTTACTGTCCAGCTCATCGCGAGCTGGCGTCCTGTTTTATGATTCCCTGTTCGGTGTGCAGGTGACACCAAATGTCACCTACGGAACAGGTCCGGTGAATAATGGGGCCGGCACGATGAATCTCAAGCTCGATATCTACCGGCCCGTGCAATTGGCCACTCCACTGCCGGCCACCACGCCGGTCATCGTGTTGATCCACGGCGGCGGATTCATCGGCGGCGACAAAACGGATATGGCGCCGCTGGCCCAGCAATACGCGTCACTGGGGTACGTTGTGGCTTCGATCAACTACCGCATGTACGGAGACCTGCCGCCGAGCTCGTCGCCGGGGCCGGCAGACAACTTCACGCCGCCGCCACCTGGCTACGATACGTTTCCTAACTTGCTGCTCGGTGGCAACGCCATCAACGCCGCGGTTCAAGACACAAACAAGGCCATGCAGTGGTTGCACGACAATGCTGCGACGTATCACATTGACCCGAATCGGATCGGCGTTGGTGGCGCATCCGCCGGTGGGATCACTAGCGAACTGGTGGGCTATAACAACTTTCCGGGCCAGATCCGCCCGACCGTGGTCCTCGATTTTCTGGGCAGCATGTACGGCACCGAAGGCGCCATTCAGCCCGGAGGCCCGCCCGCGTTCATGTTTCATGGCGACGCCGATCCACAAGTGCCGTTCTCCGGCGACGCCGCCGTGGCAGCGCGCCTCGCGACCGTGGGGATTTACCATGAGTTCTACGTGGGAGTCGGGATCGGCCACCAACTGGACGCCACGGTCTTCAACATGACCTTCGGAAACGCCACGTTGCTCCAGCACAATATCGACTTCCTGGCCACCTACCTGGTGCCGGAGCCATCGAGCTTTATTTTGCTGGCGATCGGCTGCGTCGCGATCATCGGCGCGAAAGCCCGAGCCGCGCGCCGATAATCGCGATGCCGACTGTCCGGTGAGCCGCAAGGCGCTAGCCGCGGGTTCTTCGTGCCTCGCACTGGAGGCGTGCCTGAGGACAATGGCTGGAAGTTACTGAGCGCAACAAAAGGCCGCGCGGCGAAATTCGCCCGCGGCCTTTGACGTTGTTGCCGACTAACTCGCTGACTACACGACCACTACTGTGCGGCGACGGACGACGCGGCGACGGTAACGGACAGCGAAGTCGTCGTCCGAAGTCTTGCTCGAGGCGCCGACCGTCAGATTCATCGCGGGCGCAGGCGCGCTCTTGGTCGCGTTCGGATGGTTGTCGCGATTCGTGGTGATAACCGCAGCAGCGCAGGCGCAGCCACCCACGATCGCTGCAGCGGCAAACGCGCGAAATTTCTGGTTCTTGTTCATCTCTTAGGTCTCCGTACGGCAGGTCGAGAATCTATAACAGACTAGCGACAATGCTACGCGGTTAGCCCGGAGAGTCAAATCAGCTGGCGAAACCGTCACCTTATGCGCGTAAAATGGGCCGCATGGCACAATCCGCGGTTCGATGTGTTTCGCTAATTCGTCGTGCCGGCGTGTCGTAAGCACAAGAGAGCAAGCACTGCTGCACCCACGGGGTACCCGGCCAGCAGTCGCACACGACCTGAAGTTGTCGGCGGCGCGATTTACCGCAGCGCTTGTTCCAGATCGGCGACCAGGTCTTCGACGGCTTCGATGCCGACGGAGAGTCGGATCAAACCGTCGTCGATGCCGATCTTGGCGCGCTGCGCGGCTGGGATCGAGGCGTGCGTCATCAGGCCTGGATGTTCGATCAGGCTTTCGACGCCGCCAAGGCTTTCGGCCAGTGTGAAGACCTGGCAGCGCTCGAGCATTCTACGAGCTCGCGCTTCACCACCAGTGAGCACGGCCGAGACCATGCCGCCGTAACTGTCCATCTGACGTTTGGCCAGACGGTGTTGTGGATGCGACGCCAGGCCGGGGTAGTAGACGCGGCTGACGTCCGAGCGGGCTTCGAGCCACTCGGCGATCGTCTGTGCATTTTCGCAATGACGCTCCAGACGAATCGCCAGAGTCTTGATGCCTCGCAGCGCGAGGAAGCTGTCAAAAGGCCCACTGATGCCGCCGACTGCGTTTTGCAAGAAGCCCAATCGCTCCCGGAGCTCGGTCTTTTCTCCCACAACAGCCATTCCGCCAATCATGTCGGAATGTCCGTTGAGGTACTTGGTGACCGAGTGAACCACGATGTCAAAGCCGCAGTCGAGCGGCCGCTGCACGAACGGCGTGGCAAACGTGTTGTCCGCCACGGAAATCAAGTTGTGTTTTTTGGCGAGCTCGGCGATGGCCGTCAGGTCGGCCAGCTTGAGCAATGGATTACTCGGCGTTTCGATCCAGATCATCCGCGTGTTTTTGCGAACGGCCGATTCGACTGCCAGCAAGTTGGTCGCGTCGACGTACGTGAAGTCGAGGTTCGCGCTGTGTCGGCGCACGCGCTCGAACAACCGATACGTGCCGCCGTAAAGGTCATCGCAAACCACGACGTGCGAGCCGTGCCCGAGCAGCTCAAGCACCGTTCCGATCGAAGCCAGGCCCGAGGCGAAGGCAAATCCGGCCGTCCCATTTTCGAGGTCGGCCACGCAACGCTCGAAGGCAAACCGCGTTGGGTTGTGCGAGCGTCCGTAGTCAAAGCCCTTGTGGACACCGGGCGATTGCTGAGCGTACGTGCTGGTGGCATAGATCGGCGTCATCACGGCGCCGGTCGTAGGGTCGTGCGATTGCCCGGCGTGGATTGCGCGGGTGGCGAACAAAGTCTTGCGCGCATCGGTCTTGGCTTCGGTAGCGGAACCGCAATGCGGCGCGGCGCGGCCACCAGCCGAGACCTGAAATCCGCCGGCGATTCCGTTCGTGTGGCCGTTAACGCCGTTGTTGGAATGCATCACGCTCATGAAGTTCCCCTAGATATTTCCACCTCACCAGGCGCGAAGCGCAAGCGAGGGTTCTTTGTTTTTTTTAGGATTGAGTTTGGATTTGCCGTCTCGAAGAACCCTCGCTTGCGCTTCGGGTTAGTGTGCCGAGGCCAGTGCTTCAAACTACGCGGCGCGGCTTTGGCGGCGGAGATAGTTCAAGACGTCGACACGCGTGATCAAGCCGTGGAAGCCATCGTTGTCCATCACGATCACGACGCGGCCCGAGTCGAAAATCGGCAGCAGGCTTTCGACCGGCGCGTTGCGCGGGACCGTTTCGAGCTTTTCGGTCATCAGCTCACGGACCGGGGCGCCGAACGCGCGAGGATTTTCGGCCGCGGCCAACAGCAGGTCGGATTCGTCGACGATGCCCACGACGCGCGTGCCATCGAGCACCGGCAATTGCGAGACGTCGTAGAGACGCATCCGCGCGTAGGCAATGTTGACCGGCTCGTCCGGCTCGACACTGACCACGGCGCCATCTGCGTGACGGCGAATGATCAGGTCTCGTAGATCGCTGAACGTCGGCCCGCGGCGTAAACCGTGGTCGGCCATCCAGTGGTCGTTGTACATCTTCGACAGATACTTGTTGCCCGAATCGACGACGAACGTGACCACGCGCTTCGGCGTTTTTTGTTCCTGGCAGTAACGCAGGGCCGCGGCAACTAATGTGCCGGACGAAGAGCCGGCGAGCACGCCTTCTTTGCGCAACAGATCGCGGGCAGTGCCGAGGCTTTCCGAGTCGGTAATCGTGTAGGCGTGTTTGACGTGCGTGAAATCAACCAGCGGCGGCAAGAAATCCTCGCCAATGCCTTCGACAAGCCAGCTGCCGGCCTCGCCGACAACTCCAGTGTGGATGTAATCTGCCAGGATCGACCCGGCCGGATCGGCCAGAACCATTTGCACGTTCGGCGCGGTCCGCCCGAAGTACCGACTCAGCCCGGCGAGCGTTCCGCCTGACCCCACGCCGCAGACCACGGCGTCGACCTGGTGATTGCTCTGTTCCCAGATCTCGGGCGCAGTCGTGCTCTCGTGCGCTAGTGGATTGGCTGGGTTATTGAATTGGTTGACGTAGAAGGCTCGCGGCGTCTCTCTCGCGATTTTTTCGGCCAGGTCCTGATAGTACTGCGGATGGCCACGGCCAACGTCGCTGCGCGTCATGACGACCGTAGCGCCAAGGGCCTTGAGGTGGAAGATCTTTTCCTGGCTCATCTTGTCCGGAATGACCAAGGTCAAGCGGTAGCCTTTTTGCGCTGCAACCAGGGCCAGGCCGAGGCCTGTGTTGCCGGCCGTGGCTTCGACCAGCATGGAACCGGGCCCGATACGGCCATCGCGCTCCGCGACTTCGATCATCGAACGGCCAATGCGGTCTTTGATCGATCCGCCCGGGTTCTGGCTCTCAAGCTTGAGAAACAGCTCGCAACAGCCGGCATCGAGCGAGTGAACCTGCAATAGCGGCGTGTTGCCGATCAGCCCGAGCAAGTGGTTCGAGGTCGCAGCCATACGTGAAATTCCTTCGGCCGAGAGGCGTGTCTGAGTCGCTCTGACAATGCGCATTGGACAAGCGCTGAGTGTTGTATCGGATACGTTGTGGAAACGGGTTCAACCAATCCTGAGGCGACAGGCCGGCTGGTTGGTAAAAATGCCTAGTTTGTAGCGACCGAATAAATTGAGAATGCACCACGTTTTGGCTATCAACCGCGGCTGCTAGGAAGCTCCCAGAACCGCGTTGCGAGTGACTGTTTACCGCGCGCTCACGAATACCTTGCGCAGAAAAGACTTTGCAACAATTTGGCAGAATCGCTACATTGCGCATGCATTGAAGGCGCCAACCCGAATCCGCGGGAGGCCTTACCTGACTTGCGTTGCTCACCGGAACGGCCGGAGGCGCGCAGCACTTTTTTTCTGTGCGGTTTTTGGTAACTGCGGCCATGGAACGCTGTGATTCTTCTCGTTAGCGAACTCGCTAAGATCGCAGCCGGCGCCGCCACAAGGAGGACGGATACGATGTCCAGCATGATGATGATGGAACGCGGAATGATGGGCGCGATGGGAAGCATGGGCACGCCAATGTCCACTTCCGGGATGCCGATGCCCACCAGCATGGGCACGTGCATGGTGCCCTGTTGCACGATGAAGATGGAGAAGTGCCCCAACGGCATCAAGATCCATTGCAAGTGCGACGACGAGATGGCCTGCGCCATGTTGCAGAACATGTGCCGCATGATGTGCGATGGCATGTGCAGCTGCTGCTGCATGATGAACGGCATGGTCGTTTGCCAATGCAACATGGTCATGTGCAACTGCGAATGCGAAATGACCAAAGACGGCTGCTGCATCACCTGCATGAGCGGTGACAAGGCTTGCTGCCAGATGCTTCAGGCTTGCTGCGATTGCATGAGCAAGTGCATGGAGTCAGGCTGCAAGTGCTGCGTCTGCTTCAACGGCATGCCCTGCTGCTGCGGTAGCTGCTAGTTTCGGCTGGCTGGTTGGTCATGGGCCGGTCCTAGCGACTTGGTCCGTGCCTGACAGGCCGCACGCGAGCGGCGTCGCGTAGTCCTACACCGTACAAAGCCGCTTACGCACCCGGACTGGGGGCGTAGGCGGCTTTTTGTTTGCGCGTTTGCCCGTATTTGCGACCCGCCCAACTTTCTGCAAAGTCGTTTCCAGGCCCGATAAGAACGGCCCGAAACCTCGCTGGCGTGGTTTGCCAGACCGTTGCATGCAGCGGGGGGGTGGGCTATCGTAAACACCTGGGAGACCGCGCGCAATTGAGGCCATTCTGGCTCGTTTGTCCGGTCCAACGTCGCTGCGAGGGACGTGCGCCTGAGTATCAACCTTTTTGACTCTGCGCGCGCCGCCAATCTTTCTAGCCCATCGGAACCGGAACAAGATGTCGAACGAAATTGCCAAGCTGATAGAGAAGTTCACCTATCTCTTCCTGCTCCTCAATTTGTTTTGGGGCGTGTTCTGTGCGATTGTCGTTTGGCGGCGAATCAAGACGCTGTCGTTCAAAAAAGAAGCTCATCAGAACGAGTTCATGGACGAGGTGCTCGATCACCTCACGCGCGAAGAGTTCGACGATGTGTCGGCCCTGTGCGATGGCGATGGCCGTGCACTCCCTCAGCTAATTACTCTCGCTTTGGACAATCGCGATCTCGACGGTCCGGATCTTCGCCAGATGGTTGCCGAGCGTATGCAGCGCGATGTGCTGGTGCCGCTCGAAAACCGCGTGAGTTGGGTCGTCACAGCCATTCGCAACGGTCCATTGTTGGGGCTGTTCGGCACGGTGCTCGGCATGATGGGGGCGTTCGGCCGCATCGGCACCGGCGATAAGGTCAGCCCCTCGCAGATCGCTGAAGAAATCGCCGTGGCGCTGATCTGTACCGCGCTCGGCCTGGGGACGGCCATCCCGCTGGGCTATGTTGCTTCCGCTTTGCATATGCGGATCTCCGCGCTGCAGGAACTGACGACGCCAGCGATCGTCCGCGTGTTGAACGCGCTCAAGCCAATCCACAGTTAATCTGAGTCGTCGAATCTGACTCGTCCGAGAGGAAACCGGTTATGGCTGGTGGTGGTGGCGGCGGTCCGGCAAAGAAAGCCAGCGGGCCCAATCCGATTACGGGCGAGGCGGGGGCCTTTGCGCCCAGGGCCTCGGCGCGCGAAAGCACCAGCGTCGACATGACGGCCATGATTGACCTGGTGTTCATGATGAACATCTTTTTCATGGTCACGTCCTTGGTTACGGCCAACGCCGACATGGAATTGCCGCAGGCTCGCCACGTCTCGGGAGTCGACCCTGACGCCAGCATGATCATGACAGTCGTTTCGGACGAAAAGAGCGGGTCGAAGGTGTTCCTGGGCGAAGGTTCGGAAACGCCCCTGCCGGACGCCGGACGTGATGAGAAAATCACGCAGGCGGTGGCGGATTCGGTGCGATTGGGCAAGGCTTCGCTGATTATCAAAGGAGATAAGCACCTGAAGATGCGCGAGATTGGCATGATAGGAGCGGCCGCCGCGAGTGTCGAAGGGGTCAAGCCGTACTACGCCGTGACCGAAGCCGGGGCCGAGGAAAAACTCCACTGAGCGCGAACGCTACCTGTGCCGCGCGTTGTCTGCAATCTCGACCTTAGCCCACTTTTTTCGTTCGAAGAATTCGAAATGATTCGTTTTCACTGCCATCACTGCCAGAAGATGCTGAACGTCCCCGACGAGCAGGTCGGGCGGCGTGGCAAATGCCCTGCCTGCGGTAGTGAGATCGTTGTCCCGACGCCAGTAACCGCGCAAGCCCCACTCGCCGTGGCGAAGGCCAAAGAAAAGCCCAAGCCCCAGACGCCGAAGAAGTCGCAACCGTCGTTCACCTCGCTGATGGGTCCGAAAAAAGACCTTAGCAACGAGGAATGGATCGACATGACGGCGATGGTCGACATCGTTTTCTTCTTATTGATCTTCTTCCTGGTGACGTCGTTGGTTGCCCATCAGGCGGCCATTCAGTTTCCGACGCCGGAGAATCGAAAAGAGAACACGTCGGCCGCCACTAGCGCCAAGAGCGTCGCCGAATTTGAAAAGGACAACGAATTCGTCATCGTGCGCGTCGACGCGGAAGACACTGTCTGGGTCGATGATTCGACGGCCCCCAGCGCACAGGAAATCGTTTCCAAGTTGCGGAACGCCGGCAGCGCCGGCGCCGCGGCACGGGTATTGGTGCTCGCTCACGGCGAATCGCACTACGGCACTTCGGTCATGGTGCTCGACGCCGCCCAAGAGGCCGGCATTCAGGACATTCGCCTGGCAGTGCAGGACGACGAGGGCTGATCTCGCTCCCTCGGCCTTCGGTTTGACCTCGGTCCGCTCGTCGCTCGGCGAGACCGCGGGCTCCGTGCAATCGTCACGGCGGTTATAGACGTCATTTACGCGCGCTGGTTTTGACGATCAATGCGGCGGAGACAGGCGGCCTTTTCGATCGTTTCGACGCAAATGATCCGACGCGCAAACGGTTTCCCCCCCGTCTTGACCTAAACTTGCTTGAACGATGTAGAGACTCGTCTCGGGGCGGATAGACGCGAGATTCTTGTGTGAAAATACACACCCGCTGGGTCATGGTTATCGCCCTGGCCACCGCGCAGCTAGTCTGCCTGTTGGCGGCGTCGTTGTGGTATGCGCACTGGCTGCGCAATGGATTGACGCAGATGATGTGCGGCCAGGTCGCCGCGGTCAATTCGGAAGTGATTGCCGAGCTGACCAGCGTGATCGACGAATGGAATCTTGTCGATCTCTCGCAGGGAAGTCGCGATCGCAATCGTTTGCAACGGCTGATTGAGCGTTTTCAGCTCCCCAACCGGGGCTCGATATGCGTCCTGGCCGCTGACACCGGCGCCGTGATCTGCAGCCCGCAATTGCTCGACGCCAGTGAGTCAAGCGTCTTTCCCTTGGCTGCCGAGTTGATCCGCGAACGCCGGGCCACCGCCAATGCACCGGTCACCACCAGTCGCTGGTACACCACGGCCGAAGGAACTCATTATATCTCCGTGCATGACATGCCGCGACTGGGCATTGTGCTAGTGGCCGACCAGCGCGAAGACGGAATTGTTGCGGCTATCGACTACATGAGCACCCCGGTTTGGCGAGTCGGCCTGCTGGTCGCCGGACTGTTGGTGCTGTTGAGCGCATTCTCGACGGTCGTGATCATCCACCGTTATGACAGCAAGCTCGAGCGTGTGAACGCGGGCTTGGAGCAAACGGTCGAAAAGCGCTCGCGCGAGCTGCTCAAGACGCGCGAAGCGGTGATCTTTGGCCTGGCGAAACTGGCTGACTCGCGCGACGCCGACACCGGGCAGCACCTGGAACGAATTCGCGAGTATGTCGCCATCTTGGCCCGTCGGTTGGCCAAGCAGATACCGCAGATCAATTCCGAGTACATTCGCCGGCTGCAACTCGCGTCGTCGTTGCACGATATTGGCAAGGTGGGCATTCGCGACGATATTCTGCTCAAGCCTGGTCGACTGACGCCCGATGAACGCAAAGTCATGCAGACGCACGCCGCGATTGGAGCTCGCTGTCTGGCGGCAATTCAGCAGCGGTTGGGCGAAGACGACTTCCTGGGAATGGCGGTTGAAATCGCCTGCTCGCACCACGAGCGATTCGACGGTGGCGGTTATCCGTATGGCCTGAAAGGCGAAGAAATTCCGCTCTCGGCCCGGATCGTGGCCGTGGCCGACGTCTACGACGCGCTGACGACGCACCGCGTCTACAAGCCGGCGATTGACCATGACGACGCGGCCCGGCTAATCCTGTCTGGCGCAGGCGCCCAATTCGATCCGATCGTCGTCGACGCGTTTCGCGCTTGCCAGAAATTGTTCAAGCAGGTGGCGGCTCAATTCTCGTCCGGTTTTCACACCGTTCCCTGGACGAACGAGCAGGAAATGGCCGAGGTTCTGGAAACGATGGGCTAGGCGCGACGCCACCGAGGGACGCTCACAGGCAGGGCGAGGCTCCCGCCGAGCCGTGCAGCTCGGTGGATCCGGTCGCGAAAAGTTTTCATGCGGAAGCGTGGCGAACGCGCTCGCAGTGTTGAAGTGCGCTTCGTATCGCCGTGGTTTCTTTTGAATTGAAGAAGTCAATCAACCAGGAAGACACGAAGGCACAACAGGAATCAATGCAACGCGTCCCCGCCCTTTGAGATCACACTTCTCGGTGTCCCCGGTATCGGTGGCCTCTGCGGCCAATTGTCTTCATTCTTTCGCCCAGCGCGCTGCGTTGCTCGGCGGGAGCCTCGCACTCCCGTTCATGTTCGTTGCGACGCGCTCGCTGTAGTTTGCGCCGTCTTAAGCTCGCCTGTTACTTACGGCGCTGGCGCTTCGGCGTCGCGTTCGAAAAGGTAGACGCAGTCTTCGTGACGCGTGCCGCTGGCGTCGGTCACGGCGAACTTTACCTTGCTGTACATCGAGACGCCGGCGTGCGTGCCGTCTTTGCAGAGCAGGTATAGCTTCAGATCGAAGTGGGGGCGGCCTTTCTTGTCGCGCAGGCGCGGCACGGTCGTATCGGCCACGCGGCGCATCACTTCCAGGCCGGCTTCGCGCGGCGAGAGGCCGCTGCGCATTAACTCGACGGCGGCGAAGCTCGATAGGTTCGACAGGTTCGCCTCGCCGCGCCCGGTGCTGCCGCACGAGCCGACGTTATTGTCCACATACAGCCCGGCGCCGATGATCGGCGAGTCCCCCACGCGGCCCGGCAGCTTGAACGCCAGCCCGCTGGTGCTGGTAACGCAGCAAATGTCGCCGTCAGCGTTCATGCCGGAGCAGTGGATCGTGCCGGTAGGGCGCTTGAAGAACTCGCGGACGGCCGGATCCTGGTCTTCCAGCGGCGGGGCAATCCAGTCGTCGTCGTTCGAGAGGGTTTGCTTCCAATAGAGCCAAATCTTGCGAGATTCTTCCGTCAGCAAGTTTTCTTCTTTGAAGCCCATCGCCCGGGCGAACTTCAGCGCGCCCTCGCCGACCAGCAGGACATGGTCCGTCTGCTCCATGACCAGCTTGGCGACCTTCGACGGATTCTTGATGCCGCGTAGACTGGCCACGGCGCCGGCGCGATGCGTGGGGCCGTGCATTACGGCGGCGTCGAGCTCGACCACGCCTTCTTCGTTCGGCAGGCCGCCGTAGCCCACGGTGTTATCCTTCGGGTCATCTTCGGCAATGTTCACACCGGCCACGACGCAATCGAGCGGATCGCGCTTTTCGACCAGCAACTGGTACGCCTTGCGAGTCGCTTCGAGACCGTTGGCCGACGAGATCGACTTAAGCGGAAACTTGCCTTTCTCTGGCAGCTTGCGTGTGGCAGGGGGGAGGGCCTTGGTGCGCTCCTGATCGGCGGCCCCGGCCAGATTGCCGGCCAAAGTCATACCGGCCAAAGCCCCGGCTGTGCCGGAGAGAAATCCGCGACGTGATGAGGAAGAACTTTCGTGGTGCGTCACTGCTGTCTGGCTCCTTATAGGTCCGATAGACGAAGTTCTCAAATGAAAGTGGCGTTGGTTTGTTAGCCGCATGGCGCTAGCCTGCGGGTTCTTCTTGCAGCGGTTCGGGTTGTGCTACTGCGCCGGGACGGGAAGACGAAGAACCCACGCTTGCGCTTCGAGTTAGTGTAGCCAACCTAGGCGTTTCGAATGCGCTAATTCTTGATGCCGATGCGGCGGTACTTTTCCTTGTACTTCTCCCACAATCGTTTGTGGCGATCATTGAGCTCGACAGGGCGGCCCTGAATGTAGGCGGCCGTAACCTGCGTGGAAATCTCCAGCGGATCTCCAGTGGTAACGATCAGCGTGGCGTCCTTGCCGGCTTCGAGCGAGCCGACCCGGTCGGCGACGCCCAGGATTTGCGCCGGGTATGTCGTGATCGCTTTTAAGGCTTCTTCTGCCGGCAGGCCATAAGCGGCGGCAGTGCCGGCGTTGTAGGGCAGGTTGCGGACGTTCGATGTGGTCGATCCCGACGAACCGACGGGGGACCCGGCGATGCAGAAGGGCACGCCTGCCTCGTGTAGTTTTGCCGCGACAGTGAACGGGGCGTCGTAGGCGTCGCCACGGCGGCGCGGCAGTCGATAGACTCCGCCGATGATCACCGGCGCCTTGTGTTTCTTCAGTAGCGTCGCGCATTCCGGAGCGCCGTAACCACCGACGATCACGGGCCGTAGCTTTTCTTTCTCGCAAAATGCCAGGGCCGATTGAATTTGCGCCGCGTCTTCGGCGGTAATGAAGACCGGCTGCTCCGCTTTGAGGACCGGGATCATTGCCTCCCAGCGCGTATCGTAGTCTGGGGCGGCTCCGTTCCCGGCCGCGTGCGCCTGCTTGGAGGTAAGATAAATCCGCGCGTCGGCGAATGCCTTGCGGATTGTTTTCAAACTGCGATCGCGATCTTCGGTTTGCGCGGCGCCGGTCTGCTCAACCCACCAGGCGTCTTGCGGGGCCATCTGGGGCCAGTGGATGTGCATCCCCACGGCTGGCTTCAGGCACATGTCTTCGAATGTCCAGCCATCCATCAGCATGCAGGCCGATTGGCCCGTGATCATCCCACCAGCGGGGACCGAGAGAGCCGTGAGCACGCCGTTTGCGCGCGTGACTGGGATCAACTCACTGTCTGGATTGAACGCAACCTGTGCCTTGACGTTGGGATTGATGTCGCCGGTCTCGGCCTGGTCGACTGTGCCGCGGACCGAGGGGATTTCAATCAGACCGAGTTGCGTGTTGGCGTCGATCAGGCCTGGGTAGACGTGTTTACCGGCGACGTCGATGATCTGAGCGCCTTCGGGAATTTTCAATTCGCGGCCGACGCCGACGAGCTTCCCTTTATCGAACAGCACGACGCCGTTTTCGATCACGGGTCCGCTAACCGGATGGACCGTTGCGCCGGTCAGCACGATCGGCTTGTCCTGCGTGGCGCCGGGAATCTCCGGCGTGGCGTGGGCGAGCTTGGCAAGGCAGGCGCCAGCGAGCAGGATGCTGAATAGCGCGGTGGGAAGTCGATGGCTCATCGTTTTGTCCAAGGTAGAGTACGCACACCGTGCGTACCGTTTTTGTTGATACCCAAATTGGTTCATGGTGCGCACGGAGTGCGTACCCTACTTAATGGTTGTGGTCGCCATGGTCGTGGCCGTGGCAGAAGAGGTCTTCGCGCGGCCATTGTTCTTTGCGTCCTTCGTCCGGTCCCTCGGTGGCGTCGCCTGAACCGAGAATTCGCTGAATCAGCGCGGCCCTCAGCGTGGTCATTTCGTCGCGCTGCTTGCGATCTTCTTCACGATCGAAATAGCGGCGACCATCGATCCACGTTTGCTCGCAGCGTGTGTAGGCCGAGAGGGGCGACGTGCTCCAGATGACCAGGTCGGCGTCCTTGCCGGGCTCAAGCGAGCCAACGTACTGATCGATCCTCAGTTGCTTGGCCGGATTGAGTGTGACGAACTTCAGGGCTTCTTCCGGCGAGACTCCGCCGTACTTCACCGCCTTGGCGGCTTCAAGGTTCAGCCGGCGGGCGAGCTCGGCGTCGTCTGAGTTGAACGACACTACGACTCCGGCGTTATGCATCAAGGCGCCGTTGTAGGGAATCGCGTCGACAACTTCGTACTTGTAGATCCACCAGTCCGAGAAGCTCGATCCGCCGATGCCCTGCTTGGCCATGACGTCGGCTACTTTATAACCTTCCAGGATGTGTTGCAGCGTGGCGATTTTGACTTTGAAGTCCTCGCAGGTCCGCAGTAGCGCCAGGATTTCGTCTTGACGATACGAGTGGCAATGAATCAGCCGCTTGCCTTCCAGGATTTCGGCCACGGCTTGCAGTTCCAGATCAACGCGCGGCGGCAGGCCGACTTTCGTGCGGTTCCAGTTGTCCCAGCCTTCGCGATAGGCTTGGGCGGCTTTGAATTCATCGCGGACGAGTTGCTCTACGCCCATGCGGGATTGCGGGTAGCGGTTGCTGGCCCCGGCGCCCCAGTTGCTTTGCTTGACGTTCTCGCCGAGCGCGAACTTGATTCCCTGCGGCGCGGCGGCGAATTTCATTTCTTCCGGTCCGGCGCCCCAGCGGAACTTCAGCACCTGGTTCTGACCGCCAATCGTATTGGCCGAACCGTGCAGGATGTTCGAACTGGTCACGCCACCGGCGACCTGACGGTAGATGTTGATGTCGTTCGGGTCGACGAAATCGCCCACGCGAACTTCGGCCGTGATCGTCTGGCCCGATTCGTTGATGCCGCCGTCGGTCGCGGCATGCGAGTGGCAGTCGATGATGCCTGGTGAAATGTGTTTGCCGGTCGCGTCAATCAACGTCGCGCCGTCGGGCGCTGCAAGCCCACGCCCTACAGCCTTGATCTTCCCCTTTTCGACGAGCACGTCGGCGCCTTCCAAGCGACCGGCTGGACCGCTGGTCCAAACCGTGGCGTTGCGGAACAGGACCGCGGTGGGTTGATCGGGGAACGGCGTCGCGCGGCCGAAATCGCCGAGCGGGAAGTTCACCTTGCTCAGCGCGCGGATTGGCTTGGCGTCTTCCTTCTCTTTTTCTTTCGCCGCGTCGGCCTTATCCTTGTCGGCCTTCTCGTCCTTGGGCTTTTCGACGTCAGGCTTGTCGCCTTCCTTGGCCTTCTCTTGTGGCTTGTCTTCTTCCTTTTTCGGTGGTTTGTCGTCGGCCTGGTTCTCCGCAGGACGCGCCGGTTTGTCTTTTGGCTTTTCTGCCTTGTCACCGTCGGCCTTCTCGGTCGGCTTGTCCGCTGGTTTGTCAGACGGCTTCTCCGCTGGTTTATCTGCTGGCTTGTCAGCCGGTTTGAGTGCTTCCGCCCATTCGGACGTGCAGGGGGTCTTGCGTCCGTCAGCCCAGGCGATCACACCAATCCAGGTGAGCTTCGGTTTCGCTCCGGCGGCCGCGTCGTCGGCTTCTTGCGATACCGTGGCGCTGAGTTGCACCACGCCGTCGAAACCGATCGGCTTGCCTTTGAACGAAGTTGTGAACTGCATGTCCGCGAGCGCTGGCGAAATCAGCGGTGCGTTCTGCTCGCCATGCACAACCTTGCCTGCCAGTTTGCCCGGCTGGCCGGTGAGCTCGATCTTGAGTGTTTCTTCTTTGCCATCGGCCGTGGTTGTTTTGACGTTCCAGACGCCACGCACATCAAGCGGCGCCTCGGGCTCGATCTCGAAGCGCTGGCCATCGACCCAGGTTTCGAGCACTTTGGTTTTGTCGTTGAACAGTTCTCCGCTGGCAACGACGACGTTGGCCGCTTTGCCCACTTCGATCGTTCCGAGGCGATCAGCCACCCCGAACAACTGCGCCGGAGTGATGGTGAGCGCAGTCAGCGCCGCATCCGGCGTCAGCCCTCGCTTGACGGCTTTGCGAACAGCGGCCAGAAAGCCGCCCGCGTCTTTCAGTCCTGCGGTGGTGAACGAAATCCGCACGCCGGCCTCGGCCAGGCGGGCTGGGTTCTCCGGCGCCAGATCCCAGTGCATCAAGCGTTCGAGCGTCACGTTCGCGGCGGCTTCCTGCGTGGCGACGTTGGGCGCCTTTGGGAAGTTCAATGGAACAATCACGGCGCGGCCGGTCTCTTTGACTTCGGCCAGGCGGCGGTATTCTTCGCCTGAGCCATTGACGATGACGTCCAGTCCGAACTCGTCGCCGATCCGGTCGGCCCGCAAAAAGTAGAGTTCGTCCGATGCGTCCACGATCACTGGCAGTTTGCCACCCAAGTAGCCCCGCATTACGGCCAGCGCGTCGCTCCGTTCGGGTCGCGGGACGTCTTTGCCTTGTTGGTGCGCGTCCCAAGCCTGGCCGTACCAGCCGGCGTCGTAGAACGCCTGACGCACGAGGGTGTAAGCGCCCATTGGCGAATTCGGATAGCCGCCTCCACCCCGCGAGGTCGTCAGCTTGAGATGCAGCGCGACCTGATCTTTCAGGATCGACTGCTTTCCGGACTCATCGGCCGTGTTGACCAGGACGCTCGTCCCTTTGACGATGCCAGCCGTGGGGGCGACCAAGCGGGACGTGATCCCTTGGCTGCGGAGTTTGCGATTTGCCCCGGCGTCGCTCGCATAGGCCAGGTGGGCGCGAACTTGTGGCGTGATATTGGGGTTCCAATAGGCGGCGCCACCACTGGCGCTCTCGCCAGCGCCGCCCCCTCCACCACGCGGTCCCGCGCCGCGTGGGGCATCGCTCGACAATTCGCTGAAGGCGTCAATGAAACCGGGATAGACGGTCTTGCCCTCGGCGTTCCAGATTTGGGCGTCGCCTGGGATTTTGATTTGGTCCTTGGGGCCCACGGCCACGATCACGCCATCGCGAATGACGATGACGCCATTGTCGATCGATTGCTTCGGCGAGACTACGATCTTGCCGCTGACGATGGCGTGAGACGACGGCGTCGTTTCGCGCAAGCCTGGGAAGGGCGCCGTCCGCGGCGCGGCCACGGTATGACCGGAAAGCAAAACCGTCAGCAGCCCCAGGCCGACACATGCGGCCGCCAGGCGGGATCGAAGTGAAAACTTCATAGTGGCTAGTCCGATTGATCCGTGATTGCGCGATCAGGAAGGAGCGCGAAGAGCGCACTCAGCAGCGGAATGGAGCGAAGGAACTTCGCCGCAAACCGCGCCGGCGGGCAGCCTTTGACAATAACTGACGGACCATGAGCCCGCCAGCGGCTAAGAGGCCCCTTTTCGCCTGACCGTTACAGTCGATCCAACCGGTCTAACCGCGCAGCGCCGGCAACATCAGACCGGGCAGTTTCCACCACGCCGGGCGCACGGTCAGATCGAGCGTTTTGCGGGCCAGGACGTTCGCTGTGCGATGCGTCGGAAACCAAAAGGGTTTGGGCATCATTGTCAGCGGCCCCTCGATTACGGTCTTCTGGGCGTCGTCCAACAGGTAAGTGTTGTGGACCCAGCCGAGGCCGCTTTTCGGATCGGCCAATGACCCCTCTGGGAAACCACCCCAGGGTGTACACATCAGGGCATAACTGATCGCCGGCCAGTGATTCACGCCGATCGTGCCGAAGCGCAGCCGCGCGAGCATTTTCTGAAAGCGGTCTTCGTTGCCTGGGAGCCGACGAGTGGCAGGATGGATCATCACGCCAGCGCCCAGGTTTCCCCACAGTCGATCATTGACGAAATCCGCCGCGGCGTCCAAAAACGCCTCGGCCGTCGGGGCATCGAGCGCTGTTTCGGCACACACGCAGACGAAAGACTCTTCTTCGAACAAATATGAATCACGTTCGGGCGAGGCATCACGCCGGATCGTCCACGGCAGGGTGCCGGCTGGTCCTTCAGTGGGTGGCCGTCCGGCGAAGCGAGCGTAGCGTTCCTCTGCGCCGGGATAATAAGCACGGCGGCGCGGAATGCGGGCCAGCACGGCCTCGAGCTTGTCCAAAAACTTCTGCCGATCGGGCCAGTTGCGCGCTGTGACGATCATCTTCGTCGCGATGCAGTTGAACGAGGCGTTGTTGGTGATCATCGCCGCCACGTTCTCGGCCTGAAAGTCGAGCTGCTTGTCCGTGTATGGGCCTGGAACAATGATCCAGGGCGTGACGTTGCCCAACTCGCTGGTGATCTTCTTCTTCAAACGCGCGGCCCCTTCGGCCTTGCGACGTTCGCGATCCGGGCCTGGCGGGCCCCAAACGATTGTCTCGTGCGAGAAGACGCTGCCCGTAATGTGAACTTCGTCGACCAGTGGATGTTCAACGGCGTAACCGCCACTTTCGGCGCCGCCGTAGATAATTCGCAGCACGCCTTCTTCGATCAGTGGCGCGAGCGCTTGCGAGAAGATGCCGCCTAGATACTCATTGACTGGGTTCATCTTCAGCAGGACGACTTTGCCCTCCTGGAAGAGCTTGGTGAACGCGTCTGTCGGCGCGATGCTGCTGACGTTGCCGGCCCCAAGCACGAGCGCGATGCCAGCCTCGACGGCGCCCGGTTGGACTGTCTGGGCCATGTGCTGTGCGAGATTCTCGCGCGTGACGCCAGGCTGCATCCAGACATCAGCGCGAAATCCGGCGAACAGGACCGAGTCATACAGGCCGCGCGTTGGGAAGACCTGCACGCTGAGCTGTCCGTTAGGCAAAACCTTGACGCTGCCGGGCAGCCGCGGCTGGCCGGTCCGCTCGACGTCTTCCAACGAGCGAATCAATAGCGCCAGGTAACGCGCCGTGGCCATCGGTCCGGCGGCGGTCTCTTCGCTCTCGAGCGGCGAGCCGAGTTCGATTCCTTTGGCGCGGCAAGCTTCGGTGATCCAACGCTCGGCCAGGGCAACCGTGCCATCGAGGCACGCGCGGGCCAGTTCGATACGGCGCTTGACCGATGTCTCGCGCCAGCGACCTTTGGCCTCGGCCAGATCTTCCAGGCAGCGATCAATCGTCTCGCGCGACGAAGTCTGGCGAACCTGCTCTTGATAGAGCGATGCGCTAGTGGCGATGCTCATGGCAACCCTCCGAAATGACGCCCGGCGACCGCCGGATAGGATCGATGCGATTGGAAATTATGGGTCAGTCTATTTTGCCCGATTGCGAGAGATCTTGCTACTGGTGGCAGGAGGGCAAAAAACTCAGGTGAAGCGGGGCTTATACGCATGCCGGGAGGGCGAGGCTCCCGCCGAGCCGAGATGTGAATGCGACTTGTGCCTAATTGTGTTGCGTCGGAATCGTTTTCGGCGTTCTGGCATAGCCAAGTGGACGACCGATTTTCCATCATTGCTCGGCGGGAGCCTCGCACTCCCGCCGAACTCGGTTTCAATCGATCTACGCTGCCGCGCGTCTTCTTGGCCGCAGCCAATAAAAAAAACCGCAGCCGACTCGGTAGTTCGCGGTCCCTGTCATTCCGGCCCACGCATGGTCCGGTTTCTGGGGTACTGCGCTTGCGCGAGTCGCTGCGGTTGCTAGTGCTGTGTCTATGCGGCGGTAGCGCCGTTGGGGATGCAGTGCATCAACCGGTCGAGACGTAGCACATTAGCGAGTGGTCAATCAGTGTCAGCTTGGCGCCGGTCCGTAGGGTCGGACCGTCGAGGTTGGGATAAATATCGCCGGGGCTTTCGGCGGCCGTATTGATAAACATCTGCCAACGCATCTGGTTGGCGATCTTGGGCGCCCGGAACTCGCGCGGGTCGCGTCCGGCGTGCGCCATGATCATCACGTGTCGCGGCGGGTCGACCACGCCGGGGGCCGCTGGCGGAGCGGAAATCAAACAGACCAAGCTCGAATCGCTCGACCAGTTCACTTCGCCACCTTCCGGGCTGTACCAACTGATATCGGGCAGCCGTCCGGGCCGCTCTTCACCGGTGAGGAATACATCGCGCCGGACCGTAACCTGGTTCTTGCGGAATTCGATCAACGACTGGGCGAATCGCCACAGACCACTGTTACGCTCGACAAGCTCCCAGTCGAACCAGGAGATCTCGTTGTTCTGGCAATAGGCGTTGTTATTGCCTTGCTGCGTGCGGCCGCACTCATCACCGAAGACGATCATTGGCACGCCCTGGCTGAGCAGCAGCGTGGCCAGGAAGTTGCGTTTCTGCCGCTCACGAATCTTGGTGATGGGCCGCAGGTTGGTCAGCCCTTCGACACCGTAGTTGTCGCTGATGTTGTGGTTGTCGCCATCGCGGTTTCCTTCGCCATTCGCTTCATTGTGTTTGTGCGAATAGCTAACCAGGTCATTGATGGTAAAGCCGTCATGCGATGTGATGAAGTTGATGCTGTGGTATGGATGACGCCCACTCGTGCCGTACAGGTCGCTCGAACCGGCCAGCCGCGTGGCGAAATCTCCCAGCGTGCCGCCGTCACCACGCCAAAACTTACGGATGTCGTCGCGATATCGACCGTTCCACTCAGCCCAGCGTAGGTTGGCAAATGAGCCGACCTGATACGCTCCGGCCGCGTCCCACGCCTCGGCGATGATCTTGGTGTCCGAGAGCAACGGGTCTTCGGCAATCTGCTCGACGAGCGGCGGATTGGGGACCAATTCGCCATTGCGATCACGATTGAGAATCGACGCCAGATCGAACCGGAAGCCATCGACGTGGTAGTTGAGCACCCAATGCCGCAGGCAAAGGAAGATCAGCTCGCGCACGATGGGGTGATTACCGTTGACCGTGTTACCGCAACCAGAATAGTTGCGATAGCGGCCAGCGGCGTCGAGCATGTAGTAGACGCGGTTTTCCAACCCCTTGAAGCTGAGCGTGGGGCCGAGCTCGTTCCCTTCGCTGGTGTGGTTGAAGACGACGTCCAAAATGACTTCGATGCCAGCGGCGTGCAGCGCGCGAACCATCTGCTTGAACTCGTGCACTTGCGCGCCGGGTTCTTTGCTGGCGGCATAACCTCTGTGCGGCGAGAAGAAGGCGAGCGGGTCATAGCCCCAGTAGTTGGGGCGTTCATCCTGCGCGCCGAAACAGCTGTTCGTCGGGAACTCATGCACCGGCATCAGTTCGATAGCTGTGACGCCGAGCGACTTGAGATACGGAATCCGCTCGATCACGCCCAGGTAAGTGCCGGGATTGTCGACGCCGCTGGTGCCGCTGGCCGTGAAGCCACCGACGTGCATTTCGTAGATCACCGAGTCCGCCAGGCTGCGCCGCAAGTGGCGATCGCCTTGCCAATCGAAGGTGTCGTCAACCACTACGCACTTGGGCGGACGCAAAATTCCTTCCGTCGCTGGCAGAAAGTTGCCGGCTAGCGCCCTGGCGTACGGATCGATCAGACGCGCTTGGCTGTTGAAGCGGTGCCCCTGGGCGGGGTCGAACGGACCGCTGGCCTGTAGGTGATACAGCTGACCAGGACCGATCCCCGGCACGAACAGACTCCAGATATCGCCCCAGCGATTCGACGAGGAGTCATAGTGCAGCACATCGGTGGGCTCTGGGTCCTCGACGTTGTCGTACAGCAGCAGCCGCATCTCGGTGGCGGAGCGACTGAATACGACAAACTGGACTCCGCCATCGGTCGGGATGGCGCCAAACGGCAGGGGGTGTGTGAATTGCAATGCAGAATGCGAAATAGACATGAAGTCAACTCTGTGCGAACTCGGCGTTTGTAACTTGCTCTCCGCGGTCGTGCTCAGGCGTGACTCTCCAGCGCTTCGCTGGTCGTGGCGACTTGTCGAAAAGTCGCTCCTCCAAAGTCGTCGTAGCCTGTGGCCCTGTGCGGTGAGTGAAAGGTCCCACGCGGACCATCAAACATACCACGCTCATGGAGTTGTGGTGACTCGAAACTGTTCGTGACAACCCTCGCAGCTTTTTAGGACCTTGCTGAGCGCCAATTCGGCGCCCGCTTTATCTTTGGAATGGATTTTAGCGCTCAATTCGGCAGAAGCGTCACGCATTTCGTCGCAATACTGATACCACTTATCAAGTTTCGCCTGGTCTTTGACTTCGTGCGTATCGTAGTTTGTGGCCTGGGCGATCGCGACCAGTAATGCCGCGTCACGGGCATTTTCCTTGTCGCGCTCTTCGAAGCGCCGCATGTTCCGCCGCAGACGACTATTGACGATTGTCACCTGCTTCATCAATTGCCCCTGCGAGGCGACCTTGCCCCACTCCGGGATTGGTTTGTTTGGGCCGTCTCCCTTGATTGCCGCCTGATAGTCTGCGTGGGCAGCCTGGGCCGAGGCGAAATCTTTCGCCTTCGCCAGCGCCTGCGCGGCGCTCAGCTGCGCGCCGGCCGTGGCCTTCCACTTTTCATCAGCGCCGTCGTGATGCGCGAGCACCATCACGAGCGCTGCCAGCGTGTGCGCGTCTTTGGGAATTTGTTCCTTTCGTTCCGTGAATGCGGCCTCGTCGACGACGCCTTCATTTAAAGCTTTGGTCAATTGGTCGTGCAGCGCCATCAGATCGGCCAGCGGCGCGTATTTCGACAGTGGCCCAGGATCGGCAGGAGCCGCGGCGATCGCGCCAATTGCCAGGCACGCCGGGAGCACAATCACAGCGATCACGGAACAGTTCAGATTTCGTTTCAAAGCAGTCTCCACGTTCGGACGGTCGATTTTTGCCGGCTCCAGGCGCGGCGCTTGGGGTCGCTAAAGTGTAACTGTCTGCGCGGCGGCTGTAGAGCAAAACGTGTGACGATTTGTGGATGCTGAGGGGACGTTTGACAGAGATGCCGAGCGCCCCCTAGAATCTGACTTTCACGCCCGCGGGAGTTTCAATTAAGTTCAATGGCCAAGACGACTTACAAAGACGCGGGCCTCGACCTGGAGAAATACGCTCAGGCGATGAGCCGCCTGCCAGCCTTGGCCGGTAAGACGTTTTCGCCGCGCGTGCTCCCTCTGCCGGGCGGATTTGCCGGGCTGTTTCAGTTGGACTTCAGCAGTCCGCTCTTCGCCCGTCGCTACCAGGATCCAGTGCTGGTCTCATGCACCGACGGTGTTGGGACGAAGCTCAAAGTCGCCGCGGCCTGCGGAATTCACAACACCGTAGGCATTGATCTGGTGGCGATGAGCGTCAATGACGCACTGTGCTGCGGCGCTGAGCCGCTATTCTTTCTCGACTACGTCGCCATGCCGAAGGACGATCCCGATCTGCTCGAACAGATCGTCGGCGGCATCACGGCCGGATGTTTGGAGAGCGATTGCGCCCTGTTGGGTGGAGAAACGGCCGTCATGCCGGACTTGTACGCCGCCGGAGACTACGACCTGGCCGGTTTCTGCGTTGGCGTGGTCGAGCGGCGTCGCGTGATTGATGGCCGCGCGATTGCCGCGGGTGACGTGCTGATCGGAATGGCCTCGAATGGCCTGCATTCCAACGGCTTCAGCCTGGTGCGGAAGGTGGTCTTCGACATCGCGAAGCTAAAAGTCGACGACTACGTCGAAGCGCTCTCGGCCACAGTGGCAGACGCGCTCCTCGCTCCCACGCGAATTTATGTGCGGCCGGTGCGAAAAATCTTGTCGCACTACACCGTCAAGGAAGTCGTGCATGGCATCGCCCACATCACTGGTGGCGGGCTGCACGAGAATCTTTCTCGGATTTTGCCCGAAGGGGCGCAGGCCGTGATCGAGCGCGGCAGTTGGGACGTGCCAGCGGTGTTTCCGTGGTTGCAGGCGCTGGGCGATATCGACGACGACGAGATGGCTCGCGTCTTCAACATGGGCCTCGGCATGGTGCTGGTCGTCAGCCCCTACTACGCCGAGAGCATCTTGCAGCAACTCTCCGACAGCGATGTGCCCGCCTGGACGATCGGCCGCATGGTCGAAGGCCCCCGTGGCGCGGTGTGGGCGTAACCGTCGCGCACTAAGAAAGATTTTGCCACCGAGGGCACCGAGAACACAGAGAGAGTGTGCGGTGATTGTTTCTTTGTTGTGAGCCGCGCGTCCTTCGTTTTCTTGATTTCTCGTGCCCAGTGCGCTGCTGTTTCGAACTCCCTTTCTCCTCTCAGTGTTCTCTGTGCCCTCTGTGGCAAAAATCTTCGTCGTCTTTCGTGAAGTCTCTTACTGCGGCTTGGCCGCCGGTTGATCGAGGCGTACCAGCAGCCAGTGGTCGGTCTTGCCGTTTTTGTGGATCAACGCCGGGGCCTCGCCCGAGGCGAGGTTGCTCAGGCCGGCTTCCATGACCGAGCTCTTGTTCGCGCCGACGGTCCAGGCAGCACGCTGTGTTTTGGGATCGACGGCGCCCTGGATCGGCTGCGTGTGTTCTGAAACTTCGTCGGTGAAGTTGCCGCGCAGAATGCCTTGCTTGTTGACGGCCATCTGCAAAATCAACTGCGGGTGCTGCTGTTCATTGCGGACCATGGCAAATACGCCGAGCGGCATCCACTCTTCGGAATCGTCCACTTGCGCGTCGGCGCCGCTTTGGGCTAGGTCGGCCGCTTGTTGGCTGAATTCAGCGGCTGTCCCGAGGTTCTGCGTTCCCAGCATGATATTGCCGTTTTGATACGACGGGTTTGTGCCGTAGTTGTAGTACGTCGGAGCGCTGGCCGCGCCGATGTATCCCCCGACGGCTGCCCAGGGGGCGTAGCTCCATGCGCCACCGGTCGACCAGCGACCTGGCGTCCAAACACCGGCGTGATCGCCATACCAGCGGTCGTTGTAAATACCGTAATTGTCAAACGACCGGCGAACGGCGTTGGATCCAACGCCAACACCGGCCGCCCCTGCGAGAGCTGCCGGGTTTCGATTCGCCGCGGCCGCTCCCACGGCTGCGCCCTGTGCGCCGGACAGATTCGGTTGGTTGTGATTCGCCGCGGCGGCGCCGGCAGCTGCGCCTTGTGCGCCTGAGAATTCTGGATTGTTCCGGTTCGCGGCTGCCGCGCCCGCGGCGGCGCCTTGAGCGCCAGTAGCGTTTGGCCCACGACGATTGGCAGCGGCGGCTCCTGCTGCGGCGCCCTCGGCGCCGGTGGCGCCTGGATTTCGCCGATTGGCGGCGGCAGCGCCGGCTGCGGCGCCCTGGGCGCCGTTTACTCCTGTTCGGTTTCTGTCGGCCGCCGTGGCTCCGAGGGCCGCTTCGCCTCCGTTACCTTTGGCGCGAGCCTGGCCGCTTATGCCACCTTGGTGCGTGCGATTTCCCCAGGCGCCGCCCGGCGAGCCGCTGCGGCCAACACTGTTCGTTCGATCGCCGAGGCCACGTTCTCCGCCGACTCGATCACCACCTTCACGCTCACCACCGACGCGATCGCCGGGGGCCCGTTCACCACCAACGCGGTCTCCGCCTTCTCGCTCGCCGCCAACACGATCACCACCTTCGCGTTCTCCGCCGACACGGTCGCCTCCCTCGCGCTCCCCGCCGACGCGGTCTCCGGCTTTACGCTCGCCGCCGGTTCGATCGCCGCCACGTTGAACGCCGCGTTCGCCAGCGCCCCGTTCCCCGCCCGGACGCTCACCACCTCGGCCGCGCGGCGCGCCGTGCGCGATCGAAACGACAGAGCACAACATCAACACGATGGCGGCATGGGTAAATCGTCGAAGCATTTTGACTGTTCTTCCTGAATACGCGTTGGAATAAGTGGGCGCTGCTGGAAAGGAATGGCCGAGGGGCGACTACCGTGAGCGCGCGAGAATCTGAGGCGAGTAGACACGGCAAGGGGCAACTTCGACCCGAACATCACAGCCGGGGTTGTGCGAAGCCCATCGCCGCACTGGAAGTCTACCATCCGGCAAGGTAGCACGCGATTGTCAGGGCGCGCGATATGTCGGCTTCAGGCGATCAAGAATGCATGCCCTGTAGAATTGAGCCGATTTCGTTCACGTTTCCCCTCCACGCGAAAATTTCGCATTCGGGGGGGCGCCATCAATCAAATCCGCGGCGCCCACAATTGCGGTGCGTTCTAAGGCGTCGATTCGTTACGGCTTCATCGCGGTGGTTTCGACGGACTTGGGCAGCGCGGCCGTGCGAGATTTGCCTGCTTTACGAAGCGTGTCGAGCAATTGCTGCTTGGAGATCAAGTCGCTCAGTATAAGAGGATCGTTCGGACGATCAGCCGGGTAAATGGCGTAGACCGGAATCGATTGCCGGTTGAGCCGTTCGAGGCTGGACTTAATATCGTCCGACGGGCGCGTCCAATCGGCTTTCAGCGTAACGACGCCCAATTCGTCAACCAGTTCTTTAATCGGCGCCGTGTTGATGACCAGGCGTTCGTTCGCTTTGCAGGTTGGGCACCAGTTCGCCGTGAAATCAACAAAGACCGTCTTGCCTTCGGACGTCAACTTCGCCAGCGTTTGTTGCGAGTAGGGCTGCCAATCAAATAGCTCTTGGATTGGCGTCAGGTAACTGAACGAAAACCAGCCGACAGCCGCGGCCATCGCGGCGCCGGTTCCCCAGCCAATCAGTTTGGTTTGCAATTCTGCGGTTAGCGGCGTGCGGCCGATCCACCAGCAGCCCAACCAAAGTCCAACCAGCATGGCAAATGTGGCGATGAAGTAGTCCGAGCTGATGCTGGTGAACAAATAGACGACGGTGCCCAGCAGCACAAACGCCATCAATTGTTTGAAGGTGTCCATCCAGGCGCCAGGACGGGGCAGCACGCGAATCAACTGCGGAAAGGCGCCAATGATCAAATAGGGGCTTGCCATGCCAAGGCCCACGCACGTGAATACGGCGTAAACAACCGCCGGAGATTCACGCAACAACAAGCCAAACACAGGCCCCAGAAACGGGCCACTGCAGGGCGTGGCCAGCACGGTGGTGAAGACGCCCTTGGCGAATGCGCCGGACATCCCTTCGCGCGACGCCAGTTGTTGTGCTCCACCCGAACCGACAAAGCCCGGAATCGGGATTTCCCACACGCCCAAAAAACTGAGCGCCATGACAAAGACCAGGCCAGCCATCGCCGTGACGAACCAAGGCTGAGTGAATTGCTCGCCCCAGCCAAGACCCAGGAAGACCGCCAGCGATGCTAAAACCCAGAACACAGAAATCAGCCCCAGCGAGAACCACATGTTGAGCATAAAGACACGGCTGCGATGGTCATGGCTCTGCTCGACAAATCCTAGAATCTTCAGACCAATCACCGGCAAAACGCACGGCATCGCGTTTAGAATCAGTCCGCCCAGTAGCGCCGCGCCCAACATGAGCAATAGCGACCTGGATCGCGAGGGCGCTTCGCTGTTTGCCGACAGCGTTGCAATTTCGGAATAGCTCGTGGGCGAAGCGGAAAACCAGAGGGGCTGTTGACCAGCCACGCTCGCGGCTTCTACAGGCACTTCGATCGTAAACCTCGCCACGACCGGCGGCAGGCAGCCTCCTTCTCGACAGGTCTGGTATCCGATCGCGCCGCTGAGCGTATGCACGCCCACCTTGGCGTCCGCCGGAACCGTCATTTCCAGGTTCCAGGTGACACCTCCTTCGTAAAATGCGTCAGGCTGGCCGTCTTCGGACAATGTCTTGAGGGAGCCGACGGTTTGAATGGCGCCTTGTTTGAATCCACCATTATCCTGCAAGACGATGATCGTTGGCTGCGATAGTTGATTCTTGTGCAAATCTGCGAGCGGATAGATGTGCCAATCACTGTCCAGCCGGGCTGTGATTGAGACGTTGAACGTCGAGCCTGGCGAGACCGCTTGTTGCTCGACATGGCCTGATACTTCTACCGGCGACTTCGTGGCCCGGTAGTATTGAGTTCCCCAACCGAGCAGTTCGGCGGCGCTCGCCGTGGAGCCAACTTTCGCTGCGAAGGGAGCTTCCTCGGGAGGGCGGCAGCCACTTTCATTACAGGCCGCAAATGCAAGCAATCCGTCGATCGTGATCGTGGCGGGGTCTGCCGTGAGCTTGATGGGGGCCCACCAGGTGACAGTCCCCTCGTGCTGTTCGAGCCGATCGCCGCTTGATGTGTCAACCAAAAACGGCGGAGCTGCTGTGAATTCGCCCGTCAGTACAAACCCTTCTCCACCATTCACCACGATCTTGGTCGGGATATACGAGCCCCCTTGGGTTAGCGAGTAGATGTGCCATTTGGGGGCAATATTCGCCGTCACCAACAAGCGAGCGGACATGCTGGCGTCGCCCGCGACGAACATGGCATGCACGTTCAATGGCGTGTCTGCCGACGCGGCGCCGGCGGGCGCAAGAACGTTTCCCAGCTTGCTAAAGTCGGTTTCGATCTGGGCCTGGGCCGTGGCTGCGACAAGCAACGAGATCCACGCCGCCAGCGACGCGGCGACAGCGAGGCGGGCAAAACACTTAGCATGCATCGAACGACTCCCTAACTCGCAAGTCCTTATCATCCCTGACATTGTAGGCGGCTCTGAAGGGAAGGGTCAATCATCGTGGCGTGTAGCGCAGCGGCCGTTTGTCGCCCCGCGACTCGTAACCGATTCGACACAATCCCTTAGTGGCCTTGAACCTAACGAGAGTTCAACAGCGCCGCTGGCGCTAGCGTCGCCCGCGCCGGGCGCGATTGGCCTATGCCATTGGCCAACGCGATGTGGTGATCGCATGAGGAAGACGACTGAACGGTGAGAGCCAATATCGCCCAGCCATTTGACGGGCGATCCATCGAACGGCCTTCTGGAGACGCAAACGACCGCCAGATCGTAGATCGCAGGGCGGGACACTATCGCCGTGGAGCGCTATTTCTTGGGCTCCGTCAGCAGCTTTTCGGCCGCCGCGGCGTCGATGGCCTTGGCCGTGAATTTTACCGGCGTCGGCGGCAGGCAGTTCTCGTCATTACATGCCTGGTAGGTCAACTTGCCGGAGATCGGCGTCTTGGTCGCGTCGAAGCCGGCGGACACTTCGACCGGAACCCACCAGGTGACTTTGCCTTCGTGCGTTTCCACGAGCAGATTGTCGAAGATAGCCTCTTTGTGGGCGTCGGCCTTGGGGATGGCTGTGAAATCGCCGGCCAGTTTGTAGGCGGCGCTGTCGTCAAGCTTGATTTTGGTGGGGTAGGGGCCCCCTTTGCCTTGCGTGACCGAATAGACGTGCCACTTATTTTCGATGTCGGCCGTCAGGATCAAGCGGGCCGGTAGTTTGCCGGCTGCCGGCACAAACAGGGCCTCGATCTTCACCGGCGCTTTGTCATCGCCCGGCGCTGCGGCGGGCAAAACGTTTGCGACCGACAAAACCGCACAGGCAACGAGTAGCGCTAGCGACCAGCGTGCAATATTCATGGCAATTCTCTCGGCAGGCGGCGTTCGGTTCGCGGATTGCAAACGAGTATTTTAAGCGACGCGCCAGACTGGTCAATTGGCCGCGCGTGCGACACGCAAACCGGGTATTCCGTCTGAATCTGAAGGCAACGAATGCATTTTCACGCGGAGTCGCGGAGAACGCGGAGGGAATAAAGTTTTCGTCTCCGCGTTCTCCGCGGCTCCGCTTGAGGTAATTCTCCGTAGCTCACCCTGGATTTTTTCCGTTGACTTTCAATTACAAGTCTGTCTATAAATAAAACATTGATCGCCCTGTCTTCGTCTAAGTGACGCTTTTCTCGCGGATTTTGAAAAATGGAACCGATCACCGGCGACAAACTGCGTGGTCATCTCGAAACGATGATCCTCGCCGCGCTCGAAGCTGGGCCAACGCATGGGCTGGATTTGCTCGGCCGGTTGGATAGCGCCGGTTGTGGACTGCTGAAGCTCAAAGAAGGCTCGCTCTATCCGGCGCTGTATCGGCTGGAAGCCGCGGGGATGATTCGTGGCGTGTGGGAAGACGACACCGGCGGACGGCGCGGCGCCCGGCGGCGGGAATATTGCCTTTCGGCCAAAGGCCGTCGACGCCTGGCCGAGGGGCGCGAAGAATGGACGACGTTTGTGCGCGTGATCGGCGGCATTTTAGGAGCCACGGCATGAATGACCAAGTTTTGCAAAGCTTGCGCGCCCCGGTGGAGCGCGCAGTCCGACCTCTGCGGGCGAGCATCCGCTTCAAACGGCATGCGCGGGAAGAGTTGCTAGGTCACTTGGTCGAAGTATTTGAGCAGGAATTGGCCGCCACCGGCGATGAGCAAGTAGCGCTGGCGCGCGCGCAGTCGCGCTTCGGCGAACCAGCGGAGCTGACTGCCGAACTTGCGGGGAGTGTTTCCAAGTTCGATCCCGTGCAGCGTTTTTTCGAATTGAGCGCCACGCAGCCGATGACGCTGCGCTCGGCGATCCATCGCTCACTGATGATGTCCGTGCAAATGCTGGTGTTTGAGGCACTGCCGATCGCGCTCGTGGCGCCGATCATGCTCACATTTCGAAGCGCCACGCAGGTGGGCTACGCAACGGCGACATTGGTGCTGGCCGCCACGACAGGGGCTGTCTTTATGCCGATCTTAATGCTCTGCGCGTATCTCCTGCGGCGATCGTTTTTTGAGCCGGCGCGGACGAACTCCGAAACCGCCGTGACGCGACGAACGGGATTCCAGCGTTTTACGCGTGGCGCCGCGGTGATCGTAGCGTCAGCGATGTTCGCGCCAGCGATCGGGGCAGTCTCATTTGCACTGCTGTCGCGAGATATTGCAACCGTGGTTGTGCAAGCGCCTATGCTAATGGCTATAGCCGTCGCCACGCCTATCTGCGCCGCGCTGATCGGGTATGCCGAACAGACTGAGATCGACCGAGACCGGGTTTGGACTCAGCTAGAAATCGCAAACTGAATTCTTGAGTGGACTTGAGTCCCGGCGCGCCGGGAACTGGTGAGGCGCCACATTCCCGAGATGAGTGAACGACGAAGAACCCGCGGCTAGCGCCGTGCGGCTCAGGGAGAAATCAGCGCAGCGCCGATTTACGGCTCGTACCCCAGGTTCGGCGCCAGCCAGCGTTCGGTCTCGGCCAGCGTCATTCCTTTGCGGCGCGAGTAGTCTTCGACCTGTTCGCGCGTCAGACGATCGACCGCGAAGTACCGCGCCTGCGGGTGGCCGAAGTAAAGCCCGCTGACGCTGGCCGCCGGATACATGGCGAAGTTCTCTGTCAGCGTGATTCCGGTGTTCTCTTCCGCCCTTAGCAGATCGAACAGCGTGCGCTTCTCGGTGTGGTCCGGGCAGGCCGGATAGCCGGGGGCAGGGCGGATGCCGCGGTACTTTTCGTCGATCAGATCTTCGTTCGTCAGGTTCTCGGCCGCGCCGAAGCCCCAATCAATGCGGGCCCGCTGATGCAAAAGCTCAGCGAAGGCCTCGGCCAGTCGATCGGCCAACGACTTGGTTAAGATCGCGCCGTGATCGTCGTGGTCGGCCTCGAACTTGCGCACCAACTCGTCGGTTCCTTGGCCCGTCGTCACGGCAAAGGCGCCGATGTAATCCTTCCGTCCGCTATCAAGCGGGGCGATAAAGTCCGCCAGCGCGTGGAATTTGTCCTGGCCCTTGCGTTCCCATTGCTGGCGGAGCGTATGGAAGCGAGCGATCTCACGGTCGCGATTATCGTCGGCGAAGACGGCAATGTCATCCCCAATACTGGCCGCCGGCCAAAATCCATACACGCCACGAGCGGTGAGCAGCTTTTCGTCGACAATCTTGGCGAGCAACCGCTTGGCGTCGTCAAACAGCTCGCGCGCCGCCATGCCCACCACGGCGTCGTCCAGAATCTTTGGGTACTTGCCGCGCAGCTCCCAGGCCTGAAAGAACGGCGACCAATCAATGTACGGCATCAACTCGACTAGAGGGAAATCTTCCAGCTCGCGCGCTCCCAGGAACGCCGGCTTGTCGATCTGGACCGTGGCCCAATCGGTGACAAAGCGGCGCTTCTGCGCTTCTGCGAATGGAAGCAGCGTCACTTGCTGGCGATTCGCGTAGGCTTCGACCAGTTTGGCCTGCTCGATGCGATTGCGCTCGCCGAACTGCTCGCGACTCTTGGGATTGATCAACTGTTCGACCACGCCCACGCTGCGCGAGGCGTCGAGCACGTGGACCGTGTCCTGGTCATACATCGGCGCGATCTTCACGGCCGTATGCTTGGCGCTGGTCGTGGCCCCGCCAATCAACAGCGGCAGTTTGATTCCTTGCCGCTTCATCTCTTTGGCGACGTGGACCATTTCATCGAGGCTGGGCGTGATCAGACCGCTGAGGCCGATGACGTCGACCCCTTCGCTCACGGCGCGTTGCAAGATCTGGTCGCACGGGACCATCACGCCCATGTCGATCACTTCGTAATTGTTGCAGCCCAGCACCACGCCGACGATATTCTTGCCGATGTCGTGGACGTCTCCCTTGACCGTCGCCATCAGGATCTTGCCGCGAGCTTGCGGCGCCTGCCCGCTGGCGGCTTTTTCGGCCTCCATGAAGGGCATCAAATAGGCGACGGCCTTTTTCATCACCCGCGCGCTTTTTACGACTTGCGGTAAGAACATTTTGCCCTGGCCGAACAGATCGCCAACGATCTGCATGCCGTCCATCAACGGGCCTTCAATGATCTCCAGGCAAGTGTCAAACCGCCCGCGAGCTTCTTCGACGTCGGCCTCGACATAGTCTGCAATGCCGTGAACCAGCGCGTGCGAGAGTCGTTCCAGCACATCCTGGCCACGCCAGACAGATTCCTGCACGATCTTTTTGCCGCCGACCTTGAACGTCTCGGCCAGCTCGATCAACCGTTCGGTTGCGTCCGGCCGGCGATCGAACAGCACGTCCTCGACATGCTCCAGCAGGTCTTTTGGGATGTCTTCGTACACGGCCAACTGGCCTGCGTTGACAATGCCCATGTCCAGGCCGGCGCGAATGGCGTGATACAAGAACGCCGAGTGCATGGCCTCGCGCACGGGCTCATTGCCGCGGAACGAGAACGAGATATTGCTTACGCCGCCCGACACCTTGGCGCCGGGGCAGAGCCGTTTGATCTCGCTCGTGGCCTCGATGAAGTTGATCGCGTAGCGGTTGTGTTCTTCGATGCCGGTGGCGACTGTCAAAATGTTGGGGTCGAAGATGATATCGGTCGGCGGAAAGCCTACTTGCTCTGTCAGCAGTTTGTAGGCCCGCACGCAGATTCGCACTTTTTCTGAAGTACTGGTTGCCTGGCCTTGCTCGTCGAAGGCCATCACCACCACGGCGGCGCCGTAGCGGCGCGCCAGATGGGCGTGATGCAGGAACTGCTCTTCGCCTTCTTTCAGGCTGATCGAGTTGATAATTCCTTTGCCCTGCACGCACTTCAGACCGGCTTCGATGACCGACCACTTCGAGCTGTCGACCATAATCGGCACCTGGCAGTTGTCTGCCGCCAGCAAGTTGAGGAAACGGGTCATGGCCGCTTCGCCATCGAGCATGCCTTCGTCCATGTTGACGTCGATGACGTTGGCGCCGTTTTCGACTTGCTCTCGCGCGATTGCGACCGCTTCCTCGTATTGGCCTCCCAGGATCAAGCGTGAGAACTTTTTCGAGCCGGTGACGTTTGTCCGCTCCCCGATCATCAAAAAGTTGCTGTCGGCCCGCAGGTCGAGCGACTCCAGGCCGCTCAGGCGCGTCATCGACGCAATCTTGGGGCGCTTGCGTGGCGCCTTATCGGCCACGGCGTTGGCAATGGCGCGAATGTGCGCCGGCGTCGATCCGCAGCAGCCGCCGACCAGGTTCAGCCAACCATTCGAGGCAAATTCGGCCAACGTTTGCGCCATCATCTCCGGCGATTCATCGAACCCGCCGAACGCGTTGGGCAGGCCGGCGTTTGGGTAGCAGCTCACCAGCACGGGAGAAATCTGCGAGAGCTCTTCCAAATACGGCCGCATGTGCTCTGGGCCGAGGGCGCAGTTGATGCCCACGCTGAGCAAGTCCGCGTGCGCGATCGAATTCCAGGCGGCCTCGATCGTCTGCGCGCTGAGCGTGCGACCACCCTGGAAGATCGTCATCGACGCCATGACCGGCAGCCGCACGTCGTGTTCGTCGAAGTATTTATGGATGGCAAACAGGCAGGCCTTCAGCACCAGCGTGTCAAAGGCCGTTTCCGGTAGCAAAATATCGACGCCACCGTCGACGAGCGCCGAGACTTGCTCGTAGTACATTTCGACCATCTGGTCGTACGTCGTGGGGCGATGGCCAGGATCGTCGACGCTGCCGGCGACGGACAGTTGCGCTTTCGACGGACCGATCGACCCGGCTACGAATCGCGGGCGCTCCGGAGTGCGCTGATTCATCGTCTCGACGGCGCGCCGCGCGCAGGCGGCGCCGGCCAGGTTGATCTCGCGGACCAGGCCTTCCAGGTTGTAGTCCGCCATCGAGATGCTGTTGGCGTTGAACGTATTGGTCTCGATGATGTCAGCGCCCGCCTCGAGATACGCCAGGTGGATCTTCTCGATGGCGTCCGGCTGCGTCAGGACGAGTAGATCGTTACAGCCTTTGAGCGACATCTCATGGTTGGCAAACCGCTCGCCGCGGAACTCGCGCTCCCCAAAACCGAGCGTCTGGATGACGGTGCCCATGGCGCCATCGAGAACCAGAATCCGGTCATCGAGCAAGCGGGTCAGAAGGTCACTGGTTTGTAGCTGAGTGCCGATCGCCATGCGTGTTTTCTTCTAAAGGTTGCGGGGGCGCGTTTTTGAACTGCACTGCTGGACAAGCCAGCCGTCGCACACGTTCGCCAAACTGTCGGGACAAGGCTGCCTGTGTCCCACGCGGGGGCAATTCAACTGCGGGGCGGGGCAGACCGGCTGTTTTGGCAGGAGCCAACGTCGGCTCAATTGTACCTAACCTATACCGGCGGCCGGGTATCCGGCCAGAGGATTTGGCGTAGCCGAGGCAGCTTAGGCAGGGATTGGTCGCTTAATAAGTTTACCCAAACGGCGCCATCGGGATAGGACTCAAGACCGATACGGCCGGAGCCGATAGATCGCGATAGTAGCCCTTGCGCTCTGGGCGAAGTCGACAGGACCGCCGGCCTTTGCAGACCGCCAAATGTTCACCAATCGGGTCGTCATGAGTCAAGCGAACGATAGCGAGCCGGTCGACACGATCGCTCTACCGAGCCTGCGCAAGGAATCCGGCAGCACGCCAGCGGCCGACGCGCGTGTTTCCCGAGTGCTACTACGTATTCCGGACTGCACCGCCCGGTTGTCGACGAACCAAGGGGACAGCGCAAGCTGGTGGTCGAAGTTGCAGAACGTCAGTCAACTCCAATCGATCAGTCAAATCGCCGGTCCGTGGCTCGACGTTGTTCGGCCGATCATCCCGCCACGCGTGCTAGCGGCGAGCATCATTGGGATCCTGCTCGGTTTCGTCATGATCTTGCTAACGCCTAGCGAGAAGCCCATCCCCACGTTTCGCACGCATCGAGAACAAGCCGCCACCTCGCAGCGCCCCGTTGCGCCACCGCCGGCCGTGGGCATCGACGGTCCGCTACCAACTCTAGGTATTACAGAACGTGAAAGCGCCGCCGACATGGCGTTTCGTCCGCCCGCGCCTGCCGCGGTTAGCGCGCCGCAGCCACAATCAGAAAACAAACTACGCCCCAGTTCGGGCGGCGTTTGGTTAGACAAAACGATCGAGAAACCGTAGGCCACGTTCCAGCCAGGATTGAGCTTCGCATATTCGTCGCCCGCCGTCCGACGAGTAAATATTCCACACATTCCTCCCGCGCGTACGATCGGACCCTGGGCATGAGCAGTTTGAATAAGGCCTTTCTGAAGGCATATCAAAAGAGCGGCGCAAAAACCGCGTCGCCTGCCGCTGCGCCAGGCTCTGCGCCGGCGCCTCATTTTGCGACCGCTCGAGCGCCGGCCGAGGCAGCCACGATCGCGGCGGTCAAGAGTCAGGTGGCGATTTCCAGCCCTCCACCGGCGGCTTCGCCGAGCGTTGTTGTCGACCCTTCGGCGCCTGCGGCGACGGCGCCCGGTTCATCGGTCGTGGCCGCCACGAGCGCGGCGCCGGCGCAACCGCCCACGCCGATTGCGATCATTGACATCGCGCACTCGGCAATGAAGGCGCCGCACGCGAAGTTTGCTCCGCCCGCGGCCCCACCGTCTAGCGCCCAGGCGACTCCCGATACGTCTGTCGCCGCCGCGCCGAAGCCGCCGATCGTCGAGCCGCCGCTCTTGACGCGACCGCCGGCGCCAACGTTTCACACCTCGTCGGCGACTCCGCAGGTTTGGCAGCCGGTCTTCGAGCTTTCGAACTTCAGTTGGCCTGAGATTACCGAGGCGATCCTCGCCGCGGCGCCCGGTCAGTTCCAAACTGCCGCCACCGATTTGGCCGAGGCTTGCCGCCGACATCGCAAGTTGGTCGCCGTGACCGGCGTCCATGGTGGCGAAGGCTGCTCGGTGATCGCCATGACTTTGGCCCGCGCCTTGGCCAGTCAACAACAAAAGGTCGTGCTGGTCGACGCGCACTTTGCGGCGCCCCGGCTGGCCAATTGCCTGGGCGTTGCCGCCGAAGTGGGCTGGGAAGAAAGCCTGGCCGGCGAGCGCCCCTTGGCCGAAGCCGTGGTGAATTCGATCGCCGACCAGGTGGCGCTACTGCCACTCAAACAACCGACGCCAGCCGATTGGCGACTGGCCGACACTCGTCTGAAATCATGCTTTGACGAACTACGAAGGCACTTTGACGTGGTGCTGATCGACGCCGGACCGCTCGGCGAGCCGACCGATAAGCGGCAACTGCTCGCTTGGGCAGCGCCCTGCCGCGTCGATCGTGCACTGGTTGTCCTTGATGGTCGCTCGACGCTCGAAGACGCGATGGCCGAAGCCGACACCCGCCTGCAAGGTTGCGGCATTGCTCAGTGGAGCTTTGTCGACAATTTTGCCGCCGCCTGAACCCGTAGGGTACGCACACCGTGCGTATCAATTTGAGTTATAGGTTTGCAACGTCACGCACGGGGTGCGTGACCTACAGATTCCCGCCCGAATAGCCTTCCCACCCGCCGCGCCGCTTCACCCCGTGGCGCAAACTCTCCCACCTCCCGCTCGACCAAGGTGATCCTATGTACGAAGCTCACTGGCGATTGAATCGCAAGCCGTTTGCCGAATGGGCCGATGCCCGAGATTACTACCCGGCCGAAGCGCATCAGGCTGCGCTATTGAAGCTGCGCTATGCGATCGAAAACCGTCGCGGCGCCGCGGTGCTGGCCGGGCCATCAGGCGTGGGCAAGACTTTGGTCGCGCGAATGTTGCGTGAGCACCTGCCCGAGAACATTCAGCCGATCGCGCACGTCGTCTTCCCTCAAATGCCGACGGCCGAATTGTTGGCCTATCTGGCGACGGAGCTTGGCGCAGGCGACGCAACGAGGCCTTCGATCGACAGTAGCGTCCAGCGCATCCAAAAACATCTCGGTCAGAACGCCGATCGTGGCCGGCACGCGGTGGTGATCATTGACGAAGCGCATTTGATCGAAGGGATTCAAACCTTCGAAGCGCTGCGGCTGCTGTTGAACTTCGAAAACGCCGCTGGTCCGCACGCCACGCTGATTCTGGTCGGCCAGACCGGCTTGCTGCCGGCGCTTGCGCGCATGCCGCAACTCGATGAGCGGATGGCCGTGAAGTGTCTGCTGAAACCGCTCCAGCTCGAAGAGACCATGGCCTACGTGCAGCATCGACTGGCCGTGGCCGGCGCCGAGCGGACGATCTTTGAGCCGGCCGCGACCGAGGCTTTGCATCATCTCTCTGGCGGGGCGCCGCGGCAAATCAATCGGCTGTGCGACCTGGCGCTGCTGGTCGGCTTTGCCGAAGAGCTGAAAACGCTGGGCGTGGAGCAGATCGAAGCGGTCAGCCGGGATCTGGTTGCGGTTTCGGCGGATTAGCGCGTGTGGCGATTTGTGTTGTTGTGCCGCGCCACGCATCATTTAGTGTCAGGGTGCCATGGCCACGCTTGCGTGGCCATGCCGGAGCGGTGCAGATCGAGCAACCGTTGTTGGAGAGCATGCTCACGCGAGCGTGAGCATGGCGCCCGACATAGCGTCGAGGTTCTGCGATCGAGCTGGCCGCGATGCTTTCTTATCTACATGGAATAGTGTAGACAGAAGGCGTGTCTATCTCGTCTCGCGCCCCGACACCTCTCGACGCGTGGTTCTATGCCGTACCCTCATGTGATTCGTCTGCGTGGGCCGTGGGATTTCGATCTCCTTGATTGCACGGCAACCGACAAGGGGGATCCCTCAGCGCTCGCCAAGACAGGCAGAGTTACCGTACCGACGAATTGGGCGAACGACCTTGGCGCCGGGTTTCTGGGAAGGGTGCGATATCGCCGGCGTTTCAATCGTCCGACGGGGCTCGAACCGCACTTGCGCGTGTGGTTGGTTGTCGAAGGAGTCGACGCCCACGGCTCCTGCCGGCTCAATGGCCACGAACTGGGGCCGATCGACGGCTACGCGTTACCGGCCGTTTACGACGTGACTGTCGAGTTGCAAGTGAGCAATGAGTTGGAAATCGTTGTCGAGCGAAACCCGGAGGAGACTCGTCCCGGCCGAGATCGCCTGGCCGGTGGACCAATCGGTGAAGTCCGCCTCGAAATTCGCACCGCGTCGCAGATCGACGACCTGGCCATGTATTGGAGCGACGCCGATCGGCCGACACTGTGCGTGCGTGGAACGATAACCGCCACTGTGGATCACTCATCGAAGACGGGCGCGCAATTGCTCGTTAGCGCGTGCAATCGGGAACTACTTTGCGAAGCGGTGTCGTTCGGAAGCCGCTTCGAATTCGCCCGCACGATCGACGGCTGGCCGCAAGAACATAATGAGCCGGCGCCGACGCCGGTCGAAGTCGGCTTGCTGGTCGATGGCCAGACGCGTTGGCGAGCGACGCTGCCCACGGCCCCCCCCAGGGCGGACTCGCATGATCCGCCGGCCGATTTTACCGCTGGCGCCGGCGCGGCGCCGGTGTGGCTTGACTATCTCGAACTCGAATCGCCTGAGCTGACCGACGTCTTGCAGCGCTCGGCAGACCGCGTGATCGGCTCACGCGCCATTCAGCCCGATCTGGCCTACACGCAGTTCGACTTTGCGCGGATCGGCGTCGTGCAGCAATTGCCGATTGCCTGGGCCGCGCGCGTCGCGCCGCGATTGGCGCATCACCGGTCGATCATCGCCTGGGCCGCGACGCCGGCGGAACTGGCCGCGATCTCGCCCGAGGATTTAGCGGCGATCAGCTTTGGCCGGCCGTGGATTGCTTGTTGAATTCGAGTTGTTGCGAGACCATTGACCCTGGAAGGGTCAAAGACATTAGCCGGTGGCTGAGCGCAGCGACGCCACCGGATGTGTCGCAAAAAAGATGTCGTCGACCCTGAAGGGGTCGCACAATCTTCGATGTTTTCTGCGACCCCGTCCGGGGTCGATTTACGTCAAATCGGTGCAACGTTCGCTCCGGGGGAATCGCTGACGCTCATCCCCCGGCTATGCGCTTCGACCCCTGTCGGGGTCGTGAACGCGACAATTGGCATCATCGACTCAGCACGCTACGTCTGTCATCTCAATAGCCCGCCACACGTTGTTCGTCGTTGTGCCGCTACTCGACCGTCGCGCGAATGATAAAATGGCGGCCGCGTTTTTTGGCGACCACCATTTCCCCTCATGAGCGATCCTCCGGCATGGCTGAATTAGCATTTCTTTCGCTTCGTCAGGCCGGCGCGCTGATGGCTCGCGGCGAAACGTCGTCGCTCGATCTGGTCGACGCCTGCCTGAAGCAAATCGATCGCTTCGAGGGCCGGCTGAAGGCGTGGGTAGTGGTCGATGCTGATGGCGCCCGCGCGCAGGCCCGGCGGCTGGACGAAGAACGAACTCGTGGCGCCGTGCGCGGACCGCTGCATGGAATTCCGATCGCGATCAAAGACATCATCGACGTCGCAGGCTTTGCGACGCTGGGCGGTTCACCCCTTCGCGCCGGACATATTGCCAGGCGAGACGCAGCGGTTGTCTCGCGGCTACGTCAGGCCGGGGCCGTGATCCTGGGCAAGACAGTGACGACGCAGTTCGCCAGCTTTGATCCGCCACCAACGCACAATCCGTGGGATCTGGGTCGCACGCCGGGGGGCTCGAGCAGCGGTTCGGCGGCGGCGCTGGCGCTCGGGATGTGTCTGGCTTCGATTGGTTCGCAAACCGGCGGTTCGATCACTCGTCCCGCGGCGTACTGCGGAGTCGCGGGGCTGAAGCCGACGTACGGTCGCGTCAGCCTCGACGGAATTTTGCCGCTGGCGTTTCACATGGATCACCCCGGTCCGTTCTCGCACGAAGTTGGCGATCTGGCGACGCTGCTGACAGTGATCGCCGGGTACGAACCGAGCGATCCGTTCTCTGTCGACGCGCCGGTTGAAACGTATGAAAGCGCGCTCAGCGTAAGCGAGCCGCCAAGGTTACGCGTCTTGACCGGGTTCTTCCAGGAAGCGGCCTCGCCCGACGTGCGCAAGTCGATCGACGCGGCGGTGCAAAGATTGCGAGACGCGGGCGCGATCATTGACGAGGCGCCCCCTCCGCCCAGTTTCGCCACGGTGATCGCCAGTCATCGCACGGTGATGGCGGTTGACGCGCTCATGCATCATCGTGAAAACTTTCCGGCCCGTCGCGATCAGTACGGTCCGCAAATCGGCTCGTTGCTCGACGAGGCGATTGCGACCGACGTCCGAGCGTACTCGGCCGCGCTGATGCACCGTCAGCAATTCACGCGAGAGCTGGAAGCGATGATGGAAGGCTGTGACGCTCTTGTCTGCCCAGCGGCCACAACCACCGCGCCAACGCCCGAGACGACGGGCGATCCTCGCTTCAACGCGCCCTGGAGCTTTGCCGGCGTGCCAACCGTTTGTTTCCCGTGCGGCCTGGGGGGTGATGGGCTGCCGACCAGCTTGCAACTGATCAGCCGACGCTGGACCGAGGGGCGGCTCTTGGCCGTCTCGGCGTGGAGCCAGCAGAAAATCGGCTTTTCGGCCCGTCCGAAGCTCCTCGCAGAGCCTGTGGCGGCGGGTTAGGATAGCAAGCCATCCTGAATCGCTGACGTCGGTTGAAAATCGTCGTCGCTTGCATCCCGCCTTTTGCTTCAGAGGATTTTCATCTCATGCGTGTTTCCTCGTTCGTGCCCTCGGCGCTGCTGGTCCCGTGTTTGTTGGTTGTCGCGCTTGTGGCGATTGCCTGTTCGCCAAACGCGGCCCAGGCCGCTGAACCGGTCAAATTCGGCTTCGCCAAGGTCGACGTCACGCCTGACGTGAACGCGCGACCGGTGTGGATTGCCGGCTATGGGCAAAATCGCAAGGCCAAGGGGGTTCACGATCCGCTCTACGCGCGGGCCGCGGTCTTCAACGACGGCAAGAAGAAGATCGCCATGGTCGCCGTCGATGTCGTCGGCCTGCAATATCCGCAAGTGCAGGAAATGCGCAAGGGACTCGACGGGTTTGACTACGTCGTCGTCTCCAGCACGCACAATCACGAGGGCCCAGACACTGTGGGCATCTGGGGACCGAATCCCTACACCTCAGGCGTAGACCCGATCTGGATCGGCCGCGTGGTCGAAGGGGTGCGCGAAGCGGTTCGCAAAGCCGACTCGGCTGCCAAGCCGGTCACCGCGGTCTACGGCACGGCCACGGATGATTCGCTGCTGCGAGACAGCCGCTTGCCCCATACGCCAGACGGCGTGATCCGTGTTGCCAAGCTCGACGGCGCCGATGGCAAAGCGGCCGGGCTGATCGTGCAGTGGACCTGCCACCCCGAGGCGCTCGGTAGCGACAACACGCAACTCACCGCCGACTTTCCTTGGGCGACGATCAAGAATCTCGAGGCGAAATATAATTGCCCTGTCGTCTATTTCAGCGGCGCGGTTGGTGGGCTGATGACCACGCCGAGCAACAAGTACAAAGAGTCGCGCGGCGTGAACGACGCCTCGTTCGAATACGCGCAGATCTACGGTGACGAAGTGGCCGACCTGACCGTGAAGGCGCTCGAAAAGACCGAACCGTGCCCGCTGGCGCCGATCGCGTTCGCGGCCAAGCCGATCTGCGTGCCGCTGGAGAATCCACTGTTTCGGATCGCGCAGATGGCAGGCGTGCTGAAGCGCGAAGGACGCGAATACACTGGCGACTTTGAAAACACCGAGACGCCGCTCAGCGGGAAGAGCAAGGGCCCGGCCGGTGGCATTTCCGAGGTCGCCTACATTCAACTCGGCGATCTGCACATCGCCTGCATCCCGGGCGAGGTTTACCCCGAGCTGGTCTATGGCACGTTCCAGGAGCCGGCCGAGCCAGGCGTTGACTATCCTGACGCTCCACTCGAGCCGACGATCACCGGAACACTGCCCGGCAAAAAGTTCATGCTGATCGGACTGGCCAATGACGAACTCGGCTACATTATCCCCAAACGGCAGTGGGACGAGAAAAAGCCATTCGCCTACGGCAAGAAAGACGCCCAATACGGCGAGCAAAACAGTTGCGGCCCGCAGATGGCCGGCATCTTAATGCAGGCGCTGGTCAACCGCGTTGCCGACGTCCGCAAAGCCAATGGCAAGTAGAAGGCTTGGGGCGTGTGGCTCGAGGCTTGGGGAAGAGGCAAGGCGTTACCTTGTGAGCCGCAAGGCGCTAGCCGCGGGTTCATTGTTAGTCGTCCCGGCGCGCCGGGACTCGCCCTCGGGTTCTTTGTGGGCCGCGGGGATTTCTATCTGGAGAAGGATCGCGATGAAATTTCGAAATCTGCTCACCGCCGCGGTATTCGTTTTGTCCACCATGAATTTGATGCCCATCAATAGCCACGCCGAGGAGCCGGCCGATCCGAGCCGTCCTGGCGCGATTGTCACCACCGGCGTTCCGGTCGTTCCGCCGGCGGTGTTCGAGCGGTTGGCGCAGTATCAAAACACCCGCGCGGCCGACTTTGCCGGTTGGTCGCCGGATGGGAAGGGGATGTTGATCCGGACACGGTTCGGCAACTCGATCCAGTTGCATCGCGTTTACGAACCAGGCGGCCGGCGCGAGCAGATCACGTTTTTTGACGAACCGGTCGGCGGGCGATTTCTGCCCGAGGCGACCGATGGCGCCATCCTGATGACGATGAGCAAGGGGGGCAACGAGAACGATCAGGTTTACTTGCTCGATCGCGCCAAGTTCAGCCACACGCTGCTCACGGATGGCAAGTCTCGCAACCTGCTGGGCCCGGTCGAGCACAACGGCCGCCGGATGATTGTGCACAGCAACGCCCGCAATGGTCGCGATACCGACATGTACATCGCCGACACGCGCAAGGCTGGCGGAATGCAACTGTTGCAGCAGGCCGACGGCGAGTTCTGGACCGCGACGGATTGGTCGCTCGATGGCGCCAAGCTGTTGATGAACCACTACGTCTCGATCAACGAGTCGTATCCGGCGATTTTCGATATTGCCAAAAAAGAGCGCAAGGCGCTGCCGGCGCCGGGCGAGGGGAAGGTCTCGTTCGGGACCTTGGCGTTCAGCAAGAATGGCCGCTCGGCGTATGTGACGACCGACGCGAAGGGCGAGTTCTTGCAGTTGGCGCGGCTCGACCTGGAAACGCTGAAGTACACGTTCCTTTCGGCCGAGATTCCGTGGGACGTGTCGGACGTTGTGATTGATTCGACCACCGGCGCGGTCGTCTTCAGCGTCAACGAAAATGGCGCCAGCCGGCTCTTTATCCTCGAGAATGACAAGCCGCGCGAGTTGAAGCTGCCGCTGGGCATTGTCGGCAGCTTGGATTTCTCGCCGGACGGTAAGACGCTGGGCATGTCGCTCGCCCGACCCGAGGCCCCGGCCGACGCCTATTCGCTCCGCCTCTCGGACGGCGAGCTGACGCGCTGGACGTACAGCGAAGTCGGCGGGCTCGATCCGGCGAAGTTTGTCGTGCCCCAGCGGATCAAGTTTCCGACATTCGATAAACGCGAAATCCCGGCGTATTACTTCCGCCCACCGGCGGCCTCGGCCGACAAAAAGGCCCCCGTGCTGATCAGTATTCACGGCGGGCCAGAGTCGCAGTATCGGCCGCTGTTTTCCGGGATCACGCAATACCACGTGAACGAAGAAGGCATCGCCGTCATCGCTCCGAACGTCCGCGGCTCGGCCGGCTACGGTAAAACCTACCTGCAACTCGATAACGCCGAACTGCGCGAAGATAGCGTTAAGGACATAGGCGCCTTGCTCGACTGGATCAAAGCTCAGCCCGAACTCGACGCATCGCGAGTGGCCGTGACTGGCGGCAGCTACGGTGGCTACATGGTGCTGGCGTCGCTGGTGAATTTTCCGGAACGGATCAAGGCCGGCATCGACATCGTCGGTATCTGCAACTTCGTCACGTTCCTGGAGCGGACGAGCCCTTATCGACAGGACCTGCGTCGCGCGGAATATGGCGACGAGCGCAAGCCCGAAATGCGGGAAGTGTTCGACCGGATCAGCCCGGCGAAGCGCGTCGATAAGATCCGCTCGTCGCTGCTGGTCGCGCATGGGGTGAACGACCCACGGGTGCCGATTTTCGAAGCGCAGCAAATCGCCGAAAAGGTCAAAGCGGCCGGGCGCCCGGTGTGGACCGTCTACGCCGACAACGAAGGGCACGGCTTCGGCAAGAAAGACAATCGCGATTACCTGACGGCGGTGGAAGTCATGTTCCTGCGGGATAGCTTGAAGTAAGTGGATCACATAACTCAAAAGGCGCTCGGGAGGGCGAGGCTCCCGCCGAGCCGTGCGCAACGCATAACCACTGCTTCAAGCGGTTCGGCGTAAGAGACAAAGACTCTGCCACAGAGTGACGGAGTTCGACATCATGTGCGCCCATGGGGTGACAATGGGCACTGCCGTTGCGGTCACTCAATACTCTCGGCAATCAGAAACAAACCACGACGGCACGAAGGCACGACGAAGAAAGAAAAGCAGCAACACGAGTCAACGCTAATTACCACTAATCTTGATTAGCGAAGATTAGCGGCGATTAGTGTTCCTTACTTCAATGTAGGCGTCACGGGCTCCGTGACGCCATTCGTTGAGTGCGGCCGAGACGCGGAGAATGCGTCGGGCGGCGCTCGGCGATGGTGCACGATTCTTCGTCTCTCTCACGCGCTTGTCATCACGGCGGAGCGTGATGACTACATTAAAAAACGCGCCTGCGCGAGTTGCCTCGCGCAGGCGCGCAAACGA